>Ga0210388_10003645_pt1 | contig 12049 bp, 8 predicted proteins | sample IncBWC19OmetaG_FD_155485 | JGI IMG/M metagenome (GOLD analysis project Ga0210388, IMG submission 155485) | Forest soil microbial communities from Barre Woods Harvard Forest LTER site, Petersham, Massachusetts, United States - Inc-BW-C-19-O ... | reverse complement strand
TGCGCCTCTCAGTGCGGGCCGCTTCAAGCGTCTCGAAGTGCAGACGGGCAGCATGCTTCCCGGCACCATGCAGGAAGTCGTCTCCGGCCTCAAGCCCGGCGACCGCGTCGTCTCCAACGCATTGCCGCTGCAGAACACGGTGGAGCAATAACGTTTGAGCAGCTGAATAAGCAATCAATAAATGATTCGCCGCATCGTCGATTTCGCGCTTGGCAACCGGCTCCTCGTTCTGGGGCTGGCGTTAATCCTTTTTGCCGGCGGAATCGTTTCCTTCGAGCGTCTACCGATCGAAGCCTATCCCGATGTAGCCGACAACTACGTGGAAGTCATCACGCAATGGCCGGGAATTTCGGCCGAGCAAATCGAGCAGCAGATCACGATCCCGCTCGAAGTCGTCATGAACGGCATCCCTCACGTTGTCCATCTGCGTTCGTTCTCGCTCTTCGGACTCTCCGACCTGAAGCTGATTTTCGACGACGAATCGGACAATGACTGGAACCGCGAGCGCGTCCTCGAGCGTCTGAGTCAAGTCACTCTGCCGCCAGGCGTAAACCCGCAGATGGGCACCGACTGGAGTCCCGTCGGCCAGATTTATTTCTTCACCCTGCACAGCACCAATCCGAAGTATGACCCCATGGAACTGAAGTCCCTCGAAGACTGGGTCGTCGAAAAAAATTTCAAAGCCGTACCCGACATCGTTGACGTTTCCAGCTTCGGCGGCCCCACCCGCGAATATCAGGTGCGCGTGGACCCCAACAAACTGGTCGCCTACGGCCTGAGCCTTGCCCAGGTCGAGCAACAACTCACCAACAACAATGTCAACGCCGGCGGAAGTTTCATCCAGGAAGGCCTGCAGCAGGTCAACGTGCGCTCCGTCGGAATGGTCGACCGCGTTCAGGACATCGAACGCACGGTCATCGTGACCAAGAGTGGCACGCCTCTTCGCGTAAAGGACATTGCAGTCGTGTCGCAAGGTCCCAAGATCCGCCTGGGCCAGTTTGCGCGGGCTTGTAGCGCTTGTCCCTACGGTCCCAAGGGTGCAATCCACCGGGAGGACGGCAAGATTGTCGACAACGACGATGTCGTCTCCGGCATCGTCCTGTTACGTAAAGGCGCGGCGGCAGACACGGCGCTGCAAGGTATCCATGCCAAGGTGGACGAACTGAACGACCATATTTTGCCTCCGGGCGTGAAAATCGTTCCCTTCATCGATCGCAGCGACCTGGTTCACTTCACCAGTCACACCGTGCTGCACAATCTGACGGAAGGAATGATCCTGGTATCGCTCATTCTGCTTCTGTTCCTCGGCAACGTGCGAGGCGCGCTCATCGTAGCGGCCACCATTCCGTTCTCGCTGCTGTTCGCTTCCATCTGCCTGGACTTGCGGCACATCCCCGCCAACCTGCTCTCCCTCGGTGCGCTGGATTTTGGCATGGTCGTCGACGGCGCGGTGGTGATGGTCGAAAATATCATTCGTCACCTGGGCTACCACAACGGCGATTCCAAAAGTCCCAGCGAAAAAATCAGCGAGGCTTCGCACGAAGTTCAGCGTCCGGTCTTCTACGCGATCGCAATCATCATCACGGCCTACTTGCCGATCTTCACTCTGCAGCGCGTCGAGGGACGTCTTTTCCATCCCATGGCCTGGACCGTGGCCTTCGCCTTGCTCGGGGCATTGCTGTTCTCCATCTTGATCACGCCCGTGCTGGCAAGCTTCGCGTTCGCCAAAGGAGCAAAAGAATGGCATAACCCGGTCATGCAGTTCCTGATCGAGCGCTATCGGCACGCCGTTCGCTGGGCCATTCGCCATCGTGCGATCACCGTGGGCGTGTGCCTGGTTCTCGCGTCTGTCGGAGGCTATCTTGCTTTCAGCGGCGCCATCGGTTCTGAATTTCTGCCGCACCTCGATGAAGGCGCGCTCTGGGTACGCGGCACCCTCGCTCCCAGCACCGGGCCAGACGAAGGTATTCGAGTCGCCAATCAGGCCCGCATCATGCTTTGCTCTTTTTCCGAAGTGCCGCAATGCACCAGCCAGGTCGGCCGCCCCGATGACGGCACCGACACCACTGGATTTTTTAACGTCGAATTTTTCGTGGATCTCAAGCAGAAAGAAGATTGGCGGCCGGTGTTTCACGAGAATAAAGACGAATTAATCGCCGCCATGGGCCGGGAGCTCGACAAAATCCCCGGCGTGGTCTGGGGATTTTCTCAGCCCATCGAAGACAACATGGAGGAAGCCGTCAGCGGAGTGAAAGGCGCGCTGGCCACCAAGATCTACGGCGATGACCTGAAAGTTCTCGAAGCCAAGAGCGACGAGATCGTCGGCATCATGAGCAAAATCAAGGGCGTCGAAGATCTCGGAGTTTTCCGCGTTCTGGGCCAACCCAATCTGAACGTCACCGTCGACCGCGATGCCGCCGCGCGTTATCAGATCAACGTCGCCGACGTGCAGGACGCTGTGCAAACCGCCGTCGGCGGAAACGCCCTCACCCAGGTTCTCCAGGGCGAGGCCCGCTACGACCTCACGTTGCGTTACCTCCCGCAATATCGCAACACAAAAGAAGCTATCGAGAACATTCGTCTCCTCTCACCCTCCGGCGAACGCGTATCACTGGCGCAACTCTGCAAAATCAAGTTGACGGACGAAGCCTCTGAAGTTTATCGCGAGGGCAACCGCCGTTACGTCGCCATCAAATACAGCGTCCGCGGCCGCGATCTCGGCAGCACGGTGGAAGAGGCCATCAAAAAAGTAAACGAGCAAGTCAAATTGCCCACCGGGTACAGCCTTTACTGGGAAGGCGAATATCAAAGCCAGAAGCGCGCCAATGCCCGCCTGCTCATCGTGCTCCCCATCACCATTCTGATCATCTTCATCCTGCTCTACACCATGTTCAAATCCTTCAAATGGGCGCTGCTGATTATGGCAAACATTGCCATCGCCCCCATCGGCGGCCTGCTCGCTCTTTGGTTCACCCGAACAAATTTCAGCGTCTCCTCCGGCGTCGGTTTCCTCGCTCTGTTTGGCGTGTCCGTGCAAACCGGAGTCATCATGCTGGAATACATCAACCAGCTCCGCGCCCGCCGCTTTACCGTGGAAGACGCCGCTGTCGAAGGTGCAGTCCTTAGACTCCGCCCCATCATGATGACCATGCTGGTAGCAACGTTAGGCTTGCTCCCCGCCGCGCTCTCCCACGCCATCGGTTCCGATTCTCAGCGCCCCTTCGCGATCGTCATTGTCGGAGGCCTCATCGCCGCCCTCATCATGAGCGTCTTCCTCCTGCCCACGCTCTACGTCTGGGTCGCCGCCGAGCGCGACGTTCTCCCCCACGCCGAAGAAGGCTTCGAAGTCGGCGAACACGTCGACTAAGCATGGCTTCCAAAGGAGTGCGTACTAACGAAAGCGCGATCAGACCGGATGTCGTTCCACCAAGAACATTTGTCACCCGAAGGTTTGTGATCAAGCAAAGCGAGGGACCTCTATCACTATCACCGCCCTGTCGAGTCTTTTGTGTATCCTTGAAACGCGAAAACCATGACCGAAGAATCCAACTCAAGCTCGCAAGAAGTCCTGGCCCGCCATCAACTCGACCTCGACCGCTTGAAAGACGGCCTCGCCCTGCTCGGCATCAACGCCTGCTCGTGGTGCAAGAAGTTCCTTCGCCGTTCCGATCCGGGCGCTCTTTTCGATGCCGGCGAACTGGTTTGCTACGGCTGCATTCCCGAGTGGTGGCCGCAGCGCGCTGCGCAACTCGGCATTAAAGAACGCGAAGCCCTCGAAGGCAAGCTGGTTTTCTGGCTACGCGACTTTCATCACGCCGAAACTTTCAAGGATCCTGCGAAGCTGCCGGAGGCTTCCCTGCAGGAACTGCAAATCGTCGCCACATGTCTGGAATGCCGCGGAGCGGGAAGGTCGATGGGCCAGGAGCGCTGCCGCTTCTGCGAAGGCCGCGGCACAGTGTGGGTGATTGTCTCGCGAAGAAAGCCGTGATGGCTCGCGGCTCAGTTCTCAGTAGAGGCGAACACCTCCCACAGATTTGAGTTGCTTAAAACCTAGAGTGGAGCTCGACAAACGTCAGCCACCACAAGTTGCCGAGCGATCAGAAGCAAAAATATCGGAAGGTCAGAAACTAAAGGCGGAAACGAGAAGTAGAAAATCGAAGCCTGCAAGCTCAGAACTGCAAACAATTAAGAGTTCCGAGGTGATGTCAAGCCCGTTCCTCTCAGCCAGTAGTTCGCTTTAGACCCTTACTCGACCTGCTCTCGCTGCTTCCCTTGCGGGGCGCTGCGCGCGATCTTCGTTCGGGCTCCGGGCTTACCGCCAACTGGATAAACCTGCCTGACGCCTCGGAACTCTATCCTGCCTCCGACGTTTCTTCCCGTTCTCCTCGACCAGCGCTTTGCTATAGACCCTTGCTCGCCCTCCTTCTTCATCTTGCGATGTGAAAGGTGACTTCGCTTGAGCCCCGGACGCCGCACCAACCGGAAAAACTTAAGAAGATGTCAAAGAACGATTACTGTTCTACTCCTTCTAATTTTTTCGTCAATCAAAATTCACCGCCCGCAACCCGCGTATTTTCAATCGAGTGCACGCCGTCCACAGCCCCCTGACCAAATTTAGTGCACCCGCATCGAAAGCGTTCCAGCATCCCCGAATCAGAACGCGGTTTCTCGCGATCCCGCATCGCATCAGACCACCATGCACGCCTCCACCCAAGTCGCCACAAAAATGTGAAAATCACGCCCAATCCGCACCAGATAAACGATTTCGCTCCTCGCAGCCCCACGGTCCATGTGTGGACAGCCGCCTCCGGCTGTCCGGTTGGTTGAGCGAAGCTCGACGAGCCTTTCCGCCGTAACTCTGCTTTGTAACCAGCAGACCTCCCCGATGCCCCTGTGTTCTTCATATCTCCGTGTCTCGTGGTGAAATGCCTTCATGAAAATCGGCGCACGAATTACAATGCCCTTCCAAAGCTTCGGAGGCTGCCTCTTGCACTCGACCACCCGCCGCGCACTTCTTTCTCTCCTAATCCTTCTCTCCGCCCTCGCCGCCGCCCAAACTCCCGAACAGAAAACTGCGCGCTACTTCGACCCCATCCGCAAGCAACCGCCTTTGCTGCTGGCCTTCCTGCGCGAAATGCCCAAGGGCGGCGACCTGCATAACCATCTCGAAGGCGCCATCTACGCCGAGGATCTCATCGACTTCGCCGTCTCCGACAATCTCTGCGTCGAGCGTTCCTCGTCGCACCTGCTCGCCCCGCCCTGCGACGCCTGCGAAAAATATACGAACAAGCCCGCCGTGCGTTGCTCGTACGACGATCACGTGTTCTACAACCAGATCATCGACGCCTGGTCCATGCGCAACTGGAAGCCCGGCGATGAATCCGGCCATGATCATTTTTTCGCCACCTTCGACAAATTCGGCCTGGCCGCGAGTCTGCACTACGCCGAAGCCATCGCCGCAGCGATGAATCGCGCCGGGCGCGACCATGTGCAATATGTGGAATTCATGCACACCGCTGACGGCCACGCATCCGCACAACTTGGCGCCAAAGTCGGCTACGACTCCGATTACGCGGCCTTCCGCAAAAAGTTGCTCGATGCCGGGCTGAAAGACATCGTCGCCGCCACCAGCAAGAAGCTGGCCGAGGATGATGCCCGCGCTCGGACCGAACTCAAATGCGGCACGCCCGCCGCTGAACCCGGCTGCAACGTCACCGTCCGTTATCTTTACCAGGTCCTCCGCGGACTGCCCCGCGAGAGCGTGTTCGCGCAGATCGTCCTCGGCTTCGAGTTGGCCTCTTCCGATCCGCATTTCGTCGGCCTCAACCTGGTGATGCCCGAAGACTGGTACGTGCCGATGCATGATTTCAAAGAACACATGGCTATGCTCGATTATCTGCATGGCGTTTATCCCAAAGTTCACATCAGCCTTCACGCCGGCGAGTTGGCCATGGGATTGGTCGAGCCTGAAAATCTCGCCTTTCACATTCGTTCGTCTGTCGAGCAGGGCCACGCAGAACGCATCGGTCATGGCGTTTCCGTGATGGATGAAAAAGACGCCGTCGGCCTGCTGAAGGAAATGGCCGAGCGCAACGTGCTGGTCGAAATCAGCCTCACGTCGAACGACCTGATTCTCGGCGTGAGCGGCGACGAACATCCTCTCCCGATCTACATGAAATATGGTGTACCCGTTGCGCTCTCGAGCGACGACGAAGGCGTCTCCCGCTCCGACATGACCCACGAATATCTTCGCGCCGTCGAGAGCTACCGGCTGACCTACGCAGACCTGAAACGCATGGCCCGCCAAAGCCTGGAGCACAGCTTCCTGCCCGGCAAGAGTCTGTGGACGCAAACCAAGCCCGAATTCCGAATCATGCAGCTGTGCGCGATAGACGCCGCAGGAAACCTCTCGCACTCCTGCGGAGAGTTTCTGGCCGAGAACGAAAAAGCACGCGAGCAGTCGAAGTTAGAAACAGAGTTCACCCAGTTCGAAAAGAAGTTCTGAGAACGCGGAAAGAAGTTCAACAGCAACGCGGAATTAGAATTGCCGTAGGCTACCGAAAACTGTCATCGCGACCGGAGCTGGTCATTCCCGAAGGGAACGACCAGCGGAGTGGTGGGACCTGCTGTTTTCGCGGGCAGTAAAACGGCAGCCGAGTGCTCCATTTCTCGCGTCTTTTGCGAGATGTGGGGATTTCCTCAACCGAGACCCTGAATCCACCGCAGCCAACGAAAGCCCAACGAAAGCATCGAGAATCGAATGCCCCGCAAACGCACTCTGATCCCGTCGCCTCTCGCGTGGTCCATGCAAGCCACGCCGGTTCCGCATCCCGCGCTGCCGGTGATTGCCGACCGCGGCGGAACGCAGCTGCGCACGCCCTTGCCTGTCGCCATCATCGACACCCGCGAGCAGAATCCCCTTTCCTTCCGCCGCTTCAAGGGGTGGTTCGCCCGCATTGAGTACCGCGCCCTGCCGCTGGGCGATTATTCTGTCGTGGGAATGGAGAATTCTTGCGTGGTCGAGCGCAAAGACCTCGCCGACCTGATTCAATCTTTCACCACCAACCGTAGCGTCTTCATCAACCGCCTGCGTCGCATGAGCAATCTTCCCCATAGCCTGCTCGTTGTCACCGCGCCTCTCAGCGAGATAAAAACCGAATATCCCTACCGCTGCGCGAATCCAAATCGCATCACGCAATCGCTCATCGCCGTGCTCGCGGGCCTGCGCCTGCCCTTCATCTGCACCGAGACCCACGAACTCGGCGAAGAAATCGTGGCGTCTTACCTCTACCAGACATTTCTGTATGATTGGCTGGAACACAATGGCCACGGCCGCTTTCTTGCCGATGATGACTTGTGAACCCGGTCGCCGAAACGCGGCCTTTATAGAGGTTTGAACGTGGTGTCCCTTCGAGACCTGTCATCCCGACCGCAGCTTCTCATTGCTCGAAGGGAATGAGAAGCGCAGTGGAGAGACCTGCTGTTCTCACGCGCGCTAAACGGAAGCCGCACCTACTATGACCGATTTATTCACTCTCGCCGAATCCGCCGCGCAACTTCTTCTAACCAAAACCCCGCTCCGTCCCCGCATCGCGCTCGTCCTCGGCTCCGGCCTCGGAGGCTTCGCCGACTCGCTCACCGACGCCACCCGCATCCCCTACGCGGAGATCCCAGCGTTCCCCCGCTCCACCGCAATCGGACACGCCGGACAAATGGTCATCGGCAAAGCCGGCGGCGTTCCCGTAGCCGCCATGCAGGGACGCGTCCATCTCTACGAGGGCTACTCCGCGCAGCAAGTCACGTTTCCGATCCGCGTGTTCGGCCGCATGGGCATTCGCGCCGTGATTCTCACAAATGCCGCCGGAGGAATCAATCTCAGCTACTCGCAGGGCGCGCTGGTGCTGATTCGCGACCACATCAATCTTCAGGGAACGAATCCTCTGGTCGGCCCCAACGACGACCGTTTCGGCGTACGCTTCCCCGACATGACAGAGGCCTATGCCAAGTCCTATCGCGAATTCGCGCGCGCTGCATTCGCCAAGCATGGCCTGACGCTGCACGAAGGCGTCTACGCAGGTCTGCTCGGCCCCAGCTACGAAACTCCCGCAGAAATTGAATATTTACGCCGCATCGGCGCCGACCTGGTAGGAATGTCGACGGTGGCGGAAGTGATCGCCGCCCGCCACCTGGGAATCAAAGTGCTCGCAATTTCCTGCGTAACCAACATGGCCGCCGGAATTCTCGACCAACCGCTTTCGCATGCCGAAGTAATGGAAACCGGCGAGCGCGTAAGAACCACATTCGAAGGCCTGCTCGGCGCCGTCCTCCCGCGAATCGCGGAAGACGCGCTTTTGGCCCACTGAGGTAGTTCAGTGGCGGCAGCCTGGTGCTCAGCTCTCAGTTCCTCACCGCAGCGCTGAAAGTGCACCGCCGCCCAAAAGCCGCTTCTCACTTCCCCTTCGCTGCAATCACCAACTCGACCGGCGGCTCAATCTTGTAAACCGCCGCAAAACTGCTCTGGTTCACCGCCAGACTCAGCCGCCCCCGCGAATCGATATACAAGAGCGGTTCCTTCAGCCCCACATCGCTGAACGTGCGCACAAACTTGATCTTCATCATTTTGCCGCCAACCTTCACCGGCACAACCTGCCCGCGCTCGTATCCTAGCTTCAGAAAATCCTCGGCGCTCACATTCGTCACCAGATTCCCAAACGGACCGTCCGTCGCAATCACCTCTCCCATCAAACTCCCGCCTTCAAATTTCGCCGCCTTCAAATCCAGCCGCACTAAATCCTTCACCGGAATCTCCGGACCCGCTTGCGTCCAGTCGTCGCCCCGCGCCACATGCGCGCCCGCAGGGGAAAAAATATCCCGCCCATGGAATGTCGACGAAAGCTTCGCCCCAATCATCCATTCCGGATTCGTAATTTCATGCACCGCGGCGATCCCGTCGCGACGCTCCACCAGCGTCAGCAGCCCGTTATCCGGCAGCACAAAATATTGCCCGCGCTGCGACTTCGCGATGATCGCCTTGCGCGCGCTTCCCACCGTAGGGTCGATCACCACCACAAACACCGTCCCCGCCGGAAAGTAAGGCGTGGTTCCAAACAGAAAACGCGCGCCATCGGCAATCGAAAACGGCGTAACCTGGTGCGTCAAGTCCACGATCCGCACGTCGGGCATAATCGAATACATCACGCCGCGGCACAGCGCCACCGAATCGTCTACCACACCAAAATCCGTCATAAACACAATCGTCGCCGGATATTTTTCCGTGCCCTGTTCCGCCGTGGGTGCCCCATTTCTCGCGTCCTTTGCGAGAAGTGGGGATTTAGCTCCCGCCACAGCGAGAAAAAGAACCCCAACTAGAACGATTCCCGAGAGCACCCATCGCTTGCGGCCCCTGCGCAACGAATTCAAGAGTTTTGTCATAGGCCGACAATTCTAACCAACAGCACCGGCCAAGAGAAGAACAACCGTCCAGCCAACCGCGCTCACCCGCACAGCCCGGCCACGTTCTATAATGCTGCTGCAATCCAAATTCTGGAGGGTTTCATGTCCGAAGTGATTCCGGAAAAATATCGCGATTTATTTACCAAGCGCGCCTTCGCCAGCCTCGGCACCCTCATGCCTGACGGCCGCCCGCAAGTCACTCCCGTATGGGTCGACTTTGACGGCGAGCATGTCATCTTCAATTCCGCCAAAGGACGCCAGAAAGACCGCAACGTCCGCCGCGATCCCCGCGTCTCGCTGGCCTTGATCGATCCTGAAAATCCCTACCGCTTCATGGAAATCCGGGGCCGCGTGGTCGAGATCACCGAAGACGGCGCCGCCGCCCAGATCGACAAGCTCGCCAAGAAATATCTCGGCGTCGACAAATATCCCTACGCCCAGCCCGGCGAAGTCCGCGTGCTCTACAAAATCAAACCCGAGCACACCACCGTAATGGGCTAACGGTTCAACATCAAACTGTAGCGACGCAGCTTGCTACGTCTCTGCCTGCGGCACGATGACTGCGAACGTCCGCGACGCTTCCGGTAGAGACGTTGCAAGCAACGTCTCTACAAAACGACCGCCCGCAAAATGACGCCCGCAAGAGGAATTCCCATCCACACCCACAACCTTTGCTTCCTCGGCTTCGGCAACGTCAACCGCACCCTAGTCCGCCTGCTGCACGACCGAGCGCAAGAATTGCGCGACCGTCACGGAATTTCCTATCGCATCACCGGAATCGCCTCCCGCCGTCTGGGCTGGATCGCAGACCCGCAAGGCCTGGATCCGAATGATTGTCTGGCAGAAGTTTGTGTGGAACAGGCACCTTTGCCTGCTGACGGCCGGGAAGCGAATCCGCAGCCCGCAAACGTACACGACTGGCTCACCGCCGCCCGCGCCGACGTCCTGTTCGAAGCCACCTCCCTCAACGTCGAAACCGGACAGCCCGCCGTCGACCACATCCGCGCCGCCCTTGCGCACGGAGCCCACGCCATCACCGCGAACAAAGGCCCCATCGTCCACGCCTATCGCGAACTCCGCGATCTCGCCACCGCCCGCGGCAAGAAATTCCTGTTCGAATCTACCGTCATGGACGGGATCCCAATTTTTTCTTTATTCGATCAACTCCCCGCGATCCGCCTGCAGGGCTTCCACGGCATCCTGAATTCCACCACCAACGTAATCCTGAGCGAAATGGAAAAAGGACTCACCCTCGACGCCGCCCTGAAGAAAGCGCAAGACCTCGGCATCGCCGAAACCGACGCCACTCACGACATCGACGGCTGGGACGCCGCCATAAAAACCGCCGCCTTGATCACGGTCCTGATGGGTTCGGACGAAAATGACGTACCAATCCGCCTGGAAGATATCGCACGCGAAGGCATTCGCGACCTCACTCCCGAAGGCGTGCGCAACGCCCGCCGCGACGGCTGGCCCTACAAGCTCGTCTGCCGTGCGAAACGCGAAGGAGCGGGCGCGCAAGCAAAAGTAACAGCCAGCGTGAAGCCAGAAAAAATATTAAGCAGCACTCCCATGGCCAAGATCGCCGGCACCTCGTCTTACATCTATTTCGAAACCGACATCTTCCCCGGCCTCGCCCTCACCGAAGAAAATCCCGGCCTCTACGCCACGGCATACGGCATGCTCGCAGATTTCGTGAGAGCAGCAACACAGTAGCGCGGCGTCTCGCCAGCTGTCGCGAGCGCGTCCCGCGCTCGCCCCGGCGTGCCACGCTATAGCTTGCCGTGATGCCGCACCGCCTCCACCATCCGCCGAATCGCCGACGACACGTCCTCCGGCGCCTCCAACTCCATGTTGTGACCACAATGCAAAATAATCTGCTTGCTGTTGCTTGAGAGTTCCGCTAGCTTCGCCTGCCCTTCCTTGCGCTCTTTCTCCAATTGCGCGGCCGGAACATCCTGCCCGTCGTCGTATCCGCCTTCCGCGCGAGTCAGCACCAGCAGAGGAATCGCGCCCAGCGTCCCCGCCTGCGGCGCAGCAAGCCACTTCGCGAAATATTCTCCCGACCACTCGCGCTGGCTGTTCTCCGCATCTTCGATCTCGGGCAGCTTCTGCGCCCAGAGCTGTAACTTCTGCTCCGCCGGCGGAAGAACCTTAAACATCGCGTCGAGCTCCTGCGGAGCCTCAGCCGCGCCATCTCCGTGCGCGGCCGGTCGATCCGAATCTTTCATTTCCTCGTGCGGCAACGGAATGCTCCCACCTTTCGCGTCTTCGCCCAGCCGCATCGTTTTATTTCCACCGATCCCAACTCGCTGCCCCTCGAAAGCAGCATCCACCAGGACCATTCCGGCAACCTCGCGCGGATACGTCGCCGCAAAATTCCTCACCACCGGACCACCATACGAATGCCCGACCATAACAAACGGTCCCCGCTCCCCAAGCTTCGCCAGCGCATCCCGCAACTCAAGATTGATCTGCGCAAATGTCCGCGGCTTAGGCCCCGCATCGCTCCACGCATATCCCGCCCGGTCGTACGTGCACACGCGAGTAAACCCGGCGACCCGGGTCTGCACCAGAATCCAATCAAACGAAAAAT
>Ga0210388_10003644_pt1 | contig 12049 bp, 9 predicted proteins | sample IncBWC19OmetaG_FD_155485 | JGI IMG/M metagenome (GOLD analysis project Ga0210388, IMG submission 155485) | Forest soil microbial communities from Barre Woods Harvard Forest LTER site, Petersham, Massachusetts, United States - Inc-BW-C-19-O ... | reverse complement strand
GCTACGTCAGCGGCGAAGGCTCGTTCCAGCTCGTCGCGGGCAGCGGGCAGGCCAGGCAGGTGGAATTCGGTGCGCTGGAAGAAGGCGCCGCCGGCCTCGGTAGTCGAGTGCTGGGCGAGCGTCACGATGTTGGCGCCCGCAGCGGTCAGGAAGGTGCTGATGGCAGACACAATGCCGGGCCGGTCCTGGCAGCGGATGAGGAGCCGGCCGTGGTCGGTGCTGAGCTCCGAGGCTGGTGCGGCAGTCATTAGGGCGGTCGCGGATACCGCCGGTGCAGTGGTAGTCATGGGCGTTCCGGATCGGGTCTGCCGACGACTGGCCGAACAGGGCACGAGCTGCTGGCTTGCTGCGGGAAACGCAGAAACGCTTGCTGACGCCATTCCTCGGTGGGCTCAAGATCGTTAAAGGTGAAGACGTGGAACCCGGCGAGGTGGTTATCCGGTTCGCCTAGGTGCGGGGCGAGACCTCTGATGATCTTGTCCGGGCTGTAGCCGCCAGGCACGAAAAAGCGCCACAGCAGGGACTGCTGCTTCTTGAGGAAGTTCGCCGATTCGCCGATGCCAAGGCCGCCGGACACCCGTAGCAACTTCTGCCGAGTGACAGCCCCGGGCACTCCGACATACACCGGCAGGTCGATGCCCCGCCGGGTGAGCTCGCGCGCCCAGCGGGCGATGATTTTCGGATCGAAGACGATCTGAGTGGTGATGTGCGTGGCCAGCGGGGCCTTCTTCAGAAGTGCTGTGAACAGCGCCTCGTCGGAGACCGCCGGATGCCCCTCGGGATGTCCGCCGATTCCGATATCGGTAAAGCCGTGATCGAGCTCATGCAGGGCGGCGAGTAGGCCATGAGCGTCGTGGAACTTCGTGCGGGTCCCGGTCTGGTCGCCGCCGATGACGAAGGCGCCGGCAATTCCAGCTTCGTGGCACCGCGCGACGATGTCGGCTAGGTGGCCACGGTCTCTGATCTGCTGAGCTGACAGGTGCGGTGACACGGAGTATCCGTCACCGGTCAGTTCCACGGCCAGGTCGATGGTGGCGTCCTGTCCCTTGGCCGGGGATGCCGTGATCGTCAGCGGGACCTCTTTCGGCACGTGAGCCAGCAGCGCCTCACGCGTTCTCTTGAACGGGATCACCTCGAAGCCGAGGTGATGCTGGAAGGTCTGACGCAGCCGTTCGCCGGTGAGAGGAACAGTGGCATTGACTGGGTAATTCACGTGGATTGGTCCTTTTGTCGGCTGCAGGAAGCCGTACGGTGCCGCTGAGACGGGATCGGCCGTCAGCGGGCCAGCGGCGAGGTGCTGATCGTGGCGCGCACCTCGGCCTGGACGTGGCGCTCGACGGTGGGCTTGGCGGAGCCCCCGCCCTGTTCGCCCCAGACCAGCGTCACCTCGGCGCCGTCCTGGATCCGGTCCTCGTCGATGACGGCCAGTGAGGACCAGCCCCCGACGTTGACCGTGTAGCCGCTGTTGGCGGAGATGCCGACGATCTGGTCCCCGACGAGCACCTTGTCGAAGGAGAGGGTGGAGTAGTTGGAGACCGGCTGGTCGGGGTACTTCGTGCGCTGGTCGCCGCCCCACAGGCTGCGGGCGAGGACCTGGGTGAAGTCCTCGTCGTTCCACCGCAGCCAGACCTTGCGGCGCTGCGGCAGCTTCGCCAGCCGCTCGAGAGCATCCCGGCCGATGAAGTCGTGGTCGAACTTCATCACCCGATCGAGGCCGAGGTTCCAGGGGGTGAAGTAGTAGTCCTCGATGCGGTCGGAGTAGAAGCTGCCGCCGAGGGAGGCCGCGGCCTCCCACGCGTCCGGCCCGAGCCAGTCACGGTACTCGCGCATCCCCTCGCCGGAGAAGATCGCCGGCGTGGGGGAGGGGAACCAGCCCGACTCGATCGCCATGGACGGATACGCGCGTCCCCCTACCTCCCGCAGCCCGAACTCGGCGCCGGCGTCGATGAGCGCCTGCTTGACCGCGGCGCCGGCCTCGAACGGGCCGGTGAGCTCCCAGCCGAACTCGCGCGACATCGAGTGGCTGAGCGCCCGCACCTGGATGCCGGCGATCTCAAACGAGCCGACGCGGAAAAACGGGATCTCGGCGAGCGGGTGACCGGCGGCCTTCTCCACGACCTTCAGCGACAGCGGCCCCTGGACCTGATACCGGAAGAGCCGGCGCTGGCCCGGGTTCATCGAGGACTGGTAGTCGCGGGTGACCTCGACGTCGTAGCCGCCCTTCTCGGCCTGGTAGGCGACCCAGTGCGGGGTGGCGGCCCGGCCGATCAGCGCGGCCTCATCCTCGGCGAAGGGCATCAGGATGGCGTCGGCGATGACGTAGCCCTCGTGGTTGCAGGCCACGAACTGCTTGGCCCGGTCCGTGCCGAAGTTGGCGAGGCTGTTGAGCCCCGTATCGGACAGTAGCCGCCGCACGTCGGGGCCCTTGAAGTAGAAGTCAGTCATGTGGAAGGAGGAGTCCATCAGCGAAGCGGTCGTACGCCAGGCGCGCTGCTCGTCGCGCCAGTTGGTGAACTCCGGCTTGATCGGGAAGGGGTACGCGCCGACCGGCGCGTTCCTGAGCATCTGCACCGGCCCGCCGGCCCGCTCGATGCGCTCGTCGAGGGTCTTGGGCGCGTCCGTCGTCGTCGACGTCGTAGTTGACATTGTTCGGTCTCCGTTTCTGTGCGGGTGGTCTGCGGGGCTGACGCTGAGCGGCCGGATCAGGCGAAGGAGGGCCGCCAGGACGGGCCGATGCCGGACCGCTCGATGAGGTCGTGCGCGGCCCGGTCGGCGGCCTCGTGCAGCGCGGCGGTGTCGACGCCGACGAGGGCGCCGTCGGCCTTGCGGCGGCGGCCGCCGACGAAGACGTTGGTCACGGTGCGGCGGGACCCGCCGTACACGATGGCCGAGACGGGGTCGACGACAGGGAAGACGGAGATGTCGTCGGTGGTCATGGTGACGATGTCGGCCTTCTTGCCGACGGTGATGCTGCCCGTGACGTCGGCCTTGCCGAGCGCCCGTGCCCCCTCGATGGTGGCGAAGGCGAGCACGTCCCGGGGGTGGACGCGGAGGGCCATCGGGTTCTCGCCTGCTTTGAGCTGTTCCGCGTTGGGCAGTCCGCGCGCGGTGACCAGCGCCGAGCGCATCGCCGTGAACATGTCACCCCCGATGACCAGTACCGTGTCGATGCCGAGGTTGGGTCGCAGGCCGGCCGCGAGCAGCCGGTTGATCGGGCTCCAGCCGTGCCCCATGACCGCCTCGATCTCCGGGGTCGTGGTCACGGTCGTGCCGGTGTCGCGCATCATCGCCATCTCCGCGTCGGTCAGCAGGTTCGCGTGCCCGATGGAGACCCGGGGGCCGAGCATTCCCTCGTCGTTCAGCCGCTTGAGCGCGGGGCGGCCGGGGAAGATCCCCTGGCCGATGTGCAGGTTGACGGGGATGTCGAGCATCTCGGCAAGCGCCCACTCGTCGCGCACCACGTCCATCGTCCCGAGATCAGGGCCGCGGCCGAAGAGCCCGAGCGTTACTAGCGCGCGGTCGTCGGACAGCGGGCCGTTGCGCAGCCGACGCACCTCCGCGTCATTCATCGGGGTTGAGCTCTGGAACGGCGGGGCCAGGCACTCGATCCACTGGGCTGAGGAACCGCCGTACCCGAAGACCGTCCGCAGCCCGCTCTCGCGCAGTGCGTCGAGGGAGCGGTCGGTGTGCTCGGGGGTGACCTGGCAGTGGGCGAGATCGTAGACCCCGGTGACCCCGGCGTCGATCGAGTCGAGGGCGCCCAGGAGAGTGCCGAGGTAGACGTCCTCCGCGCTCAGGTGGGCACCGACCGTGCCGAACATCCCGATGCAGTACTCAACGAGCGACCACTCGACGCCGAGCCCCCTGAGCACGGTCTGGTAGAGGTGGCGGTGGCCGTCGACGAAGCCGGGGAAGACGATGTGCTCGCGCACGTCGATCACCTCGGCGCCGGGGACGTCCCCCAGGTCGCCGACGGCGGCGATGACGTCCCCCTCGATGAGGACGTCGCCGCGGAAGTCGCCGAGTGCGGGGTCGACGGAGACGACGGTCCCGCCGCGAAGCAGGGTTCTGGTGGGCTCGGCTGGCATGGCACTCTCCTCGCGTCACGTATCTGGAAGGTCAGGCTAGGAACAGGCGTGCTGGCCTCCTAGCCGCATTCCGCACTGGCCACGGCCACATTCCGCAGCAGGTCCGCGCGAGAGGTCGACGTTCGCAGGCGCGACGGACAAGACGGGGCGATGTACACTCCGAAAATAACTGGCTATGCCACTTTGGTGGAGGTTCGTATCGTGTTGACCTTGGCCCAGCCCGCCGGCACCTTCCCCATCGCTGGAACGATGACCTGCCTTCCTCGCCGCATGCTGCTGGACACCACTGACCGCGACGAGGTCACGGCCGTGATCGGCGGGCTGCTCTGTGAGCACCAGCTGCTCGTCGAGGGGCCGGCCGCGCAGTTCCACGCCCAAGTGCGCGACTGCGCCGTCGGCGACCTCAGGTTGGCGCACTTCAAGTACGGCACCGCGTTCACCGTCAAGTCGCAGCCGCTGGGTCGTTACGTGGTCAACTTCACGATCAACGGGGTCTCGCGGATCCGGCACGGCCGGGCGTCCGCAGTCGCCGGGTCAGGTCAGGCGACGGTTTTCTCCCCGCGCGCGGAGTCCGAGTTGACCTGGACGCCCGAGACCGAAGTGCTCAGCCTGGTGGTTCCGAAGACGGCACTCGAGGAACACTTCCGGCGGCTGAGCGGCATCGGCTCGGGTGAGATCGTCTTCGAGCCGCAGGTCGGCGCTGACACCGCCCAGCTCCTCAGGTCGCTCATCGGGGCCGCGCTGCGCGCTTCGGACGGCGGGCTGTTCGACATGCCGGAGGCCGTCTCCTGGCAGATGCGCGACGCCATCCTCACCGCAATGCTGCTCGAGCTCCGCCATGATCACTCAGAGCTGCTCACCAGCCTGCGGGGGTCGGAGGCAAAGCGCCTGTGTGACGCCGCCACCTCCGTCATGCGCCGGCAGCTGGCGATCCCCGCATCGATCCCGAGGATCGCGGCCGAGCTTGGCGTCAGCGAGCGCTCCCTGCAGGTCTCGTTCCGCCACGAGCTGGATACCACGCCGAGTGCGCGGTTCAAGCAGTTGCGGCTCGAGGCGGTCCATGACGCCCTGCTCCGGCTGCGCCCGGAGGATTCGACCGTCACCCAGGTGGCTTCTGACGTCGGCGGCTTCTTCCACCTCGGCCGGTTCGCGCGGGAGTACCTGGCGATGTTCGGCGAGCACCCGTCCGCCACGCTGCACCGCCAGACCGGCTGAGCGAACGGGCGTGGTGTCGGCCGGCGTCGTGCCGACCCGGCGGTGGCGTTGACAAGGCAATCCCGTGGTGCTTGACTGCATTTAGTGGCTAGGCCACTATAGGCCCGCCGCTGTCCCCTATCCGCTCCACTTAGGCCTCACATCTGACCGATCAGGAGTCCTCCCATGACCTCGCCCGCGCCCCGAACCGTGGCCACGCCCGACGTGACGGACAAGCTGTTGCGTGAGCGGCCAGTCTGGGGCCCATTTATCGGTGGAGCCTTCATCGACGAGGCCGCCGCGGCCACCATCCCGGTGCTTGAGGCATCGACGGGGACTCGACTCGCCGATCTGGTGACGGCCGACGCGGACACCGTCGATCGTGCGGTGAAGGACGCCCGGCGCGCCTACGAGGGGACCTGGCGCGACCTGTCTCCGAAGGAGCGCGGAGACCTGCTGCGGAAGGTCGCGGCGGTCATCCGTGAACACGCCGACGAACTCGCCGAGCTGGTCGCCCGTGAGGTCGGCAAGCCCATGCGGGACGCTCGGCGAGTGGACATCGTGTCCTGTCACTCCGGCTTCGACTACTACGCCGGAATCGCCGACACCGTCCACGGTGAGATCCTCGACCAAGGCGCGATCGAGTCCCGCGTCGACTACGAACCGTACGGCGTGGTGGCCGCGATCCTTCCCTTCAACTGGCCGCCAATCCACTTCGCCAAGAAGTGCGCACCGGCGTTGGCCGTGGGGAACACGGTCGTCGTCAAGCCCGGCGAGCAGGCGCCACTGACGGTGCTGCGCCTGGTGGAACTCGCCAATCAGGTTCTCCCGCCCGGCGTCGTCAATGCGGTCGGGGGGATTGAGGCCGGGGCTGCCCTGGCCTCTCACCCGCGGGTCGAACGCATCACGTTCACCGGGGCCACGGCGACCGGACGCAAGGTGCTCAGGAGCGCTGCCGAGAACCTCACCTACACGACGGTGGAGCTGGGCGGGAAGAACGCACTCATTGTGCTTGAGGACGCTGACCTCGAGAGCGCTCTGGACGTCGCCATCGAGGGCATGTTCTACAACCAGGGCGAGGCGTGCACGTCGACATCCCGCCTCCTCGTGCACTCGTCCCGCTATGACGAATTCGCCGCGCAATTCGTCCGCCGTACGGCGTCACTGGTCGTCGGCGAGCCTTTGGCGGCCGGGACCGACATCGGGCCGCTGGTCGACGCGCGCCAGCGTGACCGCGTGAATGCCTACCTCAAGACGGCGCTCTCCGAGGGCGCCGAGCTGCTGTACCAAGCCTCGCTCCCGAGCGATGACCAGCTGGCCGGAGGATTCTTTGTCGCCCCAGCCGTGCTGGGCGGTGTCACCGAGAGCATGACGGTGGCGCAGGAAGAGATCTTCGGGCCAGTGGCGAGCCTGATGCGGTTCGACACCGATGACGAGGCCGTGCGGATCGCGAACGCCACCGACTACGGGCTGACGGCCGCGATCTGCACGCGGGACGAGGTCCGCGCCGCCAAGCTCGCCCGGCGCCTAGAGGTCGGCATGGTGTTCGTCAACAACTACACCCGACGTACCTTCATCGGCTCGCCCTTCGGGGGCGTCAAGGGCAGCGGCTTCGGACGAGAGTATGCGCCAGAGACCCTGCACGAATTCGTGCGGGCCAAGAACGTCCGGTTCCCCTCCGGCCGCGGTGTCGTCCCTACCTGGCCGCCACGCCAGTGACGACGACTGGCGACCTGGCTTCCCGCCCGACGAGACCGTCGGCCTCTCCGACACGATCCTGGAGACGAGCACATGTCTGAATCCGACCTGAGTGCGGACGTCATCGTCATAGGCGCGGGCCACAATGCCCTCATCGCCGCCGGCTACCTGGCGAAGGCCGGCCTCGAAGTCGCCGTACTCGAGGCCAAATCGATCATCGGCGGCAACACGGTCACGGAAGAGCTCACCTTCGCGGGGTGGCAGCACGACTCGTGCTCGAGCGCCCATGCGGTGATCCAGTCCAACCCTGTCCTCCGCGACGATGAACTCGGCCTGATCTCGCAGTACGGCCTGCGCTACGCCTATACCGAGCCTGCGGCGGTGCTCCCGCTCGAAGACGGGGACTCCTTCGTCCTGCACCGGTCAACCGAGGCCACGGCAGCGGAGATCGCCAGGTTCTCACGCCGAGATGCCTCGCGCTTCGTCGAGTTGGTCGGGGAGTGGAACTCGGCCCTGAAGTTCGTCCACCGGAGGTGGAACGCGGGCCTGCCGATCGGCGACGATGAAGGCGCGATCGCGTATGACACGCTGCGCAGGCAGAGCGCCTGGGACGTAGTCCACAAGGAGTTCGAGCACGAGGTCACGCGGCGCGTGCTGCAGTGGATGGGCTTCGCCACCTTCCAGCCACCGACCCGTGGTGGCACCGGTGCCCTCCCCGTCAGCATCACCAACGGGCGGCTCGAGTTCGGCTGGGCGACGCCGATCGGGGGGTCCGGTGCTCTGCCCGCAGCTCTGGCCGCGCTCATCGCGGATCACGGTGGCCACGTCATGGTCGACTCGGCCGTCTCGCGCATCCTCGTCAGCCAGGGGCGCGCCCACGGTGTCGAGACGCATGACGGCCGACGCATCCACGCACGGATCGCAGTCGTATCCTCCGCGCACCTGACCACCCTGCCCGAGATGCTCGGCGCCGAGGCGCCCGAGGACCTGACGGCGGCCGCGGCTGCGTGGCGACCGGGGATTGCCCTGTTCGCCGTTCATGCCGCGCTCCGGCAGGACATCCGGTACCGAGTCGGCGGCCAGTCGATCACCTCCACCTCCGGTGGGCTCGGCAGCCCGAACGGCATCCGCCGTCAAGTCGCCGGCTGCTCCACCGGTGAACCCGAGATGGACGATCCCTGGATGCTGATGGTCTCTTCCACCGCGGTCGACCCGGACCGCGCACCAGGCGGGACCTTCAAGATCCTCACGTGCGCACCGGAGACCCTCGCCAGCGGTGAGTCGTGGGACAGCTTCGGAAGCCGCTACGCGGAACGGCTCCTGACTCTTGCCCGGCGTCACGTCGACGGTCTCGATGAAGCCGATGTGCTGGCCGTGGTTCCAGAAACGCCTGCCAGCCTCGCGCGTCGCAACCCGCACAACATCGGGGGCTCGTGCCACGGGGGAGAATTCCTGCTGCCCGGCGGTGAGTACGTTTCGGGCTGGCCGAGCCACGCATCCTCGCTTGAGGGGCTATTCCTGACCGGCTCCACCGCGCATCCAGGCGGGTCGGTTTCCGGATGGCCCGGGCGCAACGCTGCTGCCGCCGTTCTGTCAGCCACGGGCCTCGACCCGGCCACGGTCATGAGGGTTTAGCGATGGCCGACCTGACACCGTTGCGCCTCGGACTGTTCAGCCCCTCCCTGCCCCATCTCGTCGCCGTCCGGGAGGGCTACTACGCGGAGCGGGGCGTTACCGTTCAGCAGCGGCGCATTCCCTCTTCGGCGGCGCTGTTGAGGGCTCTGCGAGACGGGGACCTAGATGTGGCGCTCACATCGCCGGACAACATTGCGAACTTCCGCCTGAACAAGGTCGGTGACGGACCTGTCGACGCACGGATTATCGCCGCGGTCGACCAGGCGGGCAGCATCTCCCTGATGGGTCGGCCCGGCGTCGACGCGCCCGGCCAGATCCGCCTTGGCACGGTTGCCGTTGACGCGCGGAACTCAGGGTTCGCATTCCTGTTGTACGAACTCCTGAAGAGCGTGGACTTGGCGCCCGACTTCGACTACCGGGTGCTGGAGGCGGGAGGAACCCCGAGCCGGTTCGAGGCACTCCTCGAGGGAAGCTTCGAGGCCACGATCCTCAACGCCGGCTTCGACGTCAGGGCGCAGGCGGAGGGAGGCTCCCTCCTCGTCCCCACCGTGGACGTCATCCCCGACTATCTCTCCACAGTCCTCGCTGCCCGAGGCGAGTACCTAGATCAAGCCCCGGGCACGGTCTCTCGTTTTGTCTCCGGGTTTCGGCAAGCGATGAACGACTGCCTCGATCCAGCACGTCACACGGACTGCGCCGACCTGGTCGTGAGCGAATGGCAGGTCAGTCCCGACGTTGCCGCGCGCATGGTCGACGCAGCCGCGGACGCCCGGACAGGCGTGGTACCTGACGCGGTGATCAGGCCGGCCCAGCTGGCGGTGGTTCTCGAACTCCGTGAGCGCTGGGGAGGTTTCTCCAAGCACGTCGACATCGCGGCCGAGATTCGGCGTCCGCGAGGCCTGATCGACGAACGGTTCGCGCGCGCGGCGTGACGCACGGTGGGGCCGTACCCTCTGCGCCTCGCTATCCTGAGGTGGCCAACGACGCAGGAGAAAGTGTGACCCGTTCAAAGCCCGATACTGACGAACGTTTGTGGAACCAAGTCGAACGGGAGTCGTCCCTGCGAAGCAAGGCCGGGCCGCGTTCCGCGGAAGACCTTGCCGCACAGATACAGCAACTCATCACCGCCAAAGAACTGGCGGATGGTGCTCGTCTTCCGTCGGAGCGTGACCTGGTCAGGATTCTCTGCTCGAGTCGGCCAACGGTGAGTCAAGCGATCAGGATCCTCGTGGTGCGCGGCTTGGTCGAATCCCGGCGTGGCTCCGGCGCTTATGTCACCCGACGGCCTGAAGCCGAGTTGGCGACGACCGTCGGCCTCATGCTGGACCTCGACCAGGAGTCCGTGGCGCACCTCAGCGAGTTGCGCCTGTGGCTGGAAACCAAGGGAATCGAGCGCGCGATCGAGCGCGCGACACCTGACGAGATAGCCGCCGGCGAGGCGGCCCTGCGGCAACTCCGCGGCAACGCCGGGAACGTCGCCGCCTGGGTCAGCGCGGACACGCGGTTCCACGCGACCCTCGTCCGTGCTTCGCAGAACCCCTACCTGTCGTCCATCTTCGAAAGCGTCCACGCGACCCTCGTCAACTACGAATATCAAGCCTGGATAGAGAAGGGGACCGTGCCCGCCTGGCTGCAGAAGTCCCAGGCGGAGGCGCTCAACGCCCTTCACGAGCCGATCCTCGACGCGGTTCGCTCCGGCGATGCCGCCATGGGAGCGCGAGCTGTGCTCCGTCACCATGAGGTCATGGCCCAGCACCTGGCTGACAGCCACTGACACAACGGCACTCGGCGCCAGTGGATCGAGGCTGAGGCGCCCGGGCGGTCTCGCCCAATGCGGACACGGGGCCCGATTGACTGACCGCCCCAGTCCGATCTATTGTGGCTTAGCCACTACAATTGGCTAAGCCACAATGCCGGAGGAGCTGCCCGCTCATGACTGCAGTCGATGCGCTGACCACGGCGCGGTACGCGGACGTGATCCGCCTGCGCGCGGTACGGATGGTCGCGCCGCATGGATTCGGGTACCTCGGTCAGGCGCTTTCGTCGGCCGAGCTGTTCGCCACCTTGTACTCGCGGCACTACGACCCCGATCGCGACAGCCTGGTCGTCTCGCCCGGGCACTACATCATCGTCGCCTTCGCGGCGGCACCGGAGGTAGGCCTGCTCGACGTGGAGGCGCTGGCGACCTACGGCTTCGACGACTCCGCGCTGGAGGCGATCGGCACCGAGCGGTCGCCGGCGGTCGACCTCACCGGCGGATCGCTCGGCATGGGCCTGTCCGGGGCCGCCGGGCTCGCCCTGGCCGACCGGCTGCAGGGACGCTCCGACGCGAAGGTGTTCGCGGTCGTCAGCGACGGCGAGCTGGAGGAGGGCCAGGTCTGGGAGGCGGCGCTGTTCGCCGCGCACAACCGGCTCGGCTCGCTCACCGTCCTCCTTGACGCCAACGACTCGCAGGTCGACGGCCCGGTCTCGTCGATCACCACCCTGGAGCCCATCGCCGCCAAATGGGAGAGCTTCGGCTGGGCCGCCTTCGACGTGGACGGGCATGACACCGCGGCCATCGACGAGGCGCTGGCCGCCGCCGCCGCCGACCCGCGGCCCGCCGTGGTCATCGGGCGCACGTCGACCAAGCACGGGCTGTCGGTCCTGCCGGACGGCGCCGACGGCCACTTCATCAAGCTGCCGGCCCCGCTCGCCGAGGCGGCCATCAAGGAGCTGGAGGCGCGCCTTGCTTAAGCAGCCCTACCCGACCGTCATTAAGCCGTACGGGCGGGCGCTCGTCGACCTCGCCCGCAAGCGCCCAGAGATCCTGTGCCTGACCGGGGACTTGACCCGCCAGACAGAGATTGACCTGTTCCAGGAGCAGATACCCGAGCGCTTCATCCACGGCGGTATGGCCGAGGCCAACATGATCAGCATGGCCGGGGCCCTGGCGCGGCGGGGGTTCCTCCCGTTCGTCCACACCTTCGGCGTGTTCGCGACCCGCCGGCCGCTCGACCAGATCATCAACTCCGTGGCCTACCCGAACCTGCCGGTGCGGATCGTCGGCTTCATGCCCGGCGTGTCCAGCCCCGGCGGTCCTAGCCACCAGGCGATCGACGACGTCGCCCTCATGCGCGCGGTCCCGAACATGACCGTCGTGGACCTGGCGGACGCGACGCAAATCCGCGCGGCGCTCCCGTCGATCGCGGATATCCCTGGACCCGTCTACCTGCGGCTCAAGCGGGGCGAGATCCCCGTCATCTTCGAAGACGACCATGAGTTCTCGCTGACCACGGCGCAGACGCTCATCGAGGGCACCGACCTGGCGGTCATCGCCAGCGGCATGATGCTGTCGTCCGCCATCAGCGCGGCGGACACGCTCGCAGCCGCCGGAGTCAGCGCGTCCGTGGTCAACGTGCCCGTGATCAAGCCCTTGGACGCGGACTCGATCA
>Ga0210388_10003641_pt1 | contig 12052 bp, 11 predicted proteins | sample IncBWC19OmetaG_FD_155485 | JGI IMG/M metagenome (GOLD analysis project Ga0210388, IMG submission 155485) | Forest soil microbial communities from Barre Woods Harvard Forest LTER site, Petersham, Massachusetts, United States - Inc-BW-C-19-O ... | reverse complement strand
CGACAGCCGCCGCGGCGGCATCGTTCTCGGTGTCATCCTTTCCGACTCAACGCAGAACACCCCGCACCCCGCCCGCAAGCCCGATCCCTTCGCGCCCAACCCTGGCTATCCTGTGCAATCCACAACGGCGCACTCACTGGCCCTCACCCCGCAGCCCGTGCTCTCCAGCTTTCCCGCCGCCTTTACGATGAAGTCGTCGCCCGTCAACGAAACCCTCACCTTCGTGATCCCATCCCAGCCCCGCCTTCGCCGCTTCGACGAGATCAGCGTCGTCTTCCTCCCCGAGCCGCAGCGCGCCGCCGTCGGCGCAAAGATTGCCATCCAGCAGTTCGCACTGATTCAACGCTGAGTCAGTCCACCGGCCGAAAATACTTCGCCGTCCGGTCGTTCCAGAAACCTGTCAAGCAAAAGTCGTCGTGAAGCGGAGACAAGCCAATTTAAATGAATGACTTAGGCAGCGTCCACCAGCGCCGATTATTTCGCTCAACCCGATAAAATGGAGCTATAGGGAATATCAAAAAGGCACGGCGTCAGCCGTGCCTTTTTCTTTTGGATCGCGCGCCCAGCCTGGGCAAAATCGCGCCTCCCTAAATCAGCCGCAAAAGGAAAATTATGACCAACATTCTCAAGAAGCTCGGAGTCGGCGTCGCGGATTTCGGCAAGTGGTTCGCCGCTTCCATCCAGGACACCGCAAAGCTGTCGGCCCGGATCGAAACCATCCTCAAGGCCGCCGCGCCGTTGCAGGCGCCCTTCATCTCCGGCCTCGCCACCGTCGTCGCCGATGTCGAAGCCCTCATCGCCGCCTCATCCGCCGCCGTCTCCGCCGACGGGCTCAACTTCCCCGCCGACTCGAAGGTTTACCAGCAGTTCCTCACCCTCATCGACGACTTCAAAAAGCTAGCCCCCGTAGCCACTGAAGCCATCCAGATCCTCGAAGGAAAGACTCCGCCGTCTCCCTCCGCCACGGCGTCAACGAAGTAGCCAGCAACGGCCCGCCCGGAGCCGAAATCCGGGCAAAAACTGAGGACCATCCGGATCGAACCGCCTAACCCCTTTCCTTTGAAACACATCCCGAAGCCTTCAATAGAATCAAGCACTTCCCGCCATGATCTTATAAGCCTCATGAAATGAAACAGATCCCGAAGGCCCAAAAACAGGGGGAGGGGGTCTAGGGCGTTCCCGAAGGTTTGGGAATCGGCTGATCCAGCGGCACCGGCCTCCCGAAATTCGGAGTGCCATCCGCATTCCACGTAAATGGCTGCGCTCGCGGAGACCGCTTCCCATCGCATCCCTCATTCACTCCCGGATTCGCGTGGTAAAGAATCCAGTCCTGCTTTCCATCCGGCGATTTAAAGAAGGTATTGTGGCCCGTCCCGAAGGCCTCCGCCTCGGGCGACTGCCAGAAGACCGGCCGGTCCGACTTCTTCCACGAGGAGGGATTCAGCAGGTCGCTCGACTTCGAAGCCGTCAGCATGCCCAGCTCGTAGTAATTCGTCCAGCACCCGCTCGCCGAGAAGATCAGGAAGACCTTGTCCCCATGCTCCAGAATCTCCGGCCCCTCATTCACATCCACATGCGGCATGGGAATGATGTGATTCTGCGGATCGAGATCCCCAACCTTCTCCCACGGATACTCCGGATACGAAAGCTGCACCCGTTTCCCCTCGATCGTCCACGGGTTCTTCAGCCGCGCAATGTAAATTCTCTGCACGCCATTCACATCGCCCTCCCATCCCGACCAGATCACGTAAGCCTTGCCGCCGCTCTCGAACACCGATGGATCGATCGCCCATTTATCCGACCCGTCATCCAGCTTGCCCTTCATCGTCCACTCGCCCTGCAGCGGATCGGCCGACGCATTCTCCAGCACCCACACCCGGTGGCCCTCGTTCGATCCGGAGTCAGCGGCGAAGTAGATGTACCACTTGCCGTCCAGAAAATGCAGCTCCGGAGCCCAGATTTCTTTCGAATACGGCCCCGTCGCCGGAGGCGTCCACACCGCCTTCTTCTCCGCCTGTGCAAGTTCGGTAAGATCGCGCGTCTTCCAGATGGTCAGGTTCGTGCCCATGCTATTCATGTAGTAATAGAAGCCGTCCCGCGAGACCACCCAGGGGTCGGCCCCCGAAGGTAGCAGCGGATTTTTGAACGTGGACTGCGCGGCAAGACCACAGCACGAAACCAGCAGCATGCCGAGGGCACACCAGCAGAAAAGGCGGCTAAATCTCATCGAATCCCCCAAGGGAAGCGCTTACACGATCCCGGCTTCTAAGACTATATCGATCCCCCTCCGCCACGCATCCTAATAACCATCCGTGCCATAGAATTCAGTCCCAAAACCAGCCTCAGACCAGTCAAGGAGAACGCATGCCCGCACTGCAAGGCCGTGTCGCTATCGTCACCGGAGCAAGCTCCGGCATTGGCCAGAGCATCGCCGTCCGCCTCGCCCATGAAGGCGCGGATATCGTCATCGACTATGTAGGCCATCGCGAAGGTGCCGACGAAACGCTGAAGCAGGTCAAAGAGGCCGGTGCCAGGGGCATCATCGTCCAGGCCGACGTCTCGAAACTCGAAGCCGTCCAGAGCCTCGTCGAGCAGGCCTGGAAGGAATTCGGCTCCGCCGACATCCTCATCAACAACGCAGGCATGGAAAAGAAGGCCGATTTCGTGGACGTCGTCGAGGCCGATTACGACAAGGTCCTCGACGTAAACCTCAAAGGACCGTTCTTCCTCACCCAGGCCTTCGTTCGCCGCCTGCGCGACGCCAAGAAGCCCGGCCGCGTCATCAATATCAGCTCTGTCCACGAAGACATGGCCTTCCCCGGCTTCGCCACGTACTGCGCCAGCAAGGGCGGATTGCGCATGCTCATGCGCGACCTCTCTGTCGAGTTGGGACCCCTCGGCATCACCGTCAACAACGTAGCCCCCGGAGCCATCGCCACGCCCATCAACACCGCCCTGCTCGAAGACAAGCCCAAGCTCAACGCGCTCCTCGCGAATATCCCCCTCGGCCGCCTCGGAACAACCGGCGACGTCGCCAGCCTGGTAGCCTTCCTTGCCTCCGACGAAGCCGCCTACGTCAACGGATCAACCTTCGTAGTCGACGGAGGCCTCTCCCGCAACTACCACGAGCAGTAAGCAGTTACTCGGAACCCTCGCGAATTTCATCTTTGTTTTTCCAATAACGGTGTCATCGCTTTTTCAATAATGATGTCAGCGCTTTTAAATGACGATGTCACCCTGAGCGGAGCGCAAAGCTTTTTCAATAACGATGTCATCCTGAGCGGAGCGCAAAGCTTTTAAATAACGATGTCATCCTGAGCGGAGCGCAAAGCGCGAAGTCGAAGGACCTGCGGTTTGCCGGTCAAGCCACAAAACCGGGAACAGAAGAGCACAAAGTCCAAAGATCAGTCCAAACAGAACACAGGAACGGAACGATGCACACCTTCAGAATCTGGGCCCCGGCCATTAAATCCGCAGCAGTCAAAATCGCCGACACTCTGACTCCCATGCAGCCGGACAAAGGCGGTTGGTGGAGAGCCAATATAGCGACCGCAGAACCCGGCACCGACTACCAGTTCATCCTCGACGGAGACAACTACGCCGTCCCCGATCCCCGCTCCCAGTGGCAGCCCCGTGGAGTCCACGGACCCTCCCGCATCCTCGACCACGCAACGTTTCAGTGGACCGATCAGGAATGGCAAGCCCCATCCTGGCCAGAAGCCATCGTCTACGAGCTGCACATTGGCACCTTCACGCCCGAAGGCACGCTCGAAGCCGCCGGCAAGCGTCTCGCATACCTCAAAGACCTCGGCATCACGCATGTAGAACTGCTCCCGGTAGCATCCTTCCCCGGCAACCACGGCTGGGGATACGACGGAGTCGACCTCTTCTCCCCGCACGAACCCTACGGCAGCCCCGAAGCCCTCAAGCGCTTCATCGACGCCTGCCACGCCACGGGTCTCGCCGTGCTCCTCGACGTCGTCTACAACCACTTCGGCCCATCAGGAAACTACGTCGGCAGATTCGGCCCCTACTTCACCGCCAGCCATCACACGCCCTGGGGAGACGCCGTCAACCTCGAAGACGCCGGCAGCTACGAAGTCCGCCGCTTCTTCTGCGACAACGCCATCATGTGGCTCCGCAACTATCACTTCGATGGACTCCGCCTCGACGCCGTGCACGCCTACATGGACCGCTCCGCCATCAACTTCATGGAGCAGCTCTCCATCGAAACCCGCGCCCTCGAAGCCGAAACCGGAAAGCAATACATCCTCATCGCCGAAAGCGACCTCAACGATCCGCGCATCGTCAGCCCCCGCAACGCCAACGGATACGGCCTCGATGCCCAGTGGAGCGACGACTTCCACCATGCGCTCGTCACCGCCCTCACCGGCGATCGCAGCGGATACTACTCTGACTTCGGCACCATCGCAGACCTTGCCAAATCCATCAAGCAGGTCTTCGTCTACAACGGACGCTACTCCGCCTATCGCGATCGCATCCACGGCCGGCCCGTTGCCGATCTCCCCGCATGGCGCTTCCTCGGCTACGCGCAGAATCACGACCAGGTCGGCAACCGAGCCCAGGGCGAACGCCTCTCGCAGCTCGCCGGCACCGCTCGCGCAAAGATCGCCGCCGCGCTCGTCATCACCGCGCCCTTCGTGCCGATGCTCTTCCAGGGCGAAGAGTGGGCCGCATCCACGCCCTTCCAGTACTTCACCGACCACGAAGACAAGGAACTCGGCCGCCTCATTTCCGAAGGCCGTAAAAAAGAGTTCGAAGCCTTCGGATGGAGTCCCGAAGACATTCCAGATCCGCAGGACCCCTCAACCTTCGAGCGCTCTCGCCTGAATTGGAATGAGCTCGAAGAGCCCGAGCACGCCGGCATGCTCGCCTGGTACAAAAAGCTCATCGCCTTCCGCCGCCAGACACCCGATCTCACCAACGGCTCGCTCGAAGAAGTCGAAGTCTTCTTCGATGAAGAACAGAAGTGGCTCACCATGCGGCGCGGAAAGATCATGCTCGCCGCAAATCTCGGTGAAACAGACGTCAGCCTGAGCGTGCCGCAAAGTGCCGAACTCACCATCGCATCGACAGATGCGATCACCGTAAAGGAAAGCCGAGCAACACTGCCGCCCGACTCAGTGGCCATTCTCACTCTCCGCTGAGCGATCAAAGGCATAGAACCGGTCGCATAGGAAGTTCCGTTTCTGGCAGTCTTACAGACTGCGAAAACTCTGTATCAGGGCACGACTTCAGTCGTGCCATATGCCATTGAGGGATACGGGGCTTTAGCCCCTGAGAGTGTTTTCAAACTTCCAGATCGAATTCATACAACCAGTTCCGGCCGCGAAGCGCGGAGAGTGTACTCTTGGGTGGCAATGAACACCGCCGAGTTTTCCCTCTGGATCTGTCTAAGCTCCATCCTGGCCGGCTTGCTTGGATCATTGACCGGCCTGGGCGGCGGAGTGGTCATCGTTCCCGTGCTTACCCTGATCTTCCACATCGACATTCGTTACGCCATCGGCGCCTCGCTCGTCTCGGTCATCGCAACCTCGTCCGGAGCGGCCGCGGCCTATGTGCGCGAGGGCTTCTCGAATATTCGCATCGGCATGTTTCTCGAGATTGCCACTACGCTAGGCGCACTCTTCGGCGCATATCTCACCGCCAAAGTGACGACGCATTCCATTGGCATCGTCTTCGGCATAGTCCTGCTCTACTCGGCCTACGCATCGTTCCGGACAAAGCATCCCGAGCACGGCCACACCAGCCCGGACCCGCTCGCAATGCGCCTCAAGATGCATGGGACCTTCCCCAGCTCAACCGGAGACGAGGCCTACGTCGCGCAGCGCGTCCCCGCGGGCTTCAGCCTCATGTTTGCCGCCGGAACATTATCCGGGCTCCTCGGCATCGGCTCGGGAGCGGTCAAAGTCCTGGCCATGGATCAGGCCATGCGCCTTCCGTTCAAGGTGTCGACGACGACTTCGAACTTCATGATCGGTGTCACAGCCGCCGCCAGCGCCGGAATTTATCTCAGTCGCGGTTACATATCACCCGGACTCGCCATGCCCGTGATGCTCGGCGTTCTCGGCGGCTCGCTCGTGGGCTCGAAGATCCTGGTGAATGCTGAAGTCAAGACCTTGCGTCTCGTCTTCGGCGTCGTCATCGTGGCCCTCGGAATCGAAATGATCTTCAACAGCGTAACGGGGCGTCTCTGATGCAGCTTACCGACCAGAAGCTCGAAGTCGCCATTGGACGCATGCTCCAGACCGGAGTCATGCTCGCCGCCCTCGTCGTCTTGCTCGGCGGAATTCTCTATCTGCGCCAATCGACAGGACCGCGCCCCGACTACATCCACTTCCACGGCGAGATCGACAATTTGCGCTCGCCCGCGAAGATCGTCGTTCTCGCAATCCACGGAAATCCTGAAGCGATCATTCAGTTCGGTCTTCTGCTCCTCATCGCCACGCCCATCGTCCGCGTCATGGTAGCCGCGGCCGGCTTCCTCATCGAGAAGGATCACATGTATGTGTGGGTAAGCCTCGCCGTGCTCGCCGTTCTGCTCTTCAGCCTGTGGCGTTCGCATTGACGACTGAAGATCATGGTTAAGCTTCGATTAAGTTGCTCACCGTAAACTGGCAAGGATGGATCATCGCAGGCCGAAGCCAGCTTCAATCTTCATGTCCAGCCTAAAGTGCCTTTGCATTGCGGGATTCGTCTCGATCCTGCCGGCTTTGCCCGCATTCGCCTTTCAGGCAGCGCCATCCGAGCCTCTCCAGCAGTTGATCCACGATGTTGCCTACAACGAAGTCCATGATCGTGCCCAGCAAAGCTGCTGGATCTATCACGTGGAAAAAACCGTTGACGGCCAGACTCGATCGGGAGAGCAGGTCGAGTCCTCCGATGGCCCGGTCTTTCGCCTCTTCGCCATTCACGGAACGCCGCTCACCCCAGACCAGACGAAGCAGGAAGAAGCCCGGCTGGCCCATCTGCTCAGCAATCCCGGCGAAGAGAAAAAGGTAGCGGAGCAGCACGAGCAGGATGAAGAGCGTTTGCAGCGCCTGACGTCCCTCATGCCTATGGCGTTTCTATACGAACCCGAAGGCAGCGACGGAGATCGCATCACGCTCAGATTCTCTCCCGATCCGAACTTCAGGCCGCCCACCTTCGAGGCTAGGGCCTTCGCGGGTATGGCCGGAACCGTGGTGATCGATGCAAAACAGAAGCGCCTGATCCAGTTGAAGGGTCAGCTCATTCATCAGGTGGATTTCGGATTCGGGCTGCTCGGCCGCATTGAAAAGGGTGGAACTTTCGAGATCGACCGGATGCCCGTCTCCTCTACGCACTGGAAGACAACCCAGGTCAGCGTGCACGTCTCAGGGCACATCATTCTCTTCAAAAGTGTCAGCAAGCAACAGGATGAAAAGCGATCGAACTTCCGCTCACTGCCCGACGGAACAGCACTGAAGCAGGCAGAGGCGCTGTTGAGCCAGTCATCCCAGCCCGCGCCCTGAGTCAGATGGACCGCCGCGAAGCACCATCCCTCTTCACCAGCTCATAAATGTCCGAAGTCTCGAGCACATGCTTCGGAGCGCCGACCCGCGCCGCATCAATCATCGCGCGGCCCAGTTTCTCCGTATCGGTCACTTGCTTCGGCAGCGCCGCCTCAAGAACGGAAAAAATCGGCGTAGCGAAGCTATAGATGATCCGATACAGGCGTGTCTTCGACCTGATTCCATGCCGAGGCACAATCAAGCCCGGACGAAACATATATGCGGCTTTGAAAGGAAGACTCAGCAGCGCGTTCTCTGTCTCGCCCTTCACGCGCGCCCACATCGAGCGGCCGCGCGCCGTGCTGTCTGTGCCCGCACCCGAAACATAAATGAACGTCATCGCCGGATTGAGACGCGCCAGGGTCGTAGCCGCCGCCAGCGTCAGGTCATACGTAATCCGTCGATACGCTGCCTCGTTCATCCCTGCGGAAGAGATGCCAAGCGTGAAAAAGCAGGCATCATAGCCGGAGAGCTGATCTTCAATTGCAGAGTAATCGTAAAAATCCGGGGGAATAATCTCGCGCAGCTTCGCATGCTTTGTTCCTGAAGCACTGCGTACCAGTGAGAGCACGCCATCAATCTCTGCATCAAGCAGGCACTCGCGCAGAACACCCTGCCCGACCATCCCCGTAGCGCCAAAGAGAATGACTTTCATTCAGAGGTCAATTCTAGCCCTCGAACGAAGCACTCGCCTCAAGCAGGCTCTCGATCAGCGGACGAAACTCCGGAGCCTCGATGCGGATGCCCTGAAACACCCATCCCGCAAGCAGCAAAACCGGCGCCGGCCCTGGATCGGTCGAGCCAAGACCTCCGAGCGTCGTGAGCGTGATCTGCTGATCCGGCTGCGCAACGCGCGAGATTGCCACGCAGGGAAAACTCGCTGGCAATCCATCCGCAGTCCACTCCGCGGCCAGGGCAGAGAAATCACGTCCCGGCATATAGACGATGCGCGTAGGCTCCGCAATCTCCGGCGGACCTCCCGTGGCATGATGGCCCGAGCTGAAAACGATGCTCGATGATGCGCGCCGGTCAGTAAGCGAGCACTGCAGCGAAGCCGCAGCAGCAAAGGCCGCTGTGATCCCCGGAACCACCTCGAAGTCAATCCCCGCCGCGCGCAACGCATCTATCTCTTCCGCAGCGCGGCCAAACACCAGCGGATCGCCGCTCTTGAGGCGCACCACCGTCAACCCCTGTAACGCCTTCTCGATCATCAGCCGATTGATCTCGTCCTGCGTAATCTTCTTTACGCCGCAGCGCTTGCCTACATTCACCGCAAGGCCGCGCGGATTCGCCAGCGCCAGAATCGCCTGCGGCACAAGATCATCATTGAGCACGATATCCGCGCTCGCCAGCAGCCGTGCGGCTTTCATCGTAAGCAGTTCAGGATCACCGGGACCAGCCCCGACAAGATAGACTTTTCCGGATTTCAAGCGATCGTCTCCTTCGCGGCCTTTGCCACAAACGATCTCGCCTCAAGCGCGAGCTTCTGCGCCGGACACTCCTGCGGATCGCACAGGTTCCTCTGCGCCAGCTGGTGCAACAGCAGTTTCCGTCCCTCGCCCGGTTCATACGCAGCCAGCACATCGCGTCGCAACTCGCCCAGATCATGCAGCCACGGACCAAGATCCGCAGGCAGCTGCTCGTCGATCTCCACCCGCAGCCGTTGCGCCAGCGCCGGGCTCTCGCCCGCAGTCGAGATGGCAATCTGCAGGTCGCCCCTGCTCACGATCGACCCGAAATAAAAATCGCAGTGCGGCGGGTCGTCCACCGAATTGCAAAGAATGTTGCGCGCAACCGCTTCGTCGTAAACCGCCGCGTTCACGCCGGGATCATCCGTCGCCGCAACCACCAGAAAGATCCCATCCAGGTCCGCGCCGGTAAACTCCCGCTCCACAATCTCAAGCCTGCCCTCGTTTGCCAGTGCAGCAATCTTCGGATCAACCCGCGGAGCTACCACGCGAAGGCGGGCTTCAGCCGCCAGCAGCGACGGAATCTTCTGCAGCGCAATCTCCCCCGCGCCCACCAGCAGGCAAGGTCTGTGCGCGAGTTTGAGAAACGCCGGGAAAAGACTCATACCTCAGTCGCCATCAATCGCTTTCGTTGCCGTGTCGCGTGCCACCGCTTCGAGCGCCTCGCCGGCCAGCCGCGCACGAATCGCATCCGCATCGTGGCGCCCGAAGTAGGTGCGAAGGTTCTCGCCCGGCTCGCGCTCCTCGAGATACGAGCTGAGCAGCCGCGTCAGCGCATTCGGAACCTCGGTCGCGGGCACGCGGTAGCCCACCGGCCGTGCAATCGCCGCGTGTGCGCCCACCGCGCCGCCCACGCAGAAGTAGTAAGCGTCCACCATCTTGCCCTCGTGCTTGATCTTCTTGCCCTCAAGTCCGATATCGGCAATCCAGTGCTGTCCGCAGCTGTTTGGACATCCCGTCACATGCAGCTTCAGTTGCTGGTCAAATCCCGGCAGCCGCGACTCCAGCTCATCCACGACCCACCGCGTAAAGCCCTTCGTTTCGCTGATCGCCAGCTTGCAGAACTCCGTCCCGGTGCAGGCAATTGCTCCGCGCCAGAACATCGTTCCTTCCACGTGCAGCCCGATGCGCTCGAGTTCGCGCGCCAGCTCCCAGGCCCGCGACGTCTCGATGTTCACGAAGATCAGGTTCTGCATGATCGTCGTGCGCAATTGCCCGTTGCCGAAGCGCTCAGCAAGCTCCGCTGCCGTCGCCAGTTGATCGCCCGTAAGCCGCCCGCGCAACACCGAAGCGCCCACATAGCTCAGCCCCGGCTGCTTCTGCGCATGAACTCCGGTGTGATCGCGAAGAACATCTTCCGGCAGCACTTCCGGCGCCGCAGGCTCAAAGACCACGCCAAGCCGCCGCTCGATCTCCGCCAGAAAGCTCTCCGCCGTCCAGTTCTCCTTCATGAAGAGATACTTGATGCGCGCCCTGTCGCGGCTCTCGCGTAGCACTTCCTGGTCGCGAAAGATCGCCGTAATCGCACGCGCCACATCCACAGCCTGATCCGGCCGCACAAAGGCATTCAGCTTCACCGCAAGATGCGGCTCGTTCGAAAGGCCGCCGCCCACGCGAACCGTATAGCCCAGCTCGCCGTCTTCATCTCGCGCGTTTCCGCTCTTTTTTCTAACCGCCGTAAACGCAATATCATTGATCTCCGGATAGCTGCACCACACCGGGCAGCCCGTCGCCGAGATCTTGAACTTGCGCGGTAGATTGTAGAACTCCGGATTCGCCACCAGCGCATGCGCCAGCTCCACCGCCAGCGGAGAAGCGTCAACAATCTCATCGTGATCCAGGCCTGCCAGCGGGCATCCCGTCACATTGCGGACAACATCGCCGCACGCGCCCTTGGGCGAGAGTCCGATCCTGGTCAGCGCATCCACAATCTCCGGAATCGACTCGATCGTCAGCCAGTGCAGCTGGATGTTCTGCCGCGTCGTAATGTCCGCCAGGTTGCGCGCGTGCGTCTTCGTAATATCGGCAATCACGCGCAGCTGATGCGACGTCAGCAGGCCGTTGGGCAGCCCGATGCGCATCATGAAAAAGTCGGTCGCCAGGCCCTCACCGCCCTTGCCGCCGACCGCGCCAATGCCATCGCCCTGCGTGTAAATGCCCCACCATTTAAAGTAGGCATTGGCCCACTCCGGCACCACGCTCGACCTGCCTTCGCGGGCAAAGGCGCGCACTTCGTCAAACACTTCCCAGGGATTCTTCTCGAGCTTCAGGCGCTCCATGCGCTGGGCTTTGGTCTCTTTTCGGGCTGGGACTGTAGTCTCGGTCATCTCTTCTCTTATTTGTCCTGAAAATGAAAAACCCACCGAAGATGGTGGGCTGAGCGAACGGTTTGCGCGACTGGAGTGCAGCTACCCGCGCGTCCGGCTCAGCATGCAACAACACGCATGACAAAGAACCGCCGCGGTGGAGTGGATATTCACTATCTTCAGCATAAACGCTGTAGGGGATAGGCGGCAAGGACGATTCATGCGCCATGTATTCCATCGAATGCGAGCTCGGACCGCAGGAGACCGGCGCTCGACTGCATCCTCGCAGTCAAACCCGGCTCTCTTCCATTCAAAACTCAGGCGTTAACGGCGCAGCCCTTGAATCAAAACGTCTTTATCCGCGCAGATCGACACGAGATTTCGACCGGCACGGAATCGCACGATCAGAAGTATCCCGGCCCGGCTGCGAGCCCTTCAGCTCAGCCGCCGTCTGCCCTGCGCTCTCCTGCCATGAATCCCGGTGTGATGAATTCCGGTGCCATGCCCGCTGTAGCTCGCCACCTGCAAAGTTCCGGCCGACCGGCCTCTGCGCCGGTGCCGCACCGGAGGACGCAGCGTAGCCTCCACCCGCCTCACCGCAATGCCCGGGTCACTGCCATATTCCGGATCGAACATCGCAATCACCGTCGTGGCGCGTCCGGTATAGCGTCTCGCCCATTGGCTCTCGATCAGCGCATGTTGCACCGTCTGCCAGTGCTCAGTC
>Ga0210388_10003640_pt1 | contig 12053 bp, 11 predicted proteins | sample IncBWC19OmetaG_FD_155485 | JGI IMG/M metagenome (GOLD analysis project Ga0210388, IMG submission 155485) | Forest soil microbial communities from Barre Woods Harvard Forest LTER site, Petersham, Massachusetts, United States - Inc-BW-C-19-O ... | reverse complement strand
CCGCGGTGGTCAGCGATTCGTAGCACTTTTGCGCTTCGGCGCGCCGCCCGTGCTTGCTCAGCGCGTGGCAATCGTCCGGCGTCGCGCCATATGCAACGCCCGCGCCGGCGAGGCACATTACGCACACGGCGGCACGAAACAAGATTCGTGCGGCCCGGTGCGTGGCGCGCTCTTTCATTTATCGAGATCCCCCTGCACGCGGGCGAGTTCCAGCAGCGCGTCCGAGAGTTGCTTCTTATAATCATCCGCGGACATCGCGGCCTTCTGATATTTCAGCAGGTCGATCTTGCGCTCGAGTTCTTCTTTCTTGTCGAGCAGAGCGCGCTTGGCCGGATCGTTCGCCGCTTTTTGCGCTGACCCGATTCGCAGAATCGGAAAACTCGCGGCCAGCGTCCCTTCGCCGCTTTCGGCGGAGGCCGCGCGCACGGCTTCTTTCTTTCCTGTGTCTTCAAAAACGGGGTGTTCCGTCGCCAGGCGCTTTTGCGATTCGTAAAAACCGGCTGTCTTGCGATCGGCGTACACAAAGGCTTCGAGCGCCGTGATCGTTTCGTTTTTGTCCGTATCGGTGGAGGTATCCTGCAGTGCGTCCACCCAATAGCGCGCGAACACCGTCGCGTTCTTCTCCGTCCCGGTTTTTGTCGCGGCGATGACGATCCGGCCCGCCTTTTGCAGCGCGCCGATCGAGCCGCCGCTCGCGCTGGTCGTGTTCACGATCAGCTGGCGCTTCGCGGGAATGCGGTCGCACAAAATGGCCAGGTCTTCTCCCGAAATATCCGGACCCGGCAGATTGAACTTATATTGTTCGCCGTCGTAGGAGCCGTGGCCAATCAGGATCAGCATAAATTCGTCTTCGGGCTTGGCTTCGTGTGCGATTTGTGTGAGCGTGTCGGTCAGCTTGGCTTTTGTCGAGTCGCCGCCGGTAAACGTATAGACGTGCGCGTCGCTCGCCGCCCCCTTGAAAAGTTTGTCGAGGTCCTTGGCGAGCGCCGTGAAGCGCTGCTCGTAATCAGGCTCGCCGCCAAGCCCCGCGACGGTGACGTAGTAGGGAGCGGCTTGCGCGGGGTGCGCGCAGAAACCGGCGACTGCAGCGCAAAACAGCGCGATCATCGCGGCCCTTCTCAACCAATTGTCTCTACCCTTCATTCTTCGTCACCATTCCAGGTGGCGCAGGCTTTAGCCTGTGGCCTTTCGTCCTTGCAAGGTCCAAGGGCCACAGGCTAAAGCCTGCGCCACTCAAACCATGACTCACTCAAACCACGCCCCACTTCCTGCGCAGCAGCCATTCCGCTGAAGGCAACAGAAGCAGAAGCAAAAACACGATCGGCATGTTCCACAATTCTTTGGTGTCGCGCACCGTGATGCCCGCTTCGGAATATGAAATCTCACCGGGCAGTTTGGACACATCCTGCGGAGTCCAGTATCGCCCGCCTGTCTCGGCGGAAAGTTTTTCCAGCAGATCGCGATTCTGCTCCGTATGAAAATTCTCAGCGACGCCGTCCATGCGCGCGAAATTCAACACGTCACGTCCAAGCTCATCCTTGTCGCGCGTGGCGATCACTTCGGTGAGATACGACCCCGTCTGGTCCGCGGTCCACTCCGCGTGAAATGTGCCGGGCGAATTCGGGTCCGGCGTCATCTCGACTTGCGCCGCCAAGCCTCCCGGTCCAAGGATGTGTGCCTCGACGTGGGCATCGGCCGCCGGCAAATAATTCTTGTCTCGCACGTCGGCGGAAAGCTGCACGCGGCCATCATCCAGCAGCATCTGGCTCGGCACTGCCGCCACGACGTGCCCCGGCGTATCCGTCACGAGCCAGCGCAAGAGCTGCTGCCAGAATTCCTCGTGCGTCTGATCCTCGAGCGGCTGGCTCATCTGCCAGCGCCAGGTGCCGCCTGTAGCGCTGATGGCCGTGCGCCCGCGTCCGTAATTTTCGGTGATCAGCATCGGCATTTTTCTGCCCGCCGCGGTCATTTCCGCGAGCACCACCGCGCCGGGTTTCGGCGTGCCCACTTCCTGATAGTCCATCAAGTAGGGCAGCTTTTTCCAGCGCTCCACGTTGGCCGCCGGGTCTTCGACGAGGCGCGTGATGATGCTGTCCGCGCCCGCCGAGGTGAGCGAAACGGTCGCGGGATCGCGATGAAACGTGCCCTTTTTATTGGGCAAAGTGACCGGCAGCAGATCGGCGAGGCTCGAACTCGCCCAGCCTCCGTCGCCCAGCGACGCGCGCCCTCCCAGGAAAAGCAATCCTCCTCCGCGGCGATCCACAAATTGCTGGATTAATTCTTTCTGCGCGGCGGTAAAATAACTCGCTTCGACCGAGCCGATGATGATGCCCTGGTAAGGAAACAAATCCTCCGCGCGGGAAGGAAAACCGTCGGCGAGCTCCTTCGGATCATCGATCCCCTGGCGGTAAATTTTATTTTCGCTGGTGCGCAGCATTGAGACGATGGTGAGCAAACGGTCATCCTGCTCCGCGCGGCGTATGAATTTATATTCCCACCGCGGCTCGCCTTCGACGTAAAGAATTCGTTGCTTCCCCGATTCAACATTCACGAGCCGCGCCACGGAATTGTTGTCGCGATTCTCTTCGCCGGGAAGCGGATCGATCGAAAACTGAAGTGTTTTTGAGCCGGCGTCGCCCGCGTTGAAGAGCAGCGACTCATTCTGAGAAACGCCGTCCGCAGCGAGCGTGATTTGCCGCCCGGCTAGAACCTTGCCGCCGTCGCGCACGGTAAGCATGGCCTTCTGCCCTGCGTAGCCGCGCTGGTGCAACGTCACCTTCGCGGAAAGCCGCGAATCGGCGAGAGCCCGCGGCGCCACCACGGCGTCATTGATCTCCACATCGTGCGCGATCTGTTCGGCTCCGAAGCCGACGGTGTGCACCGGAATCCTCCGGCTGCGAAACGTGGAGATCGTGTCGAGATCGATCCCGCCGGAGTTGTCCGCGCCGTCGCTCAGGAGCACGACGGCCCCGATCGGCAAGTCGGCAGCCTCGCCTGCGAGTTGCTTCAATCCGTCGCCGATGCGCGTTGCCGACGCGGGCGGCGCCGTCTTCAAATCATCCAGCTTCGGAACGCGCGAAATTTGCCGGTCGAGTCGATAGACGCGAACCTGAAATTTCTTTTGCAGCCCATCGAGCACGCCGCCCTCGAGCGCCTTGATCGCCTGCTGCTCGCGCGTTGAGCCGTTTTCAGCTATGGACATGCTCCGCGAATCATCCACCAGCACCGCGATAATATTCTGCTGGGGCCGCAACTCCGCCACGAGAATGGCCGGCTGCCATAGCAGAAGCAGCACCAGCGCCGCCAGCGCGAATTGCAGGAGCCAGATGATCCCGGCCCGCCAATTTTTAACTTGTGTGGACGCTTCCGGAAGTTTCGAACGAATCAGCCACCCGAGCCCCGCTCCCGCCGCCAGGACGAGCAGGACGAAAACCCACCAAGGCCAGGCGCCCATCAACACGAGGGTACCCTTCGAAAAAACAGCCCGCGGATACTTGAACAAGAGTTCGAACATGCTCGATTCTTTGGATGCTGTTTCTTATCACCGCGAAAATCCAACAAGTGGCGCAGGCTTTAGCCTGTGGGGTTTAGTCGGAGCACGGTTCACCTTGCCGCAACCAAAAACCACAGGCTAAAGCCTGCGCCACTTGTCCCTGAAAAATGCAAGCAAGAATCGCGGCCCGAAGTTCGCCGTCAGTGCGTCATTCCGTACATCACGTAATCGATCCCCAAACGAAACGCCAGCGAGGCGAACTTCTCCGGATAGCGAGGATCATCGGCCCATTCCCAGGCGTCCCCCAGGTGCATGTTGTGGCAGATCGCGACCATCACGCGGCCCCGGTCGTCCTTGATGCCGCGCCATTCCGCGACGTAGCCGTCCTTCTCATACGTCCTGCCGGTCCATACATACTGCTCGCCGGGGATCTGGAAGCGGTCGGTCAAATCGTAGAGCACGTGAAAAATTTCGTCTTTGTCGGTCAGGTCTTCGATGGGGCGGTCGGGGAAAACCATGAGCATCCCGTTCATGAAGTGTTCCCAGTCGGTCGCGCCGTGGAAATCGTCCACCATGATGAAGCCGCCCTTGAGCAGATACTCGCGCAGGCGCTTGGCCTCGGGCTCGGTGAATGTCCACGTTTGCACCTGGACGGCATACACCCAGGGAAAATTCTCAATGGCCTCAGGCCCGTCGCCGTCGAGGTCCACCACTTGCTCCACCGGACGCGCGTTGATGCGCGTGAGCCGCTTCATCGCGATCAGGAATTGCCGGTCCGCCTTGGGATAGTCTCTCGACCAGCTTCCCCCACGCCCGAATCCGTAGCCGCCGTTGCCGCCGCCGGCCATCGAATAGCGAAGTCGCGACCACGAATATTCATATTTCCCGGAACCCAGGTCTTCGGAGCCGCGGAACGCTTCGCGGGCGCCGTAACTGTCGAAATCCTGCTGCCCGCCGCGCTGCATGGCAAGCAAACCTGTGCCTAAGCCTGAGAGAAGGAGAAGCGTCGAAATCGGTGCGAGGAGCCTCATAAAGGGTAGCTCCTTAATGGACGGCTTTCCGTTCGCCGCCGTTTCACCGGCAGCCAAAGCCGTCGGCCTGATTCTGGCATGCTACCGCTGATTGGAGTGGCCACGCAAGGTGAGGGTTGTGTGGCACAGCGACTCTTCGCTGTACGATTTTGTGCGTTGCGTTTATGCCAGGATTTAATTGCGGCCGCAAACCCGCATAGCGAGGAGTCGCTGTGCCACTAAAACGCTACTTCGATTCGGGAGCGGTGCGAGTTTCAAGAAGATGCACAAATTCCGCGAGGTCAGGCGCGCTTACGTCGGATACGGCCCAGAACTGGAAGCTGCCGCGCGACCAGCGCGTCATGTTGTAGCCCTGGAGCGGCTCGAAGTTTTGGGCGGAGATTGGCGTCGCTGCGTCGGGCCAGACAAACACGTTGATGAAATGTTTGCGGCGCTGGTAGACGAGCGCGGCGACTTCGCGGCCCTCCAGGTAGTCGAGGCGGCCGCCGACGAGCGGAAAGCCGTCGCTCGCCAAATCCTCGACGGGCGGGGAGAAATCGAGCTTGCCGTCGAACCACGGTTTTACGGTGTGCTGATCGGTGGAGGCGACATCCATCAGGTGGTTCGCTTCGAGCGACCGCACGTGGCTGGCGAGAACCTCGGCCACAATGCGCTGGTCATTCTGCTGAGCGGTTTGCCGGGTGGGCGAAGGCGCGCGCAGGCCGGCGATAAATTGCCAGCCCGTGAAGGCGCATAGCGCGAGCACCGCAAACGCGGCGGCCCATCGGAAGATTGCAAGAGGACGCCATGCGCTCGCGTGCTCGCGCGCCTCGGGTACAGCGGACGAAGGCAGGGACATCTGAATCCGCTCGCGCAGCCCCGCCGGCGCGGCGTAGGCGAGCGAGCTGCGTTGCATCGCGGCGCGCAAGGCCTGCAGTCGCGCGAGTTCGCGGGCGCAATCTCCGCAGGTTTCGAGGTGCGTTTCCATCTCGATCGTGCGCGCCAGGTCGAGCTCTCCATCGAGGTAGCCGGGAACAAAGCGTTGTGTCAGCTTGCAGCTCATTTCAAGGCTCCTTTCCGAGCGCGGCACCCAAAGATTGCCGCAGTCGAGTCCGCGCCCGCGCCAAGCGCGACATCACGGTGCCGATCGAGACGGACGCGACATCGGCAATTTCCTTGTACGACATTCCTTCCATCTCGCGCAGCACCAGAACTTCGCGGAAGATTCCAGGCAACTCGTCCAGCGCGCGGTGCAAGGTTTCCTTGTCGGCGCCCGCCAGGGCTTGAATTTCAGGGTCCGGGCCGCCGGGAGATTCGCCGCTGTGAATCTCTTCGTCAAATTCCTCGGCGAAATCGGGCGGGCGATTCTGGTGCAGCCAGGTGTAGCAGGTGTTGCGCACGATTGTGAGCAGCCACGCCCGCATGTTGCCGCCCTGGTAGCCGTCGAAAAATCGAAAGGCGCGCAGAAAAGCTTCCTGAGTCACGTCCTGCGCGTCGGGATCGTTGCGCGTCAGCCAGCGCGCGAGGTTGTACGCCGCGTCCAGGTGGGGCAGGACGGCTTGCTCGAACCGTTCGCGCGTCGATGTGCCGTGCACTCCTGTCTCGCATTCTCCTCAGTAGCACAGGCTTCGGCCTGTGGGGTTCCGTAAGTCCTTGCGAGGTCCAATGGACCCCCACGGGCTGAAGCCTGTGCTACTAGAAGAAGACTCCCCTCGCAGCAATTTTATTCCCGGCCAAAGAATCAGCTCGTTTGCGGGAATAAGCGCGCCCCGCACAAGTCTTACATCCCGAAGGCCGCGTGCGGCAAGCATTCTACAGCCCGCGCCTGCCGAAGGAGAAACCACAATGGCTGACTTTATTCGCGACAACATCAACAAGGACGGAATTGACCGCAGAGGTTTTCTGCAGTGCATGGCCTGGGCCGGCACCGGGGTGCTCTACTCTGTTCACGGCGGCATATTGAAATCTTTGCCGTTGATGCAGGGCGCCATGAGCGGTAAGGACATGGCGAAGATGAAAGGCGCGGATTTCAGTTTTATTCAGATCAGCGACTCTCATATCGGATTCAGCAAGGAAGCCAATCCCGACGTGACCGCGACACTCCAGGTCGCCGTCGATCGCATCAACAGCGCAGCGGCGCCTCCTGACTTCCTGTTGCACACGGGCGATATCTCGCAACTCTCCAAACCATCTGAATTCGACACGGCCGAGCAAGTCCTCAAGGGCGCTAAAGCGAGCAAGATTTTCTATGTGCCCGGCGAGCACGATGTCCTCACCGACAATGGCCAGCAATACCTGGATCGCTTTGGCAAGGATACGAAGGGAAATGGCTGGTACAGCTTTGACCACAAGGGCGCGCACTTCATCGGCCTCGTCAACGTTGTGGATCTCAAGGCCGGCGGCCTCGGATCGCTCGGCGCCGACCAGCTGAAGTGGCTCCAGGACGATGTAAGCGGCCTGAAGAGCAGCACGCCTGTGATCGTGTTCGCGCACATTCCGCTTTGGACGGTTTATCCCGACTGGGGATGGGGCACCGATGACAGCGAGCAGGCCCTTGGATACCTCAAACGTTTCGGCTCAGTTTCCGTCCTGAACGGCCATATCCACCAGATCATGCAAAAGGTGGAAGGCAACGTCACGTTCCACACGGCGCTGTCCACCGCGTTCCCTCAGCCGGCACCGGGCACCGCGCCCTCGCCCGGCCCCATGAAAGTGCCCGCGGATCAACTGCGCAGCGTGCTGGGGATTTCCCACGTGAACTACGTGCAAGGCAACCATTCGCTCGCGCTCGTCGATTCCACACTGGCGTGATCCAGCGACATTCCCAGTCTCAAGAAAAAACGAAAGGGAGAAAGAACATGAAAAGAACCAAACTGATTTGCGGATCGCTGGCAGTCCTGGCCGTCGCCGTCGCTTTCACAGTCGGAATCCATCCGGACCTGGCGGCAACTTCCGGTGACAAATCCGGCAGCGGTGCGGCCATCAAGATCGACAACTTCAGCTTTGGCCCGGCAGCGGTCACCGTGCCTGTCGGGACCACGGTCACTTGGACGAACAACGACGATGTTCCTCACGTCGTCACAAGCGACGACAACAAAATGTTCAAATCGAAGGCGCTTGATACGGACGACCATTTCTCGTTCACCTTTACAAAACCGGGCACCTACAACTACTACTGCGCGATTCATCCGAAAATGGTCGCCAAGATCGTCGTCGAGTAACGCGAGGAGCCGAGAATGAATCCATTTGATTTGAAGTCCGTGCTCCTCGCCAAACACGCGCAGCATGTTGCGCTCGTCCACTTTCCGATCGCCTTGACTTTTGTCTGCGTCGCATTCGATCTCCTGTCATTGCGAAAGCACAATCTCGCGCTGCTTCGGGCCGCATATTACACGGTAATTGCGGCCGCGATCGCGGCCGTGCCAACCGTCGCCACCGGTCTCCTGGCGTGGCAACTGCAATTTGAAGGCAAAACGCCACGGGGAAACCTCAAACTGCACATGCTCCTGGCATTGACCTCGAGCGTGCTGATCTGGCTCGTTTGTTGGCTACACATCAGGGAACAACGCAAGCCGCGGACCGATTCTCCGGGCATTCGTTTGACTGTCGAGCTTGTTGCGGTTGCCCTGACGCTGCTGACCGCGCATGTCGGTGGCTTCGTCAGCGGTGTTAACGGCCCGCTTTAGAACGTTTTGCCCGGCGGATTTCATTGGATTCTGCCGGTGCAAGATTATTACAAAGGTTCGACCTCTCCGTGACACGAGTTGGAGATGCCCAGGGTACGCTCGTTTCGTGGATCTCGCGCCAATTCGCTGGGGATGCTCGAGGCGCTTAAATCTTATGGAAAAGAGTGCAAAAGGTTCGAAGCTATGCGGCCATCCAGGGAACAAACGCGTGAAGAAGTTGATGGAATTCGAGAGGAAAGCACGATTCGGCTGACCCAGGAGGGCAATGCCGCGGCGTTCGAGCAGCTCTATCGCCGATACAGCGGGCTTGTCTTCTCCATCTGCCTGCGGATACTTAAAAATGACAGCGAAGCAGAAGACTTGACTCAAGAAGCTTTTCTGCTCCTCTTCCGCAAGATTCACACATTTCGCGGCGAAGCAAAATTTTCCACCTGGTTGCACCGCCTCACGATCAACCTTGCCCTCATGCGACTTCGCAAGAAACGTCATCCAGAGGTGTCGCTCGACGCGGCACTTCAACCTGGCGAGGAAGACTCCCGGCCGATCCCGGAACCCGGCGGACCGGACCTCCGGCTGAGCGGAGTTCTCGACCACATCAGTCTGAGCCGGGCCATTGACCAGTTGCCTGAGGGATACAAAGAGATGTTCATCCTCCACGACGTGGAAGGATACGAACACAACGAGATTGCCGAAATTCTGGGTTGCACAGCTGGGAATTCCAAGTCCCAGTTGTACAAGGCGCGCCTCCGGCTCCGCGAACTCTTGCAGGACGCGATTCGTAGCCGCGCGCGGGAAGACCGCCAATCGACGCCGCCGGCGGCAGATCAGCAGGACCTCGAGTGTGTCAAAGCCTGAAACAAGGCGCGCTCTAAATTCCAGACAGGAACCGGCCGGCTTCGTAAGGATGTGACAGAATTGTAACTATTATGTCACATATATCATAAGGATACAACGATTCACCTTTGAGCCGAATCGGATACAAGTCGAGTTTAATCTCGGAGAATTTACCAACTTAGGTTACGGAGGATTACTTGAAAAAGGCACTCTTACGATTCGGGCTGTTCATGACACTGGCAATTCCTTCCGGGCTCCGCGCCCAGCAAAGCGGCTATTTCCAGACCAACCTCGTCTCCAACACGGCCGGCGTTGCCACAACCACAGACCCACAACTCTTGAACCCCTGGGGAATCTCCATTCTTCCCGGGCAGGATTTCTGGATCGCCAACAACAACAGCGGCACATCCACGCTGTATGACTCCGCCGGGAACAAAGATACAGCGCTGGTCGTGATGATACCCGGGGCTACAAAAAATCCGAACGGAAATTGCAATCCCGGCTGTCCGACGGGAAATGTGTCGAACGGCATCGGTACCTACTTCGGCGGCGGGCAGTTTATTTTTGACACGGAAGATGGCCTCATCGCCAACTGGACCGGCGCGAGCAGCATCGCGGCAGTGGCCTTCGATAACTCCGCGAGCGGCGCGGTTTACAAGGGCCTTGCGGTGCTCAATAGCAACATCCTTCTGGCGGCGAACTTCAACAGCGGCAAAGTCGATGTCCTCAACAGCAACTTCACACTGGCTTCGCTAAGCGGCTCGTTCACCGATCCACACCTTCCGGCGGGGTACGCTCCCCACGGGATCCACGTGATCAATAACCAGGTCTACGTTGCCTATGCGAAGCAAGATGGCGCCAAGCACGATGCCATGCCTGGCGCCGGGCTGGGCCAGGTGGATATCTTCGACATGAACGGCAATTTCGTAAGCACATTCGTCGCTGCTGGCGGGCAGCTCAACGCGCCGTGGGGCGTTGTGGCGACTCCCGCCACGTTCGGTGCGTTCCCGAACGCCATTTTAGTTGGAAATTTTGGCGACGGAACCATCAACGCGTACAGCACCACCGGAACGTTCCTCGGCCAACTCAGCGACGCTTCGAACAAGGCAATCGTGAATCCTGGATTGTGGGACTTGGTATTTGGTGGAGGCGGCCCCTCCGGCGCTCCCGGCACTCTGTACCTGACGGCTGGAGGCGGCAACCAACCCAATTTCCCAAGCGGCGGCAGCACCACAAGCGTGTTCGCAAGCCTTGTCCCCGCAGCCGCGGTTAGTGGCCAGAATTTTTCCTTAACCCTCTCGGCCCAGAGTGTGGCCGTCGCGCCCGGCGGTTCAGCCAGCCTCATGATTAGTGCCGCAGGGGTTGGAGGATTCGACAGCCCGATTTCGCTGAGTTGCTCCTCGGTCTCTGGCCTCACCTGTGCCTTCAGTCCCGCGACGATAACTCCGGGGTCGAGCACATCCGCCACGTTAACCGTCTCTGCGGACTCGACTCCGCCAGTTCATGGCTACCACTCGGCGGCTCTCATCGGCCTGCTACCTGGTTTTGGCCTCGTTGGGACGGTTTTCGCAGGCCGTAAACGGAAACCGGTTACACACAAGGGCAGCCAGTGGATGAAGGTATTTGGGTTGCTATTGGTCGTCTCACTGTTGTCACTTGTCGCCGTCGGATGTGGTAGCTCGTCCGGCTCTCAATCCACCCCAGCACCGGGATCGCAGGTCACTTTGACGGTGACGGGAACATCCGGCGCCATCACTCAATCGGCTCCTGTGACCATCACCATCAACTAAAACGAGTCCGCAATCGCGTGATGCCCACCCCGAAAAAGGCCCGGACTCCCCCCCGGGCCTTCCCTCCTAGCTAAGAGTGGTGTGATCCTCATCGAGCAGGGCGATTCCCCGATGCAGAAATGTTCAGCGGGGATATGGATCGGAGGGTTCACGCGTTACGTGGCCGTAATCCATAAGGCACTTTTTCCATGTGCCGGGAAGAAAATACCCTGAATCCTGTAATCCCATTGAATTATCGCGGTAGGAACCCTTCATTTTCAGTCTGATAAGTATCGTAACCATTTGGACCCGCTCTTGCCATAAAAGGCTGCCTCCCTCGATCCCGTTTCTCCCCCAGGGCCTCCGCCCGCGGGCCTTGCAAAGCAAGAGCGGGCAGGAAGCGTCGTGCAACCACAGCTCGTGACTGAGGACCGGCGAACGATTCATTCGCCGAATATTCGCCTGGATGCGCCTGCTAAAGGGGATGAATCGGGATGACTGCGTCGATTCTGATCGTAACCGCCGACCCGGAGAGCCGCCAAAGTTGGAAGCAACTTCTGGACAACCAGGGATATCAAACTGTTACCATTGGAACCGGCGAGCGAGTCCTCGATCTGTGCGCGCATCTACGCCCTGACCTCGTTCTGATGGATGCCAGCTTGCCGGATGTCCCAGCTCTCGAACTTTGCCGCCGCCTGAAAAATGATCCGCGCAGCCCCCTCACGCCGGTCATTTTGATTGAAGGGCTGGCAGACGGCGTGATTGTTTCCGCACATCCTGATGCAGAAGCGCGCGAGGTCGCTGATGACGTTTGGGGACCGCGCCCGACTCGATGGGAGGCACTTACGAGAATTCAATCCATGTTGCAGCTGAAATCCTATGTGGACCAGCAAGCCGAAGCAGTCGTCATTTCGCTTGCGCGCACGATTGAGGCGCGGGACAGCTACACGCGCGGCCATTGCGAAAGGCTCGCGGCGCTGGCCGTGCGATTGGGCCTGAAATTCGGCCTGCCCGCCGATCAGGTGGAAGCCCTGCGCGTTGCGGGCATCGTGCACGATGTGGGCAAAGTGGCTGTGCCGGATTCGGTGCTGCTGAAAGCCGGCCCGCTCAACGCGCAGGAAACCGAGATTATCCGGAGGCACCCCGCCGAGGGCGAGCGGATCTGCGCGCCCCTTAAATCGCTGCGCCGCGTGCTCCCGATCATTCGCCACCACCACGAACGCATGGACGGCAGCGGTTATCCCGACGGCCTGCGTGGAGA
>Ga0210388_10003639_pt1 | contig 12053 bp, 9 predicted proteins | sample IncBWC19OmetaG_FD_155485 | JGI IMG/M metagenome (GOLD analysis project Ga0210388, IMG submission 155485) | Forest soil microbial communities from Barre Woods Harvard Forest LTER site, Petersham, Massachusetts, United States - Inc-BW-C-19-O ... | reverse complement strand
GGAGCCGCCGACCACGCGCCGAGATTGATCTCCTGCGGTCCGCCCGGCGTCTGCGCCGGAGCCATGCTCTTCGCCACCATGTCGAAGATGCCGGCATTCTTCAGATCGTTATAGAGCACCGAATCGAAAACGGTTTTGAGAGGCGCAGTCTGCCCGTCGCCCGAAGCAGCCTTGAAGTCTGCCGCCGCCAGCCGAATACGCTGCACGCCAAGATTGGTGCCCGTGCGCACCCAGTCCTGAGCAAAAGCTGAAGTAGAGAGAAATAGCAGAAAGGAAAATGCAAAAAAAGTATTCAGGAAGGATTTCAACTTCGAGTACTTACCTTTCATCGTGCCTCTGCGCTCGCAAATTGGGGTTGGCGAATGTACAAGACCGACTGCGACCGATCAATTGCTCAGTGCACCGGTTGATCGTAAGTAAAAGTGTACTCCACGGAAACATTCGATTTCGCATATCCCGGGGGTAGTGGACCAAAACTCTCAATGCGCTGAACAGCACGAACCGCCGACGTGTCGAGCGTCGGAGACCCGCTAGAGTGGGAGATGCGGATATTGCTCGGCGTGCCGTCCCGCGCAATCGAAAAAGTCACTTTTGCCTGGCTGCCCACCTGCGTGTTCCCCGCAACTTCGCGCACATACCACGCCTGTTGCACCTTCCGCTGAATAATTCCCACGTAGTAAGGAAAATTAAATCCCTCGCCGCCGCCCGTGATATTGATCGGATTCGTCTGCGACTGCGTCTCGGTCTGCGCCATGGACCTCGGCATTGCCGATGGCGGAGCCTCGCCATACTGCGCATGATGTTGCTCCGGCGTCGGCTGCGAGTGCTTCGGAGCTGGCGGAATCTTCTTCTCTACCTTTTTCTCCACCTTGGGCGGAGCCTTCACCGGAATCGGCACCGCATCTGGTGGCGGCGTCACCGGCTGAGCCTTCGGCTGCGGCGGTGGAGGTGCGGGAGAAGGCTGCTCCGTCGCCAGCACATTCGGAGTAGGAGGCGTATCCTGCGGCAACGGAATCGCGGGAGCCGAGCTCACCAGCGTCGCCTGAATCGCCCCCGGAGCCTTGTTATTTCCCCACTCCGCTCCATGAATGCGCCCGGCAAGAAATGCATACCCCGCCGCCAGTGCCACAATCAGCAGATGCAGCCCGAACGACTTGGCCATAGGTGCGCTGAGGGGCTCGCGCTCCAGATCGAAAGTCGTTCTCTGCGTCATAACGGAAATTCTCTTATCTGATTCTTACTTGCCCCGGCCGTTTTGAATCGGCTGGGTAACGATGCTGATGTTGGTAATGCCCGCCTGCTTCACCGCGTCCATAACCGAAGCAAACGCGCCGAAAGACACACGCTCATCGGCCTCGACATAAATCACCTTGTGTGAGGGATCGCTGCTGCCCTGCATCAGCTTCGCCGGCAGTTCGTTCAGGTTCACAGGCTTGTCCTGCAGAAATACCTCGGAGTCGCGGTTGATCGTCACCACCATCCGCGATTCGGTGATCTCTTTCACCGTCTTCGTCTTCGGAACAGCCACTTCGATGCCCGACTGCAGCACCGGAGCCGTCAGCATGAAGATCACCAGCAGCACCAGCACCACATCGACGAGCGGAGTGATGTTGATCTCGGCCAGCGACGTCTGGGTATGTCCGCCCTTACTGGTGAAGGCCACGCGCGGCCTCCCTCTCGGCGGGATCCTGTCCCGGCTTCAGCGCAACCTCTTCCATGCTGTTCAGCAGCTCACGCGCGAAGTCATCCATGCGCGCGGCAAAATCGCGGCAGCGCGCCGTGAACTGGTTGTAGGCCACAACCGCGGGCACCGCGACCACGAGTCCAGCCGCCGTAGTGATCAGCGCTTCCGAGACACCCGGCGCAACCGCGCGCAGCGTAGCCGACCCGGCCTGGCCCAGTCCATGAAAGGCATCCACGATGCCCATGATCGTTCCGAACAGTCCCACAAACGGAGAGACCGCGGCGATCGTGGCCAGCCACGAGAGCCTGCCCTCCATCGCCGTCAAAGATTCGCTCGACGCCGTCTGCGCCGCGCGCTCCAGCGCCGTAATATTGCGCGGAGGCCCATAGCCGCCCGTCTGCCGCCGATAGGTCTCATAGACCTCATCGAAGACATTCACCAACGGACTGGGCTTGAACTGCTCGCTGACGGTAGCAATCTCCTGCAGCCGCGTCGCCTTGCGAAAGGCGCGAAGAAAGCGCCGGCTCTGCGCCGAAGCGCGACGGAAGGTGCCCATCTTGCCGAGAATGATCGCCCAGGACCACAGGCTCGCAACCACCAGAATCCCCAGCACAACCAGCGCAATCGGTCCGCTGTTGCGAAGCATCTCGACAATGGCGCTGCCGTTGTTCGTAGCAGGCGCTGTACCAGCGTCGGCATCGGTCTGGAGCAAGAGTAGGGCTACATAAGAATACAAAGGTGTCATCGCGCTCTTAGTTCAACGTTACCAGACGCTCAGGCCGGGGACCAGTTACGGGCATTGACTCTGATGGTCCGAAGTCGAAAGATGTTGGACGCGAATTGGTGTCCAACGTTTGCCCTGAAGTCGAATTTGAAGCCGCATGCGCCTTTTCCGCTTTGCTGTTGCAGCCTTTACCGGCATCCTCCAATCGGAAACATCACGGGCACGGGTGCGACGGGTACGGGCTTAAGCCCGTACATCACGCCTGCAAAATCAAGGGGGCTTTAGCCCCTGAGGGAAAGCTCTCTCCCAAACTCCCGTCACCCATCCCCGCGCCCCATACATAATTGCCGCAACTCCTGCTATCCTGCGCGAAGAATCGCTCCACAAAACACCATGCTCCTCGAACTCCGGGCTGAAAATTACGCTGTCATCGATCACGCCATCGCCGTCTTCGGTCCGGGCCTCAACCTGCTCACCGGAGAAACCGGCGCCGGCAAGTCCATCCTCGTCGACGCCCTCGCGCTGCTCATGGGCAGCAAAGCCTCGACGGACGTAGTTCGCCACGGGGCCGACAAGGCCGTTGTCTCCTGCGTCTTCGAAAGCACGCCCCCGGCCGAGGCCACGCTCGAAGCCAACGGAATCGATCCCGCCGGCAACGAAATCATCCTGCGCCGCGAAATCCTCGAAAACGGAAAAGCCCGCGTCTACGTCAACAACCAGCCCGCGACCGTAGCCGTCCTCCGCCAGCTCGCGCCCGAGCTAGCCCTCGTCCACGCACAATCCGAGACATTAGGTTCCTTCGACCACGCCCAGCAGCGTCAGCTCCTCGACCGATTCGCCAGCCTCTCCACCGAATCCGTAACCGCGGCCCACACAAAATGGCGCGAGATACAGTCCCGCCTCGAAGCCCTCGAGCGTGACGAGCAGGATCGCCTCCGCATGGTCGATCTCTGGAGCTTCCAGCGCCGCGAAATCGAAGGCGCAAATCCCCAGCCCGCCGAAGACGAATCCCTCGAAGCCGAGCGCCGCGTCCTCTCGAACGCCGAAAAGCTCTACGCCGCCTCCATGAGCGCCTACGATCTGCTCTACGACGGAACCGGCTCTGCCGAATCCACTCTCCGCGCCGCGCTGAAACAAGTGGAGGAGCTCGCGCGCTACGACACAAAGTTCACCGAAGCCAGCCAGCAGCTGGCCTCCACATTAGCGGTGGTAGAAGATGTAGGCGCAACCGTCCGCGACTACGCCGAAGGAATCCAGTCCTCGCCCGATCGCCTCGCCGAAATCGAAGACCGTCTCGCCGCGCTCCAGCGACTCAAGCGCAAATACGGAAACACCCTCGCCGACGTCATCGCCTATGGAGAAGAAGTAGCGCAGAAGCTCTCCGAAATCGAAAATCGCGACGAAATCATCAAGACTCTTCGCGCCGATCTCGCTCACGCCGCGAAGTCCTACCGCGAAGCCGCGCAGCAGCTCCACAATGAGCGCGAATCCGCCGCGAAGAAACTGGAAAAATTAGCCGAGGCCCAGATCAACGATCTCGCCATGAAGGCCCGCTTTACCATAACGGTGAACGCCAGTGAAGCCGAAGCAAACTGGACCCCGCACGGATGGGACACCATCGAGTGCCGCATCGCTACCAACGCCGGAGAGCCTCTCAAGCCTCTCGACGAAATCGCTTCAGGCGGAGAAATGTCCCGCGTCCTGCTCGCGTTGAAAGTAAGCGTGGAAGAAGGCGCTGCAAAGGGAAAGAAGAAGACGCAAGTCCCGCGCACCCTGGTCTTCGACGAAATCGACATCGGCATAGGAGGCCGCGCCGCTGAAGCCGTAGGTCAGAAACTCAAAGCGCTCTCCCGCGCCCAGCAGGTGCTCTGCGTAACCCACCTCCCGCAGATCGCTTCCTTCGCCGACCAGCACTTCCTCATCGAGAAGCTGGAAAAACAAGGCCGAACCCGAACCTCCGTCCGCCTCCTCTCTGACAACGAGCGCACCGAAGAAGTAGCCCGCATGCTGAGCGGAGCCAAGCTAACCGAAACCTCCATCAAACACGCCGAGCAAATGCTCAAAACCAGTCGATAAATCAGATCGTTTCAATCCGTCGGCAACGTCCGCTCCGGCACCAGGTTGCGAAGACACGGCTTCATCACCAATGCCGCGGCGAAGAGATCCATCTCATCGAGAAGGCTGTTCTGGAAGGCGATCCAATCCTCCGGCCGTTCCACATCCTGATCCCGTCTGGCGGCTTGCCCTTCCTGGCCGCCGCCCGTGATCGTCTCGTTGAGCGGCTCGTCCTCGTTGGGCTTGTAATGTCCATTGTCGAAGGTCAGATAGCCCACCAGCCGTCTCTGCAGCGGTAGATCGTTTCTCTTCGCGTTCTCTTTTTTTGCTTCCTGCTCCGCCACAGTCCGATCATCTGCCTTCCATTCCTCCGCATCCGGAGCCATTAACGGCACGACAAACCAGGGAAGACATGGATTCTTATGAAGAACGTCTGCCATTACGTCCTGCCCAAGAACTCCCGGTCTCTGCATGAACGAGAAGCGATACGCAGAAATTCGCGAAAGCAGAAAACTCAGGTGTGGATTATTGACGTAGACCTCTGCATCGAAGTCACGAAACGCACCTACCGACACCGGCATCCGTGTATGAGACTTGTTTTTCGCGCTGTTTGACTTGCCCCGCTCCTCCTGCCTCTTCGTTCTCTCGGCATTGCCATTCTGTTGCGCCTCCAACTGGCGCGGAAAAGGCTTCATGCCGATCGTGAGGTCCTTACCCTCCTTCCCTCCGACGCGAAGCAGATTGCGATAACGGAATTTATTTTCCCCTTCTTCGACCGCCGAATCCTCATCCAGTCTTACCTGCAGCGCAAGCGCAAACACTGGACAGTCATCCGGGCCATTGGTTGCATTCGCCCGCACCCAGCACCGGCAGCGCTTTGGCGAAATCCACTCGAACGGCGTCTTGCGTCCTCTGTTGAATTTCTGCTCCTGCTGGTGCAGTTCGGTCAGAAAATTGAAGATGGAATCGCCAAGGTGTTTGCGGAAATCTCTACCGAAATCGTTGAAGGGTCCATCAGCCGCTGATTCATCGGACGCTTCCAGCATCGCCATCGCCGGAATGCGTTTGGCCAGTTCAATTGTTTTGAACGTCGCCAGCGTGAGATCCGGAGCGACGTTCGTTGCTTGCTCCTGCGCCTCAGGAAGCACATCCAGCAGACCGCGTGAGAGATTGGCGATCAGATGCGCAGCCCTGCGAAAGATTTCGATATGCAGCCCGTTCAGACTGATCTCGCCGCTCGCGTCCCAAAGAATTGCAACGCCCGCGATATGTCCGTGGATCATTACCGGGAAGCCGATCATCGGACCCTTCAGGGAAAACAGGTTCCTGTATTTGCTCGTCAGAACCTTGTTCTTCATCGCTTTCGCAACGTCAGGAAAGTGCAGTGGCTTGCCCAGAGAGAAGACCTTGACCGCGAGGGAGTCCTTCCCTTCATCGTCCCTGTAATACGGAAATTGCGGCCTGTCCGCCTTTGCATCTGGGGGCAGGATCGTGCCACTCGGATCCTGCGCGATCAGAAATCCGGTTACCTGGTTAGCCTGGTAGACCAGAAGCGCAGGATTCAGTTCGCTTGCCTGCGCCGTCGATCCCTCTGCACCGGAGACGGCTGGTTGGCCGTCCGCACCTGTCTCCGCGATTCTCCATAGAATCTTGAAGAGCTCGATAAAATGCCCGTACGCTCCTGAAATAACCCTGCCATCGATGCGTCCGCCGCGTCTCTGCCTCTCGTGAGTTGCCGCCAGAAAGCGTCCTGCCTTATCCGCAAACCAGCGGGCAACAGATTCATGGCCCTCGCTGTAGGCATCCACCAGCGTGGACTCGAGATTCAACACACCCACGCGCACGCCATCGGCCTCAATCGGCACCGCGAGCTCGCTCATCACATCGGTATGTCCGGCCACATAATCGACCTCTCCATACTGCTCGCCCAGGTTGTACTTCTTGCCGTCGATCTTTCGCCGCATCACATCGCTCAAATACACACCGCGGTCGGACGTGGACTTGTAATACGCAATGCCGCAAATGCTGTTCGCCGGAACCGGCAACCCCGGATCTTTGAATCTGGGATCCGTCGGCCCCCAATACACCCGGTATTTCAGATTGCTCGAGAGATGGCTGCCCATAAGATCGTCCGACAGGCAAATATCTCCGCGAAAAGAACCGGTAAGCTTCACCGCCTCGCCCAGGGTCGTTCGTAGCGCGCCGATGCAGTAAAACTGAGGATCGTCTGAAGTCGGAAAGCCCGAAACCGACGAGTTCAGCCGTATTTCCGCAACCGCACCCGAAAGATCGCGCAGCACCCGTGCCGCTGCCGTCGTCATCCATTGCATGTTGCGGTCTTTTTCCTGGCGCACCTCTTCCTCTGTAACCGGTTTGACCGGGATCACACGCACGCGCAGATTGTCCTCGATCACCTTGCAGCGCAGCGGAGGTGCTTCCGTGTAGGGCATCAGCGCATAGTGCAGCCCATACTCCGGCCCGTACGCGCAGATAACCTCGTGCAATTGATAGATCAGGTCCGGATCATCCAGGCTGGTGCCCACGAACAGAAAAGTCTTGGTCATTAGCAGCAGTCGCAGCATCTCTGCGAAGCGCGGCTGCGTGTGCATCAGATCGCGATAGTGCCGCCCCGTGATAATCAGCGTCGGGCCGTTGCCCACCATTCCGTGCGCATGCACCACCATGAATCCGTTGGACCGGATCGCCTTGAGGATCGAGCGAGTGTCCGCCCACGTGACGCTGGTGGGAGAAACCGACGACGCTGCATACGCGGTCTGAAGCAGGCAATCATAGTTCGTCGTGAGCGCCAGCGAGAACGGCATGCGAACGATGTTCCCGTGAATCGGCGATGGTTTTATCTGCGCATCGCGCACCTTCTCGCCAAATTCACTCCACAGGATATGCTCGAGTTCCGTATCCAGCAGATTGTGCAACCAGTCGCCGGCTTCGAGATTCTTTCCCTTCGTAAACAGCTCGTCGAAGTGATCCTGATCTTCTTTCTTCTGCTCCCGCATGAACGGCTCGGCAGCCTCACGCAAAATCTTCAGGAGCTGGCTCCATGCCGGCAGTCCCGCGCTGGCGGAAATTCCCGCGCCCACATAGATCACGGCGCGGCTCTCGGCAATTGCCCGGGTCAGATCCGCGAGCTTGTTTACGGGGTAATCCCCATTCGGGGCAGCATTCTCCGGGTGATTCTCTTTCGTCATTGTGCGTTCTCGCGATCGAAGGATTTCACGCAGACTTCTGACAGCAGGGAAACGGGGTCTTTGCAGGAGCCCACCGGCCCCGATCGCTGATTCGAGGTAGGATGGAGCGCATTTCTGCGAAAAAGCAGCATCGCTGTGCTGCCCATGCTTTGTGGTCTTAGTGGAGAAAAAATGACCGGCTTTGCGAATCCGAAGGCGCGGCAGTCTTACCAAAATACGGCGCAAGGTTATCAGATCGATAACTCTCGTGGCCAGCACGGATTCGCCGCTCGACGAGTAACATGCAACGAGCGGATACGGCAGGAACTCCCATGCTCATAGTTTTTCTCCCCTGCGCATGGCTGCCTCTAGTCTCCGAGTCATTGATTTCTCGTAGAAGGTTGTCATCCTGAGCGAAGCGCCGAAGGCGCGCAGTCGAAGAGCCTGCCCTGAGCTTGTCGAAGGGACATGCGGTTTTCTTTTGTTAGCCACACACCTGGAATTGGAAATTATGCTGCCCATTTCAGACTCGGGAGACTAGTAGCTCACTGGCGCCCGCTTGTCTTCCGGAGTGAGGGCGCCTCCCTCGGCGAGCTTCCTCATGTTGCGGAGCATCTTCTCAAAGAGCGCGCGGTCGGTCTCGACCTGCTTTCGCCTCGCTGAATCGTCCGGCTGTATCGAATCGTCCCACACGAGCGTGTAGTAAAGGGTGGTGCGGTCTCGTTCCAGCGGTCTCGCCTCAAGCGTTCCGTGGTACATCGGGTAGAGACCGCCGGTACGCAGCGGCTGAGTGTATGTGTAGCTGTACCGCGTCTGTCCGACGATGACCGAGTGCCCGATGGTGCGAACCGCGCCCAGCTCTCCTTCTTTGCCGGAGAGCAGCACGCAGCTTTGGAAGCCCCATTCCCCGATATCGCAGTACTTGCCGACACGCTCCCAGACTCTGTCGATGGCTGCATCGACCACGATCGACATCGACAAACTTGCATAGTGAGGATGGGGATTCAGGAACGAAGCCGTTACCGGCGGACGAAGGCTTCCCACAGGCTTGGGTGGAAGCTTACCGCCCTCCGCAAGCACTTTCATGTTCGTCAGCCATTCTGAGACGCGGGCCCGCCGGGAGTCTGCGTCCCGTTGACGAGCAGCATCGTCGGGAAGCATCGAATCATCGCGCAGCATCGTGTACGTCAAGCGCGTCGTGGCGGAAGTCACGGCTTCGGCGGCGAGCGTTCCGTGAGCCAGGTTGTATGGCGTGTCCTTTCGAGGCGCCTGGGTATAGGTATAGCTGTACTGCGTCGGACCAACCAGTACCTCGCTCACGATGGATCGCACGCTGCCCGGACCTCCATTGCCCTGCAGATACCTGCAGTCCTCCCATTCCGGAGAGTTCATCCATTCCGTGATGTCGCAGAATCCGCCGACCTGCGCCCACACCTTGGCGACAGGCGCATTGACCACGACCGACTCGCTGATCGTCACGTAATGTGGGTTCGGTATCTGAAGAGGAGCCTGTTCGCGCGGGAGTGGAGAACTCTGCTGTTCAGCGAACGCTGGACTCAAGAGGATAACCACGCTTAGCAGGACCGCGCAGCGAATCACCATAATGGGCGTCTTCACTACTTTCACGAGCTCTAAAAGATGGTACGCGAGAGGGTCGCAGAACTCACGAAACAAAGTATCGACCGTCGCCGGGCGCAGGAATGCGCTTCCGTCGGGTGCCATTGCTTTTCCGCCGCAAACGCCATCGCAACATTGTCAGCGGCCAATCCCGCTAAACCGCCTTTGCACCTTGTCCGAACAAATGGATGCACGCATACTGCAGCAGCATGATCGTCTTCCCATCCGCGATCTCGCCGCGTTCCATCGCTGCCATCGCATCCTCAATCGAAAGTTCCAGAACCTCAATGTCCTCGCCCTCGACGTGATTGCCTCCACCCGCGCTCACCCTGCTGTCTCGGTCGTACTCCGCGACGAAGAAGTAAAGCTTCTCCGTCACCGAGCCGGGGCTCATGAAAGCCTCAAATACCTTCTGCGGACGATCGATGCGATAGCCCGTTTCTTCTTCCACCTCAGCCCGGATGCGCTCTTCCGGACTCGCCTGGTCAAGCAGCCCTGCCGCTGCCTCGATCAGCAATCCCGGGTGCCCGTTCACGAACGCCGGGAACCTGAACTGCCGCGTAAGCACAACCGTCCGCCGCGCGAGATTGTAGAGCAGTATCGTGGCGCCGTTGCCTCGGTCGTACGTCTCTCTGGATTGCTGCTGCCAGCTTCCATCCCTTCGTTGAAGATCGAAGGTTGTTTTCTTCAGCACATACCAGTCATCGGATAATGTCTCGACCTTCCGGATTCGCACGCGCTCGTTCATGGATGGGGCTTCGGATAAGCTCATCATGCCGCCAAGTTATCGTGCAATTTCGTGCAATGTCAAGTAATATCGTGAAAGAGGAAAATGTTAACCACCCATCGCAAGCAGCAGATTCTCTCCATCCTGAAGCGAAATGGCCAGGTCATCGCCAAAGACATAAGCCACGCCATGAGCGTCTCCGAAGACACCATCCGGCGCGATCTGCGCGAGATGGCGCAGGAAGGCCTCCTCCAGCGCGTGCATGGCGGAGCCCTGCCCGCATCACCCGCCGTCGCCGATTTCGCGGGACGCGAGCGCCTCACCCCCGAGGGCAAAGTTGCGATCGGCCGCGCCGCCGCCGCAATGATCCGTCCCGAACAGGTGGTCATTCTCGATGGCGGAACCACCGCAAGGCAGGTCGCGCGCCATCTCTCTCAGGATCTGAAAGCGACCATCGTCACGCACAGTCCCACCATCGCGCTCGAGCTCGTGAATCATCCCGCCATCGACGTCATCCTCATCGGCGGACGCCTCTTCAAGCACTCCGTCGTCGCCGTCGGAGCGCACGCCATCGAGGCCATCGCCCACATTCACGCCGACACCTATTTCATGGGAGTCACCGGGGTCCATCCCCGAACCGGATTGACGACCGGCGATTATGAAGAGGCCGCAGTGAAGCGCGCCCTGAGCCACGCCGCAGCGGAGACCATCGTGCTCGCATCGTCGGAAAAGCTGAACGCGGCCTCACCCTACGAGGTCGTGCCTCTCTCGGAAATCAGCGGCATCATTACGGAACGGGCAACGGACGCAGCCCTCACCCGCCCCTACGAGAAGCTAAAAATCCCCATCATCAGGGCGTAGCAGTCAAACGCGGCCAGAGAAGCTCGACCGCTCTCACTCAACACTCTGGATGGATTTCGGAAGCGCAAGCAGTTGTGCAACCAGGCTGGACAATCGCTGAACATGCTCCGACAGCTCCTGCGCCAGCGCTTTGCCGTCACTCCCGCCCAGTCCTTCGGTGGCCATGTACAGAATGTTGGTAATGCTCTGCAGCGGATTGTTGATGCTATGCGCCAGATCGTTGGCCATGCCCGCCGCGGCAGCGGCTCTCGCCTGCTGCATCAGCATTCTCTGCTGTCCCTGCTGCCTCACGCCGATCGCCGCAAAGTTGGCCAGCACCTGCATCATGCGAAGGTCGTCCCGGTCGAATGCCTCGGTCTTCCCATGCGACATGATCCAGATCGTTCCCCGCGTATTCTCCACCTGCCAGGGAAGCAGAATCCCGTCCGTCACCACCGCCGCCTCGATTCCCATCAGGTCGAAGAAACGCTGCGAAACCCGAAAGAGCTGCGGCCGCCCGCGTTCCAGGCAGATACCGCAAGCGCTCGGATAGCGGGGAAGGTGCGCGTCCAGAAAGCCCGCATAGATGCCCGCGGTCGCCACCCAGCGGTAGTAGTCATTGTCGGTCCTGTCTTCCCGCTCGACGCTGATGCCCGCGCTCTCCGCGCCGCACAGATCGACGGCAGCATTCACCAGCTCCTGCAGCATGGTGTCCGGGTTTTCGACAAAGGCCCGCGCCAGGCGATGCATGCCCTCGATCTGCATCGCGATGTCGCGCGTATGCAGCCGTCGCGATGCGAACTCTGCGTGATCCTCGAGATCGATCACTTCCAGACCCGTATCAGCCGGATTCAATGCAATTCCGCTCACTGTAACCTTTCGCCGCGTCGCCGCAGGCGTGTGGAATTTCCAGCTCGAATGTTTTGAGATAGGGTTGCGCCAGTGTACAAATACCACTCGTCTGAAGCAAGGAAACAGGGCGCGGCCGCCTTCTATAACCGCGGCCCGCCCGTTTCGCGGCCCGTCCCCCTCCTGCTATACTTCCCAGTTGCGGGAGTTGCTCCAAAGCAGCACTGTTTTCCAGCATTTACCGCAAACTTCATCTCAACATCGACACCTGAGGTTCCTATGTCCGGCCATTCAAAATGGGCGACAATCAAGCACAAGAAGGGCGCACTGGACGCCAAGCGCGGCAAGATCTTTACCCGCCTGATCAAGGAA
>Ga0210388_10003638_pt1 | contig 12056 bp, 10 predicted proteins | sample IncBWC19OmetaG_FD_155485 | JGI IMG/M metagenome (GOLD analysis project Ga0210388, IMG submission 155485) | Forest soil microbial communities from Barre Woods Harvard Forest LTER site, Petersham, Massachusetts, United States - Inc-BW-C-19-O ... | reverse complement strand
ATGCTTCGCCAATACCTTCGTGATCGCCGCCGTCAACGTAGTCTTGCCGTGGTCGATGTGACCAATCGTCCCTACATTGCAGTGCGGCTTATTCCGATCAAACTTTTCTTTCGCCATTTCCTGTTTTCCTCAGGGGCTAAAGCCCCGAACCTATAAAGTGCCGATTCGGCGTGGCTAAAGCCACGCCCTAATACGAATCACTTCGATACGAATCACCGAGGCGCCGGCTTCCCCTGCGTCTTAGCGATAATCTCTTCCGCGACGTGACGCGGAGCTTCTTCGTAGCGCGCAAAATGCATCGAATACTCGGCGCGTCCCTGGGTTGACGAACGCATGTGCGTCGCGTAACCGAACATTTCCGCCAAGGGAACGATAGCCTTAATCACCTGCGAACCGGCGAGGTGTTCCATACCTTCGATGCGCCCGCGGCGCGAACTCAGATCGCCCATGATAGTGCCTGCGTAGTCTTCCGGAGTCACGACCTCGACCGCCATCACCGGCTCGAGCAGAACCGGAGAAGCCTTCCGAGCCGCTTCTTTGAACGCCATTGATCCGGCAATCTTAAATGCCATTTCATTCGAATCGACATCGTGGTAGCTACCGTCGTAAAGCGTAGCTTTGACATCGACCATGGGATAGCCGGCGAGTATGCCGCCTTCCAATGCTTCGCGAATTCCCTGGTCGATCGGCTTAATGAATTCCTTCGGTACCGATCCGCCCGTAATATCGTTGACGAACTCGTAGCCCATGCCCGGCGGTTGCGGGTCGAGATAAATCTTGGCGTGTCCGTATTGTCCCTTACCACCCGTCTGCCGGATGTACTTGCCTTCCGCCTCTGAATGTTTGCGGATGGTCTCGCGGTACGCCACTTGCGGCTTGCCGACGTTCGCTTCAACCTTATATTCGCGCATCATGCGGTCGACGATGATTTCCAAATGCAACTCGCCCATACCGCTGATGATGGTCTGTCCGCTGTCAGGATCAGTGTGAACCTTAAAAGTCGGATCTTCCTGCGCCAGCTTCGCGAGGGCCATCCCCATCTTTTCCTGATCAGCCTTGGTCTTCGGTTCGACCGCTACGGAGATTACCGGCACAGCAAATGAAATCGACTCCAGCGTAATCGGATGCTTCTCGTCGCAGATGGTATCGCCGGTCGAAACGTTCTTGAGTCCGACGACGGCGCAGATGTCACCGGCAAGAATTTCCTGAATGTCTTCGCGCTTATTGGCATGCATCTTCAGCAGACGGCCAATCCGCTCGTCGCGCTGGGTACGCGAATTCAATACGGCTTCGCCCGATTTCAATTGTCCGGAATACACGCGAATAAAAGTCAGCTGACCGACATAGGGATCAGCCATGATCTTGAAAGCCAGCGCAGAAAAGGGCTCTTTGTCGTCGGCTTTGCGAGTGATCTCTTTTTCGGTGTTCGGATCGAGGCCGCGCGTCTCTTTCGTGTCCAGCGGCGAAGGCAGGTAATCGACAACAGCATCAAGCAACGGCTGTACACCTTTATTTTTGAATGATGTGCCCACCACTACCGGGAACAGCTTTAATCCAATCGTCGATTTCCGCAGCGACTTCTTGAGTTCGGCCGCTGAAATCGTCTCACCTTCGAGAAATTTGTGGAGAATATCATCATCATTCTCGGCGACCGTCTCCACCAGCTGGGTATGGAACGCTTCCGCCTTTTTTCTCAACTCCGCCGGAATTTCCGCCGTCTCATACTCGGCGCCCATCGTCTCATCCTTCCAGATGATGGCTTTCATGGCGACCAGATCGACCACGCCGATAAATTTATCTTCTTGTCCGATGGGAATCTGAATCGCGACAGGCTTGGCGTTGAGGCGCTTGCGGAGAGTATCGACGGCATGCTCGAAATCGGCACCCATCTTGTCAATCTTATTAATGAAGCAAATTCGGGGAACGCCGTACTTATCGGCCTGACGCCAGACTTTTTCGGACTGCGGCTGAACGCCATGCACCGCGTCAAACACGGCAACCGCGCCGTCGAGCACGCGCAGCGAGCGTTCCACCTCGGCGGTAAAGTCAACGTGGCCGGGAGTATCAATAATATTGATGCGAATATCGTGCCAGGTGCAGGTGGTCGCGGCGGAGGTGATGGTGATACCGCGCTCCTGCTCCTGCTCCATCCAGTCCATGATGGCCGTGCCTTCGTGGACCTCGCCGATACGGTGCGTCTTTCCCGTATAAAACAGGATGCGCTCCGTCGTCGTGGTCTTACCGGCATCGATGTGGGCCATGATGCCGATGTTCCTGCAGCGTTCTAATGGGACTGTTCTAGGCACTGTCTTTCTCTAATCTTTCTGGGGCTCTGAAATTCTGTCGTTAGTCGTTAGCTTCTTGACTGAAGCTCTTCTACCACCGGTAATGCGCGAATGCCTTGTTTGCTTCCGCCATGCGATGCACATCTTCTTTCTTCTTGATGGCAGCGCCTTTGCCGTTCGAGGCGTCGAGCAACTCGTTCGTCAATTTGTCAATCATTCCCTTTTCGCCGCGTCCGCGTGCATAACTCACCAGCCAGCGGATCGCGAGCGACGTTCTTCGATCAGGAGCGACTTCAATCGGCACCTGATAGTTAGCGCCGCCGACACGCCGCGTCTTCACTTCGAGCAAGGGCTTCGCGTTCTCGACCGCTTTGGTGAACAGCTTCAATGGTTCGTCGCCGCCCTTTTCCTTCAACTTCTCGAGCGACTTATAGAAGATGCCCTCGGCAGTCGACTTCTTGCCCTGCCACATCATCGAGTTGATGAATTTCGTCACCAGGTCCGATCCATAGATCGGATCGGCATCAACCGTCCGCTTCGGGGTATGTCCTTTTCTTGGCATTCCGCTTTCAACTCCTGGCTGCTAGCTTCCTGCTAGAGCGCTAGACGCGGCAAGCCGCGTCTCTACCTGTCTTGCAACTAAGCTTTCTTGGCGCGTTTCGTACCGTACTTCGAACGTCCCTGATTACGGCCAGTAACTCCGGTCGCATCGAGCGTTCCGCGCACAACGTGATAACGCACACCCGGCAGATCCTTCACACGGCCGCCGCGGATCAGCACAATCGAGTGTTCCTGCAGGTTATGACCGACGCCTGGAATGTAGGTCGTCACTTCAATTCCATTGGTTAAACGGACACGCGCCACTTTGCGCAGCGCCGAGTTCGGCTTTTTCGGCGTCTGGGTATAAACACGCGTACAAACGCCGCGCTTCTGCGGGCAGGATTGCAGCGCCGGACTGGCCGTCTTGTATTTCGTCCGCTCGCGGCCGAATTTCACCAGCTGATTAAAAGTAGGCACTCTCGCCACTCCCAGACACGGCAAGCCGCGTCTCTACTACACATTTCGGGCGACCCGCAGGCCGCACACATTCCCGTAGAGACAGGACCACCCTGCCTCAGTTTCTGGCATAGGCTGCAGCGCCCAGCCATACTCTCCCGGCCAGCAATTCTGCCGGTGAGAATTCATTCAGATCCCGCTCAGACTAGATCGCCGACGACGGTGACGCCACGCCTTGCCTCAATTTGGGTTCGGAGGCGCTCCGTTTCGTCTGCTTCACCCTGCATAGCCTCGCGTGTGGCGAAGGTTTTCGCAGGATGTTTCAGCGAGGGCGTTTCCGGTCTCCACTTCCGACCGGATACGTATTTCTTCAAAGCTCAGCCAGAATTTTCCCGGCGTCTGTCGATTGCGCAGGTTGCGCATTCAACAGAACTGCCGTCACACAGGCAAGCCAGACTTAACTCGCGGAACTGTTTGATAATAACAACTACCTTGCACATCGTCAACCACTCTACCGCGCATCGAAGAAAAAGAGGAAAAGTCCGGTTGGAGAGTTTCCGCGAAGTTTCAAGGTTGCAGAATTTCCAGCTTTCGAGTCACCCGAGAACGTCGAGTACTCTGCGGGTTCTTGAAACTTTGAAACCCTGAAACCTTGAAACCTTGCAACTTACCTTCTACACTGACTGCTTTCCAGCTAACACCATTTACGCTCGCGCCTGGCAAACGGGCCGAGGAGGATTCAGGTACATGCATCGTTGCAGTTCCGGTCTTATTCTTATATTGACCATCGCTTTTGTCGCCGCCCTCACCGGCTGTCTCGGTGACACCAGCAGCCCTCCTGCCAATGAAGCCGTGTCGAGCGTTTCGTTGAGTCCCGGCAACAGTGTCTCTATTGACGTCGGCACCAGTCAGGTATTTTCCGCTACGGGCAAAAATGCCAAAGGCGGCACCGTCCTCGGGGTCAACATTCAATATCTCGTTGGAGTTCCTGCAGGTACGATCACTGCACCTCCACTCACAATCGCTACCAACGGAAACGCCTGCGCCGGCACCTGGGACGCCAGCGTCGCCATTTGCAGTCCCGGCACTCCCGGTATCGCCCTCGTGACCGCCGTTATCAACGGCATCAGCAGTCCACCTACTACGGTCTATGTCCATCAGCACATCGACAGTATTCAGATTGTCCAAACTCAGACTCCGCCCTATCAGTACGATTGCTATTCTCAAGGGACGACTTGGCAGTTCCGCGGAATTGCGTACAGCAATAGTGTAGATGTGAGCAACACCGTCGGCCCCATGAACTGGACGTCGAGCAATCCGGCAGTGGTTACAACGACTCCTCTTGTGACCGGGACCACTCCAAACAACGTCTTTCTGATTCAGACTACCGCCAAGACTCCCGGGATCACCCAGCTGATTGCGAGTGCCTCCGGTACGTCGAGTAATCCCTTTCCCTACACGACGTGCTTGGTCAAGGCTATCTATCTTCAGATTGGCGGTCAGGGCCTGGCCGGAAACTCGGTCAACGTAAACAATGGCGGCTCCGTAACCGTCACTGCGACTGCGGTTGATACTCTCTATGGCATCGCCAACAACAAACCCCTGACCACTCCGCCCCTTACCTGGAGCACTACCAATCCTGAAGTTGCCATCTTCAGTACCACCACTAACACCACGGGAACTAATAATGCCACGGCGCGCAACAACCTTGGGGGCGCCACTTTAACGGCCTCGTGCGCTCCCCCAAGTTGCAATATCGGGCTGCCGGGCATGACGCCTGCGACCGGAACGCCATCCGCAGCGATTGTCCCCAGTCTCCCCGTCTTTGCCAGCGAAGGCGTGCTGCCAAATGGGACAAACGGCTATGGAAGTATCTCCGTCGATGTAACTCTTTCCCCTACCGGCACGGCTCCCACCTACTCCGCATGGGCTGCGACCAACGGCTGCCAGAATGTGGTCGGCTGTACGAGCGCGGTGTTTGCTGTATCCCCTGGAACCAGACCGATCGGCGCTATCGTAAACCTGCCGCGGACCCCCAATTCCATGATGTTTAACCACGTGACAGCGGGGCGCCTCTATATCGGCACCGATCAGGGTTTGATGTATGTGAGCGCCACGGGCACCAGCCCATCGGCTACCTTAATATCGAATGCCACGACACCTTGCAATGTCGCCTTGTGCGGCAAGGTTTTGGCCATTTCGAACGATGGCAACCTGGTGGTAGTCTCCGATACCATCTCTACGCCGAGTCAGGTCTACATCTACAACGGCGGCAGCAACGCCACGGGTGCCCCGGTCGACCTCATCATTCCCGGTGAAACCGTCACGGCCGCAGCCTTTTCTCCAAATCAGTTGAAACTCTTCCTTCTTACCAGCAGCGGCAATATGTATGTTTATTCGACGGTCGACGCTCTCACCTCGATTTCGACCGTCACCCCGGCAACCGACGTCAAGTTCGCAGCGGATGGCAGCTTCGCTTACATCGCGGGAGCGCCTGCAACAAATTCGGTGTCTGCGTATTCAACGTGCGCCTTGCCTAATGTGGCGAGCACGAAGATTGGGAGTGTTACCGCGTCCAATCCCCCGATGGAGATCTTTCCGGCTCCTGTTGTTCCGTCCGGCCCTCAAGGGTTGACACAGACCATCGTCGCTCTGGAGCCGCCGAACGTTGAGGTGCTGAGTGCGCAGTTTACCCAGAACCCATTGCTCTATAACGACTTCACCTGTAATCCTCCGGCGTTGGAGAGCTTCACCAAAGGAGCGTCCTACAACCTCGGAACAGCGAGTCTCACTCCGCTTTACGCCGAGCTTGTTGCCGACGGCACGGAGATGGTCGTCGTCGGTCAAAACATCCCCGCCGTGCTCATCTTCGACGTAAGCAACGGAACCACTTCGTCTGTGCCGCTGGCGCGGCAAGGCTTCGGTACCAGCCTTCCGCTCGCCGCATCGTCTTCCACTGACGGCAGCCAGGTCTTCGTCGCCGCCTGCGATCAGTATGACCAGACCACAAATCCACCCACCTGCTCGGTCGCTTCCATCCACATCATTAATACGGCGAGCCAAATCGACTATCAGCAGGTTCCATACGTCAACGCCAACGATAACAACGACACTAATATGTGTAACAACGGGGGAAATCCCGCGCCGCAGTGTCTCCCTAATATGATTGCCATCAAACCACAGTGAAGATTAAGTCAGGGATGATAGAAAGACGGGCGGAGAGTGAGCAGCACGAGGGTCGTCTAGATTGTGGAGAAAGACGGGACGAAGTCTCGTCCAAGCTAAGCGAAGTCGTGCTTTTACTGAAGTCTAAAACCAGACGGCTGAAAGCTGATGGCTAAAAGCTCGAACCCTACGGCCCTACATCTTTGCCCACGCTATCCAGCACGCCGTTAATGAACTGCACCGACTCCTGGGTAGAAAACTTTCGCGCAATTTCGAGCGCCTCATTGATCACCACGGCCCGTGGCGTGGCCGGAAATCCGAGGAACTCCGCCACCGCTCCGCGCAACACATTGCGATCGACTGTAGCCATACGCTCCATGCGCCAGTGTTGCGTGTGTTTTCCGATCAGTTCATCGATCTCCGTGAGCCGGTCGCTGGCCACGCGAAACAAGTCATCGGCGAATCCGCGGACTTCTTCTTCCACATTCGTCCGCTCCGCCCAAAACGTCTTCCGGACAAGCTCCGGCGTCTGTTTGCCCATGTCAGCCTGAAAGAGCATCTGCAGAGCCAGTTCACGGGATTTTCGTCGAGTGCCCATGGGAGCGATCAGCCGTCAGCCATCAGCCGTCAGGAAAACTTTGCTGTGGATGAGAGTGACAACAGTTTACAGGACAGCTGCATTCAGCGTTCAGCCATCAGCCATCAGGAAAACCAACCACTTTACAGGACACCGTGCATTGCGGAGAGCTATTAGCGGAGAGATGCTTAAATGTCAGATCAAGAACGGATGGTGCGTTTCCGAGAAGATGCTTTTGCGTTGCCTTTCCTGACGGCTGATGGCTGACGGCTGACAGCGTCCCGCAGATTCGCCATCTCTACCGCTGCCAACGCCGCCTCAAATCCTTTATTGCCCATCTTCAGCCCGGCGCGGTCGATAGCCTGTTCTAAAGTTTCGCAGGTCAGGACGCCGAAGGCATGTGGGATGCCAGTCTCCTGTGCCGATTGTCCGATGCCGCGCGTAACTTCATTCACAATGACGTCGTAATGCGCAGTATCGCCGCGCAGCAAGCAGCCGATGCAGAGGATCGCATCGTACTTCTTCGTTTCGGCGAGCATTCGAGCCGCCGCAGGAATTTCGAATGCACCGGGGACGCGGACCAGCGCGACGTCTTTTTTCTTGGCACCGGAACGCAACAATCCGTCGTAGGCGCTCTGAAAAAGACGTTCGGTGATGAAAGAGTTAAAGCGCGAGACGACTATCGCAAAGCGTTTTCCGGCAGCGCTGAGACTGCCTTCAACTGCTGGAACCCCTGGCTGGGGAGGATGCTCGAGTTTTATTTTTTCTTTCGTAGCTGCTCTCCGCACCATCGACCGAATCGTAGTAGAGACGCGGCTTGCTGCGTCTCCCGCTGCAAAGCGAAACGAGGCAAGCCTCGTCTCTACTCCAGATTTGAGTTACTTCCCCTTAAACGCCGCCGGACGCTTCTCGAGAAACGCTGCAGTCCCTTCTTTCTTATCTTCGGTCGCGCAACAAAGTCCAAACAAAGCCGCTTCCAGAAACAGGCCCTCGGCCAAAGTCATCTCCATCCCCTTGTTGACCGCCTCCATCGCGTACTGCACCGCCAGTGGAGCGTTCGCGATGATCTTAGCCGCAATCGCCTCCGCCCGAGGAATCAACTCCGCCGCCGAAGTTACTTCATTCACCAGCCCAATGCGATACGCTTCTTGTGCCGTGATCATCTCCCCCGCCAGCACCATCTGCATGGCCAGGCCCTTGCCCACCAGCCGCGGCAGCCGCTGCGTCCCGCCATATCCCGGAAGAATTCCCAGCTTCACCTCCGGCTGCCCCAGCTTCGCGTTATCGCTGGCGAGACGCATGGTGCAAGCCAGAGCCAGTTCGCATCCGCCGCCTAGCGCGAATCCGTTAATGCAGGCAATCACCGGCTTGCCGAGATTTTCGATCAGATTGAGCACGCTCTGTCCACGCTGCGCATACTGTTTCGCAGAAACCGCATCCTGCTTCGCCAGTTCGCTGATATCAGCTCCGGCAACGAACGCCTTTTCGGCCGAACCAGTCAAGATCACGACGCGAATGTTGGCATCGTTCTTGATGTCATGAAATGCCGATCGCAGCTCTTCCATGGTGGCCATATTGAGCGCATTGAGCACCTTCGGACGGTTGATGGTGACGTGGGCGATGGCGTTTTTCTTTTCGAGGAGTATGTTTTCGAAGGCCATAAATTCACTCAAAATCCATTCTCTCAAAAAATCCTGTCATCCTGAGCGTAGTAGGATCATTCGTTCGCGAATGATCCACGTAGTCGAAGGACCCAATGCAACTCGATGTCATCATCTGCATGCGAGGGAGATCTCGGCGCTGCCGTTGTCGAAATGCCTTGCCATGTCCATCTTTGTGTCCAGGTGTAAGGGATCCTTCGACTTCGTAATAACTTCGCCTCGCGTAGTTATTATTACGCTCAGGATGACAAGGCTAAGAAGACTCCGTGCGACGGGGGTGAAGTCATAGTTTATTCGCCACCGGCTTCTCCGGATTCGCGTAATCATAAAACCCGCGCCCCGACTTCCTCCCATACCACCCCGCCATCACCAGCCGCTTCAGCAGAGGAGGCGAAGCAAACCGCCGCTCCTTAAACTCGTCATACATCACATGAGTAATGTAGTAAGTCGTATCGAGCCCGACGAAATCCAGCAGCGTAAACGGACCCATCGGATACCCGCACCCCATCTTCATCGCGTTATCAATATCCTCAATCGACCCCACGCCCTCTTCATAAGCGCGGATCGCATCGAGCAAATAAGGCACCAGCAGCCGGTTGACGATGAATCCCGTCTTATCCGAAGTGCGCACCGGAACCTTGCCCAGCTTCTTCGCAAACTCGTAAGCCGCGTCGTAAACCTCAGGAGCCGTAGCAATAGTCTTCACGACTTCGACCAGCTTCATCAGCGGCACAGGATTAAAAAAGTGCAGGCCTATAAATCTTTCCGGACGCTTCACAGCCGTCAAGAGCTCGGTCACCGAAATCGAAGAGGTATTCGAGGCAAAGATCGCATCCCTTTTGACTATCGAATCAACGGACGCCCACATCTTCTTCTTCTCTTCAACATTCTCGATGATGGCCTCGATGACAATGTCGCAGTTGGCGAGGTCAGCCTTGTTAGTAGTCCCTCGAAGGCGAGCCCGAATCTCATCCTTCTGCTGCGGAGTAATTCCGCCTTTATCGATTGGACGCTCCGCAAACTTCGCCAGCGACTTTTCGATCCCGGCGAAGCCTTTGTCGAGATACTTCTGGTCGACTTCGAGTACGGTCACGTCAAACCCGGCGGTCGCGCACACCTGCGCTATGCCGGAACCCATCAAGCCACAACCTAGAACGCCTACTTTCTTAATATCCATAGATTAGTAACCTCCAATTAATGTGATGGGCTGGGTACCTCCCCTTCAAGGTCTCGCACAGAAATGTCGATGCCGTAGCACTTCACCGCTTGAAAATCGAAGGGACGTTGTCCCTTGTATGTCAGTTCGAGATGCGTCGGAGTCAACCAATTCATACCCACATTCATACCACCGGGTCCGGAGGACCCATCGGAGAATGCCAAGATTAACAGTTTGTGCTGTGCTCCCGTTGTCGAATTCAAGTACACGTCGGTTCCGCCACCTCCGGTTCCGAACCCACTCTGCTCAATAGTGAAAGCACTTGCAACCATCTTCCCGTCCGGCGAGCGAGACTCCGCTGACCATGTTGTCTCCGATCCTCCTCTGAGGCAGCCGGATGATAAGAAACACACGCCAAGAACTAGAAACAGTGTTGTCTTTCGCATCGACGAGAGGCCATCGGCACTAGCCTTATTCATGCCTTCGATCTGCGCTCCATTCAGACCCGCAAAATGAACAAGGCGGGACTCACAGCCGAGATCTGATCGCAGGAAGGGCATCTCGCTACTGAAAGCTCTCCACCACCATAGCAATTCCCTGCCCGCCGCCGATGCAAGCCGTAGCCAGCCCGTACTTCTTTTTCCGCCGCCGTAACTCATACAGCAGAGTAATCACCAGCCGCGTGCCGGTCGCTCCGAGCGGATGTCCCAATGCAATCGCTCCGCCATTGACGTTCACCTTTTCGCGATCGAGTCCTAACTCTTTTTCTACCGCGAGATACTGCGCCGCGAACGCCTCGTTCACTTCGATCAAGTCGATGTAATCCAAAGTCAGGCCGGCGCGTTGCAGCGCAATCTTTGTTGCCGGAACCGGACCGCTCCCCATAATCTTCGGATCAACGCCTGCAATTCCCCAATTCACGATTCGTCCGAGCGGACTTAGATTTCTTTTCTGCGCCTGCTCCAGCGACATGACAACGACCGCAGCCGCGCCGTCGACGATTCCGCTGGCGTTCCCAGCCGTCACCGTTCCATTTTTCCCGAACGCCGCGCGCAGCTTGGCTAGTCCTTCCATCGTCGTCTGCGGACGCCGGTGATCATCCTCAGTCAACATCTCGCCCGTCGCCTCGCCCGGAGTGTCGCCCTTCGCCTTGCGCAGCGGAACCGGCGTCAGCTCTTCCTGCACGCGACCGGCCTTGTAAGCCTCATCCGCCTTCTGCTGTGAGCGCAGCGCGAACTCGTCCTGCGCCTGCCGAGTAATGCCCTGCTGCTCGCCGTACAACTCTGCCGTGTTTGCCATGTTCAGTCCACAGTAGGTATCGAGCAGCGCCACCATCAGCGAATCTTCCAGCTTGCCACCCGGAGCCAGCGTGAATCCATCTCTCCCGCGGATCGAAAACGGCGCCTGCGACATCGATTCCATTCCGCCTGCCAGCACCATCTTCGCTTCGTCGGTCTGGATCATCTGCGCCGCGTTGACGATCGCCTGCATCCCTGAGCCGCAGAGCCGATTCACGGTCAGCGCTGGAGTTTCAATCGGCAATCCTGCTCGCAGGCCAACATGCCGTGCTCCATATAGGGCGTCGCCCGAGGTTTGCTGCGCATTGCCGAAGACGACGTGATCGAATTCTTTGGGATCAATCGCGGCCCGTTCGATCGCAGCCTTCGCCGCCACCGCGCCCAATTCTTGCGCGGTATAGTCTTTAATTTTTCCGCAATAGCGTCCAAAGGGCGTGCGTGCCCCGCTGACAATGGCAATGTCTCCAGGCTTCAACATTGAATCCTTGCTAATAGAAGAGTTCGCTGGCACAAGGCCAACTTGTGAGTTTAACAGTTGAGTTTAAGAGTGGGAAAGAACATCACGACAGACGGTGAGAGTCGTTGGTCGTTGGTCGTTTCGTCGCGGGTCGGTGGCAGGCACGCCTGTGATGAAAAAAATCCCTGTCCAAAAACAGCGCCTCACGGCGCATCGACGCGAGTCGCGCTCGCCGTATGCCTAAAGGCATATCCTGATACGAATGGCACTGGCCCTGCTTATCTTCGGCTGGCTTTTTGCTGCGATGAAGGTTTTCCGGTGAGCGCCGCCAATAACTGGGCTCCATCGGGACTGCCCAGTCCGGTGCATGCATCCCATCCCTGAGTTGCGCTGAACGCGCCGTTGTTGCCTTTAGTCACGTCGTGGAATCCGGATGCCTCGACTGTTTGCACGTAGATTAA
>Ga0210388_10003637_pt1 | contig 12058 bp, 8 predicted proteins | sample IncBWC19OmetaG_FD_155485 | JGI IMG/M metagenome (GOLD analysis project Ga0210388, IMG submission 155485) | Forest soil microbial communities from Barre Woods Harvard Forest LTER site, Petersham, Massachusetts, United States - Inc-BW-C-19-O ... | reverse complement strand
GCCGGCGACGTCGTGGAAATCGTGGTTCCTGGAATCGGCACATTGCGGAATCCCACGGTGAATCGCCCGGTCTGACTCTTGCGGCACCCTCCCTATTGCATTTTCTGGCGCAGGCGCGGATATTCGCGCATATTGGTACAGTGCGGCATAGGGTATTTGGGTAGCCCTTCGAGCTTCCATCGTTAGATCTGGAGGCTTGAAGGATTCCTGAAGGATTGGGAGAAGGCGCGCGAGACTCGAGGCGTTTCGTTGATCTGGCCTGCGCGCGCCACTTGGGACGTTGAATCACTTGGCCATCGATTGGCGGATTGCCGTGGGAGCCGCGGCGCTTGTGCTGGTATGCGCGATCGTGGTTGCTCGCCAATTCTTCCGAAAGCCGGAGGATCCGGAGGACGAAGAGCGCCGGCGCCGTTCTCAATTGAATCAGGTGGGCCGCATCGTGGAAGGGCTTGTGGTGGAGTTGGTGGAATCGCAGGGAGGGGTCGCGCCGCCGCCCGCTCCTGCAAAATTCTCAATCCGCAAGCCTGAGGCACCCCCACTTGGCGCATACGGCTTGCGCCGGCTGGTGCGCTATAGCTATTCCATCGCGGGCGTCACGTACGAAACCGCGCAAGACGTCACGGGTCTTGAAGAGCGCTTGTGCCTTGAGCGTCTCGCCGCAGGACAGCCCGCCAGCGTGAAATACGATCCGTCCAATCCCAGCAATTCGATTCTAGTCGCGGATGATTGGTCGGGCCTTCATTAGAATCTTGTAGGAATTTCATTTCTTCCTTGGCAGTATTTCTACTGACATTCATCCCGGGAGTTCGATTGTGGTCGTGAGAATTCTTGCATCTATGACAGCGGTTCTCGGCGCAGCCGCATTGACGCTGGCCTGCATGATCGCGCTGGTGGAAGCCACGATTCGGGCCGTCGCCATCGATCAATTTTCTCTGCGTGCGCTCGCCATTGCGGCAGATATCCTCTTCGGGAGTGTTCTCCTTCTCGGATGCATCTACCTGGCCACGCATCTGGCCGTGCTCATTCTGGGCGTCGGGGATTCCGAATTTCCCGCGCTACCGATTGACGAATATTCCAGCGAAGTCCGCTCAGGTGATTCCGCCAAAATTTAGTGGCGCGGCGCTTGGGGCCTGTGCGAAAGTCTCGAAGGCCGCGCGCTGGTTCCTCGCGCGTTGATCAATTTCTATGAATGAAGATTTGAAGACGAACGATCCCATCGCGGAGCTGCGCCGCGGCAGCGTGGAAGCGGAAGCGGGCGGCGGCCCGGAACGGCGCGAGCGCGAGCACAAGGCGGGAAAGCTGACGGCGCGGGAGCGCGTTGCGTTGCTGCTCGACGAAGGCACGTTTGAGGAGCTGGACAAATTCGTCGTGCACCGCTCGAGTGAGTTTGGGATGGACGAACAGCGCCCTCCGGGCGACGGGTTTATCACCGGATTCGGACGAATCGCCGGCCGTTTAGTGTACGTGTTCGCGCAGGATTTTACGGTATTCGGCGGCTCGCTCTCGGAAACGAACGCGCTGAAAATCTGCAAGATCATGGATCTGGCGATGCGCAACGGGGCGCCGGTGATCGGCCTGAATGATTCGGGCGGGGCGCGCATCCAGGAGGGCGTGCGCTCGCTCGCGGGTTACGCGGATATTTTTCTGCGCAACACGCTGGCGAGCGGAGTCGTGCCGCAGATCAGCGCGATCATGGGGCCGTGCGCGGGCGGGGCGGTGTATTCCCCCGCGATCACTGATTTTATTTTTATGACGCGCGAGACTTCGTACATGTTCATCACCGGGCCGGACGTGATCAAGACGGTGACGCACGAGGACGTTTCCAAGCAGGACCTGGGCGGGGCGATGACGCACAATGCGACGAGCGGCGTCGCCCATTTCATCGCGCGTGACGATGCGGAATGCCTCGCCATGATTCGCGAGCTGCTCGGTTTTCTGCCGCTCAACAACCTGGATGACGCGCCGCGCCGCCCCACTTCCGATCCCATCGATCGCGCGGAGGCGGCGCTCGATTCGATGGTTCCCGCCGATGCGATGCAGCCGTACGACATCAAGGACGTGATTCACGCCATCGCCGATGAAAATTATTTTTTTGAGGTTCATGAGCATTTTGCGAAAAATATCGTCGTGGGATTCGCCCGGCTCGGCGGGCAGCCCGTCGGCGTCGTTGCGAATCAGCCAGCGGTGCTCGCGGGCGTGCTGGACATCAATGCGTCGGTGAAAGGCGCGCGATTTGTGCGTTTTTGCGACGCATTCAATATTCCGCTCGTCACGCTCGAGGACGTGCCAGGATTTTTGCCCGGCACGCAGCAGGAATGGAACGGCATCATCAAGCACGGCGCGAAGCTGCTCTATGCGTTCGCCGAAGCGACGGTGCCGAAATTAACCGTGATCACGCGAAAGGCTTACGGCGGCGCGTATTGCGTCATGTCCAGCAAGCACATTCGCACTGACGCGAATTTCGCCTGGCCGACGGCTGAGATTGCGGTGATGGGTCCGGAAGGCGCCGTGAACATCGTCTACAAGCGTGAAATCGAGCGCGCGCCCGAAGGTGGCCGCGAGCGGCTGCGCCAGGAAAAAGTCGCCGAATTCCGCGAGCGCTTCGCTAATCCCTATGTCGCCGCCGAACGCGGGTACATCGACGCTGTAATCGAGCCTTCGCAAACGCGCGCGAAACTCATCACTGCATTGCGCTCACTCGAAACCAAGCGTGATACCAACCCTAAAAAGAAGCACGGAAATATTCCGCTCTAAAGTGGCGCGGGCTTCTGCCTGTGGATTTTGGTCCTTGCCAGGACTAAACCCCAAAGGCTGAAGCCTGCACCACATAAACCCAACGCACGTTCTACTGCGTCACCGTCCTGGCCATGTCCCCGATCTTAAATCCGTTGCCGTTGACAGGCTTGCAGACTGCGGAAACATCATCCACATCGGTGACTTCCAGTTCACCGAGCTTCGTCGTCATCCTCCGAATCACCGCGCCCGTTGTGGGATCCTTGATCGTGCTGGTCACGCGTTCCACGGACAGATGGTCGCCCACCTTGATCCCGGTTTTCGAGCCGACGTTCAAGACAATCTGATCGCCGTCCACCGCCGCCACAAGCCCTTCCACCTTGATCACGCGCGCCTGCAACTTGGGCGCCGACGCAATCACGCCCGAGGTCATCTGATCGACCGCCGCCTTCACGGCCTCGCCAAGGATCGTCTGCTGGAAATCGCTGGAACCAAAATCCGCCGCCCCGCCGCCGAACCCGTGCCAGTTTCCGCCGCCGCCCAGCAGGGAATTGCTGCTGCGCTTGGATTCGCCCTTGCCCTCCGCGACGCCAAGAATTTCCGCCGTGTCAATATCCACAAGCCGCGCATCGAGCAGAACGTTAGCCTTGGTTTCCTTGTGGCCTATGCCGCCGATTCCGAATCCGCCGAACCCGCCGCCGGCGCCGCCGATGTTCCGGTTCTTCGTTTCATTTCCAAACTCGGTGACGCTTCCCACAATAATGGCGTCCAGGCCAAGGATCTTGCCAATCCGGGCCGCCGAAGCGGGATCGGCGCGATCGCTATTGGAAAAGTTTTGCTCCGCCAGAATTTTGTCGAGCTGCTTGCGCTCGATCACGCTATACGTCCCGTCCGTCACCAGATTTTTTACCAGGAGATCGGAAATTCCCTTGCCGACGTCGATGTCCGTCCCGAAAAGCGCCGCCGTGCTGGTCTTCACCGTCGCGTAATCGAAATCAAAGACAGCAACGCGTTTCTTGCGCCCCGTTGGCGCCTGCGAAGAGGGAGCGCCGGCGGCTGGTGCGCTGGATTGAGCGAGCGCGGCCAATGGCGCAAAAAGTGCAAGTAAGAGAAAGAGGGCGGCAAATCGTTTCATCAGGATCTCCTGTTCCAACGTGAAGCAGCGTGAATGTAGACTTGCCCGACTCGGGGGGTCGAGTGATTCTAGTTAGGTGCAAATCGCTGTGTCAACCGTGACGTTTCGATGATGAGCGCAGGAAGGCACGTCCAAATTTTCAGGCGGTCAATTTTCTTCGAGCCAGGATCCGATGGACCGCGAGTCCGGCCGGAATTACGGAAAAAACCAAGAACAGCAGCAGGGTAATGACGAGGTCTTTGAAAGCCGGCGCAAAATCGCCGCCATGCCGGATGGCAAGCACGCAGATGTAGTAGGCCGTCGGCGCTGCCAGCAGGACTTCCGCGATCAAATAGGCCTTTATCAATTTCCCGCGGAAAAAAATCATGGCCGCAGCGATCACCAGCCACGTGGCCGTGATCCACTCGACCGGGTAAATCACCTTGTTATCGAAGGAAAAGTGATTGATCAACAGGACCGGAATTCCGGCCCGCGGGTCCAAAATAAATGGCGGCCCGCCGGGCCAGCAGTAAATCCCGACTTGATAAATGCACAGAGCGAGGAGATACAAGCCGAGCAGGCGGTCTCCGTGCTGTCCGGCTTTTCCGTTTGCAGGCATGGTTCCGGGTGGGAAATTATCGTCCGCCGGCGCTTGAGTGTCCATGACTGGTTTCCGACGGGAAGATTTCGAATGGCGCGTTACCGAGCGAACCTTTGGGCCCGGATCATCATCTTAATTTTACAAGGGGAGGGGGATGCTTCGGAGGCGTAAGCTTTCTGGGTGGCAATCTCATTGTGCGAGTGGCACCGGTGGCGTACGATGGTCTTGCCGAAGTTAAATGTCGGAAATCCCGTTTGCTTGACCTGCTCGTAGATCCCAGCGTGGAAGCCCAGCCCGCCATAAGGATCGAATTACTTGACTTTGCAAGTACGCCCGTTCGGTGTGAATGTCGAGGGGGCGGCGTGCAACGATTGACGAGCCGAAGGAAAATTCGTAATTCCGCGGCAATCTCTTTTTGAGCCAAACGATATATCCGTTAAGGAGCGACCGTGATGAACCCACGATCCAGCACAAAATCCAGCTCTGCCACCAAGCTCTTTACTTTTCTCTTGCTGCTTGCTCTCCCAGGTCTCGCCATGGCTCAGGATGTTGCCGATCCTCCAAGCCGGGTCGCTCGTTTGAACATGATCGAGGGTAGCGTCTCCTTTCAGCCTGCGGGCACCACGGATTGGATTGAATCGAATCCAAACCGGCCTCTAACAACCGGAGATCAGCTCTGGGCCGATCAGGATTCTCGAGGCGAGTTGCACATGGGCGGCAGCGTCCTGCGCATTTCCGCTCAAACGGGTATTTCCTTCCTGAACCTGGGCGACCAGGCCGTGCAAATCCAAGTGGCGCAGGGCTCCGCCGTTCTGCGCGTGCTGCGCCTCCAAGATAACGAAAATTACGAAATTGACACGCCAAATCTCGCTTTGACGGTTCTCCGCACCGGCGAATACCGGCTGGACGTAAGCGCCGATGGAACCTCCAGCGCGGTAACTATCCTGAGCGGCTCAGGCGAAGTCACCGCAGGCGGCCAGGCCTATCCCGTCGCCCTCGGACAGCAATACACCTTCTCCGGCACGGACCAGGTGAATAGTTACGCTCAGCCGATTCCAGGCCCCGACGATTTTCAGCAATGGAATATCAGACGCGACCAGCGGGAAGACAAGATGGCCTCCGCGCAGTATGTTTCGCGGGATGTAATCGGCTATGAAGACTTGGACGACCATGGCACCTGGCGTGATGATCCCAACTACGGCCATGTATGGTTCCCGGCCGGCGTTGCGGTAGGCTGGGCGCCCTACCATTATGGGCATTGGGCCTTTGTGGCACCCTGGGGTTGGACTTGGGTGGAAGATGAGCCATGGGGCTTTGCACCCTTCCATTATGGCCGCTGGGCATTCGTTGGGGGCTCTTGGGGCTGGGTTCCCGGACCCGCTCCTGTGGTTGGCGCCGTTTATGTCAGGCCCGTCTATGCGCCAGCTCTTGTAGCCTTCGTCGGCGGAGGCGGTTTCGCAGCTTCCATTTCGATTGGTGGCGGGGTGGGGGTAGCGTGGTTCCCATTGGGGCCGCGGGACGTTTGGGTGCCATCCTACCACGTCAGCCCAGTTTATATGACAAATGTGAACGTCACTAACTCCCGTGTTATCAACCGGACGGAGGTCACAAATGTCTACAACACAACCGTCATCAACAACAATACGACCGTAAACGTGAACAGAACGTACACATATCAAAATACTGCTGGAGCTGTAACCGCTGTGCCCAAGGCTTCCTTTCAAAATGGCGAACCGGTGGCCAAAGCTTCTGTTCAAGTCAACGCCCAGCAAATTCAACATCCCCAAGTTGTACAGGCATCGGCAATGGCTCCCACACCCAGGTCTATTGCTGGGCAAGGGGCTCAGGCTAGACCCACGGCCCGTCCGCCAGCAACGCTTGCCAGCAGGCCTGTGGTAACGAGAATGGCCCCGTCCCCCCACGCGATCCCGGTCGGCCGCAGCGCACCTCCCGCACCTACGGAATATCACTCCATGGCAAACGCGAAGCCTGCTGCGACTCCTCTCCCAGGCAGACCTGCAGCCGGTCCAGCACCTGGAACACCCGGCGCGTCCGGTAGACCCGCTGGGGCAGGTCCAGGAACCGGTACTTTTGGGGGCCCCGCTTCAGCTGGGGGACCAACACCCGGTAATCCAAGTAGACCTTCTGGCATGAGTCCGAATGCGGGGCAGCCAGGAGGCGCCACGCCATCGCCCGGTGGGAGGCCATCGCCACCGCCGGTGAAGTTCCAACCTCCGACACGCGAAAATCAGCCGCCTTCAGGTGGGCCGGCGCCCGGCAACCCAGGCAGACCCTCAGGCGTAGGGCCGAATGCAGAGCAGCCAGGAAGCGCCACGCCACCGCCTAGTGGAAAACCAGCTCCGCCGCCAGGAAAGTTCCAACCTCCGACGCGAGAAAATCAACCGCCTGCAGGTGCGGCGCAACCAACTCCGAATAACCCCCCGCCGCCTGCCCGCACGAATGAGCCGGCAGTAAACAGACCCGCTCCACCGCCGCCCCAGGCAAAGAAGCCTGGCCCTCCGCCGGCGAATGCGTCAAAACCGTCTAAAGAATCCAAGGACAAAGAGAAAGACAAAGACAAATAGCAAGGGCTGCGTCAACGGCTCTCAGTTCTCGCGCAATCCAGACACGGCTTCGAGAAATCGAAGCCGTGTTTTTTGTCAACATTCGTCCCTCGAATACCCTCTTTTTCTGCTGTGCTAGAATTCGGATCGCGCTTGCAATTTTAGGAAAAATGTTTCGCAAAATTCTTATCGCCAATCGCGGGGAAATCGCCGTGCGCATCGCGCGGGCTTGCCGCGAGATGGGCATCGCTTCCACCGCGGTTTTCAGCGATGCGGACCGCGCCGGGCTGCACGTGCTGCTTTCCGATGAAGCGTACCGGGCGGGGCCCGCGCCCTCACGCGAGAGTTATCTTCGGATCGACAAGTTGATGGAGATCGCGCGCGGCGCCGGATGCGACGCGGTGCATCCCGGCTATGGATTTCTCGCCGAGAATCCCGAGTTTGCGCGGGCTTGCGCTGCAAGCAAAATCACTTTCATCGGCCCTTCGCCCGAAGCAATGGAGCGCCTCGGATCAAAAACAGCGGCGCGGCAGCTTGCTGCCCGGGCCGGGGTGCCGATGGTTCCCGGAACAGCGGATGCCATCGAAAATCCGCGCGATGCCGAAAACATTGCGAAAGAGTTTGGCTATCCCGTGCTGCTGAAAGCGGTGGCGGGGGGAGGCGGCAAGGGGATGCGCGTGGTCGCGGCGCATTCAGAGATGGCTGCCGCGTGGCGCGACGCTGCTTCGGAAGCTCTGAACGCTTTTGGCGACGCGCGCCTTTATCTCGAGAAATACGTCGAGCGGCCGCGCCACATTGAAATCCAAATCTTCGGCGATGCGCACGGACATCTCGTGCATTTGGGCGAGCGCGAGTGCTCTGTCCAGAGGCGGCACCAAAAAGTGATCGAGGAATCTCCGTCGCCGATCATGACGCCGGAACTCCGGCGCGCGATGGGAGAAGCCGCGCTGCGCCTCGCGAGAGAAGCAGGCTATACGAACGCAGGGACAGTGGAATTTCTTGTGGATGCCTCGCGCAATTTCTATTTCCTCGAGGTGAACACCCGGTTGCAGGTGGAACATCCGGTGACGGAAATGGTCACGGGGCTCGATCTCGTGAAGTTGCAGATTCGCGCCGCCGCCGGAGAGCCGCTTCCCTTTTCGCAGGAGGACGTCGAGCTTTCCGGGCACGCCGTCGAATGCCGCCTTTACGCGGAGGATCCCGCCAATCATTTTTTCCCCTCGCCCGGAAAGATTCTCTCGCGGCGCGCGCCGTCCGGGCCCGGAATTCGTCTGGATGATGGCGTCTATGAGGGATTTACCGTGCCGGGGGATTACGATCCCATGCTCGGCAAGCTGATCGCCTGGGGGCAGGACCGCGCCGAGGCGATCGCGCGTCTCGGCCGCGCGCTGGAAGAACATTCGGTCACCGGAATCAAGACGAACTCGGGCCTGCTTGCGGCTATTCTGCGCGAACCTGAATTTCTCCGGGGAGAAATCTTCACCCGGTGGCTGGATGAGCGGCTGCCTGATTTCCTCAGTGAGAAAAATCGAGAGTCGCGCGATGCGGTAGCTGAAAACGCAGCGATTCTCGCGGCGCTATTGCATTTTCATAGCGAGAAGGACGCGGCGCCGGTGAATGGAGTAGCGGTTGAAACGGAATCACGCTGGAAGCGCGGCGCGCGATTCGAGCAGGTTGAACGCGGTGAATGACGGCGCGATGAAATGAAACGATGAAATATGAAATCGTAATCGACGGCGCGCGGCGCAGTGTGGAGTTTACTCCGCAGGCTCAGGAAGCGGCGCGCGCGACCTTGATTGTCGACGGCCGCCTGGTGGAAGCGGGTGCTCGAAGGATTTCGCCCGGCCGATATTCCATCCTGATCGGCGGGAGATCCCTCGAAGTGACCGTCGAGAATGCGTCCGCAGGCTTGCTGTTGCGCGCGAATGGGCGCGAGTATCAAGTGGAAATCATCGATCCCCGCGCGTGGCGCCGCGGGCGCGGCGGCGGGATCGAGCTCGAAGGGCGCCAGCAACTGATCGCGCCGATGCCCGGGAAAATCGTGCGCGTACTCGTGGCAAAGGGCCAGCAAGTTGAGGCGGGCCAGGGCCTGCTGGTGATCGAAGCGATGAAAATGCAGAACGAGTTACGCTCGCCCAAGGCCGGCACTGTCGAAAAAGTGGCCCGCGAAGGCCAAACGGTCAACGCCGGTGAAATTCTTGCTGTCGTCAGCTAGTGGCGACTCGCCTACATCACAGTGAGTGTGACCGTCGTTGTATGCACGTCGGTTCCCGAAGTTGCCTTCACAACCACCGAATACGTCCCGGCAGGAGTCCCAGTTTCGGGGCCACCTGGTTGCGTGGAAGCGCTGCCTGAGTTGGTACTGCACGCGACCAGGCTTGCGGCCATCACCAGCAACGTCGCCAGCAAGAATTGTGGAGCAAGCCTGCGTAGCCGAGCTTTTGAGGCATGTAGTCCAATTCCCCAGAAGGCCAATGCCAGCCCAGCCAGATAGACAACCGGTACGGGCCGCACAGGCCATTGCGGAAATCGAACAGGCGGCGCGAGTGATCGCGCCGTCGTGGAAATCATAAACGTAACGCTTGCCGGATTCGCGCCGGGAGTGACCGTTGGCGAAGAAAAGGACGCGGAAGCGCCCGCTGGCAAACCCGAGGCTGTAAATGTCACAGGGTTGGCATAGGCGCCGTTGGAGGGGGCAATGGTAAGCGTGTAACTCGCGACCTGCCCGGAAGTAATGGAAGCGGTTGAGTTCACCGCACTCAAGGCGTAGTCCGCAATCGGCAGGGTGATGGCCGCGCTGAGCCCTCCTCCGGGTCCCGGGCTGCTCACCGTAATGGTCAGCGTGCCGCCGTGCGAAATATCGCTGGCCAGCAGCGTGGCCTGCAGCAGCGATGAGCTCACAAACGTGGTCACCCTCGCGGAGCCATTCACCAAAACCGTCGAACCCATCACAAAATTCGCGCCGGATATATTCAATGTGAGGGCGGCGCCACCCGTGGGCACTACGGGAGGATTGACTCCTCCTGTTACCGGGGAAGGATTATCGATATAGAACGTAACTGGTGAAGATATACCTGCGGCCGTGCCCACGACCACGGGTTCAGTGCCCGGTGTCGTGATCGCGCTTGCAGGAATGGTGACGGTAATGTCCGTGCCGTTCAACGCGGAATTGATCACGGGCACGGTGGTCGAACCAAAAGTTACGACGGAGTTTGAGGCAAGACCCGCGCCCGTGATTAGCAATGGGAACGAAGGCCCGCCCGCCGTAGTGCTGCCAGGAGCAAGCTGGGAGATGACGGGCGGCGGCAAATTGACAGGTGTGACGGTCAGGGGGAGAGTCCCGGAACTGCCTCCTCCAAGCCCATTCATTGGGGGAGTGGTTACGCCGACCGAAATTGTGCCGGGGAGCGCAATTTGCGCATTCAAAACTAGAGTTTGAAGTTCACCGGCGGTTTCGTAGGTTGTCGGCACTTGAGCGCCGTTGAAAGTCAGCACGGAAATCGGCTGAAAACCCGTGCCAGCCACCGAAAGAGTAAATTCATTGCTGCCTGCCACCACGCTTGTCGTGCTGAGGCTGATGAGACCCGGCGTCGGATTGAGGACAGGGTATGCGACCGATTCGGAAACACCTCCCACGGGGAGCGGATTGAACACGAAGACCACGGCGGATCCGCCAAGCAAGATATCCGTCGGGAAAATGTTGGCTGTGAGCTGGGTGGGACTGACGAAGGTTGTCAGCCGGCCGAGTCCACCGAAGTACACCTTCGAGCCGGGTACGAAATTCGAGCCATTCACCGTGAGAGTGAACCCTGGGCCCAGCGCGGTGACCGTTGCGGGGGAGAATGAAGTGATCGAAGGCACGGGATTGGAGACTCCGGTCGGCGCAAACGAAATTGCGATCGGCAATTGTAATAAACTGCTGTAAGACATCGGCCACGGCGAACTTGGAAGAGGTGTTAAAGCGCCGGTCGTCTGGTCCAATGAATATCCAAAGATCGCTTCACCCGTCCCACTCGGGTTCGTTCCGAGTGCATAGACGTAGTGATCCGTCAGATCAACGATCGGCGACCAAAACCCCTCTGATCCGAAATTTGGCCCGGCAATTGGCGTGAGCGCTCCGGTGGTCGGGTTGACCTGCAAGGCCGTCGGTCCGCAGGGCAGGGCAGTGGGGTTGGGGCAATATTCCTGCGCGTATAGAAACCTTCCTGATGGATCGAATGCGGAAGGTCCGAAAGTCGGCGTCGCTCCTGGCGGGGGAATCAGAAGATTATTCGTGGGCGAGACCGTAAGTATCTCCGTGCCATTTAGGGCAACGAATCGGTCCAACGGATCCATAGCCACCCAAGCTGTGGTGCTTCCATCCAGCGTAGGAATCGGGTCGACTCCAACCTCAGTGGGAACACCCGTTTCGAAATTAATAGAAGCATTTATCAGCGAGATAGAAGAACTTTGAAAATAAACGAAGTTTCCGCTTGGATCGATGACAAACGGAGCCGAATTGGAATAATCTTCTGAGCCGGGAAAAACGAAGGGGGAACCCGCGATTGGAGTCGGCACGCCCGATACCGGGTCAATTGAGAATACCTCCAGGTCGTAAGAATACACACCGGCATACAAGTATCTGCCCGTTGGGTCGATCGCAATTGGGCCACCGGCGCCGGGGAATGGCGCTCCGGATAAGGGAGTGAGCGACCCGGTGGTCGGATCCACGCTAAACACATAAAGAATCCCTGTTGAACCGTTTATGATTGAGGAGACGTAAACATACCGGCCCGCGGGATCCACTGCAACGTCGCTGACGGCCTCACCGGCTTGGAATGGGGAGCCCGGCACCACCGACAGCGCTCCGGTTGCTGGATCCACTTTGAAAGCAGAGAGAATTCCGCCGGCATTACCCAGCAGGCCTCCTTCATTCGGCATGTAAATGTACATGGGTTGGCTCGATTGCGCAGCCAGCGGGACGCTTAGAGCGGCCAGGATTATCCCAAGAAAAAAAATTCTCTTGAACATATGCATACGAACCCCCAATGGGCCTTTGACGACGCC
>Ga0210388_10003636_pt1 | contig 12058 bp, 7 predicted proteins | sample IncBWC19OmetaG_FD_155485 | JGI IMG/M metagenome (GOLD analysis project Ga0210388, IMG submission 155485) | Forest soil microbial communities from Barre Woods Harvard Forest LTER site, Petersham, Massachusetts, United States - Inc-BW-C-19-O ... | reverse complement strand
CTGGGGAGGCGAGCGGACGCGCCTGGAAGAGCGGGGTGTGAGCTTCGATTTTCAATACATCAGCGATTCCCTTTGGAACCTCAAAAGCGTGCAGAAAGAGCGACTGGCAAGCTGGAACAGGTTCCGCTGGACGGTAGATATCGATTTTGGTACGTTGACCGGTCAGCACGACCTATATTTTCATGCGACCGCACTTTGGCAAGGCGGGGGCAATATGGGAACGTATCTGGGGCTGTTGACCGGGCCGAGCGGCATGGCCAGCATGAATACCTGCCGACTTGATTCATGGTGGATCGAGAAGCGATGGCTGGATGAACGCATCACTGCACGCGTAGGCCAGTTCGCCGGTCAAGACTTCTATGGAGCACAGCATTACGCGGCGTCATTCATCTTTGAGCCAATGGGTTATGCTCTGGGCAATTTATTCACGACTTACGAGATATTCGATCCTCCCTCGACGCCCGCCATGGAAATCCGCGCAGTCCCGATTCACAACCTCTATGTGAAATCGATGGTGATGGCCGCAGTCAGCTCGCCTTATTCACAAAATCCAACCGGCCTGGTTCCGCAGTTCAACGGAACTCCATTGAGTACTTATGAGATCGGCTTTACTCCGGGCAAGGGGGCGTCGTCCGTGCGGGCCTTTGACAACGTCGAGGGCCGCAAGGGATACTCCGGCCTGTACCAGTTCGGCGCCTCCTACAATCCCGCAAAGTTCACGTCGCCCGCGAGCGCGACGCGGCAGCCGGGAAACTATCTCTTGTACTGGATGGCGAGCCAAGCCCTTTGGCGGGTTGACCCGAAAGAAGGGAAAGGCCTAGATGCTACGTTTGCCTACGACTGGAGCCCACCGAGCGTTAATCGCAACAATACGTTGCTCACGGCGGGGCTACGTTTTAACGAGCCCCTACCCGTGAATTTTCACAACACCATGTCGCTGGGCTATGTGCGAAACAGCCTGAGCCCACAGTATCTCCCGCCAGGCATGCCTGCGTGGAAGTCCGAGCAGGGCGTTGAGTTCAACGCTCTCCTGGACGTTTTACCGATGCTCCTTCTACAGCCTGTAGTGCAGTACTACGAGAACGTGGGAGGAGGAACGCAGCGCGCCGTAGTTTTCGGATTCAGAACAAAGGTGGAGTTTTAGGAAAGAGTGGCGCGGCTCTTGCGGTCTAGCATTCCCATGACAGTCACCTTGCGAGCCGCCCCTGATTCAGACTCAGCCGCTTGAGTGGGCGCATCTTCTTAATCCTGTTGCCGATATAAGTCTCTATAAGTCTCTTCTATCTCGATAGGGCCGCGCTGCATCTGGCTACCAGCGACGCCAGATTCGGCGCAGCGGCATCGAGACCATCAAGAGGAATGCCTTCTACGCTATCGCACGTCCAGAGTTTGTTGCCTTTCACGATCTCCGTCTCTTTCGACGAATCCAAAAATGATCCTGGAGTTGTCCCGGCGACAGTTCATGTCGAAATGTCGACCCTAAAAAGTAGCTTCGCCGATTCCAGTATCTTCCTTCTCCCACGATAAATCGCCGTAACCCAAGTGAAAACCGAACAGTTTGCTCCAAATACTTTTTGCGAACGCCTTCTCTTTTCTCGGTTTCGCATGTTGGCACGGAACTTGCCTTAGTAAAGATCCAGACAGGCCTAAGCTGTCTCATCGTTTCGGTCATCGACCGGACGATTCATTCTTCACTACGAAAGGTTTCAATGATGAGCGATCACACAAAAGAAAGATCCCTGATGGAGCATCCATCGCGGAGAAGCTTCCTCGGATTGAGTTCGGTGGCTTTGGCAACGGCGGCCTTCGCGGGACTGACTGCGAATGCTCAAGACAAGGCGAGTACGCAAAAGGCCGAGCACGACCATTCCTCGAGCGATCCTGGTCCGGAAAATAAGGCACTCTTAGGGGAAAACCCAAACTCCAACACTCCTCCTCCGACGGATCATGGTGATGTGGTACCCCTCTGGTATTCCTTCGATCTTGTGAAGAAACGCGTCGAAGAGGGTGGGTGGACCCACGAGGTGACCGAGCGCGTCCTGCCCTCTTCCAGGGACATTGCCGGCGTCAACATGCGCCTCACTGCAGGCAGCTATCGCGAAATGCACTGGCACACCGCGGATGAATGGGCTTATGTACTCTATGGCAGTGCTCGCGTCACAGTGATGAACCCCGATGGCACCATGTTCATCGGTGACGTGGGTGTGGGCGATCTTTGGCTCTTTCCCGCAGGCTTTCCGCATTCCATTCAAGGCCTCGGCCCAGATGGAACGGAGTTTCTTCTGGTCTTTAACCAAGGCGGCTTCTCGGAAGATGGAACCATGCTTCTCTCGGAAACAGTGGCACACATACCTCCGGAGGTATTGTCAAAGAATACAGGCCTGGATAAGAGCGTTTTCGCTCAAACGCCCGGGGCACCACTCTACATCTTCCCTGGCAGCCTGCCTCACTCCCTCGAACAGGACAAGGCAGAGATTGGAGGAGAAGCAGTCGCCTCCAAGTATCAGTACACCTTCCACCTGAAATCGATGGAGCCTACGAAGTCAAGCAAGGGAGGCGAGGTTCGCATCGTTGACTCCCGCAACTTCCCGCCTTCGACACATATCGCTGCGGCTTTGGTCATCCTCAAACCCGGCGGCCTACGCGAACTCCATTGGCACCCGACCTCGTCGGAGTGGCAGTACTATATCGCTGGCAAGGGACGGATGACGGTGATGTTTCCTGTCGACAATGCTCGCACTGTGGACTTCAATGCCAACGACGTGGGATATGTTCCGTCCAATGCCCCCCATTACATCGAAAACACAGGGGATGCCGACTTGGTCTTCCTGGAGACCTTGGCATCAGCGGAATTCACGGACGTATCGCTGAACCAGTGGCTCAGGCGGGTTCCCAGCGAAATGCTGAAGGCACACTTGAACATTGATAAGGAGATGGCCTTGAAGATCCCGGCGGAGAAGCTGGACGTCATTTAGCTCACGGATACGTCACCGTCCAGTCTTTCGGAACAAGGAATCGCTTAACTTTGTAAAGACAGACGAATCACGATATCACGTGCGAACCATTGATCAGCCGGAAGCAAAGCGCTTCGGCCACAGGGGAAAGATACCCGCTGCGGGGTCATAACAATCGTTTCTGGCCCCGCATTTCTGTGACTCTGCAGGTGAACGCTGAATGGCAATTGAATTCAGTTAGAGGCAAACAACACCGATATCTCAACGATCTCGTTCGTTGACGACGAAGAGATACGAGCAATTTTTTGGACGCTCGGCCTCAAATGGGAATGTCGTTGGCATTTTCACATCATCTTTGCGGTAGTCGGTGTCGCTCTTCCGTTGATGATGACAATTGCGGAATTCCTGTGGCATAAAACCAGAGACACGGTATACCTGGTTCTAGCAAAACGCTGGGCAAGAGGTACGGCTATTCTCTTCGGGGTGGGCCGCGTATCGGGAACGGCCTTCTAGATCACGGTTAGTTTTTGACAGGCAGAATGCATCGGAACGCACGACGATAGGAGTGCCTGCCAGCTTCACGTAGTCTGTTGAAGCTGACAGGCTAGCCCGTGGTGGCTTAGTGCTTCTTACCAACGACCGAATGTTCCACCGGCCCCGCATTGGCGGCAGCTTTCTTTTCCGCCTTGGTTGGATCTAGTTTCATTCCATATGTCTGACCCTCGACCCAGATCCGATCCAGATAGTCGACACTGCCATATTTCTGAAAAGTCACATCGGACTGTTGATGGGGCTGATTAGACCGAGTGGCGATGAATTCCACAAACGCCGAGTACTTTCCATCTGCGCTTTGGATCAACAATTCACTCGCGTCGACGTCGGCTTGGGTAATCTTGTAGGAACCGGCAGGCATCTTCGTATTTCCTGCATAGAACGGAAAAGAAGTCGTGAAGTCCAGTCCATTGTCGATCTGGGACATGACCGGAAGTGCGGACCCCAGAAACAGAACTGCCGTCGCTGCCCCTACCTTGTAAAAGCTCTTCATCTTAGTCTCCTGAAGTCAAAATCGCGCTCCTGCTGAATGTGTCTATCACCGACTAAGGCAACTCATATACCAATTTCGTCTTTGCCTAACGGTGGCTGGCTCCGCGAGCTATAAATCCCGATGTGTCAAGGAGTCTGCCAGTGTTTGACTGAGGGCGATGCGGCGGATCAATGAGTGTTTCCGGCTGGGCTTTGATGACCCCGCGTCAGATTGCGTCCTCATTTCGACACTAGATGTCGAACTATCGACAACCTGCAAAACGCAAGCTGTCTAAAGTGATACAAAATACGACCTTATTAACAGAGGAAATGGTCTAGGGATTGCTTCTTGTGGACGGTTAGGAGGAAAACACCCATGCTCCGGAAACTCCCTCTGCTCCTCGGCATCTCATTGTTCGCCGGTGCCGGTTCGCTCAACGCGCAGGTCAAAACCGATTACGATGACGTCGCAAACTAAGTAGCCTGCTGCAGCACAGCATGCCGGAGACAGGCTTATGTGGATCGTTCGCTTTGCCCTGAAAAGGCCATATACGTTTGTCATCGCCGCGCTGCTGATCGCGATCTTTGGCGCGACCTCGATCCTGACGACGCCCACCGACATCTTGCCGGACATTGATATTCCAATCGTGAGCGTCATCTGGAGCTACAGTGGGATGGATGCGGATGACATGTCCAAGCGCATCGTCGGAATCTTCGAGCGGGCGCTGCCGACATCAGTCAACAACATCCAGTACACCGAATCACAGTCCTATAGCGGCGTCGGAGTTATCAAAGTTCACTTCCAACCGGGCGTCCAGGTGGATCTCGCGATTGCGCAGGTTACGGCGCTGGCACAGCAGATCCTGCGCCTGATGCCGCCGGGAATCCTGCCACCGTATGTGCTCAAGTACGACGCTTCCAGCGTTCCTATCGTTCAGATAAGCATGGGCGGAAAGGGGCTTTCGCAAACCGAGCTCTACGATCTGGGGCAGAACTTTATTCGCGTGCAACTGGCGACCATCAAGGGCGCCGCGGTGCCACTACCCTATGGCGGCAAGCAGCGCTCGATCATGGTGGACGTGGAGCCGGTACAGTTGGCAGCCAATCACCTGACCGCTTCAGACCTTTCACTCGCGCTGAGCAAGCAGAACCTGGTCACGCCCTCAGGCACCGAGAAGATCGGCGATCGCGAGTACCTTGTTGGAACCAACAGCAGCCCGGGCACGATCGCGGAGCTGAACGAACTGCCGATCCGGACGGTGAATGGCGCGGTGGTGCAGATGAAGGATGTGGCGTGGATTCATAACGGGTACCAACCGCAAACAAGCTATGTGAGCGAGGACGGACAGGCATCGGCACTACTGACAGTGATCAAGAGCGGCGCTTCATCGACGCTGACGATCGTAGACCAGGTGAAGGCGGCACTGCCAAGGATAAAGGCCGGACTACCGAGCGCACTGACGCTGACGCCGATCTTCGATCAATCGGTGCTCGTCCGGGCTTCGATCCGGGATGTAGTGCAGGAGGCGATCACGGCAGCCTTCCTGACGGCCTTGATGGTTCTGGTGTTCCTGGGGAGCTGGCGAAGCACGCTTATTGTGAGCGTATCTATTCCGCTCGCTGTTTTGTTCGCGATCACGGTCTCTTCGGCGTTGGGCGAGACGATCAATGTTATGTCGCTGGGCGGTTTGGCGCTGGCGGTCGGCATGCTGGTCGATGACGCAACGGTGGAGATCGAGAACACGCACCGAAATCTGGGGTTGGAGCAAAATAAGCCGCTGGCCTCCGCGATTCTTGACAGTGCGGAGCAGGTGGCGGTGCCGGCGCTGATCTCGACGATGTCGATCTGCATCGTGTTCGTGCCTGTAACTTTGCTTTCGGGCTCGGCGAAGTACATCTTTACGCCGTTGGCACTGAATGTGGTACTCGCGCTGATTGCGTCTTATGGGCTCTCGCGGACGCTGGTGCCGACGATGATGCACTTCCTCCTGCCAAAGGAGGCGCCGCTGTACCAGGGTCGGGAACAGGAGTCGCCGCTCAGCCGAAGCTTCATCTGGCGATTCCACCAAAAGTTCGAGCATGGATTTGATCGGTTTGCGGAGAAGTACAAAGGCGGACTGGAGTGGGCGCTGGAGCACCGGGCAGCCACGCTTACCGCTTTCGCCGTAGTGGTGCTAGGCTCGTTTGCGTTGATCCCGGTGATCGGCCGGGACTTTTTCCCATACGTGGACTCGGGGCAGATGGAGTTTCATGTACGGCCACCGGTGGGAACGCGGATCGAAACGGCTACTGAGGTGTTCAAGCAGGTTAACGAGGAGATTTGGCGCGTCATTCCGCCGGATCAGCTCCAGATGGTGGTGAATAACATCGGGCTGCCGCCAGGGGGCGTAAACCTGGCATACTCGGCGAGCGATACGACAAGCAATGGAGATGGGGATGTGCTGGTTCTGCTTTCGGCCAAGCACCGTCCGACACAAGAGTGGATGAAGATTCTGCGGCAGGATTTCGCTCAGAAGTTTCCTCAGGAGACCTTCTTTTTTGAACCGGCAGATATCACCAATCAAACGCTGAACTTCGGGCTGCCCGCTCCGATCGATGTGCAAGTCCGGGGAAAGGACGCAGCGGCGACGGCGCGAATAGCCGAAACGTTGCAGGAGCAAATCAAGAATATTCCCGGCGCAGTGGACGTGTTTATGCAGCAGGCAGTCAACGCGCCGAAGCTGAATATCCAAGTGGACCGGCTGAAAGCGCAGGAGCTCGCGCTGACGACGAAAGACGTCTCTGACAACGTACTGCTCTCGCTTTCGGGCAGCGGGCAAACCGCGCCGAATTTCTGGCTCGATCCGGCGAACGGCGTTGAATATCCGGTCATCGTGCAGGTGCCGCAGTACCGGTTGGACAACCTCGATACGCTGGACCGGACGCCCGTGACTGCGATGACGACTGGGGCTAGTGACCAATTGCTGGCGAATGTGTCGGAGACGCAGCGGCAGGTTTCGCCGATGACGGTCTCTCACTACAACGCACTACCCGAGATGGATGTGTTCGCGAATGTGGAGCAGCGAGACCTGGGCGGGGTGGCAAGCGACGTAGAGAAGATCGTCAAGCAGAACTCACAACACCTGCCGCCCGGTGTCGAGATTATTCTGAGCGGTCAGGTGCTGACGATGAACACGTCATTTCAGAACCTGGAGATCGGGATCGCAGCGGCGGTTGTGTTTGTATATCTGCTGATGGCGATGAATTTTCAGTCATGGACCATCCCCTTCATCATTCTCATGGCGCTTCCCGGGGCTTTTGCGGGGATTGTATGGATGCTGTTCCTGACACAGACGACGTTCAACGTGCCATCGCTGATGGGGGCGCTGATGACCATCGGTGTTGCGACCGCAAACAGCATCCTGGTGGTGAGCTTCGCGGGCGACTCGCGCGGCGAGGCCGAAGGGAGCAACAATGCAAAGCAAGCGGCTCTGATCGCGGGCACGACACGGCTGCGGCCGGTATGCATGACGGCGCTGGCGATGATCATCGGCATGCTGCCAATGGCACTGGCACTGGGCGAGGGCGGCGAACAGAATGCGCCGATTGGACGCGCGGTAATTGGAGGCCTCTTGTTCGCGACGGTGGGAACGCTGCTAATCGTGCCGGTGATGTATTCGCTGCTTGGCAAAGAGCCGCCAGTGAACTGGGATAAGCGGATCGATGACGAGACGCAAGGAGCGTACCAATGAGCACAGAAGCCACTACACCGCCTTCGGAAGAGCGGCACGATGAGCATCGGCAGCGGAGGACCGGCAGGCGGCTGCTATGGATTCTGATCGTGATCGCCGTGCTGGTTCTAGCCCTGCTGGTTGGATGGCTGCCCCACCAGAAACGGAATAAGGAAGTGGATGCCAAAGCTAAGCAGCAGCAAAACTCTGTGCCGGTGGTCGAGGTGCAGGTCGTGCATGGTGCGAGCGCAGAGCAGGAGTTGACGCTGCCGGGTACGGTGACCCCACTCAAGTCCGCGCACATCTACGCACAAGCTTCAGGGTTTCTGAAGGCGCGGTATGTGGACCTGGGGGACACGGTACGCAAAGGGCAGCTACTGGCATTGATTTCGGCGCCGGAGCTGGACGCTATGGTGTCCCAGCAGACAGCAATAGTGCAGCAGAGTAAGGACGGAGTGTTGACTGCGCAGGCAACGCTGCGGCTGCAGCAGGCGACGTATGACAGAGTTCATCCACTGGTGCTCCACGGCATTTTGTCGAAGCAAGAGGACGATACCGCACTGGCGGCGGTGGAGTCGGCACAGTCGAACCTGGAGGCCGCGAAGAGTGCAGTGAAAGCGGCGCAGGCCGCGCAGGTTCATGCGCAATCCATGGTAGATTTTGAGCAGGTACGCTCGCCCATCGACGGCACAGTGACCGCACGCAACGTCGAGGTGGGCAGTTTTGTGTCCGCCTCGGGGGCCGCGCTGGGCACGACGTCTGTGTCTGCGGCCGCCCTCACGGGAGGGCCACCGACTGGCGGCGCGCAGGGGGGCGAGTTATTTGATGTCGTGGATCTCCGCAGCCTGGAGATCTTTGTCTCCGTGCCGGAGCAGGATGCACCTTTCGTGCAGGCTGGTCAGACGGTGGATCTGACTTTTTCCGAGATGCCGGGACAGACGTTCACGGGCAAGGTGATCCGCAGCAGCGAATCTCTAAGCCAGCAGAGCCGGACGCTGCTCGCAGAGGTGCAGGTGAGCGACGGGCAGCATCGATTGCGGCCAGGCATGTTCGCCTCGGCGCAGATGCACTATAGGGCCCCGAACCCGGGTATTTTGATCCCCGGTGACAGTCTTCTTACCCTCGCGCGCGGCGAGTTTGTGCCCGTGGTCGAGAACAACGTCATCCAAATGCGACCCGTGCATGTGGGGCGGGACTTGGGCACGCAGGTGTACATCGTCGCTGGGCTGAGGGACGGAGACTTAGTCGTTGTGAATCCTAACGATCTGGTGAAGGAGGGCGTCCGCGTGACCACACGGCCTGCGCCTAAGGGTCAGCAGGGTGAGGCAGGTTCCGGTGCAGCAGGCAGAAGCGCCGGGGAAGGCGGCCAGAGTCACAGTGGTGGGGGAACCGAATAGGAGCAAATCGCGAAGCAGCGCAAACAGGAACAGCGAGATCAATCACAAAAGATTTGCCGGAAGGAGGGCCGCTCGACGTGAAATGCCTTTTTCGTTTTTTCGTTGCACGACAGGAAGCCGGGCAGGCTTTCAGAGGGTTTATCGCAGGGTGCGCGCTCGCGTGCGGGGCAGTGGCTCAGCAACCTTCTGATACGCTCCACAACACGGCAGGAGTTGTCGATGCGCCCCGGCCTTCTCCATCGCTCGCGCAAACCCCAGTGAGCGCGACAGCTCCGGCGAATCCGCAGGATGGGCCGCTTTACCTAAGTCTGCAGGAAGCCTTTCGAATGGCGCTTAAGAACAATCTCGACATTGAGTTTGAGCAGATTGATCAGACAGTCGCGGACCTGAGCGTGCCGCTGGCAGAAGGCGGCGGGTTACCGCGGGCCATCAATTACACGGTGGCGGATACGCCGGCGGGCGAGGCCGGAGTGGCGGTGCCGCTGCTCAGCTTCTCATCCCCAGGTATGTCACCGATGAGTGTCGACCCGATCGCTTCGACGGTGTCTTCGTCGTACAACACGAGCCGTGTACTGGAGGGGACACACTCGTTATCTCTAAGCTCAAGCCAGTACTCGGGCGGAACGCCTGTGCCGGGTTTCGATGCACAGCTGCTGGGTCGGTATGGATGGTTACGGCGCAATCCAGCAGTCTCGCTTACCTCAGCGACCGCGGGCGCGACGACGCCGGCAAACACAGTGATAACGGACAATACGCTTGGCGATACGGTCCTGACCAAGGGTTTTAGTGCGGGGACCACAATTCAGCTGGGTGTTAACGACTTTGTGCAGAGCTTCTACTCGGGGCGCTCGAGCCCAGTGCCCTTCTCACACCCGAATGCTTACGCGCTGATCGCGCAGCCCCTGGGGCGCGGCGCCGGACACGCGAACAACACTCGTTATATCGCCATTGCCAAGACAAATAAAAATATCTCGGCGGCTGTCCTCGAGCAGCAGATGATCAGCACGATCAGCGGGGTTAGAAATCTCTATGTTGACCTGGTGAGCTTGCAGGATTCGGTCAAAGTGCAGCAACAGGCATTGTCGGCTGCTGAGTTGCTGTTGAATAACGATCGGCAGCAGATGAATGTAGGGCGCCTGGCGCCCATCGAGGTAGCGCGGGCGGAGTCGCTGGTGACGAGTACGCGGCTGATGCTGACTCAAGTAGTCGCTCTGCGGGACCAGCAAGAAGTGATTCTTCGGACGTTGCTCGATCCGCAGTCACTGAGAGGCACCGATGGCAATGTTGCCGAGATCGTGGCGACAGACCCACTCGCGGCGCCGCAGGCGGAGACGGCCGCACCTCTAGCCGAACTGGTGAAACGCGCGTGGGAAACGCGTCCCGATGTGCGCCAGGCAAGGATGCAGGTGACAAACGGCGAGCGGCAGGTCGCAAGCGCGGCGAATGCCGCAAAGCCGGAAGTCGATATTTATGGCACCTATGAAAGCCGTGGTGTGGTGATCCCGGGATTGACCGCGATTGGGGGCGATCCCTTGACGGGAAATGCGCTCATCGACCCGGTTCCGGCGGGCGGGGCTCGGTCGTCGACTATATATGAAGCCGGAATCCAGTTCTTCCTTCCGGTGCAGAACCGTGTAGCGAAGGCGAATCTAGGGGCCGATCAGGCGCTCCTGCGGCAACAACAGCTGCGGGTTACTCAGCTGGAATCGCAGGTGGCAGCTGAGGTCCGCAACGCAATCACTGCGCTAAACGCCGCAAACAATGCGGCCAGTGCGGCAACGACAGCGCGCGAGTTGCAGGCAAAGCTGCTTGATGCAGCTCAGGAGAGCTTTCGCTCGGGGTATACGACAAATATCTCCGTGATCGAGCAGCAGACCTATCTAGTACAGGCACAAACCACAGAAGTAGTGGCCAAGGCGGCGTGGCTCAAGGCGGCGGGGCAATTAGACCGCGTGCTGGGCCAGACGCTGGAAAAGAGCGGGATTTCGCTAAAACGCGATCAGTCGGCGTTAGTAGCGCCACAACAGTAACTTTGTAGACAAATGCCGTCGGACCGGTTCCCGCACCCTGGAGCTCAACCGCCTAAATCGGTGGTATTGGAAGCAGCGTCCATACAAGGACGCGCACTGGAACAACGGAATAGTAGAGACCTCCTGTGACAAGGTCCTCGCCTGCCGGTATGAAGGTAAAGCCGTCCGTCGACACATACTGGTAAGGCCTTTTCGCAGGAACGGCCTCAAGGAAGTCATTCTCGTCGCGCCAATGGTTGACAGGGAGAAACAGCAGTCATGGCTGATCTTGCTGTGGCGGACTGGGGTTTCAGGAGAGTTATCTCTTCGTCGGGGGAATCGGGCGAGAAAGTATTCCGCGTCAGATACACCGCCTTTGCGTCGTCAGGACGCAATGTGTAGTACGACGATGATGCTCCATGCAATGGAATTGCTGTGCCCCCAAGGACTGCTCCCATTAACAACCAGACTGACAACTCGCTCTTCATGCTTTGTCCTCGCAGCTTCTCCACCAGATGTACGTTCTGACCGAGCCCGCACCCGACATAGCCGGGAAGGACGACGGTGGACATTGCGGGTGTTTCCTTTGGGTCAATATACATGTCTAATCTGAGCGAAGCTGAGACTGGAAAGATCCACGACGTCGCTTTATCCGAGAAATTGCGAACGCACCTTTGGGACGTAAACTGGTCTCCCGACGGTGACGGTGTGTGTGCAGCGAGGCCCAAGCCACCCAAACCCGAAACGTGTGAAATAGAAGATACCAAGCTAGTACAGGGGCCACCGAGAGTGATCAAGTGGCCATTTTCTGTGGACCATTGGCGTTTGACAAGGAAGATTGCGCGTTATCGCGGCGAAGACAGGTGCAGGCTCTTCTAATCGTGCGGCGGCCACGAATCGTCAGCTCTACAAAGGCATCCACGTTGGCCCCCACCTCAGGGGCCTCTTTTAGCTTGGCGTCTTAA
>Ga0210388_10003635_pt1 | contig 12061 bp, 12 predicted proteins | sample IncBWC19OmetaG_FD_155485 | JGI IMG/M metagenome (GOLD analysis project Ga0210388, IMG submission 155485) | Forest soil microbial communities from Barre Woods Harvard Forest LTER site, Petersham, Massachusetts, United States - Inc-BW-C-19-O ... | reverse complement strand
CCTGCGTAACAGCCACATTGAGCGTCAAGATCCCGGGATCGATTGAGATCTTGTGGATGTGCGCAGGCGTGTCGGTGAGCGCGTCACCCATTGCGTCGGTGTCGGCCTTGACGCCGTTGGCCAGAATATAGGCCTGTGCATCCGCGACCTTGAGCTCAGAGGGTGGCGGCGGAACAGCGCTGCAAGCCACGGGGTTCGTGAGCTTGACTACGTAGTCCTTTGGCTTGACCGAGGCGGCGGTCGTGACGGAGATTTTCAAGGCGTTTGCGGGATCGGCGATGACAATGCCGGGAACCGGTGTCGGCTGGCCTTTCAGCAGGGCCCAAAGTCCGGTGGCATCAGCGTCAGAACCGTTGGCCAGAATGTACTCCTTGTCTTCAAGGCTCAGCGCTTTGGGATCGCCGCTGGTATAGGCATGATGCGCTAAATCCGTAGGCGTTGGGGCAGGCGCAATGCTAAAGCCGTCGGGCGGGAAGAGCGTTGCCTGCGCCTGGGTCTCGATGGCTGTGATTTGCTGCTTGATAGCGGCGTCGCCATCAAGCGTGCCGTGATAGCGCTTGTACCAGTACTCGAGCAGCGGCTCAATCTGTGTCTTGAAGTTCGGCGGCGCAAAGTCCCACGCGCGAGCGTAGAACCAGACTGCCTTGATTTCGTCCCTTGAGTCACCGGGCTTCGCATAGGTCTGCGCGAGTTGCAGCGTATCGGCAAGGCAGGGGCCCGGCTTTGTGCATGAATCGGGCGGATAAAGCATCAACTCGGCGGTATATTCCTTGATAGCTCCCGCAAAATCTTTTTTCGAGACCGCGTCGTCAAGCGCGATGGCCGAGTGGAAAGCAGGATAAGCACCCGACGTCAATTTGCTCCAGTCGCTGTCGGACATGGCGGCCGGCTTGGGAGCCGTGAGGCCCTTCTGCGCAAGCACTGCTGCATCGTCGCAGGTCGGCGCGTCGGTGGCGACGCCGGAGGCATCCAGGGTTGTGGCGCACTGTTGCTTCTTCAAATTGACAGAAATGTAAATGGCCTTCATGTTGGTGGGATCGACCTGTAGCAGACGGCCCGCCGCATCAATTGTCTTGGCCGGTTGGTTGGTCTGGTAGTAGCAATCGATCAGTTGATCCAGAACGGCCTTCTTGACGACGCTCTGCGGGTAAGCGGAAAGAAAGCCTTCGAGCGCGGCTGCCTTCTGGGTAGGGTCGGTCTGTGTGATGGCGTTCTGGTAGGAATTGAACTCAGCGGGATCCTGGATGGTGATCTTGGCCAGCGTCCTGAGCGCGCAGTGCCGGCGAGGAAACAAGGCTCATGCTTGCCAATACCATCGCAGATGCAAGGACTAACTTCTTCATGCAGTGCTCCTGGGAAATACCGAAATGGGGATCAAAAAATCACTCATTCGCCAGCGTTGGTGCAACCGTTTTGAGTGGCGTTTGAGAGTTGGGGCGACGGATATAAAGATACCATGACCACGAATGTTCTGTAGCAGGATTATAAGAAGCCAACGAGCCACTGACAAGCAAATCGCGAAGACGATTACAAGCCGTACCGCACGCTGGTAATGGAGCAGCGAGGAGGCTGGCGGCGTCGCGGCAGGGCGGCTCATTCCGAGTAGACGGACCAGACTGGACAACGATAGGCCAGTCGCTACTGCAGCAGGCGGACGAGCTCCACCTGTTCAGCCAGAAATGCGTCGTGGCCGTGGTCGCTGGTCATTTCCCGGTAGTCGGCCTGGGCGCCTGCGGCGCGGATGGATTCGGCAAAGCGGCGCACATCTTCGGCCGGAAAAAGCCAGTCAGAGCTGATGCCGATGAAGCTGAGTTGAGCGCGGATACGGCCGAAGGCCTCCTGCGGCGAGGCGTAACCGAGCAGCGGATCCCATGTATCCATGGCGCGCAGGATGGCCAGGTAGGCGTTGGCGTCAAAGCGCTCAACGAATCGATTTCCCTGAAGATCGAGGTAGCCGGCGATGTCAAACCGCTCGCCGATGAGGCCGCTGCCATGGCCGTTTGCCGCCCACGGATCTTCGCCGCTGCGGTTGGGATTGCGCCCGAAACGCTCATCGAACAGCGGCGCGGATTTGTAGCTGATCATTGCGATCTTGCGGGCGAGCGAGAGCCCGCTGCGGGGCGGTCGCTGCGGCAGATAACGGCCGCCGGCCCATTCAGGATCGTGCTGAATGGCCTGTCGCTGCAAGTGGTTCAGTGCCAGCCCCATGGCGGAGAGCGGGGTGACGCCAATGATGAGCGCGCGCTCAATGCGTTCAGGTTGAAAGATGGTCCAGTCCAGCGCCTGCATGCCGCCAATGGAACCGCCGAGGACGAGACGGAGACGGCGGATGCCGAGCGAATCGAGAAGGCGCGCCTGCGCGCGAACATTGTCGCGGACGCCTACCAGGGGAAAGTCCGGCCCGTAGATTTCGCCTGTCTCGGGATTTACGGCGCCGGGACCTGTGGAGCCATAACAGGAGCCCAGCATGTTGATGCAGATGACGAAGTCATGCTCCAGCGAGAGCACCGCGCCGGGAGCAAAAATTTCGGGCCACCAGGAGCCGACGAGTGCCGAGCCCGAGAGTGCGTGGCAAACAAGAACGGCATTGTCTCTCGCCGCATTCAGCCGGCCGTAGACGGCGTAATGCAGCGTAGGACAGATAAGGGAACGGCCGCACTCGAGCGGCAGCGAGCCATCCAGCACGAAGTCGCCCTCGTAGGTCGGCTCCACGATCTTCGATCCTGGCGGCGACGCGCCGCTGCGGCTGTAACCATCGGTCATTTTCGCTTCCAGCCTCCAGCTCCTGGCTTCCAGCTCCTAGTCTCAAACCCCAGCGTCTGAATGAGTGACCTGGGCAACTTGAATATTCTATCGCCCAGCAATTCCGCCTCTCGACCCTCGAAGGCTAGAAGCAAGAGGCTAGTAGCTAGAAGCTGTCTCACCTATTTTGCCGCAACGGCCTTGCTTGCGCCGGCAACGGTGTGGCCATTTGCAGCTTCGATCGCCTGATCCAAGTCAGCGACGATGTCGCGAATGTCTTCGATTCCAACCGACAGCCGCACCATCTCCGGTGTGACGCCTGTCGCCGCTTGCTCCTCAGCCGAAAGCTGCTGATGCGTGGTTGAGGCGGGATGAATCACCAGTGACTTGGCGTCGCCGATGTTGGCCAGCAGCGAAAACAGCTCAAGCGAGTCGATGAGTTTTTTGCCGGCCTCGTAGCCGCCCTTAATACCGAAGGTGACCAGCGCACCTGCGCCGTTGGGCAAGTACTTTTTCGTCCGCGCGAAATATGGGCTGGATTCAAGGCCGGGATAGTTGACCCACTCCACACCGGGATGATTCGCGAGATGCTTGGCAACGGCCAGCGCATTCTGCGAGTGGCGCTCCATCCGGAGGTGCAGCGTTTCAATCCCCTGCAGCAACAGAAACGCATTGAACGGCGACAGCGCCGCGCCGGTGTCGCGCAGGCCCTGAATACGCGCCTTGAGGATGAACGACAGTGGACCGAAGGCCGCAGTGTAGGAAAGGCCGTGATAGGAGGGGTCAGGCTCGGTGAAATCCTTGAACCTGCCTGAAGCGGCCCAGTCGAACTTGCCTGCGTCCACAATCACGCCACCAATGGCCGTGCCGTGACCGCCGAGGAATTTAGTAGCCGAGTTGACGACAATGTCAGCGCCCCACTCGATGGGCCGGACGAGAGCGGGCGATGCCGAAGTGTTGTCGATGACCAGCGGAAGCTTGTTCTCGTGAGCGATTGCGGCGAGCCGTTCGATGTCGGCAATGTCGAGCTTCGGATTGCCGAGCGTCTCGGTATAGATGGCGCGTGTTTTGTCGTTGATGAGCGCGCGTATTCCGTCGAAGTCGTCGGCGTCGGCAAACCTGACCTTGATGCCCAGGCGCGGCAGCGTGTAGTGGAAGAGATTGTAGGTGCCGCCATAGAGCGAAGTAGTCGACACGATCTCATCGCCGAGTCCCGCGAGCGTGATGATGGTGAGCGTCTCCGCCGCCTGGCCAGATGCAGTCGCCAGCGCCGCAGCGCCGCCTTCGAGAGCGGCAACGCGCTTCTCAAAGACGTCGGTGGTGGGGTTCATGATGCGCGTGTAGATGTTGCCGAACTCCTGCAACCCGAACAGACGGGCAGCGTGATCCGCGTCCTGAAAGACGTAGGAAGTGGTCTGGTAGATGGGCACGGCGCGCGCGCCGGTGGTTGGGTCAGGGATTTGGCCGGCATGTACGGCCTGCGTGGCAAGCTGCTGCGGTTTCGGTTCCGACATGATGATCTCCTTCAGATTCGTGAGGTCTTTGTTTTGAGGACTGCGCAATTGGGGACTTCAGATCGTTTGCGGGCGTTTGACCCGGGCGCTCAAGCGGACAACGATTTGCTGCTTGGCGCGTGAAAAACAATGAAAACGGCCCGCATCCGTTTTCAGGACCCGGGCCGCTTGACTTCAAGATCGGTAGCGCTTAACGCATTCGCCGTTCAAGAGACGCACGGAGGGGTCCGGATGGCATACACATGGCCATGGCCTCGATCACGATTCGTCCGCAATTCCGTGTTCCTTGTGAGAACGGCATAGATGGCAGTATCAGGGGGAAACTGGGCGGGTGTCAAGCAAAGAAAGAGCCTAACGCGGTTAAGCTTTGACGCGGAAGTGTTAGCTCTGTGCCGCCTCAAGCCCCTATTCGTCGGGCAAACATATGCAGGCTTCAGGCTGAGGCAGGCCGATTGGGAGCGTAGTGGCGAAGTGAGCTGTCCCTGTTAAAGGCTCTTCAAGCTGACACGCAGGCTGGTCACGATAATTGCTGCGGTGATGGCAAGGGCCGCCCCGGCAATAGCAACGACTATGATGACTTTGGTCCCGGTCCCCATCTTGTCGTTGTGCACGCCTGTCACTTGCGTGTATTGGATCTCCTGCGGCTGAACGGCGCCCTTGGGCTTAACCGTGAAGCTCTGTTCGCCGATGCTCACAATCACGCCTTTGGTCTCAGTGCTGTCAGCCATAGTCACGCGAATACCGTGACCCACGCCGCGCGCCTGCACCTTCGCCTTCATCGCCGCTGGATCAACGGGTTTTTTCTCCGCAAGGGCAAAGCTGTTGCTCAATAGTGTCGAAATCAAGAACGCCGCTGTGAGGCGACCCAACCTCGAAAAGTTCATAGTCGTTTCACCTCATAAAATTTGGCTTGAAATGCATTTCGCACGCATCGATCTTCTGACGAAGAAGATCATTCTGTGTTGAACCTTGTGAGGAAGCTGATGGCCGATTATACGGCGATTGTGGTGCGGCTAAGCGTTATTCGGCGGGATTTTTCGCAGTTCGGCCAAATGCAGGCAGCGTTCTGGGATAGCAGGCCCCAGGGCCGAATTGCCGCAGAGTCATTCAATGCAATCACTTCGCCAAGTAATTGCTTCGACCGAATTAAGGCCGCTATTCTTCCGGCTTCCAGACGTAGGCGTCAGGCTGGGGCAGGCCGATGTGGGCGAGGACGCGGCAAACAAATTGGCGAGCCATTTCTTCGGAGCCGGCGCCCGGCTGATAAAACGCCGGCATACAGGGAAAGATCGTCGCTCCCGCCTCGGCAGCCAGCTTCATATTGCGCAAATGAATGCGATTAAAGGGCGTTTCGCGCACGCACAGAATCAATGGCCGCCGCTCCTTGAGCGTGACGTCCGCGGCCCGTGCGATGAGGGAGTTGGCCAGGCCGAGAGCGATCGTCGCAAGCGTACCCATGGAACAGGGCAGGACGATCATCCCACCCGACGGATGGCTGCCGCTGGCGATAGGCGCGCCGATGTCGGAGTCGGCATGCTGAATGGTTTTAGTGGGCGCCGCTCCTAGGAGCTTTTTCAGCAGATTAGTCCGGCCGGAGATGCCTAGTTCCTCGGCCAGCACGCGAAGCGAGTTTTCCGATGCGACAAAATGAACCCGGGCGACGCGCTTGTCGGCTTCAAGAGCGCGCAGCGCTCGCGGGCGAGAATCGCGCCGGATGCGCCGGTGATGGCGAGGGTGAGGTTCATTGCAGATTTGCTCTTGATTGCAGCTCCTCGACAAGTCTCTCGGCCGAATTGATCATTTCTTTCTCGCGATTCTTTTCCAGAGTGGCAAGTCTTCGATGGTCAATTGTCGACCACAGCGAGTCCTTCGTCCTCGCGTCGTAAATCGTCAAGATCACCTGAGGGTCAGTGATTTGTCGGCTATGCACTTGGGTTGTGTTGTTATACGTATTCGTTGAACTCCACACCCGCGTCCCCTCGTTCACTACCTCGTAGGACAACTCAATGATCAGATCGGCATCGTCTGGCGAGCCGACGATCTCATATTTGCCCCAGCTCTTCATCGCTTGGTAGAACGCGTCATAGGCGAGATCGCTTCCTCCCTTGTTTGAGAGGAAAACCTTATGTGCGTTAATAATCGCGGTTGGAAGTGGCGCGGGAGGGATGTCCTTTCTGGTTTTCGCAGAAAGACTATGGACGAGGCAGAATACGCACAGCGCAAACGCAAACGCAATTCGCTGCATGGCGACTCCTAAAGTTGGGCTGCCGCAAAGTATAAACCTGGCCAGTGAACAACGCCGGCCGATTCGCCTCTACTCTCCCAGCACGCGCTTGAAGATCGCATCCACATTGCCGAGCTGCCGTGTGTAGTCAAACGTCGCAGCGAGTTTTCAGAGGCGACAAAATGAACTCGGGCCACGCGGGCGTCCGCTTCGAGTGCGTGAAGTGCCTCGCGGGCAAGAATCGCGCCGGATGCGCCGGTGATAGCGAGGGTGAGGTGCAAGCTTCTCCCGTCCCTAGCAACGATCTGCGACCTCGCGCTGCTATTCACAGTTTACGTAAGGCCTCGATCCATTCGTCGATAGAAACAACTTGTGCCAGTGAATATTTGCAATTCGTCTTAGCCTGTTCACAGTACTTCCTGAGTTCCGAGTCGCCCGTAACAAAGACGTCGCAATAAGCCAAGGCGACAATCGCGTGCTCGCGATCAATCTGGCGGTTCTCTTTCATGACCGCCTCCCCTTGCCATCGGTCACTAGTCATGAGAACCTCAACCCCGTGAGCCTTTAAACGGTCTACCGCTCCGCTTTCAACAAAAATCGATATTTCCGAAAACGCATGCTCAGACTGCAGCAAGCGGTTGGCTCTCTCGTGTATCTCCTTTTGGAGCGCGCCTTTCTCGTTGATTCGCGCGAGTTGAGTCGCGACGTATCGTTTCTCGACTTGCCGTAAGAACTGCGGCGTGATTTTTCCATCTCTTTGCTTTAACCGGTTGTGGTCGCTTGCCGTAAGGTTCTCTCCGAATGTTTCTTGAAATTCCCGAAGTGATGATTGATCTCGAAAGGGTCGAATAAAGTCACTTGGAGTTAATCCTGCGAACAGTTCCGAAGGCTTCCGATGCATCGCGGACGCCACATGCGCCAAGTCGCGGATCGGATTGAAATTGAACGGCTCCGCCCTCCAAAATCGACTCCACTCTGACATAAATTCGTGCAACAGAAGGTCAAATCTGGTCAGTATCCAAGAGGGTTGACAATCCTCGACGAACTTAATCGTGCTTTCGTATAGATTCTCCCGCACTGTGCCGATCTCGTAGAAGTGCATCGGAGAAAGAACGAGAGTGGCCTTGCCTGATTTGTGTGCAGGGATTACCAGGTCCCTTCCCTCGGAAGTATCCCGGCAGCGAATTAGGAAGTTCTGGTCCGCATAGACGAACATCATTTTCCCAAATTGGTGAGGCTCGCTCTGGTTTCCCGGGCCTGCCTTCGGAACTACGAAGCCTGAATGATCCCAGAGGGCTATTCTCTCAGTACGCGCGTGAAGATTGCGTCGACGTTGCCAAGCTGCCGCGTGTAGTCGAATGTCTTCTCCAACTTCTCCGGGCTGAGCAGCTTCATAATCGCCGGGTCGCGGGAGACTTCATCGCGAAAGTTCAAATCCTCTTTCCAGGCGCGCATCGCGTGCGACTGGACAAGCTTATACGCATCCTCGCGCAACATGCCGGCCTCGGCCAGATCGAGCAGCAATTGGCCCGAGAAAATCAGTCCTCCAGTCAATTCGAGGTTCTTCTTCATCCGCTCGGGATAAACGAGCAGCCGGTCAACCAGATCGGCGGTCTTGGCCAACAGATAGTCGACAAGAATGGTCGAATCGGGGAAGATAATGCGCTCGACAGAAGAATGAGAGATGTCGCGCTCGTGCCAGAGCGGAATGTTCTCCATGGCCGCCTGCGAGTTGCCGCGAAGCACGCGCGCCAGTCCGCTGATTTGCTCGCTCGTGATGGGGTTCTTTTTGTGCGGCATCGACGAGGAGCCTTTTTGTTTCTCCGAGAAATATTCCTGCGCCTCGCGAACCTCTGTGCGCTGCAAATGACGTATTTCGACGGCAATCTTGTCCAAAGTGCTACCAATGATGGCGAGCGTGGCGATGTACGCAGCGTGGCGGTCGCGCTGGATCACCTGCGTGGTCACTGGTGCCGGCTTCAATCCCAGGCGCGCGCAAATTCGCTCTTCGTGCTCCGGCTTCAGGTGGCCGAAGGTTCCCACAGCGCCAGACAGCTTGCCCACGCGCATATCTTCGGCGGCGGCGGCAAAGCGCGTGGCATTGCGTTCCATTTCGGCGTACCAGTTGAGCAGCTTGAGGCCGAAGGTGGTGGGCTCGGCGTGAATCCCGTGTGTCCGGCCGATGGTGGGCGTCAGCTTGAACTCGAGGGCGCGGCGTTTTAGAACCGCCAGCAAACCGGCAATGCCGTCAGTGAGAAGCGCCGACGCTTCTTTGATCTGGAGAGCCTGGGCCGTGTCGACAATGTCGTTCGATGTAAGGCCGTAGTGCAACCATCGTGATTCTGCATCGAGGCCCTGGGCTTTAAGAGACTCCGCGACCGCAGTTGTGAACGCGATGATGTCGTGCTTGACCTCGGTCTCGATTTCGGCCACGCGCGCGGCCGATACGGTCGCCTTTGTGGCGATGGCAGCCGCAGCGGAGGCGGGAATGACACCGTCTTCGGCCAACACCGTGCTGGCCGCCGCTTCCACTTGGAGCCAGCAGCGATATTTGTTCTCGTCCGTCCAGATGGCGCCCATCGCCGGGCGCGTGTAGCGGTCAATCAAAGAAAAACTCCTCGCGCAACGGAGAACTCCTTGCGCAGCCAACAGTTGCGGCATTAGGCTCCGATTCAATTGTACGAGGGAAGCTGGACTATTCGCGAGAATTTCCGACGCCGCGAGGAATTCCGAGACGGCGGTACAGTTCGTCGATGAGCAGGCCGCGGCCTGGCGCGTAGGGCTGGAACCATTCTCCATCAATGACCAGTTGCGGGATGGCACGCTTGCCGACGCGCTTCAGAACCTCGGCCGAAGCTGCGGGGTCGGCGTCGACATTGACCTCGGTGTAGACCACGCCATGCTCTTCGAGAAACTGCTTTGTCGAGCGGCAATCGCGGCACCATGCGGCGGTGTAAACCTGAACGATCATAAGTGAATTCTACTCAAATCCGATGCTACGATCTGGGATATCAGCCACTCTGGAGCTTTGATGACTGCGGATCAAATTAAGTCGCTTTTACATCTTGAGCCGCACCCGGTTGAGGGCGGATGGTTCCGCCGGACGTATACCTCGTCGGGGAGTGTCGAGTTGCCGCGCGGCGTTCGGGCTCATGGCACGGCGATTTATTACCTGCTCGAAGCTGGGTCGTTTTCGGAAATGCACGTGCTGGCGTCGGATGAGACTTTTCACTTTTATCTCGGCGATCCGATAGAGATGCTGCAGTTATTGCCCGACGGCAGCTCCGCTGTTTTCACGCTTGGGCCGGATTTGGCGGCCGGCCAGCATGTGCAGCTGGTGGTTCCCGCGGGAGTGTGGCAGGGCACGCGAATTGCAGCGGACGGCAAAGTAGCGTTGCTCGGTTGCACGGTGACGCCCGGATTCGATTTTGCAGATTACCGAAACGCGAGCGCCGAGGAGTTGATTGCAAAGTGGCCGGCTGAGGCGGAGCGGATCAGGAAGCTGGCGCGGCGTTAACTCGAAACAAGTTGAAGGCGACCGGCGTCTAACTCCATAGATGATGCTGAATATTGTCAGGTCGTGTCAGGATCTCATTCGGAGATGCGCTGCAAGGCGCTTTGCCGTTGCCCTAATTATTTTCTCGTGCAGCGTCGCCCCCGCGCAGGAGACGCTTTCAACCACCGTAAAGAGCCTGACAAACACAGGTGTGTTCGCATTTGGCGGCGTCGGATTCATTGGGAAGATCTCTCAAGGAGAGATTGACTTCAGGGTTATACAGTCGCAGCCGGCCGCAGTTGCCCTCGCCAGCTTTGAAACGATTTATGCAACCGGGGACCCAGCGGCAAAGCTTTACGCCCTTGCCGGGATTCGACAACTCGATCGAGAACGCTTCAAAGAAATTCTGCGATCGTTGGACGGTTCGCAGGAGATGGTTTTTACCATGGAAGGCTGCATCATGGAAAGACGCCGCCTGGCGGACGTCGCGAAGGCAATTGATGCGGGAAGTTACGATGACTGGTTGAAGCCGCGCCAATAAAAGCATCCAGGACTTGTGGGCTCCACATTATCGCGCCTGCATTCGGCTACCTGCGCTCGCGAAAGAAATTGCGCAGCAATTCGGCGGATTCATCAGCCGCAATTCCCTGCTCTACCTGTATTTTGTGGTTGAGCTCGGGGTGATTCAGCACCGCGAGAACCGATCCGCATGCGCCCGCTTTGGGGTCGGCAGCGGCAAAAACGAGGCGGTCGATGCGTGCATGGATCATCGCTCCGGCGCACATGGCACACGGCTCAAGCGTGACGTAAAGTGTGCAACCCGCGAGGCGATAGTTACCAAGCGCCGTAGCGGCCGCGCGAAGGGCGACGATTTCTGCGTGGGCCGTTGGATCCACGTCGCGCAGAACGCGATTCTGGCCACGCGCAATAATCGCGCCTTCATGGACGACGACTGCGCCGATGGGAACTTCGCCGGCTTCGGCGGCCAGTCGCGCTTCGGCCAGCGCGGCCTGCATCGCTTCACGGTCGTCGATCATGCTTTCGATGGTAGCGCTGCCGGTTGCTGCTGGGTCATGCAGTGGAGCGCGCCGAGTCCCCATATCAGGTCAACGCAGTGAACGCCGACGATCTCGCGCGCGGGGAAAAGCTCAGCCAAAATATTGAGCGCGGTCCGATCATTTGGATCGTGAAATGTCGGCACGAGAACGACTTTGTTGGCGACGTAGAAGTTGGCGTAGCTGGCCGGCACACGCTGCCCACGAAAAACTACAGGCCTCGGCATGGGCAACTCGACGACGGTGAACTGCTTGCCTTGTGGAGTGCGGGCGGATTTGAGGCGCGAGAGGTTTTCAGCCAGCGGAGCGTGGTTGGGATCGCGCGCGTCGGGCTCAACGGTCGCCACGATAGTTGCGGGCGCGACGAAGCGAGCGATGTCATCGATGTGGCCGTGCGTATCGTCGCCCGCAATGCCGCGATTGAGCCAGATGGTCTGGTCGACGCCAAGATAGTCGCGGAAGACGCGCTCGAGTTGTGCGCGGCTGACACCGGGGTTGCGCTGCTGCGTTTTGCTGAGCAGGCACTCTTCCGTGGTGAGCAACGATCCTGCGCCGTTAACGTCGATGGAACCGCCTTCGAGGACGATGCGACAGTGCTTCGCGCCGTTTTCAATTTCGATTGCAGGCTGCCATGCAGTCGCGCCGATTAGCTTGGCGACGCGGCCGGGGAGTTTGTCGTCAAGATGCCAGTCAGAATATTTTGCCCAGCCGTTGAATTGCCAATCTGTGAGCGCAACACAACCCTCGGAGTTGCTCACAAAAATCGGCCCCGAGTCACGCGTCCAGCCGCGATCGGTGGACCAGCAGTGGAATGTGACCTGATCGAGATTCGCGCCGGCGCGGCGAAGCATGGACGTGATGCGCTTCTTCGCAAATGCATTTTCAACGATCAGATGCACGCGCTCATGAGCGGCGAGCAACCGAACAATCTCCGCATAGAGCCACGGAATTGACTGAAATTTTCCGGGCCAGTCTTCGGGATTGTGCGGCCACGCGAGCCACGTAGCCTCGTGCGGCTCCCACTCGGCGG
>Ga0210388_10003634_pt1 | contig 12062 bp, 13 predicted proteins | sample IncBWC19OmetaG_FD_155485 | JGI IMG/M metagenome (GOLD analysis project Ga0210388, IMG submission 155485) | Forest soil microbial communities from Barre Woods Harvard Forest LTER site, Petersham, Massachusetts, United States - Inc-BW-C-19-O ... | reverse complement strand
GGCGAGCGTGCTTGTCTTTGGCAAACGTGGGCAGAGCAAGGACCAGGCTCAGGAGAATGACAGTGAATTTTCGCGGCATGCAGAAACGATAGCAGAAGCGCGGGTCTTGGGAGCCAGCTCTTTGGCGTTAGGCGTTAGGCGTTTGGCGTTTGGCGTTTGGCGTTAGGCGTTAGGTGTTAGGTCTTGGGTTATCAGACTTGGATCACCGCCGCTTGGAACCGATTGATCAGACCGTTCAGCAGGCGGCCAACTTCGCTGGCATGGGCGGTCAGGTTCTCTCCCGGCGCACCATCCAAGAATCCCAGTTCGCGAGCGATAGTGATTTGCGTCCGGAGTTCCAATAGAGACCCTCTTGCGTGGAAGAAGAATTGAAACAGCTCTTTTCGCGAAAATCGTCCTTAACCCTCGGCGATGTTACCAGGGACCGAAACCGCCGATCGCCTCATCTGACTGGTCAGGCCATAAATCTCCTGCTTCGGAAAAGATGCGGTACATCGATAGGCGCATACCACAAGGTCCATGGCGTGACGCCAAACCTTCACGTCCTCATAGGTACCAGCCGCGCTCATATCCACAATTGCAAAATATTAGCAGACGTGGACTGCCAGGCGTTGTGACATCCATCACAAAGATGAACGGAATTATTGGTGGATAAAAAAGTGAGGCGAATTCGCGCCCGATTCCTAACACCCAAGACCTAAGACCTAACACCCAAGACCAACTCTCTCCACCGCTTCCTCCTGAATCGCCGCCTGATCGCCAAACCCTCTCAACCAGATAACCTCCGGCTCACGCCGGAACCAGGTCATCTGCCGCTTGGCATAGTTGCGATGCGCCTGTTGTGCGGCCTGCAGAGCCTGCTCGCGCGTAAGCTCGCCGCGCAAAAACTGAACTGCCTGCCTGTATCCCAGCGACGCCAGCGGCCCTGCAGCGGCGCCGTATTTCTGTAGCAAGCGCTGCGTCTCTTCCACCAGCCCTGTCTCAAACATCTGGCCGGCCCGCTGGTTGATGCGTTCATAAAGTGCGGCACGGTCAGGATCGAGCCCCAGGCGCAGGACGCGAAAGCCCTGCAGCGGGTCGCGCCCTCGCTCCCAAAGTTCGCTCATCTTTTTCCGTGAGGCCAGACACACTTCGATGGCGCGGATCAGCTTGGGAATATCATTGGCATGAATTTTCTCTGCCGCCGCACGATCCAGCCGCCGAAGAATCCGGTGCAGATAGTCTGGCCCCCGTTTTACCGACGCTTCGCGCAACCGCTCCCGCAACTCTTCCGAGCGCTGCGGTCCGGGAAACAGTCCTTCGAGGAGCGCGCGCAAATACAGCCCAGTGCCGCCGACCACGATGGGCAAGCGACCGCGCCGTTTTATTTCCAACAGGATTTCTCTCGCCTGCCGCGCATATTCCCCGGCAGTCATCTCCAAGGCAGGATCGACCGAGTCAAAAAGATGATGCGGAGCGCGGGCGCGTTCCGCCGCACTGGGCTTGGCCGTGCCAATGTCGAACTCGCGGTACATGGCAACCGAGTCACAGTTGACAATCTCGCCGCCAAATTTCTCCGCCAGCGCCAGAGACAGCGCCGTCTTCCCGCTCGCCGTCGGGCCAAGAACCACGACCAGCAGCGGATCCGCAGCGACGATCTCGGGCGGCGCGGCGACCACGTTCAGCGCCAGCTCCAGTGGATGACTCGCCAGTACCGAATCAGCGTCAACACCAGCAGCACCAGCGCGATCAGCAGCAGCCCCGTAGCTTCCGAGGCGTAAACCGCATGCTCCTGCGGTTTGTCGGATTCGTCCTTGCGATCAGCCACCACGCCAACATTGTAGCGCCGGCCGCAGGTCGAGTCTTAAGCGTTGGGTCTTGGGCGTTCGGCAAAATGAAAATGCGGGGACAGCCGCCCCCGGCTGTCCTCGGGCCGCAGGCCCGATGTTTTTTGCATGCTGCAAGGTCAGGGCGCCGAGGCACCCAACACCGAAATCCCAAGACCCGGTGCTACACTACGGCGCGTGACGCCATCCAAAGTCGCGCGCTTCGGAGTCTTCGAACTCGATCTCAGCGCCGGCGAGCTGCGCAAGAGCGGCGTCAAGCTCCGCCTGCAAGGCCAGCCGTTCCAGGTGCTGGCGCTTCTTCTCGAACGCGCCGGAGATGTAGTTACGCGCGACGAGCTGCAGCAGAAACTCTGGCCCTCCGACACTTTCGTCGACTTCGACCACAGCCTGAACACGGCCATCAACAAGGTCCGCGAAGCCCTTGGCGATTCTGCGTCAAGTCCCCGCTACGTCGAAACTCTGGCTCGCCGCGGTTACCGCTTCATCGCCCCGGTGCACAGCAACGCGCCCGTCAACCTCGCGAATCCCGCGCCCGAAAAGCCGCCCGAGGCCTCGCCCGTCGCGATGCATCCCGAACTCGAAGTCCCCATCCCACACCGCGCCCTCACTCGCGGACTCTTCGCTCTCATTCAGGTCATGTATCTCAGCTTCTATCTCTCTGCACTCTTCCGCCTGCATGCCATTCAAAGCATCGCCGACTCGTTTCTTCCCTTGTGGGGCGCGACCGCTCTCGCCGGCACCGTGCTGGTCACGGCCGGCGTCGGCATTCCGCTCCGTTGCTACCTGATGTCGGCAGTCGGCTTCGACTACCAGCGTCTCGGCGAAAAATTCCGCCGCATCTTCCCGCTTGTTCTGGCGCTCGACCAGCTCTGGGCCGTCGCCCCGTTCCTCCTAATGCAGAAGATCGGCCTGGGCGCGGCCTTCGCCGCCAGCGCAGCGCTGCTCTATCTGCCATTCTCGGAGCGCACCCTGATCCAGATGGCCTACATCGGCCCGCGCCAATCCTAGCCACTCGTATCTGCCGGCCGATTCCTGTCTGACACTCATGTTATAATGTCTGACATCATGGCTTCGCAGCGCATTACTGTCCGCGTCCCCAAGACCCTCGGAAGTCTGCTCCAGGACCGTTCCCGCGCCAAGGGCCAGACTCCGTCGGACATTGTTCGCATTGCCCTCGAAACCTATCTCATTCGTGAAGGCAGCCAGCGCTCAGCCTATGACTTGGCCGAAGAAGCAGGATTGATTGGCTGCGTACGCCGCGCACCGAAAGACCTGAGTACGAACCGCCGTCACTTCGATGGCTTCGGAAAGGCCAGATGAGGCGGATTCTGGTGGACGCGGGTCCGCTAGTCGCCATTCTTTCTCGCGATGACGAACAGCACACAGTCTGCGTAGACGCCCTGCAGGAGATGCCAGGCCCCCTGCTTTCCTGCTGGCCGGTGATTACCGAAGCGGCCTGGCTTCTGCGCCGCTCCCCGCGCGCCGTTCAACAGTTATTGCGCAAAATCGACGGCAGTTTTCTGGAGTTGCTGCCTCTGGCAGCATCGGAGGCAAGCGACCTGGCTGCCCTCATGAAACGGTATGAGGATATCCGCCCTCAACTCGCCGACGCGGCTTTGGTGTATCTTGCTAACCGCGAGCAAATCGAAACTATTTTTACCTTGGACCAGCGCGATTTCTCTATCTACCGGTCGGGACGCAGGCGCACATTTAACCTCGTGCCGGAGATGGTATAGAAATTGACCGCAAGACATATGCCCCAACTCGCGGAGGAATATTCCATGCATTTTAAAAACACCGGCCTCCTGGTGATCGTGTTCGCTTCACTCCTCTCCGTCGCTGCCGCTCAGCAGCCCGCCGCCACCAAGCCCCAGCCCGCGCTGGATGTCACTTCCATGGATCGCAGCATTGATCCCTGCGTCGACTTCTTCGCCTACTCTTGCGGCGGATGGATCAAGAACAATCCCATCCCGCCCGACCAGTCTTCCTGGGATACGTATTCCAAAATGCAGGACGAGAATACTGGCCGGCTGCGCGGCATCCTCGAAGCCGCCTCCGCTCCCGGCGCCAGCCGTAACGCGGTCACGCAAAAGATCGGCGACTACTACGCCTCCTGCACCGACGAGAAAGCAATCGACGCCAAAGCAGCGGCACCGCTCAAACCGGCGCTCGATCGCATCGCGAATCTCAATTCCAAAGACGAACTCGCTCCGGTCACCGCCGCGCTGATCTACGACAACGTCCTGTTCCGCTTCACTTCGATTCAGGATTTCCACGACACCAATCAGGTCATCGCCAACGTTGACCAGGGCGGTCTCGGCCTGCCCGATCGCGATTACTACACCAAGGATGACGCGAAGTCGGTGGAGTTGCGCAAAGCCTACCTCGTTCACGTGCAGAAAATGTTTGAGTTGCTCGGCGACTCGCCCGCCGCTGCCGCAACTGAAGCGCAAACCGTAATGCGCATCGAAACCGCGCTGGCCGCTGCTTCCATGACGCGGGTCGCGCGCCGCGATCCGAAAAACCGCGACCATAAAATGACCACCGCGCAGCTCGAACAAATCGCTCCAGCCTTCCAGTGGCAGGTGTATTTCACCAAAGTCGGACTGAGCTCGTTGTCCTCGTTGAACGTCGGCGCTCCCGATTTCTTCAAGGCGATGAATGCAGCTATCGAAAAAGAACGTCTGGCCGACTGGAAGACCTACCTGCGCTGGCATCTCGTCCACGCCGACGCGCGTTTTCTCGCCGCCAGCTTTCGCGACGAAAACTTTAACTTTTTCGGAAAGACTCTCCGCGGCCAGCAGGAACAGCCCGCGCCCTGGAAGCGCTGCACCGAAGACGTCGACAGTGACCTGGGCGAGGCTCTCGGCCAGGCTTACGTCGAGAAATATTTCAGTCCGGAAGCCATGCAGCTGGCGCTCAAAATCGTGAGGGAAATTCAAGCCGCCATGGAGCAGGACATCAACGGCTTGCCCTGGATGTCGCCCGCAACCAAGCAGCAGGCCCTGGTCAAACTGCACGGCATGGCCAATAAAATCGGCTATCCCGACAAGTGGCGCGACTATAGCAAACTCGAAATCGTGCGCGGCGACGAACTGGGCAACATCGAGCGCGCCCGCGAATTCGAATTTAATCGCGAACTGGCCAAGATCGGCAAACCGGTGGATCGCGGCGAGTGGGGCATGACTCCGCCCACCGTGAACGCCTACTACAGTTCGCAGATGAACGACATCAACTTTCCCGCCGGCGTGCTGCAGCCCCCGGCATTCGATCTCAACTCTGACGCCGCCCCCAACTACGGTGATACCGGCGGCACTGTCGGCCACGAACTCACCCACGGCTTCGACGATCAGGGACGCAAGTTCGACGCCCACGGAAATCTCACCGACTGGTGGACGCCAGAAGACGGCAAGGAATTCGAAAAGCGCGCCAGTTGCATCTCCGCCAGTATTCCAGCTACACCGTCATCGACGATGTCAGGATCAACGGAAAGCTGACCCTGGGTGAGGATGTCGCCGATCTCGGCGGCCTGCTCCTCGCGTACATGGCGTGGAAAGACGAAACGAAGAACCAAAAATTGGAACCGCTCGACGATCTCACTCCCGACCAACGCTTCTTCGTGGGCTACGGACAAAGCTGGTGTGGCCAGTCCCGCGACGAAACCAAGCGCCTGCGCGCCAACGTCGACCCGCACTCACCCGAGAAGTACCGCACCAACGGCGTGGTCTCAAACATGCCGCAGTTCCAGGAAGCCTTCCACTGCAAAGCCGGCTCACCCATGGTGAATCAAAACCGCTGCCGCGTCTGGTGAGAGGTCTGAATCGTGAGAGATCTGAATCGAAAGATGAAAAATGTGGGGACAGCCGCCTTCGGCTGTCCCGCGGCGAAGCCGCGCCGGGCGAACTTAGCAAACGCCAGATCTTGACCGCTTGTTAACTATTTGATGATCAGGGGAAGGAAAGAGTCGAAGCCGCCCGCCACTACTCCAGATCAGCCTTGTCGGGGTTGTAGTAAAAGCGAAAACGCAGCGCAAGATACTGTCCGCCAAACTCCGTGGGCAGCGGCGGAAAAGGATCCGACGCCGTGATCGCGCCGTAGGCTGGACGGTCGAGGGTGACATCGCCGGAAGTTGTTACCACTCGCAGCCCCTGCACGTGGCCGTCTTTCATGATGGCGAACTCAATGGCGAGTTTGCCCTTCTTCATCTCCGCCGACTCGGGAATCAGGTGGTACCAATTCTCTTTCACGTCCTGCAAAATGCGTTGCAGGTAAGGCCCGAAGTCGACGCCCTGGGTGTCGCTCAGAACTTCAAGATTTCCCAGTTGCCGCCCGTGGGCGCCTCGGCCCAGTCCGAAGTCGCCTTCCTGCCCGGCTCCGCCGGCACGGCTCTCTGCCGCGCCTTGTGCTGCCTGTTGGATCGCCTGGCCCGGCGTCATCCCAGCGGCATACTTGCTGAATGAATTATTCGGAGGCGGTGGCGACCGCAACTGCGCCGTCTGGTTGCTGTCGAACTGCGGCCGCGGCGCGGGCTGACCCTGGAGCGGCTGTTGCACCTGCGGCTGGTTCTGTGCCAAAGGCTGCGACGGCGCGGGCTGCGGCGTTCGCGGACCGCTCAGCCCCGGCAAACCCGGAGGCGGGCTCGCCAGAGTTTTTCGCAGCTCTTTCGGATCCAGCTCCGGATGCCGCGACATCGCAATCCGGTCTTTGTCCGACGCGATATTCGTATTCGGCCGGTGCGCCGGCTTCTGCAAATCCGGCGGCAGCGCTAGAAACGTAAGGTTCTTATCCGCCGAAACGCTCGTCGCCGGCACCGCCGTGTGCCAGCCCATGAATTGTTGAATAAAGCTGAACTTCGTCACCACGATGGCCAGCACCAGGTGAACGATGATCGAAATCCAGATCGCCTCGCGCCAGCGCGAGCGTTCCAGATCATCCTGCAACTGAATCAGAAGGTGCGGTACATGGGCGTCGAGATCGCGATAGGCGGTTTCCCAGTCCTGCGTGTCATACAGGCCGAGTTGCTCCGGTTGCGGCTTCTCAGGCGGGGCTGCCGGATCCTGGAATGGAATTTGTGTGATCGGCATGCGCTGGGCTTGGCTGTATCCGCCTGTCCTGAACGAGAAGTTCGCTTGGACAAGATGTTCGTTAGACACGAAATACACGCCCGGCGTTGCATCTATCGTTCCAGGAAAGACGCGCCGCGCGTTACAACCAAGTTCTTTCTATTTTCGCATCTTTCGCCCGATCGTGCTCACCCGCGAATGGCCCAAGACTTAGGTGTGTAAACATATGTAAACGCAGAACGACTGTCCAAATGCGACAGAGGGTGGCCCATTCTAACGTCGCGCCCTTTGCGACGTTAGAGTGGGAACTCTCCAAATCAAGCCCTACCCCATCCCCGCCAAATCCACTTTCTTCCCATGCTCCCGAATCGCCGCCACAATCTCCAGCGCGAGCGCCAGCGCGCTCCGCCCATCTTCCAGCGAAATCACCGGCGTAGACCGCTCCCGCACCGCCTGCAGAAACGATCTCAACTCCGCATGCAGCGGCTCCTCCGACGCGACCGGAGGCCGCGACACACCGATCTGCGGATTCACCGTCGGAATCGCCGCCGACGCGCCATCCTGCCCGACCGTGAACACCAATACTTCCTGCCGCCCATAATCGAGTGAAATGTATTGCCGCGGCTGGAAGAAGCGCAGCTTGCGCACCCGCTCGGTCGAAACCCGGCTGGCGGTAAGGTTCGCAACGCAGCCCGATTCAAACTCCAGCCGCACATTCGCAATGTCCACCTTGCCCGACAAAATCGGCAGCCCGACCGCGCGCACTTCTTTGACCGGAGATTTCGCAAACGCCAGCACAATATCCAAGTCGTGGATCATCAGGTCCAGCACCACGTCCACATCCAGCGACCGCGGCGTAAACACGCTCAGCCGGTGCCCTTCGAAAAACATCGGCTGCGTCAACAGCGGCAGCGTCGCCCGCACCGCCGGATTGAACCGCTCCAGGTGTCCGACCTGCGCAATTCGCTTGTGCGTCGCCGCCAAACCGACCAACTGCTCCGCCTCCGCCAGCGTGGTGGCCAGCGGTTTTTCGATGAGCACATCCACGCCCGCCTTCATCAATTGCCGCGCCACCGCCAGATGATGTACCGTCGGCGCCGCGATCGAGGCCGCCTGCACTTCGCTGTGCGTGGTCAACATCTGCTCAATCGAGCCAAAGCCCTTGCAGCCGAATTCACCCGCCACCGCGTCGGCCCGGCCCACATCCGGATCGACCACTCCGACCAGGCGTACCGCCTCCCCCTGCTGTTCCAGTTCCTTGTAAACTCGGGCATGATTGCGCCCGAAAACGCCCACACCCACCACGGCGACGGAAATCGGACTTTGCGATGACAGAGGAGACTCTCGATGGCCGGTTGCCGGAACGAAATTGTAAACGGAAACGAGGGAAAGAGCACCACGCTTAGCGGTTCTGGTAGTGGATCCCCGCACCTGCGAACCCGCCGGACGAGCATCACGAACGGGAAGGGCCCGACTTCAGTCGGGCCATTAAGCGCATCTCAGCTCGCGGCTTTAGCCGCTGAGGGCCTGCTCATTATCTAAACTCTCAACCGCGCAAAAAAGAAAGGAACCAAAACCCGCCCATGAAGACCATCGCCCTGCTCACCATCTCCAACATCTTCATGACCTTCGCCTGGTACGGCCACCTGAAATACCGCGAGGTCCCCCTCTACAAAGTAATCGCCATCAGCTGGCTGATCGCCTTCTTCGAATACTGCTTCCAGGTCCCGGCCAATCGCATCGGCTCCTACGAATTCACCGCCGCCCAACTGAAGACGATCCAGGAAGTGATCACGCTCACCGTCTTCGCCGCCTTCTCTGTGCTGTATCTGAAACAACCCCTGCGCTGGAACTACCTCGCAGGATTCGGCCTGATCGTCGCGGCGGTGGCAGTGATCTTCAAAAAGTGATGACGCGTAGTCCATGTGGCGCGGGCGCCCTCGCCCGCGAAACCCACCACCTCCCGGCGTTCAACTCGAAGATGATCGAAAACACGAAGCCCGCCGGGTCCGCCCCCAGCCGCGAGCGGCGACAGAATTTCAGCCCACACTTGCCCTGAGCTTGTTGAAGGGGCCTAAGCCGTGGGCAGTACGTCGGAATGAGTAAGCCCCGAAGGAGCGGAAGAAAACAGTCTCCGCAAGGACGCCTGAAGCATCGTCACCGGGTCTGCGCCTTCCGCAACACCGCAATCTGCCCCGCATGATAAAGCTCATGCTGCACGATCCCATGCAGCATGTGGTAGAAGTCATACCGCTTCCCCGGCACGCGATCCCGCAGCCTCGAATCCGGCAGCCCGGCCACGGCTTTCACGAGAGTGTCGTGCGTGCCCTTGGTCCCAAGAACAGCTTTCCGCCATGCCGCCGTAGTTGGCTTCGGCGCCAGCGGAAAATTCGCCAGCCCGGTAGGCTGATATTTTTCGCCATCCAGCCTCCGCAATCCCGCACCGTCCCAAACCGCAATGTGCAACACCAGTTCCCAAATGCTGTGAACCTGCGCGAGCGGCTTGGCGGCCGCGGTTGCGGCATCCACATCGTTCAGCAATTCCAGCAGTCCCGGCCCATGCCACGCGCTGCCATCGAAGGCACGGCGAAGTTGATCGGCGATGCGCGCCGCTTCGGACCCAACTTCTGCCCGCTTCGACTTTTTCGAACCCGCCATTACGTTCCCTCCGCCACCACCGCAATCCCCGCCAGGTTCGCCGCGTCGATAATATTCTGCCCATCGAGCAGCAGACACTTGCCCGCATCCAGAGCCAGACACGTTGCCCCCGCGGCGTGCATCACCTCAATCGTCTTCACTCCAATCACCGGCACATCGAAGCGCATGTCCTGATTCGGCTTGGCAATCTTCACCACCGTAAGCCCGCGGCTCAAAGTGGACGCATCCCCCTGCATCGACCGCATGATCTCCCCTGCGCGCTCGATCGTCGCGTCGGTGCCCTCCATGGCCTCGACCGACACGCACGCCGACTCCGCGATCACCACCGTCTGCCCAATATCATGCTGTACCAGTTGTCCGGCAACGGCGCGTCCGTATTCAATATTCTTGCGCTCTACTTCGGTGGGCTCGCGCTTGCTCAATACGCCCGGCTTCACCAGCAACGGCTCCAGCAGCCATGTGGAATTTTCCAGCGTGATGCCTTCATCGGCCAAAACTTTCGCCACCGCGCCGAGCAGCGAATCGGTGTTGCGCGTTGTAAGCGACAACAAAAGCTTTCCCAGCCGCCAGTCCGGCCGGATGCTGGAAAAAATCTGCTTGTGCCGCACCTGCCCCGCCATAATGGCGCGGCTTACGCCGGCTTTCCGAAAAGTCTCAATCAATTTCGACAGTTCGCCCAGCGACAGCCAGTGCACCGCAACCGCGCCGTGCGACGCAATCTCCGGAAACGTCTCTTCCCTGATCGCCACCACCACAACCTCAAATCCCTGCGCCCGCGCCGCATCCAGCACTAGAAAAGGAAACCTGCCATTGCCGGCGATGAGACCAATGCGTTCCATGGTTTTGGGAAGGGCACGGCTTTAGCCGTGCCGTTAGATCCGAATAAAGCGTTGGGCTTCAGCCCCTGAGGACCGCGCGTCCACAGTGCTCCGGCAACTCACTTAATAATTCCTCTCTCCGCCCCCTCAATAAACCGGATCAGCATCTCTACATCTTCCCCGCGATCCGCTTCCGCCTTCAGCTTCTCCAGCGCCTGTGACGTATTCATCTTCGACGCCAGCAGGATCTTGTACGCGTGATGGATCTTCGCGATGCGCTCCTTCGAAAATCCGCGCCGCTCCAGCCCAACTTTATTCATTCCATACGCGTGCGTATTACGCGCCGCCGACGTCATCGAATACGGCAGCACGTCCTGCGTGATCGTCGTCCCCCCGCCGATATACGAATGCGCCCCGATGCGCACAAACTGGTGCACCGGACACAGCGCCCCCACCACCGCCCACTCCTCAACGGTTACATGCCCACCCAGCGTCGCCCCATTCACCAGCATGGCATGATCCCCAATCACCGAATCATGCCCAATGTGGGTGTACGCCATGATGAGAATGTGGCTTCCCACTCTCGTCAGCCCGCCGCCCTTCACCGTGCCGCGATTGATGGTCACACACTCGCGGATTTCGTTATGATCGCCAATCTCGAGCCGCGTCGGCTCGCCCTTATAAGTCACATCCTGCGGCGCCATGCCGATCGCACAAAACGGAAAGAACACATTGTGCGAGCCAATTTTCGTCGGACCCAAAATCGATACATGCGAAACCAGTTCGCAGTTCTCCCCCATCTCCACACCCGCCCCAATCACGCAATAAGCCCCGACCTTGCACGAGGCATGAACCTTCGCGCCCGAATCAACAATGGCAGTGGGATGAATATTCATGAACCAGAAAAGAAAGAAAAACTAAAGAGAACGATGCGGGACCACGCGCCGGTTGCCCCATTTTCTCGCGCGTCCTGTGCGCGAGAAGTGGGGACTTGGAGCGGCTGGATGCCCCATGCCCGCGGTGGGTAACCCATTTCGGATGGGTGCCCCATTCTAACGTCGCGCCCTTTGCGACGTTAGAGCGGGCATTCCGACTCCAAGTCCGGCATCCTATCCCTCTCCGCCCGATCCCCGCCCGCGCGAACTGTCAATCAACTGGCACGACACTGCCGCCTCGGCCACGCGCTTATCGCCTACGTACGCGTACCCCTGCATCTTCGCCGCAGTCATGCCCGGCACCGACCGCCAGCCCTTCACTTCCACTTCCAGCCGCAACTGGTCCCCCGGACTCACCGGCTTGCGAAACTTCGCCCGCTCAATTCCGGTGAATACCATCACCTTGTCGCTGCGGTCTTCCACCTCGGTCAGCAGCAGCGCCCCGCCCGCCTGCGCAATCGCCTCGACAATCAGCACGCCCGGCATAATAGGCAGCCCGGGAAAATGCCCGGCAAAAAACGGTTCGTTGATAGTGACGTTCTTGATGGCCACGATCCGCTCCTTGCGCTTCAGATCGAGCACGCGGTCAATCAGCAGAAACGGATAGCGGTGCGGCAGAATCTTCAGAATGTCGTGGATGTCGAGCACGGTCTTCATCGCGGCATTTTCAGCGGGCGACGCTTCCGTCACAGGGGCGCTCTCAGTCATGTTCATCACACTCAAACGGCTTGAAGATTATACTGTACAGCTTGCGGGATAAAC
>Ga0210388_10003633_pt1 | contig 12062 bp, 6 predicted proteins | sample IncBWC19OmetaG_FD_155485 | JGI IMG/M metagenome (GOLD analysis project Ga0210388, IMG submission 155485) | Forest soil microbial communities from Barre Woods Harvard Forest LTER site, Petersham, Massachusetts, United States - Inc-BW-C-19-O ... | reverse complement strand
CCCCATCCGATCAACGTAAGTCGGTTGCACTCGACTCCATTCGATCCCGAGCCGGAACGAGTTGAGACCGAGCTCCCGGCAACGTGCGAAATCCTCCGGAAAACGGTTCCAGAAGTCGGCACCGAGACCGGAATGTGCGACGTCCTTTCTACGCTCTGCGGCTGCCCAGTTCGTCTGAGGTTGTCCAGGCCCGTTGTAGCCCCCTTCGGACTGATAGGCGGAAGTTGCTACCCCCCACAGAAACTCGCTCATTGGTTACCGCGTTTTATTGTCTCGTTCCTTGCTGGCGGCGATCGTGATCGCTTCCGCCTCATCATCCGATACCTCAAGAACGGTCATCTCATCCGCCACCAGGGTGTCTACGATGGTCTTTGCGGCTTCCGGGCGGCTCATGGCGAAGGCCTTGCGACGCATCTGCTCGACGCGCAGCGGGTCATCGAGCAGAGTATCGATCTTGTAAGGGATTGTCGTCATTTCGTTACATTTTACTGCGACCCCATCCTCGAGAAGGTGATCGCTGTTGCGCTCTTCCTGACCGGGAATCGGACTGACAATCACCATGGGCAAGCCGCAGGCCAACGCCTCAGCCGTCGTCAACCCACCCGGCTTTCCGATAAACAAATCCGAGATCTTCATCAAATCCGCCATCCGGCCGGTGTAGCCAAATACTTTGAAATTTTCGTTATTTTCGCCCACCACTTCGAGAACCCGATCCCGGGTTTCAGGGTTTCGGCCACAGACAACGATCGTCTGGGCTTTGGAGCGAAGATTTTTGAGCCGTTCGACGATAAACTCCGTCGGCCCAACGCCGAACGCCCCAGCTGACAACAACAACGTCGGACGCGTCGGGTGCAGCCCGTAGTGAAACCGTGTGGCGACGCGATCGATCGGCGTGATGTACTCCGGATCAATCGGAATTCCGGAAACCGTGATCCGCTCTTTCGGCAATCCCAACTCTTCGAGATGAACCTTGGTCTCTTCGATCGCCACAAAATAGCGATGAAACACCCGCGACAACCACATTGCATGAAAGTCCAGATCTGTCACCACGATCGACAGATGGGCATCCAACAAATTTTTCGCGATCAGATGCGAAATAATACCGGCGGGCATGAAGTGGGTGCAAACCGTGATGTGTGGATTGAATTGCCGGATGAATTTTACCAGGGGCCCTGTGTTCAATCGGTCGAGCATGAGACGCATACCATCCGTTTTCCAGGGTTCGTCGCTCTGTTTGTACCACCACCCGAGGAAGTCCGGTGCGTCTTTCACCAGCCGAGTGTAAAGCTTGGAATAGAAGTCTCGGAACAGCTTATTCGTGAAACGAAGCGCATCACTGTGCAAAACTTCGCCGACCCCCGGGTGCTCCTCGAAAACCTTGGTTAAGGCCTCCCCGGCTCGAACGTGACCGGTTCCAGCACTGGTCGACATAATTAATACTCGCTTCTTCATCGTACTATTCGGCAGCCGAATGTAGCAAAAACGGAGAAAAGCGAAATTGCATGTTGAAAGAGTTGCCAGTTGCTAACAGTTGCGGGTGCCAGTTGTCAGTTGTCAGTTGCCGGTGGTTGGAGGTTGGTGGTAATCCTCTTCTCCACGCGCCGACAGGTTTCCCCTGGCGGTCACAAACTGAGACGCCGGGCCAGTTCGTGTTCGACAAAAAACCGATACGCGTTAGGGGTTAGCAACAGTATGAACAAAGTGCGGGTATGGACAGGAGCACCCTATCCCCTGGGCGCAACATGGGCCGCGGAAGGCGTGAACTTCTCCATCTATTCGGAATATTGCACAGGCGTCGACCTCTGCTTGTTTGATCGGCCTGACTCGGACCACGAAACAATCAGAGTCCGAATGACTGAATGCACCGATCACGTGTGGCATGTTTTCCTGCCTGACGTCCGTCCCGGTCAGCTCTACGGCTACAGGGTTTATGGACCGTACGAGCCGCAGAACGGAAACCGGTTTAACGCTTCCAAAGTTCTCCTCGATCCCTACGCCAAAGCGATTGCGGGGAAGATTCAATGGGGTCCTGAGATGTTCGCCTACCCGCTGGGTGATCCGGGCGAAGATCGGAAGCGAGATTACAGAGACAATGCCCGGAATATTCCCAAATCCGTCGTGATCGACCCTTCTTTTGCCTGGGGAAGAGACCAGCGCCCCAACATTTCTCTGGCTGAGTCGGTGATCTATGAAGTTCACGTCGTCGGTTTCAGCAAATTGTGGGACAAAGTACCGGACGAGATCCGTGGGACGTACGCCGGTTTGGCCTCGCCCGCGGCGGTTAAATACTTCAAAGATCTGGGCGTAACTGCGGTCGAGCTTCTTCCGGTGCACGAGCATGTCGACGAGGCATTCCTGCAGGACCGAGGGCTCAGCAACTACTGGGGGTACAGCTCGATCGGTTTTTTTGCCCCCGAGAGCGGCTATTCCAGCAAAGGAACCCAGGGCGGTCAGGTCACCGACTTCAAAGAGATGGTGCGGGAGCTGCACCGGGCCGGCCTCGAAGTCATCCTCGATGTCGTCTACAACCACACGGCGGAAGGAAATCATTTGGGCCCGACAATCTCGTTCAAAGGCGTCGACAACGCCGCCTTTTACCGCCTGGTGGCGAACGATCGCCGCTTTTACATGGACTACACGGGATGCGGCAACACGCCGAACACGCTCAACCCACGGGTGCTGCAGCTCATCCTGGATAGCCTTCGCTATTGGGTAACGGAAATGCGCGTGGACGGGTTTCGTTTCGATCTCGCATCGACGCTGGGACGTGAGGAGCACTTTGTCGACCGAAGCGCCACGTTTTTCGACATCCTACTGCAGGACCCAATCCTGTCTCAAGTGAAGCTGATCGCTGAACCATGGGATGTGGGCGAAGGAGGCTATATGGTCGGCAACTTCCCGGCGCCCTGGTCCGAGTGGAACGGCAAATATCGGGATTGCATCCGCCGCTATTGGAAAGGGGATGACGCCACGATTGGCGAGTTCGCCTATCGCTTGACGGGCAGCCCCGACCTCTATGAGCACCAAGGCAAGAAGCCATACGCCAGCATCAACTTTGTCACTGCGCACGATGGGTTCACTCTGAACGACCTCGTTTCCTACAACGACAAACACAATGAAGCGAACGGGGAAGAGAATCGAGACGGTGACAATAATAATAACTCTTGGAATTGTGGTGCGGAGGGTCCCACGGATGACCCGGAAGTGAATCGACTTCGAAGGCGGCAGCGTCGCAATTTCCTGGCAACTTTGGTGCTGTCGCAAGGCGTACCGATGCTCAACGCAGGAGACGAATTCGCCCGGACACAGCACGGAAACAACAATACCTATTGTCAGGATAATGAGCTCAACTGGTTCAATTGGAATTGGGACGAGGAGGCAAAGAGTTTATTTGAATTCACAAAAAAGCTGATCCGATTCCGGAAAGAGCATCCGGTCCTTCGCCGTCCAAAATATTTCAAGGTCAGAAGGATCCGCGGCTTGGAAGTGAAGGATATTATGTGGTTCAGCCCGACTGGCGCTGAGATGAACGAGCAGGATTGGAAAAACGGATTCGCGAAATGTCTCGGCATGTTGATCAGCGGATCAACCAACGATGTGCGCGATTCCAAGGGGGAATCCATCCGAGACGATACTTTCATTCTCTTGTTCAACGCACACTATGAACCACTTACATTTATCCTCCCGGGCCGAGAAGAGATCCGGTGGGAATTGGTGGTGGATACAAACAACGAACGCGGCTTTGTTAGACATCAGAAGATTATTCCCGCCGGCGACGAAGTGGAATTAGTCGACCGGAGTTTTGGTCTCTTGAAGCTTTGCGAAGGAGAAGAGCGTTTCGCGCGGGAAGCTGCCTGGACGACAAAAACAGGAAAATCGCCTTCAAAGGTTCCAACTCAGACCACAGAAACGACACTCGATGGAAAATAGAATTGTTTCCCAGGGCGCGGAACTGCAGGAGGAAGGCGTGGCATTTCGGACTTGGACAACAGGAAAGAAAAATGTTTCCGTTGTCGTCCTCGACGACCATGAGAGCGTGGTACGAGAAATCCCAATGGAACGGGAAGCAAGCGGATATTATAGCGCGATTGACCCTGCAGCTTCGGCCGGCACGCTCTACAAGTACCGGCTCGACAGCAATCCGGTCCCTGATCTTGCCTCCCGATTTCAACCGCAGGGCGTCCACGGACCATCGCAAGTCGTGGACGGACGTTCCTTTCGTTGGACGGATCCCGGATGGAAGCCGACGGCCTTGCACGAGTTGGTGATATACGAGTTGCACGTTGGCACTTTCACCCGGGAAGGCACATTCGAAGCGATTGCCGCGCGATTCGATTACTTGAAGGGAGTCGGAGTCAACGCCATTGAACTGATGCCGATCGCAGACTTCGCCGGCGACAGGAACTGGGGTTACGACGGCGTATCGATTTATGCTCCGTCTCGAGCGTACGGAAGGCCGGACGACCTGAGAACTCTCGTGAACGTCGCGCACCAAGTGGGCTTAACCGTCCTCCTCGACGTCGTCTACAACCATCTCGGACCCGATGGGAATTACATGGGTGTCTATTCCGATCACTACTTCAACGCTTCGCATCACACTCCGTGGGGAGCCGCTTTCAACTTGGACGGACCTGACGCGGCGCCCGTCCGACGACATTTCGCGGAAAACCCGTTCTATTGGGTAAAAGAATTCCACATTGACGGTTTCCGGCTCGACGCCACACACGCCATCCCGGACGATTCTCCCAAGCACCTGATTCAGGAAATTGCGGAACGCATACAGGCCTGTGGCGCGCTGGTGATCTGCGAGGATCCAAGAAACGAGCGGAAATTGCTCCTTCCGCGTGACCAGGGCGGATACGGGTGCGATGCGGTTTGGGCCGATGACTTCCATCATGTGGTCCGCGTGCAAATGACGAACGAGAATGAGGGCTACATGGCCTACTTTAAAGGCACCATGGAGGAGCTGGTGAAGACGGTGCGGGAAGGATGGTTGTTTACCGGGGAATTACAGAAAGACGGTATTCCGCGCGGCACGGCGGGCGCAGATCTTGCACCCGAACATTTTGTCCATTGTATTTCGAATCACGACCAGGTTGGGAATCGCGCCTATGGCGAGCGGCTGAATCAGTTGATTTCGCCCGCGGCCTACCGGGCTGCATCCGCGCTTCTACTCATGGAGCCCTATACGCCGATGTTCTTCATGGGCCAGGAATGGGCAGCCTCGACCGCTTTCCTTTACTTCACCGATCATCATGATGAATTGGGTAAAGGCGTAACCGAAGGGCGCCGCAAGGAGTTTGCTGAATTTTCGGAGTTTCGAGATCCGGCCAAACGCGCACGAATCCCTGATCCCCAGGCGGTGACCACCTTCACGAATTCAAAGTTGGACTGGACACAACTAGAGGGGCAGCCGCATCTCGAAACGCTCCGGCTATACCGCGATTTCCTGCGGTTTCGCCGAGACAACCTGACGGATCGTCGCCGTGGTCGTTGGCAAGTCGAGCGGGTTTCGCGCACCGCGATCGCCATTCGCTATCGACGAAAAGATACGGGAGACATCCTGGTGGTGGCTCAGCTTTTGGCAAATGAGACGGTTCTGGAACTTGGAGAAAATGAGCTGCTGCGACCTGGGAAGGGTCGGAGCTGGAAATTCGTGAAGTCAACGAATGAAAAGATTTACGGAGGAACCGAGGCGAGGCGCTTTGATCGCGACGGTGACAAAGTCGCGCTGATCGATCCCGAGTTGATCGTATTCTGCGAACAGGACGAGCAGAATACATGAAGCGGCACGCTCAAAAATGCGATCAGTGAGAGGAGAAATGAGGATATGGCATCTGCACCCCGCGTACCGAAATCGACCTATCGATTGCAATTCAACCGACATTTCGGTTTCAAAGATGCGACTGAAATCATCCCGTACCTGCAAAAACTTGGGATCAGCGATATTTACAGTTCACCGTTCTTTCGCTCGCGCCCCGACAGCGATCATGGGTACGACGTCAGCAATCATAACGAACTAAACCCGCCGATCGGCAACCGGGAAGATTTTGATGCCATGGTGGCGGCTCTGAAAGAGGGCGGCATGGGTCAAATTGCGGATTTCGTTCCCAACCACATGGGCATCATTGATCCACAGAACGAGTGGTGGATGGATGTCTTGGAGAACGGTCCCAGTTCGAGATTCGCGCAGTTCTTTGACATCGACTGGGATCCGCTCAAAGAGGCGCTTCGCAACAAGGTACTGCTTCCGATTCTGGGCGACCAATACGGCAGAGTTCTTGAGCGCGGCGAATTTCATCTCCGGTTCGAGGAAGGAGCCTTTTACCTGACCTATTTCGATTGGGTCTTTCCGCTCAACCCGCGCACTTACCATTTTTTGCTTCGAATCGCATTGGAGAAATTGAGCCAATATTCGGACGAAGATATGTATCTCGACCTCGAGAGCATCCTAACCGCACTCGAATATCTTCCTCCACGCACTCACACCGACGAGGAGAAGATTCGCGAAAGGGCCAGAGAAAAGGAAGTCATCAAGCGCCGTATTTTCCGGCTCTGCCGAGAATGCCCGCAAGTCGAGGAAGCAATAGAACTGGCGATCAGGCAGATCGAGGGTCATGTCGGTGCAGCACACTCCTTCGACAAGCTCGACCAACTGCTCGACGCACAAGCCTATCGCTTAAGCTACTGGAAAGTTGCGGCCGAGGAGATCAACTACCGGCGCTTCTTTGACGTCAACGAACTCGCGGCAATTCGAGTCGAGAACCCGGTTGTCTTCGATACGATTCATAAATTCCTTTTTGAACTCCTGGAAACGCACAGTGTAACAGGGTTGCGCATCGATCATGTCGATGGTCTCCGGGATCCGAAACAGTATCTGACCTCACTGCAACGCCGATACTCAGAGCTTGTCGATGGTGATTCGGGCGAGCCCGGTATCGGCCTCTATCTGATTGTGGAAAAAATCTTGTCCGAAGACGAAAAGCTTCGGAGCGATTGGCCGGTTTACGGAACCACCGGTTACGATTTCACCACGGAAATCACCCAACTCCTGGTCGATTCCAACCACGCAGAAAAATTCTCCAGGATCTACCGAGAATTTATTGAGCGGCACGTTCACTTTGAATCGCTGATCTACGAGAAAAAGAAACTGGTCATGGACGTCTCTCTGGCCAGCGATATCGAATCGCTCGGTCACATGTTGAGCGATGTCTCTGAACGGGACCGGTTACACCGAGACTTCACGCTCGATTCCTTGAGGACTGTCGTCCGCGAATTGATCGCTTGTTTTCCAGTCTATCGGACCTATATCAGCGCTGAAGCCGGAGTTTCCGAGGCAGATCGGCAGGTCATTCTGCGCGCCGTGCGCGCGGCCAAACGACGAAATGCGTCCATCGACACCTCGATTTTCGATTTCCTGCGAGACATCCTTCTCCTTGAAAAATTGGACGACTCCGATAGCGAGACTCGGCGATTGCGGCTGGAGTTTGTTCTGAAATTTCAACAATGCACCAGCCCGATGATGGCGAAAGGTTTGGAAGATACCGCATTCTATATTTTTAACCGCCTTGCCGCGCTCAACGAAGTGGGAGGAAACCCACAACAATTCGGTATCAGCTTGGAGCGATTTCACGAAAGAAACCGTGCGCGACTCGCGGATAGACCGCGGACTCTGCTTGCTTCGACGACACACGACACAAAACGGAGCGAAGACGCGCGAGCCAGAATGACAGTGCTGAGTGAAATGCCGGACGAGTGGCAAAAGTGGATCCACGAGTGGCGTTCATTGAACTCTGCCTGGAAAAGAAATATCGAAGGCGACTCAGCCCCGAGCATGAACGAAGAATATCTGATCTATCAAACACTATTGGGTACCTGGCCATTTTCGATCGAAGCGGTCAACGAAGAGTATGTGGAGCGAATTCAGCGGTACATGCTTAAGGCCATCAAAGAAGCCAAAGTGAACAGCAGCTGGATTCAGCCAAACGAAGATTGGGAAAACGCGGTAAAGGAATTCATCGCCGGTACGCTCGGACCCGACCACGGCTTCCGGTCCAAATTCGAACCGGCCGCGGCAAAGATCGCTTGGCATGGCGTATTGAATTCGCTCACGCAAACGATTCTGAAATTCACTGTTCCCGGGGTACCGGATATCTATCAAGGCACTGAATTGTGGGATTTCAGCCTGGTCGACCCCGACAATCGCCGTCCGGTGGATTTCACTTTGCGCAAACAGATCCTCGAAGAAGTTCAGACGGAGAACGCGGACACCCTCTTCAAGACTTGGCAGGATGGCCGTATCAAAATGTTGATCACCTCACGGCTGCTGCATCTTCGGCAGATTGCGCCGGCCCTATTCGAAACCGGCAGTTATTACTCATTCTACGCTAATGGCGAACTCGCCGACTGCTGCGTCGCGTTTTCCCGGGAACTGGACTCGCAAATGATTTTGGTGATTGTTCCGCGCTTCACGACACGCCTCGGGACAGCCGAATCCGGTTTTGATTGGAAAGAGACGGAGCTCCTCATTGATAAAACGCTTCCGGCCATGAAGGATCAGTTAACCGGCCGAACCATTAAAGCCGGATTGGATACGCTGCCGCTGAAAAGTTTCGATGCCTTTCCCTATGCGGTGTTTCACAACCTGCCCTCCAAGTAACGTTCACCGTTCGCCGTTCGCCGTTCGCCGTTCACCGTTCGCCGTTCGGCGTTCGGCGTTTGGCGTTCGGCGGCAAAGCGTGCAGTTTTGCTTCTTCAAAATCGGACAAATGGGATGCTTCGCCTAACCTGCAGAACGGTGAACGGTGAACGGTGAACGGTGAACGCGGAACACCGAACGCCGAACGCCGAACGCTTTCCCTGGGTGGATCGAGTGAAGGCAGCGACTTTAAGCTATCCCAGGGAGGAACGGCATCTGGTTGGGGTCTCGGGCGGTGTCGATTCGCGCGTGTTGCTTCATATTTTGCCAATGATCGGTTTTCGGAACCTGGTGATATGCCATCTGAATCATAATCTGCGCGGAGCCGAGAGCCTGGAAGACAGCAAGTTCGTCTACCGGCTCGCTCGCCGGCTCAGTTTCCCACTGCACACCGAAACCTTGGCCGAGTTGCCCGCGACCGGCTCGCTCGAAGCTTCGGCACGCGAAGCGCGACTCCAGTTTTTTGCCCGAGCGGCGGAGCACTTCTCGGCTTCCTCTCTCTTCGTTGCCCACCACGCGGATGACCAGGTAGAGACCTTTCTGTTCAACTTGTTCCGGGGTACCGGTTCCTTGGATAATGCAGCCATCAAGGCGGAATCTCAGGTCACGATTGGGACACGAAATCTCCTGATTCGCCATCCCTTGCTGCAGGTCTGGAAAGACGAAATCTGCGAATTTGCCGCGGCCTTCCGTCTCAAGTTCCGCGAAGATTCCACCAACTTGAGCCGGCAAATGGTTCGCAATCGTCTCCGGCACGACTTGATTCCGGAGATCGAAAAAGTGACCGGCCGGCCCGTCAAACGTGCGCTCTTGCGTACCATCCAACTCGCGGCGGATGAAGGCGAGTTTTTGAGATCTCTTCTTCCGGAGATGGACGGCCAGGCGGAACTTGACGCCCGGGAGCTGCGAGAATTCCCAGTAGCTCTCCAGCGCCGGACGATCCATGGCTGGCTCCGAAGTCAAAACATCAAAGACTGCGGCTTCGACGAGATAGAGGCAGTGCGATCCCTTCTCAACCGTCTGGAAATTGCTAAAATCAATCTGCCGCGCGGTGTCATCTGCCGACGACGGGCCGGCCGGCTGTTTCTTCAATTTCCCTGAGGCAGTGGCCAGTGGCCAGTTGTCGGTTGCCAGTTGCCAGCGCTTTTCGCTTCTTTTCGGAATATGAAATCGAACTTCGTCCTTTTGGGCTAATTAATTACCATCGATGCAGTCGATGCTTTCGGGCCCTGCAACTGGGGGAATCACGGAAGAGGAATCACACTGGCAACAGACAACTGACAACTGATACTGACATTGCCGGAGGCTTCGCTTACCTTCGGAGACTCGATCGTCATTTATGAACACCAAAACAAAGGAATTCTTGTTCGCGCTCCTGAACACTCCGAGCCCGGCAGGCTTCGAGTCCGAGGGTCAGAGAACCTGGATGAACTATGTCAGACCGTTTGCGGATTCACTTGAAAATGACGCCTACGGCAACGTCTGGGCCACCTTGGCCGGAGGGGAATCGTCCGCTCGGATCATGCTCGAGGCTCATGCGGACGAGATCGGGTTCATGATTCAGCAGATCACCGAAGAAGGCTTTTTGTATGTCACGCGAATCGGCGGCAGCGACCGGGCCATCGCGCGCGGAAAACGCCTGACGATCTTAGGAGACAAAGGTCCAGTGCGTGGTGTGATCGGAAATACCGCGATCCATTTACGCGACAAAGAGCATGAAAAGATTCCGGAAGTCCACGAGTTAAACGTCGATATCGGAGCCAATTCAAAAGAGGAGGTGGAAGGGCGCGGTATACGCGTCGGTCATCCCGCGATTTACGCCGATATCGCGGAAGAACTGGTTCCCGGCCGGATTGTCGGGCGCGCGATTGACAATCGGATCGGCGGTTTCATCCTGTCACAGGTCTTGGCAAATCTGACCACAAATGCCTCCCGTCCTTCCGCGACCGTGTTCGCGGTGAACGCAGTGCAGGAAGAGATTGGCGGCTCCGGCATGAAAATGATTTCGTACCGGCTGGAACCGAGCGTCGCGGTCGTACTCGATGTCACGCACGCAACAGATTCACCAGGAATCGATCGGAACAAGCATGGTTCCATCAAGCTAGGCAGCGGCCCGACAGTCACACACGGCACGGCAAATCATCCGGAGGTAGTGAAACGGTTGATCACGTTGGCAAACGAGCTCGAAATCCCACTCCAACACGAAGCCTCTTCACGCATGACCGGAACTGACACGGACCATGTCTACGCGATGAGAGGCGGCATCCCTAGTGCTCTTCTGTCAGTGCCGCTGCGTTACATGCATTCAACGGTCGAAATGGTCGATCTAAGCGACGTGGAGCGATGCGTCGTGCTGCTGACTCATTTTGTCCGTTCGATCTCCAGCAAAGAAGAATTCATCCCGAAACTGGTCTGAAACAGGAGCCTGGAGTTCTGAGGTTTAGTAGTGGCACTTGAATTCAAAACCTGATGTCGACTTGGTTAGCCGACGCCGTACGATCCGAGGGCGGTCGCATCACCTTTGAGCGGTTCATGGAGCTCGCGTTATACCATCCGGTTCACGGCTATTACACGGGGCACGTTTCGGCGATCGGCAGGTCGGGTGATTTTTCGACCGGAACGACGATCGGTGACTCCCTAATCCGCGGCGTCGCTGGGTGGTTGAAAGCGGAGGCAAAACGGCTGTCCATGCAGGTCGCACAGGTCATTGAACTCGGAGGAGGCTCGGGCCGCCTCGCTTCAGGAGTGCTCCAAGCATTCATGCCTTGGCAACGCGTCCGGTATCAGATCGTTGAGGTTTCACGCAGGCTTCGGCAAATCCAGGAGCAAGAGTTACGGGGAAGACATGTCCAGTGGACAGATTCTGTCGAGGCAGCTCTGCGGGCCGCCAAAGGTGAAGCCATCTTGATTTCCAACGAGTTTGTCGACGCGTTCCCGTGCCAGCGATTTGAACGGGAAGCGCAGGCTTGGAAAGAGATCTCCCTGGGGCTCGACGGGGACCTGTGGAGGGAAGAGCACTCCGAAAGCCAGGTGCTTCCCGCCAGCTCAACTTTTGCTAAGAAATACGCGACCGGTCAGCGCGTTGAGACACTGCAATCCTACCGGAACTGGCTGACGAATCTGGATCGCCATTTGCATCGGGGCGCGATGCTCACGATCGATTACGGCGGGTCGCCAGATGAAATCTATCATCGCAGACCCGGCGGAACGCTCCGCGCTTACTTTCGTCATCAACGGATCGACGGGATGGGAATATATTTGCGCCCAGGTCGCCAGGATCTCACTGCGGATGTCAATTTTGTGGATCTCAAGTTATGGGGCGAGCAGCTTGGATTCGAAACCGCTCAACTCGTGAGTCAGGCCG
>Ga0210388_10003632_pt1 | contig 12062 bp, 8 predicted proteins | sample IncBWC19OmetaG_FD_155485 | JGI IMG/M metagenome (GOLD analysis project Ga0210388, IMG submission 155485) | Forest soil microbial communities from Barre Woods Harvard Forest LTER site, Petersham, Massachusetts, United States - Inc-BW-C-19-O ... | reverse complement strand
GCGGAGGCGTGTGTCCGGGCTGACGGCCACGGCGCGGGCTCTGTATGTGCCGCTGATGGCGCGCGCGGCTCGCCAGCCAGTCATTGTGGTGGTGGCGGACAACAAGGCAGCCGAGGCTCTGGAGCCCATGCTGCGCGCCGGCTGCGAACTTACGGGCGCAATTGACCCCGCATTGGTGGTTCGGCTGCCGGCCCACGATGTGCTTCCTTTCGAAGGCCTTTCTCCTCACCCCGATATTCAGGAACAGCGGGCATCCGCTCTGTGGAAACTGGCCACCGGCGCAGTGTCGATACTGATTGCTCCCGTGGAATCGGCCGCGCGGAGGTTGTTTGATCGCGATTACTACGCGGGGCTTGCGGTGACGCTGAAGCGCGGCGAGGAAGTCGACGTGGAAGTCCTCACTGGCCACCTGGCCAGCGTCGGCTATACGCAGATGGACCTGGTGGAGATGCCGGGTCAGTTCACGCGGCGCGGCGGAATTCTGGACGTATATTCACCGGAGGCCGACCGGCCCGTGCGCATCGAGTTTTTTGGCGACGAAATCGAGACCATCCGCAAATTCGATCCCGAGACGCAGCGCTCGCAGTCCGGGCTCGATGAAACGCTGCTTCTGCCGCTGACGGAAACGCCCGTAACCGAGCACCTGCTGGCCGCGGTGCATGCGCGGCTGAGCCGCCAGCGCGTCGAAGGCGTCGGTTCGGAAGACGACGAGGAGATGGCCGTTGAGATGGCTGCCGCCGGCGGAGTCAGCGTCTTTCCGGGATGGGAATTCTTCTCCGCGGTTGCAGGCGCTGAAAAATCGTTGCTGTCGCTGTTGCCCAAGTGCACGCTGTTCATTGAAGAGCCGGCCATGGTGCGCAATCAGATCGATCGCTGGTGGAACAAGGTTGAGCAGCGACACGAGCGCTCGGCAATCGGATCGCTGATTCGGCCTGAAGATATTTATCTGCGGCCGGAGGTATTGCAGTCTGCGCTCGATGCACATACAGGCCTCGACCTCGATCAGTTGGGCATTGTGGACCTGCTGGATGCAGATTCGACACTAGGTGAAATCGAACTGAACACGCGACCTACATTCAAGTTTCATGGATCGATTCCCGCGCTCACTGATCAGTTGAAGAACCTCATCGCGGCTGGGTCGCGCATTGTGCTTGCCGCGCCGCATCAGGGCGATGTGGAGCGGTTGGCCACTGTGCTGCGCGAGTATCAGGTTCCTTACCGCCTCGGCAGCCGCACTCCGCATCCCGGTGAAACCATGCTCGACGAGGGAAGTTATCTCGCCGGCGACCTTCGCGTACCGGTGATTGTAAGAACTGCGCTGGCAAACGGCGTGAGCTTTGCCGACGCAAATCTGATCTTGTTCGGCGCTAACGATCTCTCCGACGAGGCCGATGTTGCGGCACGTATCGAGCCTAAACGATCGAAGACAGCTGCGTTCGTCTCCGACTTCCGCGACTTGACCGTGGGCGACTATGTGGTTCACGTGGAGCACGGGATTGCGCAGTATCAAGGCCTGAAAGAAATTGTGCAGGATGGGCTCTCTGTCGAGTTCATGATTCTGGAATTTGCTGAGGCTGCGAAATTATATGTGCCGCTGACTCGGCTGGATCTGATTCAAAAATACCGTTCGACGGATGCGGGGCCTGCGCCAGTGCTCAACAGGCTTGGTTCGCAGCAGTGGGCCAAGACCAAGGCGCGCGTGCGTAAGGCCATGCAGGACATGACCGCGGAGTTATTGAAGCTGTACGCCGAGCGCACCACTGCTCAGGGAACAGCTTTTTCGAAAGACAATGAGTTTCAAAAAGAGTTTGAAGACTCCTTCGACTATAGCGAGACAGACGATCAGTTATCCGCGATCCGCGCCATCAAGTACGACATGGAATCGACGAGGCCCATGGACCGTCTGCTATGCGGCGATGTGGGCTACGGCAAAACCGAAGTCGCCATGCGCGCTGCGTTCAAGGCCGTGCAGGACGGCAAGCAGGTTGCTGTGCTGACGCCGACAACGATTCTGAGCTTTCAGCATTTTGAAACGTTCAAACAGAGGTTCGCCCAGTTTCCCATCAACATCGAAATGATTTCACGATTCAGAACAGCAAAGGAACAAAAGGAAATCGTCGAGAAAGTGGAGTCGGGCCGGGTAGACATTCTCATCGGCACGCATCGCCTGCTTTCGAAAGACATCAAGTTTCAAGACCTGGGTCTGCTCGTAGTGGATGAAGAGCAGCGTTTCGGCGTGCGCCACAAGGAGCGCCTGAAGCAGATGCGCAAGGAGATCGACGTGCTGGCCATGAGCGCCACGCCCATCCCCCGCACGCTGCACATGTCGCTTGTGGGACTTCGCGATATGAGCGTGATTGAGACGCCGCCCAAAGATCGCATGGCGATTCAAACCGTAGTGGCCAAGTTCGACGAGAAGATCATTCGCTCTGCCGTCGAAGTAGAACTTGAGCGCGGCGGCCAGGTTTATTTTGTGCACAATCGCGTGGAGTCAATCTATGAAATCGCGTCGCGCATTCAGGAGCTTGTGCCTGCGGCGCGTGTTGCCGTGGGTCACGGGCAGATGGGCGAAACCGAACTGGAACGTGTGATGCTGGCATTCATGCGGCATGAATACGATGTTCTGGTGGCCACGACGATCATTGAGAACGGTCTCGACATTCCGCTCGCGAATACCATGCTGATCAATCGCGCGGATCGACACGGTTTGAGTGAGTTATACCAACTGCGCGGACGGGTGGGCCGGTCGAATCGAAGAGCGTATGCGTATCTGCTAATTCCGGCGGAAAACGAACTCACGGAAATTGCGCGTAGAAGGCTGGCGGCGCTAAAGGAGTTTTCGGATCTCGGTGCGGGCTTCAAGATCGCCGCGCTTGATCTGGAATTGCGCGGGGCCGGCAACATGCTGGGCGGCGAGCAGAGCGGACACATCGAGGCTGTCGGCTTCGAGTTATACACGTCAATGCTGGAAGCCGCGGTAAAGGAAATGAAGGGCGAGAGCAGCGAGGAACGGCCAGCTACGCAGCTTAACCTGGGAATCGCGTTGCGCATCGATGAGAGTTATGTGCCGGAAGAGAACCAGCGGCTGCGCCTCTACAAGAAGATTGCCGGCGCAGGCAGCGACGCCGCCGTGGCTGAGGTGCGCGCGGAGATGGAAGACCGCTATGGCGCGCTGCCGGATGCGACCGTATATCTGCTGGAAGCGGCGATGGTGCGCCTGGAATGCGAGCGGATGGGCATCGCGCAGGTGGATCGCAAGCGCGGCGAACTGCAGATACGGTTCATGGAGAATTCGGCGGTCGACCCGCAGACGCTGATGCGCCTGGTGGCGAAAAATGCCAAACGGGGCGCGCAGTTCACGCCGCAAGGGTTGTTGAAGTATCCTCTGACTGCCACGCGGCCCGACGAGGTGTTGCTTGAGATTCACGAAGTGCTTGAAAAACTAGCGCCTGCGCCGGTGAATGCCTAAAAGCGATAACACGCCATTCATGAGAAGTTGATACACCTTACCAGCGGAGTTATCCCACGCAAGGGTTAGAGCGAAGATGAAAGGTTCCAAGTATCCTGGCAGCGAAAGTAATGCCGGCTCAACCGACAAGTTAGTTTGGAAAAGGAACAGAGAATGAGCAAACGGGTTCGGAAGGCGGTATTTCCCGCAGGCGGATTGGGCACGCGCTTTTTGCCGGCCACCAAAGTCATTCCGAAAGAAATGCTGGCCCTTGTGGACAAGCCCATCCTGCAATATGGCGTGGAAGAAGTTATCGCGTCCGGCATTGAGCACATCATTATTGTTACGGGCCGCGGCAAGGGCGCCATGGAAGACCACTTCGACATCAGCTTTGAACTTGATGCGACCCTGGAACGGAAGGGCAAGAAGGAACTGCTGGAGATTTCGCGCGCAATTTCTTCCATGGCGCGCATCAGTTATGTACGCCAAAAGGAACCGCTGGGCCTGGGGCACGCAGTGCTGTGCGCAAAGGACCTTGTGGGCGATGAGCCGTTCGCGGTGCTGTTGCCCGACGACGTAATCGACGCCGATCCGCCTTGCCTGAAGCAGATGATCGGCGTATTCAATGAGCGCGGCGGATCGGTGCTGGCGACGATGACCATTGAGGGGCCGGGCATCAGCGCGTATGGCGTGCTGGCCGGCGAGCAGGACGCGCATAACTCGAGAATCTATAACTGCACCGGCATGGTGGAGAAGCCGAAGTTTGAAGAAGCGCCTTCGAAGCAGGCCATTATCGGCCGCTATGTGCTGACGCCGAGGGTATTCGAATTGCTGGAGCAGACCAAGCCGGGCGCGGGCGGCGAAGTACAACTCACCGACGGCATCAAGGCGTTGCTCAAAGAAGAGAAGGTGTTCGGTTATACATTTGAAGGCAAGCGATTCGACGCCGGCGATAAGTTTGGAATGCTGCAGGCTACGGTCGAGTTTGCGCTGAAACGGCCAGACTTTGCGGATAAGTTCAAGGAGTATTTGAAGGGGCTTGAATTGTGATTAGCAAGTGAGTGAGTTAGCGAGTCAGCAAGTCAGCGGGCCCGCAAGTCGACTTGCAGGCCCGTTTTCCTATGCCTTCCATTTGATGTTGCAGCCGATGGACGGTCGCTGGTCTGTCGGAACTGGCTGGTCCGATAGCACCTGGTCAATGGCGGCGCGGAGGTCTTCGCCACTGACTGGTATTCCATTTCCGGGGCGGCTTGCATCGAACTGGCCGCGATAGACGAGCCGGAAATCAGTATCGAAAAGATAGATGTCCGGAGTGCAGGCGGCCTTGTATGCGCGCGCCACGTCTTGCGTTTCGTCATAAAGATATGGAAAAACGAAAACGAATGTTTCGGCCTGCTGCTTCAATCCGGCGGGGCTGTCGTCGGGGTGCGCGGTCACATCGTTGGAGCTGATGGCGGCGATTCCGAGCGGCTTGTTCGCGTAATCCTTGCCCAGCGCGGCCAAGCCCTTCTCAACGTGCTTGACGTAAGGACAATGCGTACAGATGAAGAGTACGAGCAAAGCTTTTTGGCCGCGGAAGTCGTCGCGACATATTGTTTTGCCGGAGACGACGTCAGTGAGCGCGAAGTCCGGCGCAATGGTGCCGAGCGAGAGCATTGTTGATTCGGTGAGAGCCATAGGAAGTTTCTCCTCGATGAGTGGTGTGTTGGGGTCCGGAGCAGTCCACCCTAGGCACAAAAACAAGAGCGTGCCGAGGATGAGGCATGCGGAGCTCGTAGACGATGCGCTGTTCTAGAACAAGGGCGCCTGACGCCCGGGCATGGTGAGACCGAAGTGCTCATAGGCCAGGCGCGTTGCGACGCGGCCGCGCGGGGTGCGATCAAGAAAGCCGATCTGAATCAGGAACGGTTCGTACACTTCTTCAAGTGCGTCTTCCTCTTCAGCCAGAGTCGCGGCCAGGGTGCCCAGGCCGACCGGGCCGCCATCGTATTTCTGCATGATGGTAAGCAGCAGCCGACGATCGATCTCATCGAAGCCATGCGCGTCTACCTCGAGCATGGTCAGAGCTGCATTCGCGGTGGGACGGTCGATGGTTCCCGAGCCGCGCACCTGCGCGTAGTCGCGAACGCGGCGCAGCAGGCGGTTGGCGATGCGCGGCGTGCCGCGGGAACGGAGCGCGATTTCCGCCGCGCCGTCCTGATCAATAGGTACGCCCATCACTTCCGCGGAGCGCGTGACGATGAAGCGCAGATCTTCTTCGGAGTAAAACTCCAGGCGCAACAGAATGCCAAAACGCGAGCGCAGCGGCGATGAAAGCAGTCCCGGCCGCGTGGTTGCACCAATGAAGGTGAAGGGGCGAATCTCCATCACATGCGTGCGCGCCGCCGGACCCTGGCCGATGATGATGTCCAGTTTGTAGTCCTCGAGCGCGGTGTAGAGCTTTTCTTCCAGCACCGGCTGCATGCGGTGAATCTCGTCGAGAAACAGCACCTGGCGCTCGCGCAGATTGGTGAGAATGGCTGTCAGGTCGCCTTGAATCTGAAGCGCCGGCCCGGAAGTCTGCTGAAAGCCTACATCGAGTTCGTTCGCGATGATGGTGGCCAGGGTAGTCTTACCCAATCCCGGAGGGCCGAACAGCAATACATGATCAAGAGCCTCGCCGCGCGATTTGGCGGCCTCAAGCGCAATCGCCAATTGTTCCTTGGCCTTTGCCTGGCCGATGAATTCGCCCAGCCAACGCGGCCGGAGCTTGAGTTCGAATCCCTGCTCCTCTTCAGCGCGTGAGGCGCTGACGAGCCGTTCCGGTGAGTTGTCGCGAGCGATGGCCATGCTGAGGAGAAGTGTAGCGGGTGTTGGCCGAAGGGGCAAAATCCCAGCGACCGGCTTATTGGATATAGATCTCCGGCCGCGCGAAGACGAGATCCTCGGGAGTCCGTATGGGAATGGCGAAGTGCGCGTCCAAATCGGCGGCCAGCACGGCGGAGACTTGCGGTTTGTCGGGATGAACATGCACGCGGATTCGCTTGCCCTTCAAAGACCAGAGCCACTCCCACGCACGGTCCTCGTCGGGGAAGGGGCGCGAGAAATCTCCCGAATAATAGTTGAGCTCGCTGCCTTCGTTCGCCGAGTAGGAGTAAGTGAACCTGGCCTCGATGCGGCGCGCAGCGCCGTAAAATTTTGTTCCTTTCACTACGTCGGTGGATTGAACCCGTCCATCGACCGAAGGCCAATTCTGCGCCTGGCGAGCGTTACGGCGCTTGATCCAGCGGCGTGAAGCCTCAACGAGCCACGCTCCAATCGGCACAAGGAAATTATGCAGCGACGACCAGAAGTGAAATGAACCCCACTTCACCCTTCTGAGCATTTCGAAGATATCGTGCGTGGTCAACAGGCGGACCCTCTCAGGAGTTATCTATCAAGGTACATCAGGCGAAAGTGCCAAGGTATACAACGCGAAGATGGCGCGCCGCCGCAGAATTGTAAACCGCAGTGCCTGCGCACCCTATTGTGTATACGGAAGGTTACATCCTTTTAATTTGCAGACGCGTTCTAAGCAGATTCTAAAGAAGTTATTCAAAGATAGGATTGGCAGCGGAGTTGCAATAGTAACTCCGGAACAGGTGACTTTCAGGTTACGCGGCGAAAGATGTATTGGCTGGATTGGAATCCGTCTAACTCTGAATCGATGCGATGACTTCATCCGCGCGCGGCAGGCAAGAAGCGGATTTGAGTTATCTGCGTGGCGCGTTGATCAAAGAGTTTCATTAACCGACTTGATTCCGTAAGAAGCCCGTGCGAAGAAAGACGCTTTCGCCCGGACTTTGCTTCGACGATGATTGAACCAATATACGGAGTCTGAAGTGAATGCGCGATTTCGCCGCACATAGTTTCGGAATGGTTTCAGGGGATGCAAGGAGGATAAGGATGTCCGCTCGTAATTGCTTAAGGGTGCTGGGACTGATATGCATCGTCCTGCCATTTACCGGTTGCTCGAACACCCAGATATCCAGCGTTGATGTGACACCCGCGACGCAGAGTCTGGTTGTGGGGCAAACTGCGCAGTACACGGCTACCGGGGTCATCAATCATGGCAACCATCCATCGACCTCCTCAAATGTTACAGACCAGGTTACCTGGGCATCCAGCAATCCTGCTGTCGCCAGCGTGAGTTCTTCCGGACTGGCAACCGCAGTGAGCGCAGGCACAGCCACGATTACAGCTACCATGGCCGGGGCTACCGCCGGTTCAGCAACGCTCACAGTTACGTCCTCTGGCGGAGGCACAGCCGGTGGGGCACTGATCTCGCTGGCCATCATCCCAGGAACTCAGTCGGTTGCCTCGCCCAAACAGACCAGCCAATTCATCGCCATTGGAACCACTTCATCGGGAGCGACCGAAGATTTGACCAGCCAGGTTACCTGGGGCTCGAGCAGCGCGGAGGTTGCCACCATCACACCCGGTGGGCTTGCTACGGCAGTGAGCCAGGGCACAAGCACCATTACGGCCATTGCCACCAACTCCAACAATACCGTGGTCACCGGCACAGCCACCTTCACGGTGCAGGGCGGCGCTTCAGAGCCGATCACCGCGCTCTCCATCACTCCCAGCGGCCAGTCCGTTTCCGCATCAGGGCAGACAGGGCAGTTCATTGCGCTGGGCAGCAACCCAAGCACAGGTCTTGAGGTGGATGTAACCAGTTCGCCCAATATTCAGTGGATATCGAGCATTCCAACGATCGCCACGGTCAGCAATTCCGGCTTGGTGGCAGGCGTGAGTGCTGGATCGAGCGCCATCACTGCGCTGTGGACCAATCCGGACCTCAGTATCGTTTCAGCCAGCGCGACGGTCACGGTGACTCTCACTGCCGCACCGGAACCGCTGCTTTCGCTCACCATCATTCCCGCAGTGATCACGGTCGGCAATCTGCAGGACACCGGCAACTTCCTGGCCATCGGAACGTTTTCAACTTCGCCGACTGTCAGGGATCTTACCAACTCGGTTACCTGGATTTCTTCTGCGCCCAGCGTTTTCCCCGTCAATTCCGACGCGACCGGGGTCAACGATGGAGCACCGGGTGGAGTTGTTACTGCTTACGGTAGCGGCGGCGCGGTCATCATCGCCGAAGCTACGGACGCGACCACAGGTTCGATACAAACGGCCACGGCAAACTTCAACTGCCCGCTCGTCATCCCCACGCCGACCACCGCAGGCTCATGCTATCCAGGCTCAGAGGCTTCTTCTCTTCTGTCCACCGTGACCGTGTACAACGAGGGATTGAACACTACCGACTGGCTGGTGACTGCGCCTTCCGCCACAGGCACACCCAACGTGATTCATTGCGGGCCTGGATCGGCTGCAGCTGGCCTGGGCGGCTCGGTATGCGTGGCAACCTACCCGGTAGGCACTTCGATCATATTGACCGCTCCCGCTGGCGCCGGGAAATTCGGAGGATGGTCTTCGACCTGCGAAGCCATCAGCCCCAACCCGTCAACGCAGGCCGGACCGAACACCTGCACTATCATTCCGGCCACCACCAACGAAACGGTTGGAGCCATCTTCAACTAGTGAACAACTGACCTCCACCAGAAAGCCGCCTTTGGGAGTCTGTTACGAAACTCTTCCGGTTTGCCTGAATAGATGAGAAGATGCCCTTGCGAGAGCGAGGGCATCTTCGTTTATGGGATATATCCGAGGGGATGGGCGCAGTCAGGGAACACTATTTCCGGTGGTGCTGGATGATCTTGTTTCGCCCGATCATGTGTGTCGTGTGATTGACGCGTTTGTGGAAGGTCTTGCGATGAGTGAGCTGGGCTTCGAGCGATCCGAAGCCGCGGAGACGGGCCGTCCAGGTTATGACCCACGCGACCTGTTGAAGCTGTATCTGTATGGCTATTTACACACGATCCGGTCCTCGCGAAGGTTGGAAGCCGAGTGCCGCCGCAACGTGGAGTTGATGTGGTTGCTGGGCCGGCTCTATCCGGACCACAAGTCCATTGCCGAGTTCCGGCGGATGCATCGGGAGGCGGTTACGGCTGCAGGAGCGCAGTTAGTACGGTTTGCGCAGAGCTGCGGCCTGATTCGCGGGGAGTGGATTGCCATCGATGGCACCAAGTTCCGTGCCGTCTCCAGTGCCGACAGTGTGCGTGAGCGACAGGCGTTGGAGCGCTATCTGGACAGCATGGAACAGGCCGACGAAGAGCAGCTGGCTGCTATCGATCGCTCCGCTGTGCAGGTTGCGCTGGAGAAGCTGAAGCGGCATCGCGAACCGGAGGCGCGCTTCATGCCCGTGGCCCGGACCAATGCCCCAGCCTACAACGTGCAGACCGCAGTTGATGCCGAGCATGCACTGATCGTCGCCCATGCCGTCACGCTGGAGGCAGGAGACAACGTGCAGCTGCAGCCCATGGCAGAAGCAGCGAAGAAGGCGCTCGGCGCAGAGAGATTGCAGGTCGTGGCCGACGCCGGCTACGCCAACGGCGAGCATGCGGCACGCTGCGAGGCAGCCGGCATCCTGCCACATGTGCCTGTCAAGCGTGCCGTCAACAATCAGGGCAACGGCACGTTGTTTGGCCGTGAGCATTTTCGCTATCAGCCGGAGACTGACACCTATCTCTGCCCTGCAAACAAGACCATCCGGCGCAAGCAACTTCACCGCAAGGACAAGGCCGTCGTCTATCGCGCCGATGCAGCCGACTGCGGTGGCTGCGCGATGAAGACCCGTTGCACACAGAGCTCAGCTCGCATCCTGACCCGGCTGCTGGATGAGGATGCGCTAAACCGCATGCACCAGCGCGCTACCCCGGAAGCGATGAGGCTCCGACGATCTACCGTCGAGCTTCCCTTCGCCGTTCTTAAATACCACATCTTCGGAAACCCACGCCTATTGTTGCGCGGAACTGGCGGCGCGCAGACCGAAATCAGCCTCGCCATCATGGCTTACAACCTCAAACGGATGATCAAAGTCCTCGGGGCGGTGAAGTTCACCCGCCAACTCAACCCAGCCTGATCCAATCCAACACCCAAAAACAAAGAACGCTCCCCGAAGGGAGCGCTCTTTCAAAAAGTGCCCGGAGTTTCGTAACAGACTCCAAAAGGGCGCCTTTATCGGGGCATCCGGTGAGGGCAGGATCGCTGCGGCGTCGCGTTCCGACTATGCTGCCGCGGCCGCCGCAGTATTGACAAGTGAAGGCTACGGGAACAGCGTTCTGGAATTGGCCGGTGACGAACCGTATACTCGCGCTGAGCTGGCGGCGGAGGTGAGCGAGCAAACCGGAGAGGCGGTGAAATACCTCAATCTATCGGAGGCGGAGTACGAGAAAATCTTGAGCGGTTTCCTTCCAGCCGTTTTTGCCCCTCTCATCGCGGATGCCGAGGCACATGCAGCGCAGGGCTGGCTGGACGACAACTCTCACACACTGAGCCGCTTGTTGGGACGGCCCACGACCTCCCTCGCGGAGGCTGTTGAATCCGCGCTTAGGACGCCTCCCGCCGCCCACTAAGTTTCGCGGCCGCCACCAAAAGGAGAAGGGCCTTGACCCCAAGCGCAAGTCGACTTGTTCGGCCAATGGACAGCGTACGGATACCAACCATAAATCGCGATATTGGCTGACAGAGTTGTCGAAAGGACTGGAAAATGATTCAGGATGCGGAACTCAAATTCGTGGTAACGAATACCCTCATCGTGGAAAACATAGAGCGTTCGGTCGCCTTCTATCGGGATGTTCTGGGAGCAACGGTGCTACGTGAGGGCGAGCCAACGTTTCTGAGGCTCGCCAATATTTGGCTCACGATCAATCGAGGTGGTGGCCCCACTGACGATAAACCGCAAGTTGAAGCTTCGCCGCCGCGCGATTTAAATGTGCTGAGCACATTCTTGAATCTTCGCGTCACGGATATCAAGCGTTACTACGAACTATGGAGTTCACGTGGAGCGAAATTCATCACCGAGCCTAAAGTGCATGCCACCGAATTGCGGTGCTATATGCGTGACCCAGACGGATACCTCATTGAAGTTGGGCAAACGACCATGACCGCAGGTGCCCTCGATTTGTACGCGTAGTACAAAGAGAGTGGAAATTTGCTCCGATATGAGCCCGCGCTTGGTTAGGCGGGAAGTTTCGGAAACAAAGTCGGGGCCATATTCGCGGCGAAGTCCTTGAACACCCTCACCGCACGCGGAACGTGACGGTTAGCTGCGTGTACCAGGGAAAGATCGAAATTACGGAATCTCCACTTCGGCATAATCTCCACCAGACGGCCGTCGCGGAGGAGCCCAGTTTCCGCGATTGGCGGGAGGTCCCCAATCCCGGCACCTGCCAAGAGCGCGGTTGCGAGCCCGGCATAGTCATTCATTGAGAAATGCGGCTGAAACGTCAGCGTTTCGCGATCTTTGCCATTTGCATGAACAAAGTTCCATCGACACTTCGGTTCCCAGAATGAGAAGGCGAGTAGTGGGTGACTAAGAAGTTCCTTGGGGTTCCTGGGCGGCTTGTGCTTCTTCAGATACGCGGGGCTAGCAACGAGCTGGTGTCGGTACTTGAGTATCCGGCGTGCGACGAGGCAGGAGTCATCAAGATCTCCCACGCGGAAAGTAAGATCCACCCCCTCCGAGACA
>Ga0210388_10003629_pt1 | contig 12068 bp, 7 predicted proteins | sample IncBWC19OmetaG_FD_155485 | JGI IMG/M metagenome (GOLD analysis project Ga0210388, IMG submission 155485) | Forest soil microbial communities from Barre Woods Harvard Forest LTER site, Petersham, Massachusetts, United States - Inc-BW-C-19-O ... | reverse complement strand
TATGCCGTCTATCCCGGCGGGCACACCGAAGGCTATCCCGACACGTTCATGCAGCTCTTCCGCGACTTCTACGAATACATCGCAGCCGGCGATTGGAAAGCGCCGCGAACCTTCCCGACGTTTCAAACCGGCCACGACGAAATGCTGCTCTGCGACGCCATTCTGAAAAGCTCGCAAACGAAAGCCTGGGAACCCGTCGAATGGGATTGATGTGTGTCGCGAGAACGAGCGCGAGATGATTCTTCGCACCACTTGTAGGGGAGCGATTCATCGCGCCCTCGTTTAGAGCGCCGCGAACTTTTGCGAACCAGGACGCGCCGATGGGGCGCGGCCCGTCATTTTTGCTGCGGCGGATAGTGGTAATTCAAACTCGGCGGCAATTTATCCGAGCGCTGCCGCGTGTTGTATTCCAGTTGATAGCCAAGATGCTGCGCGTCGGTCGGATACTCCTGGCCCGTGGGATATGGATACGGAATCATTCCGTGCCGTGGCAGCGGCTCCACGGTGAACGCGTGGGCCGCGTAGAAATCGAGATCCTTCTCGAAGCCGTTAGCGTAAAAAAAGTAATCGCGCACCCATCCGTCAGGCAGCGCGGGCAGATTGCGCGGATCAAAATCCAGCTTCACGCCTTCGCCGGAACCGAACACGACGAAGCGATCGTCCGCGGCGGTGAGCAAGTCGAGCACATCGCCGTACCGCGTGTAGTTGCCTGCGGCATGCGCGTATGGTCCCGTCATGCTGCGGTGCGTGAAAGAGTAGGTCGTGTCGCTCGCCGGAGTTAGACGAATTTCACGCGGGTAGCCGAGAAATTCCAGCGAAGCTTTCGCGAGCGGAACTTCCGCGGTGCGAATTTCTTTCGCGTCGGGAGTTTGGTCGATGCGAATCGCATCCCAATAGATTTTTAGATTGGTGACGATGCGAATCCGCCGCGTGCCCGGCGACAATTTGCCGGTAAAATCCGTGACCATGGTGCGTTCGAGACCAGCGGGAAAACCCATGTCCTCGACGACGCGCGTCCATTTATTATTTGCGTCGAGCGCTTCGACATACGGTGCGATGACTTTCACTCCGGCCTGATCGGCGGCGTACATTGAAGTAGCCATGAAATAGTCGGTGTACCCGTCGATGATGAGCCGCAGCGGTTTCGCGGCATCCCATTTACCGAGGTCGAGTTCGAGCCAGTGGAGTTTTGCGAACCCCGCGAACGGCAAGCTTTCAAAATCCGTGACGTATTTGCGATCGCGCTGCGAGATCAGCGAAAGTACATCGTTGCCGCGATCATCCCACGCGCCAATCGGAGGATGCGCTTCCTGGCTCGCGATGACGCGAAACTCCGGGAACGGCGGATTGGAAACGAATCGTTCGTTGGGAAAAACTTCGTACGCCGCGGGATGATCGATCGCAAGCAGACGGAGTTGATCGAGATAAACTGTTTCTTCCATCGGCTCCATGAAGCGGAAGCTGAGCATGCCGTGAAGCGGGCGTGCGCTGTCGGCCGAAACTTTCAGATATTCATCGGGATCGGGGACATCGCGCTCCGCAACGCCTCGCACGCCGGGACCAACCCAGTGGCCGACGACGCCAGGTCCGAGCATATCGGCGATGAATTCGTACTCCTTCCCATTCCACGCAATTAGAATTGGGCAAGAGCTGCCGCGGCGATCGAGTTCGCCGATCGATTGCGCTTTCTTGGCGGCGAGATTTATTTCGTCTTGGGGCACGCCAGTCGGCCAGAGGAGCCGAACGACTTCGGCATTCGTTTGGTCCGCGAGTCCGGCAAGAATGCTGGGCGCATTTTGCCCAAGGTAGCCGCTCGCGCCTTGAACTTCCCATTTTTGATAGAGCGCGCCCGCGTAAATTTCCACTTTCGTGCCGATGCCGCTTTTGTTGTCCGCGAGTGGCTTGAAGTCGATGCTCATCCAGTTGTGCTGATTGCCGCCTTCATTGCGAAGTATGACTGGCGGGCCGGAGAGTTGCGTGACCACGAGGTCGGCATCACCGTTGCCAGCAAAATCGGCAACCGCCAGGGCACGCGGCTGAGTGAGCTTGACGGCATCGAGATGCACTTCTTTCGTAACGTCGGCCCAGCCCTTCGCGCCGAGATTGCGCAGCAGGCGAACTTCGCCGCCGGAGCTGGATTCGCCGGCGGCCACAAGATCGAGCCAACCGTCGTTGTCATAGTCAATCGCGGAAATGCCCCAGCCGCGTTGCCAGCCGAAATCGGGGAGAGGGACACGCTCTAGATGTTTGCCATCGACATTGCGCCACAAGCTGATGCCGGGCGCGCCTGCGTGCGTAAAGGCTAAATCCATCCACCCATCTTTGTTGAAATCGAATGCGACAACGCCGACGGCAGGCGGCAGATTTTCTTTTTTGAAATCGATCGCGGAGAGTGGCGTGAACTTTCCTTCTCGAGGATTAAGATAAATCGACGCGCCGTCATTGCCACCCGCGAAAACAAAATCGATCGCGCGATCGTTGTTGAAATCGGTGGTAACGAGACCTGCGCCGGTAGCGTCGAAGTCGAGGCCACTTTCGGCGCTCACGTCGGTAAAGGTGCTGTTGCCGTTGTTGCGCCAGAGAACGTTGTGCCGTTTTGCGCCGGGCGAGCCCGGAACACTTGGCTGCATGGTGATGTACAGATCGAGATCGCCGTCGTGGTCGTAATCCACCCACGTCGGCCCGGCGCATCCCGCTTCCCGCCGAATCCCAACCTTCTCCGTCACATCCGCAAATTTCCCATCGCCGCCGTTGTGAAACAGTCTCACGCCATCGGCAAAACAGACCGCCAAGTCCGTGTGCCCATCATTGTCAAAATCTCCGGCCGCGCACCCTAACCCTGCACCTGCAACCGACAATCCCGCCGATTGCGTAGCATCTTCGAATTTTCCATTGCCGAGATTGTGCAGCAGGTGGCTCATTATCGCTGCGTGATCTCCCAGGCTCATCACCAGGCCGCGTGGGTCAGCGCTGGCCGAGCCGCCGACCAGAAATAGATCCGGCTTGCCGTCCCCGTCGTAGTCGAGGAAACAGACGCCTGTGCTCGGGCCGAGCGGGACAAGGCCTGCCCCTACAGGGAGGAGGGACGAGATCGGTTGCGGAGTGAAGCGAACGGGGATGGAGGGCGGGGCGTTTTGCATGGAGCTGCGCGGGAGTTCGGCGAGAGAAAACCGGCCTTGATCGCCGTAGCCTGCACCGAACGGAGTGGCGACGTGGTCAGCCGTCATTTTCTGGAATTTGGCGAGATGCTCTTTGGCGGCCTGGGCGTTGCCGCTGCGCTGGTAGGCGCGCGCAATTCCAAATTCAGCGGAAGCATGAAATGGAAATATCGCCAGGGCTTTTTGAAACGCTTCGATGGCTCGATCGTAGCGCTGCAGCTGCGAATCCAGGTAGCCGACGAAATACCAGGGGTCGGCTTCGTTGGCAATTTGCGTGACATGCGTAAAAGCATCGACGCCTTTTTCGGCGTCGCCGAGATCTTTATAGACGAGACCGAGGTTGTACCAAGCGTACGGATCCTGCGGAAGTTTTGCCGCAGCGGCGGCGAGCGCCGTGCGCGCGGGCTCGAGTTTCTGCTGCGCCAAAAGAGAGATGCCGAGATTGAGACGCGCGACTTCGAATGTGGGATCGACGCCAAGCGATTGTTCGAAATATTTTTGCGCATCCGCAGGCCGCTGCTGGTTCATATAAGCCACGCCCAGAGTATTGAGGCGATAGGCTTCGGCCGTGTTGTATTGAGGCGCAGCCCTTTGCGCCTGCGGGGCCGGAGCCTGCGCGGCGCGAGAATGTAGAACCACTGCAGCGACAGAGAATACGGATAGACAAACAAGGAGCACAGCAGAACGCCGAAGGAGAGGTTGCATCAGGGTCTTTGTCCTTGCGCGCGAAGCACGGCGAATGAAGGCTGGCCGCGATACGGGGCACCAAAGATTCTGTGTGCAGCAGCGCGCGTCGTCAATGGTTTTGTAGGGAATGTCTCCGCGACAGGCTGCTCTAGCTCAAAGACCAGCCCAGCGCATGAAAAAGCGCGCAAGGTATCATTCGTAGTGGAGCGCGACCATGGGGTCTACGCGCATGGCGCGGCGCGCAGGCACATAGCAAGCTGCCAGCGCGACAGCCGCAAGAAGCAGCGCGACGCCAAAGAACGTCACTGGATCGCTTTCGCTTACCTCGAAAAGCAAACCACGTATGAATCGCGCAAGCGCAAGGGAGACGACCAGGCCGATTGCCAGACCAGCAATTGCGATTCTCGCGCCATCCCCTACGACGAGCCGAAGTACTGCGCTGCGCTGCGCGCCGAGCGCCATTCGAATGCCGATCTCGCGTGTACGCTGGCTCACTGCATAGCTCATGACGCCGAAGATGCCGAGGGCAGCGAGAAGCAATGAGAGACCTGCGAAACCGACGAGGAGGACAGCGCGGAATCGGTGCTGCGCCGTCGATGTTTGCATCAACTGGTCGATCGTAGCTATGCGGGCGAGCGGTTGTTGTGGGTCGAGTCTAAACATTTCTCGGCGAAGGACGGGAACGAGACTGAGGGGATCCGTTTTCGTGCGAATGACGAGGGTTTGCCAGGGCATGATTTCCTGTGTGTAAGGAATGTATATGCCTGGAGCAGGCTCGTCGCTCAAGTTCCACTGGTGAATGTCGGCGACGATGCCGACAATTTCGCAACGTCCCGCGCCAAACGCGGGCATATCGATAAAACGGCCGATCGGATTTTCGCCCGGCCAGTAACGACGGGAGAGAGTTTCGTTGATGATGGCAACATGCGGCGATTCTCTCAAGTCATGCTCGGAAAAAACGCGGCCACTTCGCAACGGAATCTTCATGACATCGAAGTAGTTGTTGGAGACGATCCGCGCATCCGCTTGTGGTTCCTCGGAAAGGCTGCGAAACGTGCGTCCATCGATGCGAAACATGCTCCTCTGGCGATTGCCCTGCATCGGGAGAGCGACCGTTGCGCCGGCCGATTCCACACCGGGGATCGCTTCAATGCGGGTGAGAAGCCGCTGGAAGAATCCAGTCCAGTTGTTCCACAGTCCGTCGGCAGTCATATCGCCGGACATGGAACGATACACCTGAACGGTGAGCAAATGATCGGTTCGGAAACCGGGATCGACACGCTCGAGGAGAAAGAGACTCTTTGCAAGCAGACCAGCGGCGGCGAGCAACACGAGCGAAAGCGCAATTTCGGAAGTGACGATCAGCTTGGTAAGGCCGCCTCGCCGCGCGGCACCGCGTCCAGTCTCTTTGAGAATGTCATTGAGATTCTTGCGAGAGATTTGCCAGGCTGGGACCAGGCCAAAACAAATTCCGGAAAGAACCGAAATCAGGAATGTAAACCCGAGTGCCACAAGATCGATATGAACTGAGGCGAGGCGCGGAATGTCTTTGGGCGCCCAGGAGAGGAGAGCGCCCGTGAACGAAAAGGCAAGAATTGCACCGAGCGAGCCGCCACAGGCTGCCAGCAAAAGACTTTCTGTAATCAACTGCAAAATGAGCCTCTGACGTGTGGCTCCCAGCGAGGCGCGAATGGAGATTTCAGCGCGGCGCGCCTGGGAAAAGGCCAAAAGCAAGTTGCCAATATTGGCGCAGGCGATTAGAAGAACCACGATAGCGGATCCCATGAGAAAAGCCAGAGTTATACGCGACTTACCGGCTACGTCTTCGCGTAGTGGGATCAATCTGATTCCGAGGTCGCGGTCTGCATCGGGATATTGTTGTGCGAGGCGTCTGGCGATTGTCTCCATGCCGGTTTGGGCCTGCGCCAGGATTACGTTTGGTTTGAGGCGCCCGACCACAAAGAAGCCGAGATTGCCGCGTCCCGTGAGTTCCTCGCGAAAGTCCGGGCGCATTGGATTGATAGAGAGCCACAAATCCGTGTCGGGATCCGGAAACTGAAAGCTGAAGGGCGCGACGCCGACGATCAAATAGCTGCTGTCGTCGAGAGTGATGGATTGGCCGACTATCGCCGGATTCGATCCAAAGGACCGTTTCCAGAAGCTATCGCTGAGGACGACAGCCTGTTGTTGTTCAAAGTTGGCAAGCGAGCGGCCGAGCGCGGGCGAAACGCCAAGGGTTTCGAAGAATTCGTGGGAGACGGCTTGGCCTTTGACGTGTTCGGGTTGGAGAGAACCGACGAGGTTGAATGTTCTTTCCTCGTAAGCAGACAGAGAGGAGAAAAAGGTACTGTCCTTGCCCCAGTCGACGAAATCGGGATAGGAAGCGGTGCCCAGGACCTCTCCGGAACTGATGTCATAGCCTTCGGCCTTTACCAAGCGGCTGGCGTCGGGGTAGGGCAAAGGGCGAAGCAGGACTGAGTCGAGAATGCTGAACATGGCGGTGTTCAGGCCGATCCCGAGGGCGAGAGTGAGGATGGCGACGGCGGTGAAGCCCGGACTTTTGCGCAGCATGCGCACGCCGAAGCGAACATCTTGTACAAGATTTTCTGCAAGACGCACGCCGTCAGCTTCGCGGTTCATGGCGCCGTGACCAGTGGGAGTTCGATGAAGCTGGAATTGTCGGGCGCGTGGTAGATGTGTTGGGTGGCTTTGCGGTAGTCGGCGGGCTTGGCCCAGAAGATGTTGGGGACGAAGGTTTGGGGGTTGCGGTCGTAGAGGGGGAACCAGCTGGATTGGATTTGAACCATGATGCGGTGGCCGGGAAGGAAGACGTGGTTGGCGTTGGGAAGATTGAAGCGATAGACGAGAGGCTTGTCGGAGGCGATAGGCTTGGGTATTTCGAAGCTTTCGCGGTAGCGGCCGCGGAAAATGTCGGCGGAGATCATTAATTGGTAGCCGCCGAGGTTGGGTTGGCTGGCGACTTCGTCGGGGTAGACGTCGATGAGTTTGACGACCCAATCGGAATCGGAGCCTGAGGTGGAGGCGATGATATTGGCGATGGGCTGGCCGCTGATTTTGGTGGGCTTAGTCAAAACGTCGGAAGTGTAGACGAGGACATCGGGGCGGCCAGAGGCTTCGCGCTGATCGTCGACGAGCCACTGCGACCAAGTTAGTTCGGTGGTGTAGCCCATAAGTTGGCTGGGACGGGCGCGATAGGGAACCGGTTTGCTTGGATCGGAAATGTATTCGTCGAAGGCTGCGTCGGAAGAGGAAGGCGCGGTCATGCTGAGTTTCAGGCCGGCGTTGAGATAGAGCGGAGTTGGTTTCGGCGCGCAACCGGATTTGCAGCCGGCGGGCCAGGAGGGGAGTTCGCGCCAGTGGTTCGTGCCGGTTTCGTAGGCGTAGACGGGCGCGATGTCGTGCTCGGGATTTTCGTCCTTGAGATATTTGGCGAGAAACGGAGCGAGGATGTGCTGGCGAAAATAAGTGCCGGTGTCGCTGCCGAATTTAATGGCGCCCAGAGAGTAGGCGTCTTCGATTTCCTGACCGTGATGCCACGGGCCCATCACCAGAAAAACTTTGTCGTTGCTGGTGTCTTTGGGCTTGAGGACTTTGTAAACGGCGATGGCGCCGTAAATGTCTTCCTGATCCCACAGACTGTGGATGAGCATCATCGGAACTTTCAGCGGCTGAGCGGCGAGAATTTTGTCCATGGCTTGTTGCTGCCAGAAGGAATCGTAGCTGGGGTGCTCGAGGACCTTGCGCCAGAAGCCCATTTGTTCGAGGCCGTGACGGCGGCCAAGCTCGCCAGCTGAGCCTGCCTCCATAAAAACGTCGTAATCGTCGAAATGAGCGGTCCACCATTTGGCGGAATTGTCGCGCGTTCCGTCCTGCTCGTAAATGTACGGCATGTTTTGTTCGCGAAAGGCGCCGTTGTGGAACCAGTCGTCGCCCATCCAGCCGTCAACCATGGGATTCATGGGGACGGAAACTTTGAGCGCGGGATGCGGATTGACGAGAGCCATGAGCGGCGTGAAGCCGTCGTAAGAGATGCCGAGGATGCCGACTTTGCCGTTGGATTCGGAGAGATTTTTGACGAGCCAGTCGATGGTGTCGTAGGTGTCGGTGGCGTGATCGACGTTCGTGGGATTGAGCGGGCCGTGCAGTGGGCGGTTCATGACGTAGTCGCCTTCGGAGCCGTACTTGCCGCGGACGTCCTGGATGACGCGGATGTAGCCGCCTTCGATGATGACGTCGGTGGCGTTGTCGTAGCCTTCGAGGATGGGGCCGAGATGGGAACTGTTGGCGTGAGTGGTGAGGTCGCTGGCGTTGTAAGGCGTGCGGGTGAGAAGGATGGGCGCGTTTTTGGCGCCTTTGGGGATGAGGATGACAGTGTGGAGTTTTACGCCGTCGCGCATGGGGATCATGACGTCGCGGCGTGAGTAGTCGAAAGTGTCGGTGACGGGCCTAACTTGGGCTGGGGATTCGCTGGGGAGGGTTGTCGTGGATTGAGCGAAGGCGGCAGGCGAGAAGGATAAAGCGCAGACGGATGCAACGAGCAAAGAAAGTCTGCGGGCGTAGCGATTGGAAAGCGTCATGAAAGAGTCTCCGGTTCGGCAGGAAGATGAGTTTGCGTTTTTGCGAGTGCGCAAGGGCTAACCAAGTTTTTGTGATGGAGCGAGGCGATTATACAGAGCCGAAGGAGAGCATGCCAGCGGTCTAACCATCTGTGTACATGCGGCGTAAAGAATGGACCGCCTGCCATAAGCCTCAACAGAAATACCCAGGTGTGAAACCAACACCTGGGGCAGCCGCCTTCACGCTTTCGACATAACCTCAAGAATCGCACAGGCCTGACTGCTGCCTCTGGCGTATCCTCAAGGAAGATGGTTGTTGAACTCCATCTTGGGAGAAACCTACGGCGAGGCCAACCTTATGTCATTGAAAATCCTGGTTACGGACGATGAACCCGTGAGTCTGAAAGCCATGAGATCACTCATGGTTTCCTTAGGGCATACGGTCTTAACATTTCCTGACTTCCAAGAGGCCGGAGAACGGGTGGAGAAACAACGGTTCGACGTGGCTTTTTTGGGAGTGCGCACGCCTGAACTGGACGGACTTGAGCTGGCGCGCCGAATCCGCAACTCAGAGACGAATCGTGAGACGGTCATCGTGATGCTCAACGCTACGGACGACATAAAAAGCTTGAGGACAGCTTTTGGAGAGGGCGTCGACTTCGTTCTCACCAAGCCCGTCAGCCCGAGTCGACTCCGCCCCATGCTGGCTGCCATGCAGTCCCCTGGTTGGAAAGGAAAAAGACACGCGGCCCGGTTGCCTCTCTTCACGCAGGTGAGTTGCAAGTGGGGAGGCCAGGAGTTCGCTTTGCAGAGCATGAACATTAGCGAAAGCGGGATCCTGCTGCGACCGTCTATCGACGCGGAAATCGGTGAGGAAGTCTCCTTGAGCTTCAAGTTCGAAGAGTTTCGGGCAGCTCTTAACGTGCGTGCTCGTATCGCCCGCAAAGATGGAACGGAGAGCATCGGCATGGAATTTTTCGGTCTCGCCCCCGAGGATATAAATGCCATTCAGCTTTACGTGATGGGGCATCTCAACAAAGCACCGGTCTCACATGAACGAACAGGCTCGCGCAGTATTTGGATGGGACAGGGATTTCTTGGGTCATAACGGCAGTAGAGAGCGATTTACCCTGATTTCTTTCTTCGAGCACTCCTGACGCCCGTTCCTTAGCCGGGTGGCATTGCGGGACCGCTCAGCCCGCCCACTCCGCGCGACTTCACACCTCGGCGTTATCCTTTTTTTCCGCTTTGCCTCCCAACCTTCGACTTTTAACTGTTAACTGTCGACTGTCGACCCTTCCACTTCACTTGACCCAAGGATGCCGGACACATACTCTCGAATGCTTGACCCATGGACAAAATTATATTTGCAACGATTGCGGAGATTGCTGCAGGGGTTCGGGAGAAGAGAGTTTCGCCTGTCGAGGTTGTGGAGGCGCATCTCGAACGGGTGGCGGCGATACAGCCGAAGCTGAATGCGTTTGTACACTTTGATGCAGAGGGGGCGCGCAAGAAGGCGCAAGCGGCGGAAACAGCGGTGAAGCGCGGCGACCGTGTCGGGCCGCTTCATGGCGTGCCTTTGACAATTAAGAGTTGTATCGATGCGGCGGGATGGCCTACGCCGGCGGGATCGCTAATGCGGAAGGCGTATGTGCCGCTCATGGATGCGCCGTTGGTGGCGCGGTTGCGGCGGGCGGGAGCGATTGTTTTGGGAAATACGAATACGCCGGAATACTTGATGGCGTATGAGACGAACAATTTGTTGAGCGGGAAGACGAGCAATCCATGGAATTTGGAGAGGTCGAGCGGCGGATCGAGCGGCGGCGAGGCGGCGGCGATTGCTTCGGGATGCTCGGCGGGGGGAGTAGGGAGCGATGGGGGCGGATCGGTTCGCGTGCCGGCGCATTTTTGCGGGATTTGCGCGTTGAAACCCACGCCGGGACGGATTCCCTCGACAGGACATTTTCCGGAGGGAGGCGGCGCGTTTGGGTGGATAGGAGTGGTTGGGCCGATGGGGCGGACGATCGCGGATGTGCGAGCGTTGTTTGAGGTGATGGCGGGACCGGATGTGGGTGATGCGCTTTCGGCGCCGGTGCCAATGCGCAGGGTAGAGGAGAGCAAGTTACACGGATTGCGAGTGGGGATTTTGGAGAGCGAGGCGCTGGGGAAGGCGACGCCGGAGACGACGGCGGCGGTCGCGAGAGCTGCGAAGTTGCTGAACGATCATGGATTGATCGTGGTGAGTAAGCGATTGAATGGGCTCGATCGCGCGATTGAGTTGTGGTGGTATTTCTTCGGGCCGGTGATCGCGGATTTGATTCGGAAGGGTGCGGTTGGTCAAGAAGAGTTGATGAGCCCGATGCTGCGCGAGTTTGTGGCGCTGGCGACGGCGGAGACGACCTTGACGTACGACGGCTTTCTCCACGCTTGCGCTGAGCGCGATAACGTGCGCGCGGAGATTCTTCGGCAGATGAGAGAAGTGACGATACTACTTTCGCCGGTGTCGGCGAGGCCGGCGTTCAAACATGGAGAAGGAAATTGGCGCGCGGGCGAAAAGGAAAATTATCGGGACACGATGCGCTATTCGCAGTGGTTGAATCTGGCGGGGTTTCCGGGAGCCGTGGTGCCGATGGGAGTGTCGCCGGAGGGATTACCCATTGGGGTGCAGGTGATCGGGCGGCCGTACGAGGAGGAGTTGGTGTTGGCGGTAGCGGAAGTGATCGAACGGGGGCGCGGGCCGTGGGTGGCCCCGAAGATTTAGGGTTGCGGCGGCTGCTTTAGTTCGGGGTTGGGAACGGGGTTGTCATTGTATTTTTCGCGTTGCTTGTTCAGGCTGGCGTCGAGAAGTTTTTTTGAGGTGGCGAGTTCGGTTTGGGCTTCTTCGCGGCGGCCCAGCTTCAAAAGGACTTGGCCGCGGACGAAGTGGACGTTCTGGTTGTCAGGGACAAGTTTTTCGGCGGCGTCGAGGGCGGCGAGAGCTTCGCGATTTTTTCCCTGGCGTTGATAGAGGCGGCCCAGCGCGAGGAGCGAGACGGGTTGCCGGGGATTGGAGCGCAGGGCTTCGCGAAAGGAATGTTCGGCTTCGTCGTCTCTCTGCAATTGTAGATAGAGCAGGCCGAGTTGTTCGTAGTTGTCGGGGAGATCGGGCTCGATGGCGATGTCTTTGCGGAATTCGGCTTCAGCGCGATCGTTGTCCTGCTTCCTCATGTAGGCAAGTCCCAAACTAAAGTGAACGAACGGCAAATTGGAATTCGCGGCGGCGGCGAGTTCCAGTTCGGCGATGGCTTTATCGATTTCTTCTCGGTTGAGGTAGGCCTTACCGAGGATGAGATGGAACTCGGGAGTTTGCCCGCCGACTTCTACGAGGCGGCTTAGGGCTTTTGCGTCGAGGTCGTCTTTACCGGCACTGTGAGCGGCGATATCAAGAACGTAGAGGTAGGTGAAATCGTTGGACATTTGCGGCCAGAGCGGTTCGAGGTCGGCGACGGCGTCGGTGTAGTGCTCGGTGAAAACGTGGCAGAGGCCGAGGAGGTAGCGCGCCTGCGGGGAGTCGGGTTGGTCGCGTACGACGGAAGCGAGCGGAGCGATGGCGCCGGTGTAGTCGCCGCGCCGATATTTGACGAGGCCGATGTTGAGGCGGATGCCA
>Ga0210388_10003626_pt1 | contig 12077 bp, 9 predicted proteins | sample IncBWC19OmetaG_FD_155485 | JGI IMG/M metagenome (GOLD analysis project Ga0210388, IMG submission 155485) | Forest soil microbial communities from Barre Woods Harvard Forest LTER site, Petersham, Massachusetts, United States - Inc-BW-C-19-O ... | reverse complement strand
AGGGCATTGACGGCGGGTGGCGCAGATTCGACGGCTATCACGCGGTCAAAGCTGGCAGCGAGTTTTCGCGCGAACAGGCCGACACCGGCGAAGAGATCCCAGGCAAGCTTGCCTTGTTGGTTGCTGGTCACACGCTCGACCAGCGCGTCGATGAGCCAGCGGTTGACCTGGAAAAATGCGCCCTGATCTACGCGATAGTCGAAGCCGGCGGCGTGGTAATGGATTGAATCTGCGCCCCATTTTGCGAGCGATTGAGGCGGATGGCCGGGTCGACCACCTGAGGCGAGTTCTGCGCTTTGGAGGGCGGGGATTTCTTCGTGCAGAGCGCGGGCAAGAGGCTCAAGGCGGACGCCCGCGGATTCGGCCGCGAAGAAGGTGGCGAGCAGGGCCGATTCGTTGGGGTTGCAGAAGAGTTGAAGTTCCGTGAGACGCAGATTTTGAGGGACTCGTTGGAGGGATTCCGCCACGGCGAGAGCAGCAGTGAATAGCAACGGACTGGCGATGGTGCACTCTTTGATGGGGATGATTGCGTTGGAGCGCCGGCCGCGGTATCCAGCGTTGCCTGTGGCGTCGAAGGCCACGCGGATCCGGTTTCTGTAGGCCCACGGATTCGCGGCGATTACGCTGATCTCATCCGGTGGTTTAACCCCGCCGCGTTCGAGAGTTTCGCGGAGAATCTCCTGCTTGAACGCGAGCTGATTCTCGTAGCCGGTGTGCTGATAGTTGCATCCGCCGCAGACGCCGAAGTGCGGGCATGCGGGGCGGATGCGCTGCGGCGAGGGCGTGAGGATCTCAGTTAGCTCCGCGGTGGAGTAGCCGGATTTCGATTGCGTGATGCGGATGCGGACTTTTTCGCCGGGTAGCGTGAGCGGGACGAAGACGGCTTTGCCTTCGGCGCGAGCCAGGAAAGCGCCGCCGTAAATGGGCTTCTCAATCTCGACTTCGTTCTGGCCGGGCGGGGAGGGTTCGTGGTCTCCCGCCCTCGCGCCTGGAGAGCGGCGCAAGGATGGGGCACCCGGGGTTTTTGGCTGGGCGGGCACGGGCGCGGATTGCGGTTTGCGGCGCGTCATTGCTGGCTCATGTAGAAGAGGCTTAGGCGGGGCAGGTTGTAGTGGACGAGCAACTGTTTCTGCTCAAACTGCTGCTTCACCTGGCGTATCTGCGCAGCGCCCATGCGGCTCCGATAGGGAGCCAATTCGCGGTCGGCGTGCTCCTTCAGGCGCACCAGCAGGTCTTCAGGCGCGGCGGCGTTGAGCGCAGTGAAGAGCTTCCCTTCGAGGACGGTGAGCGTGCGCTCCAGGGCTTCCAGATCTTGTGCCGCGGCGGTGTCCTGCGCTGAGGAGTTGGCATCGCCGCGCACCGCCGCTGCCAACTCGCGGAGGCGAATCGCGGTTGCGATGCAGGCTTCAGGGGCGACGGTGGCGGCGTCGAGCGCGGCTGATGCGGCTTCAAGATGCGCGGCGACGCGGTCGTGCTCAAAGCCGGACTCTCGCTCTTCCCCGGCTTGATCCGATTTTGACTTGGCGGTGCCAGCGGCGGCCTCGCGCAGCTCTTCGGCGGCTTCCATTACTGCCTGCGCGCACCAGGCCAGGCCGTTGATCTTCCGCATGCGGGCTTTCTTCTGGCGCGCTTCGTATTTGTCGAATGCAGCATCGATGCCGCGCAGAACAGCGTCCAGCGGGATGCCGACTTCGCGCCAGGTTTCGATCAGCGCCCAGTCGAGCGTGGAAAGCAGCAGCAGCGCGCCGCGTCGCTGCTGGAAACGGTCTTCGATTTCGGTGAAATAATTGAAGTAGTTGAGCACGGCCTGCGTCTCAGTGCGGCCGGTTGCGCGGCTTCGCGGTGCGGTTGCGCTCGAAGAGGATGCGCAGGCCGTCGAGCGTGAGCATGTCGTCGATTTCGGAGATGTGGCCGGAGTCAGCGGCGATGAGATGCGCCATGATGCCGCTGGCGATGACGCGCGGCTTCTCACCCAGTTCGGCGACGATGCGGTCGAGAATGCCGTCGACCAGCCCGATGTAGCCGTAATAGAGGCCGGTTTGCAGATGGCCGATGGTGTTGGTGCCGATGACTTTTGCGGGGCGCTTGATGTCGACGCGGCTGAGGCGGGCGGCACGGGAGAAGAGCGCCTCCGCGCTCAGGCCTAAGCCGGGAGCGATGGCGCCGCCGAGGTACTCGCCACGCGCGGAGATGACCTCAAACTTGGTCGCCGTCCCGAAGTCGACCACGATGCACGGGCCGCCGTACTTCTCGAATGCGGCGATGGAGTCGCAGAGGCGGTCTGCGCCGAGTTCGGTGGGGTTGTCGACCAGCACCGGCATGCCAGTCTTGATGCCGGGCTCGACGAACAGAGGGTCGATGTGGAAGTAGGCCTCGCACATCTGGCGCAGCGTGGTCTCGATGGGCGGCACCACCGAGGAGATGATGATGTGCTTCACCTGCGCGGGGTCGATGCCCTTCATATGGAAGAGATTGATGAAGAGAGCGCCGTACTCGTCCACGGTTTGAGTGCGGTGGGTGGTGAGGCGCCAGTTGGCGGCCAGCGCAGGGGGATCGGAGTCAAGGCTGTAAAGGCCGAGCTTGGTGTTGGTATTGCCGACGTCGAGCGCGAGAAGCATGGTGTTCTTAGCTTATATCCGCCGCTTCGTCTTTGGTTGCAGGCGGCTCACCACCCGCGGCGCGAAGGCCTCCCGTTTGCACGGTTACCAGGCCGGCTTCGGTGCGGACCAGCAGGAATCCGTTTTCGTCGAGGCCGGCGGTGATGCCGGTGCAGGCTTGCGGGCCATGGACCTGAACGCTGCGGCCGGAGACCCAGTTGGAGGCTTGCTGGACGCGTCGGGGAATGGTTTCGATGGCGGCGGGATCGAGCAGGCTAAGAGATTCCTGCTGCAAGCATTTGAGAAGCTCGATGAGTAAAGCCTGGCGCGAAGTTCTCCTGCCCGTCTCCAGGTCTATCGAACTGGCCGGCGTTGCCATGTCTGCCGAAAATTCGCGCTGGTGAACATTGATGCCGATGCCTACTACGGCGTAGCCTACCGCGCTGGCTTCGATTTTGGATTCGACGAGAATTCCGCCGACCTTGCGCGGGCCGATGAGCAGGTCGTTGGGCCAGCGGAGGTCGACGTTGAGGGAGGTGGTGGCGTGGATCGCGTTTGCGACGGCTAGCCCGGCGACAAGTGGAAGCAGGTGCAGTCTGGTAGCGGGGACTGGTGGTCGCAGGAGGATGCTGACGTAGAGGCCCTGGCCGGCTACGGAGTCCCAGGCGTGATCGCCACGGCCTCGTCCGGCCAACTGCTCATCGGCGAAGTAGACGGAACCGTGCGGGGCGCCGGCGCGGGCAGCTTTGAGGGCGTCGGTGTTGGTGGAATCGGTAACGGGGGCGAAGTGGAGTTGGCCGGCGTATATCGTGCCGGCGAGAGCGGCTTCGAGAGTGGGAAAGTTGAACATTTGGGCGGTGGTTTGGGTCGTCGGAGGAAAAGAGCCCGGAAAATCGTTTGGGTTGGGTTCGTGCTTTCCCACCTTAGCCGCGATGAAACTGCGGCGACGATGGGGCACCCATTTTCGTGCTGGGTCTTTGAAAAAGAGTGCCTACTCGGCGACGATGCGCATGGAGATGTCGGCGGCTTTGGCGGAGTGGGTTAATGCGCCGACGCTGATGAAGTCGACGCCGGTTTCGGCGTAGGCGCGGATGTTTTCAAGGACTATGCCGCCGCTGGCTTCAGTGGGAATGCGACGCGGGGCCGAATCGCTACCGGGGCCGGGATCGGCGGCGACCGTCTGCTCCGCGATTGCCAGCTTGATGCGTTCGACGGATTTCTTCACCTGGTCGGGCGCCATGTTGTCGAGCAGGATGGCCTCTGCGCCGTATTCGAGGGCTTCTTCCAGTTCCTGCGCACCGCGGACTTCCACCTGAACGCGCTGGTGATGCTTGCGGTTTTCGAGCGCGCGCGTCAATGCTGCGCGCAGGCCGCCGCCCAGCGCGATGTGATTGTTCTTGATGAGAATGCCGGAGGCAAGATCGATGCGGTGATTGGTGCCCCCGCCGCAGAGGACCGCGTATTTTTCCAGCGCCCGCATGCCGGGAACGGTCTTGCGGGTGTCGAGGACGCGGGCATGAGTGCCATCTATCGCGTCAACATATTTTCGGGTCAGCGTGGCGATGCCGCTCAAATGCTGCAACAGGTTGAGGATCACTCGTTCGCAACTGAGCAGCACGCGCGCATTGTGGCGGATGACGGCCAGCACCTGCCCACTGCGGACGCGGACGCCATCGAACATCTCCGGATGGTGGATAACTTCAAAGCGGTTGTGAGCCTGCGGACGGGGGTCGAGACGGGCAAAAATCTCAAGGAAGCGGGGGATGGCGCCGAGGCCGGCGACCACCATCTCCTGCCGCGCAATGATGGACGCGGTGGCGCGCAGGGCCGGATCAATGGTCAGGTTGGTGGTAGCGTCCTTGGCGGCCTGGTCTTCCACCAGGGCCTGCTCCAGCAATGCTTCGATCCGGCTGCTCTTCCAATCCATGATTCTTCTTTCGGGGGTTCTTCTTTCACACAACTCCCGCTTCAGGGGTGCGCTTCGTGTTTCTTGCGCAGAAGAAAGTTATATATGACCTTCTTGACGCTGTCATCTGGCGTGTCGGCAAGCGAGTAAAAACGCGCGCCGTTGCGGCGGTAAATCTGCAGGGTGTAGTTTTGCCGCGGGCCGAGAATCTTTTCGACCAGTTTCAGCAAAAAAGGCAGTTTGCGGTTCGTTCGCCGGTCAATAATCCTGATTTCTCCCAGGTCGGTATACCAGAGGAAAGAAACGACGCCCAGGCTGCCGCGCACTATGACGGAATGCGAATCGAGGAGCAGGAACTGAGAAAAGCTTCCCGAATGCGGCCCGGACCTGGTGAGGTCGACGATGGCGATAGGCGTGCGGCCCAATCCCAGATGGTTGGCAATGACCTTTTGGATATAAGGCGTGAATTGCGGGGTGGTGAAGCAGCCTGGGGCGTTGCCGAAGCTGAGCGGCGGCGGTTCGACTGGCCTGGCGAAAATGGTTGGCGGAGGCAAATCGACCGGATGCTCGTGGTGATCGGTCAGTGCGCGGTAGGCAGTTTGCACATTCTTGAAACGGTCTTCGGCTTCAAGTTGCGATCGGGGGTCGTTGGCGTGGCGATCAGGGTGCCAGAGCTTCGCGGCCTGGCGATAGGCCTTGTGGATGGCTGCTTTCGAGGGCGGAGCCTGTGGCAAGCCAAGGGTTGTTGCGTGCTGAAGGCACTGATCGCAGGCGCAGGGCATCGCACATCATTCCTTGGGCAACGCATCGAGGGCGGCGCGGGCCTTCTCCAGCAGCAGACGTGTTTCGGCTTCCTGCTTCTTCAGGCCTTCGACTATGTGGGGCGGGGCTTTTTGGACGAAGGATTCATTGCCGAGTTGCCGCTCGGCGGCGGCCACGCCTTTTTCGTATTTGGCGATGTCTTTGGTGTGCCGCTCGCGCTCGGCGGGGACGTCGATGGTGCGTTCGTAGACGACTTTGCCAGAAAAGAACCCTAGATAGGTGAAGACATCTGAGCCTTGAGGTTCTGTTTCAAGAAGCTTGATATCCGCAACTCGCGCTAACTTCTGAATGATGTCGAGATTTTCGGCTAACGCCGTTCTCACCTTGGGATGCGCATATAAGGCAACGGGAACGGCCTCCTTCTCTGGAACCTGCGCTTCCTTGCGAGCGTTGCGGATCTCCCCTATGAGATTCTGAAAGTAAAACATCTGCACCGGTTTCGTATCAAAGCCGATGCCTCCCATTGCCCTCTCATAAGCTTCGTCGCTCGAAGTCGGAAAGAAAGTTAGGGCCACCGACCTTACCGGTGGGTTTCCGTCGTAAACAGCGTGCCAAAGTTCCTCGGTGATGAAAGGCATGAAGGGCGAAAGCAGGCGTAGGGACGCTTCAAAAACGCTCAGGAGCGTTGCCAGTGCAGTCTTAATCTTTTCCCTGTTGGCGGTCTCTGAGAAATCCAGACGCAGCTTGACGATCTCCAAGTACCAATCGCAGAAACTGCCCCAGAAGAATTGATAGACATTATTCGCCGCATCATCGAATCGATAGATTTCAAGCGATTGGTTGACTTCCGCAGCGCATTTATACAATTCGGCAACAATCCAGTGCTCTTCGATTGGAGAGTCATTCGATACAAATGGCATTCTGCCCATGATGTCCGGATCGACGGCAATTCCGATCTCAGCGGCTCGGTCTACATTCATGAAGATGAAGCGCGCGGCGTTCCAGATTTTGTTGGCGAAAGCGCGGTAGCCCTCGGTGCGGGCTATGTTGAAGGCGATGTCGGTGCCGGGCGAGGCCATGGACGCGAGCGTGAATCTTACCGCATCAGTCCCGTACTCCTTGACGATTCCGATGGGGTCGATTACGTTGCCCTTGGTCTTGGACATCTTTTCGCGGTTGGCGTCGCGGACCAGGGCGTGGATATACACCTGCCGAAACGGCACCGAGTTCGCAAGAGAGCGTGAGCTGCCGTCCTTTTCCGGGATGTCCTTCGCAAACCAGATGCCCAGCATGATCATGCGGGCGACCCAGAAGAAGAGGATGTCGAAGCCGGTGACTAAAAGGCTGGTGGGGTAGAACGCGTCGAAGTCGGCGCGGTTCTCAGCCGTGATATTGGGCCAACCGAAGACCGAGACAGGCAACAGTCCCGAGGAAAACCAGGTGTCGAGGACGTCCGTCTCCTGCGTGAGTTGCGCGGAGCCGCAGTGGGCGCACGCCGTGGGATCGACGCGCGCGACGGTGATCTTGCCGCAGGTTCCGCAGTGCCAGGCCGGTATGCGATGCCCCCACCACAACTGGCGGCTGATGCACCAGTCGTAGATGTTCTCCATCCAGTTGAGGTAGGTCTTCTTATACATCTCCGGAGTGAATTTAATCGCGCCTGTATTGACGGCTTCGATGGCTTTGTCGGCGAGCGGCTGAATTTGAACGAACCATTGTGTGGAGAGGCGCGGCTCGACCACGGTTTTGCAGCGGTCGCAGTGGCCGATGTTGTTGGTGTGGTCCTTGACGCCAGCCAGCAGGCCCTGCTCTTCGAGATCGGCAACAATGCGCTTGCGGGCAACGTAGCGGTCGAGTCCCTCGTAGACGCCGCCTTCGGCGTTGATGTGCGCGGTCTCGTCCATCACGTTGATGTTGGGCAGATTGTGGCGCTTGCCCAATTCAAAATCATTCGGATCGTGCGCGGGTGTCACCTTGACCGCGCCAGTGCCGAAGTCGCGGCTGACCCAGTCGTCGAGGATGATCGGGATTTCGCGGCCGACTAACGGCAGGCGGAGCTTCTTGCCGTGCAGATGCAGGTAGCGCTCGTCTTCAGGATGAATCGCGACGGCAGTGTCGCCAAGCATGGTTTCAGGCCGCGTGGTGGCTACTGTCAAGAACTCTTCTGTGGGATTGCCATCCGCATCCGAGACCGGGTACCGGATCTCCCAGATGTGGCCTTTCTGTTCTTCGTGGACGACTTCGAGATCGCTGATGGCGGTCTGGCAGCGGGGGCACCAGTTGACGATGTACGCGCCGCGATAGATGAGGCCCTGCTCGTATAAGCGCACGAAAGCTTCGCGCACGGCGACGGACAGATTGTCGTCCATGGTGAAGTATTCGCGCTGCCAATCGACAGATGCGCCGAGGCGTTTCATCTGGCGGAGGATATTGCCGCCATAGTGACGCTTCCACTCCCACACGCGGGCAACGAATGCTTCGCGCCCTAAATCCTGCCGGGAAGTGCCTTCACTGACCACCTGGCGCTCCACCAGCATCTGCGTGGCAATGCCGGCGTGGTCGGTGCCGGGAATCCACAGCACCCGGTCGCCGCGCATGCGATGCCAGCGGATGAGAATGTCGCTCTCCGTGTGCTCGAACATGTGGCCCATGTGCAGGTTGCCGGTAACGTTGGGAGGGGGCAGCAGGATATCGAAGGTGTCTTGCTGCGCCTCGCCGCCGGTGGGCGTAGGTTGCGCGAAGAGGTTTTCGCGGACCCAGTATTCGGCCCATTTATCTTCAATGGCGGTTGGGTCGTAGGCTTTGGGCAGGTCGTGGGGCATGGGGTTTTCAGTCGAGCCCCTGAGGTCTGGCCCGAACCCTCTTCAAGAGAGGGTTTTAAGCGAGGGGATCAACCCTCACTTTAGCAGATGAGGGTTGAAAGGATTTTCATGGAGCAGCGAAGGATTGCCGAGTCGGGCTGCGCTATTCTGCACATGGGCGCATGCGGTTTTGGCGTGGTCAAGGAGCGGGGATGCATTCGAGGGGTGAGGTGCGGAGTTTTCGCAGCGTGGCGGGTTGGGGTCTGGTGCTAGCTGGCTTCTCGCTGATAGCGAATGGGTGGGCAGCCAAAGGTCAGGCGGTCGCGGCGCGGAGCGACGCGACGATTCAGGCGCTGTTCTTGAGCGACATTCACTTCGAGCCGTTCTTCGATCCGGGGAAAGTTCCCCAACTCGCTGCTGCACCGGTTAGTGAGTGGAAGGGAATTCTGGCTGCGGCTCCGTCGGCGGATCGGGCGAAGCAATTCGATGCGCTGGAACAGACCTGCCATGCGCGCGGGGAGGATACGTCGTTCCCATTGCTGGAGTCGAGCCTGCACGCGATTCGTTCAGACGCGGCTGAGGCAAAGTTCGTGACCGTGAGCGGCGATCTAATCTCGCACGCATTCACCTGCAAGTTTGAGGCCGCGTTTCCAAAGGCGGCGGCGGGCGACTACAAGGCATTCGTCGAGAAGACACTGGATTTTGTGATGGAAGAGGTGGGTGGCGTGCTTCCCGGCGTACCGGTGTACTGGGCTTTGGGAAACAACGACTCGGATTGCGGCGACTACAAGCTCGATGCACACAGCGATTTCCTGGCGGCGGTGGGCGAGGAAGTGACAAAGGGTTTTCCGGTTGGTGAACGGAAGGCGGCGCAGGAGACGTTTGCGGCGGGTGGTTACTTCAGCGCGCGGCTGCCGGTACGGAATGCGCGGATTCTGGTGCTGGACGATCAGTTCATGGGGAGCAAGTTCACGACCTGCGGCGACAAGCCCGATGAAAGCGCTGCCGATGCGCAGACCGCGTGGCTGGAACAGCAACTCACCGAGGCGCGGCGCGACAAAGAGAAAGTCTGGGTGATGGCGCATATTCCGCCGGGAGTGGATGTGCATTCGAGCGCTGCCCACCTGGGTGAGGTCTGCGGGCCGAAAGGGCCCAGGATGTTTCTCGCGTCGGAAAAGCTTGCAGACGTACTGATCGAGTTCAGCGATGTGGTACAACTGGCTGTCTTTGCGCACACGCACATGGACGAGGTGCGGATTCTGCGCGGAGCGAATGCAGGCAAAGGTGCGGCGTTGGGGCCAGGCGTGGCGGTGAAAATGGTTTCGTCGATTTCACCCATCAATGGTAATGCGCCTTCATTTACCGTGGCGCGCGTTGACGCTGCGACTGCGGAACTCAAGGATTTTCGAGTCTTTGCGGCATCGAACACGACCGGGGCGGATACTGCGTGGCGTGAGGAATACGATTGGGGGAAAACTTATGACGCAAGCGAGTTTTCCGCGGCGACGGTGAGCAAGGTGATTGCCGGGTTCGCGGCTGATCCCGGCGCCAAGACGCCAGCCAGCCGCGACTACATACGCAACTTTTTCGTAGGCATCGAGAACCCACTGCTGGGGAAGTTCTGGCCGCAATATGTATGCAGCTTGCAGAACGATTCGGCGGAGGGATTCAAGGCCTGCGTGTGTCCGGCGGCCAAATGACAGTCGATCATAGAGGTCAATCAGGAAGCGACTATAGCGGAACCAGAGTAGATGTACCCCGAAAGCACGCCGCCAAGTGGCTTTTTTCTTAAGTAAAAGCCACCCTGAAGACCATTGCAAGGGCACGGTTACTCCGGTCCCGCTCTCAATCAGGGAGCGATCAAGGACACGAAGGGAAAATATGTGGCGTAGCGCCGCGTGTCCCTGGTTAACAACGGGCAGGCAAGAACGGCGGCATGGGCTCCGATGAAGAAATCGGGTAGCACGCTGGTTCTGGTTCCGCCCTGGCGGCGATATTGCAGGTAGGCCTTGCCGGCGAGAAAGGCTGCTTGACGCGGGATGTTCTCGACATTTACCCCAAGATCCGCGAGTTTCTCGTCCAGCGCGGCCGGAGTCGCAAAAGCCACTGAAATTTCCGTGTAAACGATCGGGTTGATTGTTAACTGATGGAGAAGCGACAGCCTTCGCAGCTGGCCCGTTGACCACAGATTCCAGTGTGTGTCAGGGTTCCAAATGTCCAGAATTACATTGGCATCAACGAGGATCATCGGCATAGCCGCGGATCCACTCCATGTATTCATCCGTGGAGCAGCCAAGCTTGATGTCGGCCGAACCAAGGGCGCGATCGAACCGATCTGGCAGACGCTCCTCGACTGGCGAGTCCTTTCGGAGCACCAGTTCGCCGGCTTCGTTTACGTCAAAGATCAGCTTGCTTCCCGGATGCAGGCTCAGAGAATCGCGTATGTGCTTGGGGATCGTGACCTGGCCTTTGCTGGTGAGCGTGGTTTGCATCGGTCAGGCCTCCAGGTATTACTTCATTTTCAATTGTAATACCGAAGCGAGAATCCGACGCATTCTTCAAGAAGCAAAGGCCACCCCGGAGGGTGACCTTTGCTGTTCGATACGCCATAGACAATTGGCAAACGCTAGAACGGGTTGAGCTTGGCCAGGCCCTTCTTCTTTTTCTTCTTGCTGTCAGATTCTTCCTTGGTATCGGGCTTGGGCTTCTTGGTCTTGTCGTTCAGGTCGGCGGCGGTGGCGCCCTGCGGCTTGACTTCGTTGACCTGAGCGGGAGCGTCGGCCGGCTTTTCTATGGGAGGAGCGGTGGTGTCGACTGGACCCACGGGCTTGAGCCCAGCGCCGGGGTCTACGGTCGCCGGGGTTGATGACGTGGAGACAATCTCGGCGCCTACACCTGTACCGCCGCCGGGGGACGCCATTTGCAACGGTACGGTCGAAGGCTGGTCGCTGCGGCTCGGCTCGTTGGCGCCGGTGGGGGCTACGGCTCCGTTTGGCGCCGCCGGGGGTTTGCCCTGGTTGTAAGCGGCAGTGAAAGCTGCAATGTTTTCCCTGGTAACATCCGGCGCGAGGGTGCGCTTTGGGTCTTCCAGGGACGGCTCGCCCACGTGAACTGCCTGAACCACCATGGGTCCATGCTTGATGATGTCCAAGGTCTTGTCGGTAAATCGCAACGGCTGTTCGCTGCGCTGCTCGGCGTCGCTCTCAGCCACGGCTGCATCGGTGGGCTCAGGAACGGGGCGGTTCATGGCCACCAGGCGATCGCGGGCATCCTCCACATGGGGAGCCATGGGATAGCGTGTGATGACCTTGGCATAAGCCTGTGCGGCTTTATCCATGTACACCGCACTCAACCGCTCCTTCATGGCGCCGGACAGCTTGGGAGTGATCATGAAGTTATGGGCCTGGCCGGCGTAGGCGTCGCCAATTCCCAAGAGCACCTGGTCGCTCCTGGAGAACAGCGGGTAGGTGTCGTTCACGGTTTGCAGGCGCGCAATGGCGGCGCTAAAGTTCTCCCGGCTCTCATAGTAGAGACCGATCTCGGACTCCCGCTCGGCCAGCACTTCCTGCACATCGCGCAGCTTCTGCTTGGCGCGCGGCACCAGGGTGGAATCGGGGAACATGTTGATCATGTTGCGGTATTCCAACTCCGCGCGCTCTGCATTGTTGGGGTCGCGGTCCGGCTTCTCCATCTGCTGGTAATAGATGTCGGCCACCTTCATCTGCGCCTCGGCCGCTTCAGGGGCGTTGGGGAAGAAGGTGATGAAGTCTTTGTATTCGGCCTCGGCCTGGGCGAGGGCGGCCGTACCACCCTCCTTGAACCAGCTATCGCCCACGGCAAGCTTGGCGCGCATGCGGTACTCCGACTCCGGATAGGTGTTCAGCATGGTCTGGAGATCAAGCCTGGAGACGTCGAAGCGGCCCTTCTTCATGGCCAGCATGGCCTTGTCGAAGAGTTCCTTGTCGGGCTGCTTGGAGTTGACCCCTGAGAGCGGGTTGGCGCTGAGGTCAG
>Ga0210388_10003625_pt1 | contig 12077 bp, 9 predicted proteins | sample IncBWC19OmetaG_FD_155485 | JGI IMG/M metagenome (GOLD analysis project Ga0210388, IMG submission 155485) | Forest soil microbial communities from Barre Woods Harvard Forest LTER site, Petersham, Massachusetts, United States - Inc-BW-C-19-O ... | reverse complement strand
ATGCGGCCAGCGTCAAATTGCGCCTGCGCCAGCGGATGCAGCGAATTTCTCACCACCGAGGTCTCTGTGTTGTTGATCTCGGAGCGAATGCGCGGAGCTGCGGATTGCGCGCCTACACACGGGACAATCAGCGAGCATGCGGCGAACATCCCGCATACCCAGAGGAACTTTTGCCTTGCAGTAACAGCTATTTTCTTCATTGTTATCCTTCTGAAATCGGGGGGAGGGTTAAAAAGTTGAAACGCACTGTCCCATCCGTGGCGGCGTTCCGTACCACAGCCAAGGGCCAATCCGATGATTACAGAGGGCAGAAGAGGAAACTGCTGGAGACCCGTTACGTTGGCCGATGGCCTCGGGATCCGGGGTGGTCCCCCGATACCCCTCACGATTCTCTCCTGTGTTTGACACCGCTGTTGCAGGAAAGTTGCGTCACACCTGAATTTTCAATGCCGCCGCGTCAACCGTTCTGATCAATATTGCTCCGCCGTTTTGAGAAAACGGTTGCTGTCATACGTACGAAGCGTGGCGGAAAATCAGCGATCGCTTTCATTCCCGACGGAATTCGCTTTCGAAACAAAGCCTGCTCCGAGACTGGATTTACAGCCGCAGATAGACACCGATCATCGGCTCCGCGGTGTGCGTGAATGCGCCGGTCGATCCGTAAAGCGTGCTCAGATCGGGCGCCTTATACAGATTGCCGCGATATTGGAAGCGCAGCCCGATGTGCGGCAGCAAACCCCAATCCAGACCGGCGCCATAAACATACACAATCTTGTTCGATGAGGTAGTGGCCGTTTGGCCGCTGGCGGGCTCATTGAGCAGCAGACCGACGCCAAGCACTCCAAACGGCCTGAGATTGGCAATCTTGACCGACGGCACATAATCTGCCGTAAGCTCATGCGCATTCGCCTTCACTGCCTGCGTGGGGTTGCATGGCGGAGTCATGCCAGTGGTGACGGGGCAGACCAATTCGCTGTATGTCTGGTCGGCGTGGTTGAACGAGTATGTGCCCTCAAACCCAACCAGCGGGTTGGCAAGATGCCGGACCTCAATGATTCCGCCAGCTGAATTTGACGGGCTCTGCTGAGCGCCGTTCGCGGACGTGGTTCCGCCGAACGCGCCATAAAGGCCCACACTGATATCGGTCTTGGACAGGCTCTTCACCTCACCCGCCTGCGCATTGGCCGTTACCGCGCCCAGCGTGCCCATTGCCGATGCAACAATCGCCGCCTGCATCCAACTCTTATGCATAAATCCTCCGATGATTGAAGTACAAAGTGTACGATTCACTGGCGCCCGCCGCGAGTTGCTTTCGGGGTTCGACGGCCCATGACCCATTTGACTCTGTAAGGCTGCCTTCCGTTAAGTAACCACCTGGGTGCGACGCCTGACCGCATTCCTGATCCGGGCATGACGGGATGGTCGAGTCACACCAAGTCGCGGCGTCCAAAAGCGGACACCCGTGTCCAAGCATGAACACCGGGACATGGGCGAAGTTGTGGCAATTGTGGAGAAACCTGTTGTCCTCAACGCTTGAGGCGCCGGTTGTTATGGAGGACCGATTGCTAATCTCATTCCTGGAAATCCGTGTCGAACCTTCCGCGCCAGGAGAAAAGCCATGATTGCTCTCTGGATTCAGGACCTGCGTTATGCGCTGCGGCAGCTTCGCCGCTCCGGCTCGTTTACCCTGGCAGTGGTGCTGACGCTGGCCATCGGCATCGGACTGAATGCGGCCATGTTCACAATCGTTGACTGCGTTCTGCTGCGGCCGCTTGGCTACCGCGACGCCAACCGCATCTACTCCATCGATACCCGCTTTCTTCACGAAGGCCGGTCGATCCCCAAACTTGGCGGCGATGACTATGTCGACGTGGCCAAAAGCATCCGCTCTATCGAGTCCATCGCCTACTTCGACGCCAGCGAGAGCGGTTTGCGGGCAGGCGAGGATGGATTGCAACTGGACGGCCAGTCGCTTTATCTCCACATGGCCGCAGTCAGCCCTCAATTCGGCATTGTGATGGGAGTCGAGCCGGTTGCCGGACGCCTTTTCCTGAATGACGCCGGCGCAGACGGTTCCGAGGCGCTGATCGCAAACTCCTTCGCCGAACAGCATTTCGGCTCCGCACAGGCGGCCATAGGGCGTGCGCTGCGCTTCGACGGCCGCACCCGCACCATCGTCGGTGTGCTCCCTGCCGGGTTTTCATTCCCCGAAAAAGCCGTGGTCTGGTTCGAGCTTCCCGCGCGTCCTGAGATTGCCGTCCGCTCGGCCTATAACCAGAGAGCCATTGCCAAGGTCAGGCCCGGCGTTACTCCAGCGCAGTTGAATGCCGAGATGGCCGCGCTCTCCCGCCAACTTCAGGCCGCCTATCCCGATGACCGGCTCAAGGCGCTCGAAGCTGTTCCATTGCAGGAGCAGATTGTCGGCTCCATTCGCCCCATGCTGCGCCTGCTCATGGGCTCCGTGGCCCTGGTGTTGCTCATTGTCTGCGCCAACATCGGCCATCTGCAACTGGTGCGGTCCACGCAGATGCGACGCGACGCGACCATTCGCACCGCGCTGGGAGCAACTGGCCGGGCAATTGCGCGCCGCGCCCTCATGGAGTCGCTCATTCTGGCTGCCGCCGGCTATGCGCTCGCGCTCCTGATCGCCCAGCCTGCCCTTCATCTGCTCACCGTGATGGCCCAAGATCAGATTCCGCGCCTGGCTGAAGTACGCCTCAATCGGGATGTATTTCTGTTTTCATTTCTTATGGGCCTCGCTGTCATGGTCATCACCGCTCTGCTTCCTGCCTGGCGTTCTGTTACCACCAGCCCCGCCGCCGTCTTGAAGCAGGAGCAGGCAGGCAGCAGCGAAACCCGCAAATCGCGCCGGTTGCGCGACGCCCTCATCATGGGCGAAGTCGCACTCACACTCATCCTTTGCGTTGCCTCGGTTCTGCTGGCGCGCCAGATGATCGCGCAGTCCCGACAGGATCTTGGCTTTCAACCGGATAACCTTCTGGTTATGGACACTCACGCCGAAAATACTCAGCCCCAAGCGTCCTTCGGAGCATCGCCCACCTCGCTCGCCACTTTGCGCAGCCTGCTGGACTCCATCGCCAAAGTGCCCGGTGTCAAAAGCGTCGCCGCCGACGCCGGCGTTCCCATGGGTTCTGGCCCCGCAGACGTAGGTTTCGCAGTGCGCGGCCGCATGGAGTTCAAGCCAGGCCAGGAGCTGCCCGTCGCAGATATCCAGCCCATCACCCCGGCCTACTTTCAGACCATGGGCATTCCGCTCCTTCAAGGCCGCCAACTCACCGAACAGGACAATGAAAACGCCGCTCCCGTCCTCGTTGTGAGCCGCGAACTGGCGCAGAAAGTCTTCGCTGGCCAGAACCCAATCGGCCAGCAGATCATGTGCGGCTACGACGAGGTTTCGACGTGGTGGACCATCGTCGGCGTGGTCGGCGACGTTCGTCAGGATTCTCCGGCATCGGCCTTGGCGCAGACCATCTACGTCCCCGTGGCGCAACATTCCTACCGCGCCGCCGACATACAGATCGTGGTCCGCACGGCCATCGATCCCGCGGCCATGGCCACAACTCTCGAGCCCATGCTCAAGCGCAGCTATCCAATGGTCGCCGTCAGCGCCACCAGCATGCGCGATGCCATTGGAGAATCCTCCCGCGCGCAGCGCTTCCGCACTTTGCTTTTCAGCGGATTCGCGGGCGTGGGCATTCTGCTCGCCGCGATGGGGATGTACGGCGTGACCGCATACACCGTCGCGCAGCGGCGCTTCGAGTTTGCTCTCCGCTTCGCACTGGGAGCCCAGCGCGGCCAGATTGTGACCATGACACTCTCGCATGGAATCGCCGTCGCATCGCTGGGCATCGCGGCCGGCATTGTGTTCAGCATCGTGCTGCTCCGCGTCGTCGGCGATGTTCTCGGCGAGTTCCCCGCCTTCGACCCGGCCTCTTACGCCATCGCTGTTTTATCGGTATTGGCTATCTCCGTTGCCGCGTCCGTCATACCTTCCCGTCGCGCGTCTCAGGTAGAGCCCATGCGCGTCTTGCGCGGCGATTAGTAGCACTTTCCGAAGATGAATATCAAACTAGCTCCGGCAGTTGGCGTGGAGAAGTAGCACAGGCAGTTGCGCATCAGGAAATTTAGCAGGGGCTAAAGCCCGCTTCTGTCTTTGGCCCTTTGCGGCACGACTGAAGTCATGCCCTTTTACAAGACAACGGCGCTTTGATCGACTGGACCGCTTGCCTGAGCTAGCTTGATATTCATCTTTCGAAAATAGTGATGCCCTGGAGTTTTATTGGTATTCCAACCATTCCGCAGAAAAAAGCGGAATGGATGGGGCACGGAGGACTAAAGTAAAGCCAAAAATGCCCTAGAGGCGATCGGACGCCTCAATCACGAGGTTCCAAAGTTGCCCGCATTCCATTGCGCATTCGCAGCGAGACCAAACCCCGGGGTTCCACCTTGTGCCCCGGTACCAGACGCAACCGATAGTGCTGCGCGAGCGTGGCAAGAATCAATGTGAGCTCGGACATGGCAAAGGATGCCGCCACGCAAACACGAGGGCCGACGCCAAAGGGCAGATAGGCATAGCGGGATCGCTCGCGGCTTCGCTCGGGCGAGAATCTCTCCGGATCGAAGCGTTCGCGATCATCCCACAATTTCGCATGCCGGTGCAGAACCCAGGGAACGATGGAGACGGTGGAACCTTTGGGAATTCTGACCCCGCGGATCTCATCGTCATTCAGCGCTCCGCGCCAGGCCAGTGTGTGGAAGGGCGGATACAGCCGCAGCGCTTCCTCGATCACCATGCGCGTATACGGGAGCCTGGCAATATCGTCGAAGCTCGCCCTGCGGCCAGCCAGCACCGCGTCCAGTTCGGCATGAAGTTTTGATTCCGCCTGGGGATGCAGCGCGAGCAAATACCAGGTCCACATCAGCGCCAGCGCAGTCGTATCGTGTCCGCTGCCGAGAACTGTCAATATCTGGGTATGAATCTCGCCGACGCTCAATCCGCTCGCGCTGTGTGGCTCTCTCACGCTCAAAAGCCTTCCAAGAAAATCGTCGCCTGTGCTTCCGCCCGCGTTGACGCGCCTGGCAATCACGCGATCGATGCAATCATTCAGATCCTGGAGTGTGCGCGGTCGCGTGCGACGCCGGATATATCTCCATGGAAGATCGACGAGCGGAGCAAAATCAAGCAGTGCCAGATTTGTTTCTCCCTGATAGCGTCCGAACAGCCGTTCCATGATTCGATCGAACTCGCAGCTATCGGAAGAAAAAATGATTCGACAGATAATCGCACCAGTCAACGCAGCCATCTCTGCGGGAACGTCGATGACTGTGCCCGCCGGCAAGGATTTCCACCTTTCGACGACGGCGAGCGCGAAATCCGTAATCAGGGTCGACTTCTCAAGAACAGCGCGGAAGTCGAGGGAAGATTGCATCAACCGGCGATGTTGCTGCCACTCTTCCGGGTTGCTCTCCGCAAAGCTCCTTCCCTGCCCTGTGGGTGGAACATGCGGCTCCATGCCGCCCTTCATATAATTACCGGCATTGTCGACCAGCACGTGCTTGATGCCTGCCGGGTCATTCACAATGAAGGTGTGAATCCTCCAGTGCCGGATCTCGACCACCCACTCGTGATAAACCTCTTCGTGCAAGCCCGCAATAGCATCGTCCCGCAGCGCCCGGACGTATCGAAAAAACGGCAACTGAGCGGGCGGGGGAATGACCGCGGCGGGAACGAGACGTTCCTGGGCGTGGCCGGCGGCGGGGAATTCAGTCATCGTTAACTCGGCAACGCCGGAGTCCAGCGAACGCGGCCACTGGACTCGTCTCTTTTTTCCAATCCCGTCAACTTGCAAGCACCTGTTCGTTTCCTCGTGCAAGGAATGCAAACCAGCTTAGTCCGAATTTATTCCGTTCGAACCCAAAAGTACACCACTCCCCCGGCACGCCGGATACGGGGAAACTGTATTCGCTGAGGGATTGCTTCGAACTTTGAAGAAAGTCTGAGAGAATCTTCCCACGGGCCTCCCCCGGAATTATGACCAAGTCCTCAGTTTTCCCGGCGCTTCCGGCGTTGACTCTTCTCTGGCTCTCAGCCGCCTCTGCCCAGAACCAGGCTCAGGAGGGCACAACGAAGGTGATCTCTTATCTGGACGAGCAACCTGTCCGCGCCGTGCACGGCATGGTGGTCAGCGTACATCGTCTGGCTTCCGACGCCGGCCTTGAGGTACTTCGCGAAGGCGGGAATGCTGTTGACGCCGCCGTCGCAACCGGCTTCGCTCTCGCCGTCGTGCATCCGGCGGCAGGCAACCTGGGCGGCGGCGGATTCCTGCTGCTGCGCACGCACGACGGCCACGCAACGTTCATCGACTACCGCGAAAAGGCCCCATTTGCCGCGACCGAAACCATGTACCAGGACGCGCAGGGAAACATCATTCCCGATACCAGCCTGCAGTCCAGCGTGATCGGTTACCGCTCGATCGCCACGCCCGGCTCGGTGGCGGGGATGGTCTATGCGGAGCGCAAGTACGGCAAGCTCGGCCTGGCGCGTGTGATGGCGCCGGCCATCAAGCTCGCCGCAGATGGCTTTATGCTCACCGCCGAAGAGGCTCACGAGCTTTCCGATCCGGACCTGGCCAAATTCCCCGACTCAAAGCGCATCTTCCAGCGCGACGGTAAACTATTTAAGGAAGGCGAAACCTTTGCCCAACCTGAACTGGCGCGCACACTGCAGCGAATTGCCGCCGACCCCGACGACTTTTATCACGGCAAAATGGCACACGAACTGATCGCCGACCTTAAAAAAGGCGGCGCTCTCATCACGCTCGACGATCTTGCCCAGTATGACGTGGTGGAACGCGCGCCGGTCACGGGCAGCTTCCATAACTACACGGTTATCAGCGCGCCGCCGCCATCGTCCGGAGGCATTGTGTTGCTCAGTGCTTTGAATATCCTTGAGGGCTACGACCTGGCGAAGCTGGGCGACCGGACGCCCGACTCCATCCACTTGATCGTCGAAGCCTATCGCCGCGCCTACATGGACCGCGCCGACTACCTGGGCGACCCGGATTACAACGACATTCCCACCGCCGCGCTCACCGCCAAGCCCTACGCCGACGCCTGGCGCGCGTCCATCCAGCCCACCGCCGCAACGCCCTCGGCTTCGCTTGCGCGCCCAGCCGGCTTTCTGCCACCCGCGCCCAAAACCGCGGGCCGCCGCAAGCCGGAGTCTCACGACACGACTCACTTCTCTGTCGTGGACGCCGACGGAAATGCTGTGGCCGTTACCACCACGCTCAACGACGGCTTCGGCTCGCATGTGACCGCCGGTTCGCTGGGTTTTCTTCTCAATGACGAGATGGACGACTTTGCCTCCAAGATGGGCGTGCCCAACATGTTCGGTCTCATCCAGGGCCCGGCCAACGCGATTGCGCCGGGAAAGCGCCCGTTGAGTTCGATGACCCCGACAATCGTGCTGGAGGATGGCAAGCTCCGCTTCGTCCTCGGCTCCCCCGGTGGCGCGCGCATCATCTCCACAGTGGCAAACATTTTTCTATCTGCGGCTGAGGGCGGTCTCAACATCCAGCAGGCCGTCGACGCGCCCCGCTTCCATCACCAATATCTGCCGGACACGCTCTATCTTGAGCCCGGCTTCGCGCCGGAAACGGTCGCCGCCCTGCGCAAAATGGGTTATACCCTCGGCATCCGCGACGGCCACTGGTCGAACGGCGAATGCATCGCCATCGATCCCAAAACCGGCGAACTGCTGGGCGGCCAGGACCAGCGCAGCCACTACGGCAAAGCCGCCGGCTACTGATCACCGCATCTTCAGCAAGAGCTGTGCAAGCCGACGATTCGTGAATCCCCTTTCCCGGTAGTGGTGCAGTTTGAGAGATCGCCTCTGCGGGGGCTAAAGCCCCGATTCATTTTGCTGGATTTGACGTACGAGCTGAAGCTCGTACCCTTCAAACCGCACCACGATCCCTTTCCCGATACGGTCGCATGGGGAACGGGTCCCGGCTTTTCCCTCATGCACCATCTCCTGCAACACCCCACAGTCCGTAAGCTGTTCAAAAAATGAGACAATCGGGGTAGCGTCCAGCATGTACGTCGGACCGGCCGGATACGGGAGATGCATTGACGATGCTGCGAGTCCTTTCCACGCACCTGTTCCTCAACCAGCGCCTGCATCCGGGACTGCTGGAGCTTGCCGAAAGATCTGGTGCCCAGGCCATTGAAATCTTTGCCGCCCGACAGCACTTCGACTATTCAAGCCGCGAGCACATTGCCGAACTGGGCTCCTGGTTCCGTTCCAATACGCTCAAGCCATTCTCAATGCATGGGCCGCTGTTTCCTGACCGCGAGATGGGCCGCGCCGGAGCTCCCGCCGTCAACGTGCTGCACCCTGAAAAGGCTCGCCGCATCGACGCGATGGACGAGATTAAACGCGCCCTTGAAGCTGCCGAGGTCATCCCTTTTTCAAACCTCATTCTGCATTTGGGCGAGCGGGAAGACGGCTGGTCGCAGCGCACCGTGGAGTACGCCATCAACGCCCTGGAGCATCTGGGCGCCTTCGCCCATCCTCTCGGCGTGCGACTGCTGGTGGAAAACCTTCTGAGCGAGGCCACGACTCCCACCCATCTGCTTACCATCCTTGAGCTGGGACACTTGCCGAACATCGGCGTCTGCCTCGACCTGGGCCACGCGCACATCAACGTGGGTGTGACGGAAGCTATCACGACGCTGGGCGGCAATATCGCCACAATGCATGTGCATGACAACCACGGCGAAAAAGACGAACACCTGTGGCCCGGCGATGGCAACATTGACTGGCCAGGCGCTGCAAAGGCTATCAAGACCCTAGAAACAACGCCTGCGGCCGTGCTTGAAATCCATTACAGCCTGGGCGCGGACCCGCACACGCTTCCCGCCAGCATCGAAAAGTCCTTCGCGCTTCTCGACTGAAGACGGTCTGCGAAGGAAGTCAAGCTCAAACAGAGTAAACGCGAATCCCTTGCATGCCCCGGCTTTCGTGTTCGAGAACTTGTTGCATAAATGTTGCTCGGCCAGGGAGCGAGCCTCCCTCAGGGGCTAAAGCCCGAGATTTTATGCGTCGTCTGGCGGCACGGCTGAAGCCGTGCCCTTTCAAGGCTCCATTTAATCAGCCAGTTCTAGAACCGGTCTCATAAACAGGCACATCGACTCGCGGAGATCATTCGATCCGCTTTGTTGCGGGTCTCACAGTCGGCCCCATAAGATTGACGACATTTATGAGACTGGATTTAGTCTCCAACTACCGAACAGCGCAGGTATAACTGGCCGCGTCCTTCCTGTCGCCGCTGCCTGTGTACATCGCCGCCTTGGGATAAGCGCAAATGGGCTGCGCGAACGCGCGGCCCTTGCCTTTTCCGCTGGGGTCCGTATTTCCCCGCGCAATCACCTGCTCGGGCGCTTTGCCTTTTTCCACCCAATCCTCAAGCGACTGGGTAATATTGTGGGCCGCATCGTCCAAAGCCGGGTTGAATGTCATCCCAAACTGGCCGAAATCGGCAGGCCCAGGCCCACCCCCGCAATGCTGCATTCCCGGAACCAGGAACAGCCGCACAAACCCATCCGTCTCCTGTTTCCCCACGGTTTGCTCCACGCTGTTGTAGTAGTCGATCGTGGCCAGAGGAGAGATCGCCGCATCGTTCCATCCGTGATACAAGATCAGCTTCCCGCCATGCGCTTTGAACGCTGACAGGTCCGGATTCACCGCATCGAGCGCAGCGGATGTCTTCTGCTGCGCGGCCTTCAGATCGCGATCCAGGTCAAAGCCTTTCAGGTTCCAATCTGGATTCGAATAGACGAGATTGCGAAAGTAGCCTTCCGAATAGGCCGCGCCCGCGCTCGTTCCCGGCTTGTCTCCGGTGATCCAGCCCGGCCAACCGTTGTCGCCCAGTTCTCCGCCGGGCAGCAGCCCGTAATACTCGAGCTTGCTATCTTTGAGGTGCGAGTCGGCATACAGGGCCTTCAGGCTATCTGCCTGCGGCTGCGTCAGGCACGCGGTTGTCTCCGCGCCCTTGCAGACCATTGTGTCAGGCGAGAAATGGCAGGTTCGTGGATCAGCCAGAAACGCGCCCGGCTCTCCGTTGCCGCACGCTTTCAACACCGCCTTGTTGATAGCCGGAACCTTGCTCGCGGGCAGATATTTCTCTGGGCTGGACTGCAACGCGAGCGTCATTTGCGCGGCGCGGCTCAACAAGTTGGTCCAGTTGTATGCCGGAGCGCCGGCCAGAATGCCGTCGTAGTCCTGAGGGAACCGCTGCGCCTCCATGAGCGCCTCGCGCCCACCGTCAGAGCAACTGGTGAAGTAAGTGTGTTGCGCGGCGCGGCTATACAACGCCTGCACCAACGTCTTGCTCAAATCGGTCATCGCATGCACCCCGCGATAGCCGAAGTCGATCACCTTTTCAGGGTGCCCCAGCGCCCATCCAGAGTCGGTGCCGCCGCCGGTGTGGCCGGTGTCTGTACCGCCGGTGGCAAACCCGAGCAGTACCGCGCCCGCCAGACCCTGATAGCCGATGGAACCCGCAAACCCGCCGTTGCCCTGACCAATAAATTTGCCGTTCCACCCGGCCAGCGGCAGCCACACTTCGATTTTGATTTCCGAGTCAGCCGTGGGCCGCGAGATCGCGATCACCCTGCAAAATGCGGGGAGCTTTGTGAAGATGGGATTGGGATGTTCCTGTTTAAGATCGAGCGTTCCAGCTGGTACGACAGCAGCCCGCACAATCTCAGTCTGGGAAATGCTCAGCTTGCTCAACTCCGCGCATGCTTGCGCCTCAGCCGTCTGCCCGCTTACCGCGCCAACCGCACACGTCACCAACGCAATCAGCGCCAAAGCTGCCCGCTTGCGCATGCATCGCTCCTGGCCGGCTCCGTTTTCGATCACGGACCGGAACCACTCGATGATAATCGGTCGAGTGGTTCATCGATTCGCAATCTCTCTGGGGAAAGGCTTGAGCGCGCCTCTTTCTAGTGGAAGACTCCGAGCAGCCAGCAAATGAGCAAAATCAGCAAAATAGTTCCGAGGCCGATGCCTCCGCCGCCGCCGTAGCCCCAGCGCCGGTACCCGTAGTAGCCCCCGCCGCCCCCAAACAGCAAGATCAGAATAATGATCAAAACAATCAATCCCATCGCAAATCTCCTTTTCGCCGTCCATCGCGGAGCAGTATCTCCAAGGTTCGATGACCGCAGCCCTTCATTTGGAGTCTTCCATGCGGCGGCCTCTGGCGCTGTGCAATTGGGACCATTGAAGATCGACGTGAATACCTTGGGCGGGCTAGTGGTCGCGCATCCAATGCCGGAACCAGATGTCCAGAGCTGCAAATGCCACGAGCGCGAAGGCTGCGGCAACCACCTTGAGCGAATGCCTTACCCACGTTTCAGGCCGCTTCTCCGGCCCGGCGCCAAGCAAGATCGAAAGATAATGGTCGCCCCGGCTCAATTTCTCTATTGCCCGATTCCAGTTTTCCCGTTCCTGCTGGCCTTGACCTTCGAATCGGGCCTCAACCCTGCTTGCCAAGGCAGTGATTTTTCGTTCGTATGCGTCCTGATCATAGCCACGGTCGAATTCAGCGCTGACAACCTTCATATCGGGCAGGGTCCACCCGGTTTCGGAGAAGTAGAGCATCTTGCGCTCAACCTCGGTCAGCGGCGTTCCTTCGCGCTCCGCCTCATCGCCGATCCTCGCGGCCAGGTAGTCTTTTGCTTCACGAATGGTTTTGAATCTCGTTGTGCTTCGTACCGCGCGACCACTCGGATCGTCGATGCCGGCAAAGGAACGATTGCTCACGTGGCCTGCCGCCAGGATTCGGCGGGTTAGCCATAAGTAGAGCCCTATTAAGGGCCAAAATACCATCCAAAGAATGGCCGATTCCGCCCTTCGACCCTCCGCGTCGTCGTCAATGGAAACGGCCCAGAGTCCGACAGCGAAGAAAACAGCCAAGAATCCGAGATAGCCGCCCCAAACTCCCAGGAATAGAAGGACGTCGTGCATCCGATTCTCCCGCACCCACTGT
>Ga0210388_10003624_pt1 | contig 12077 bp, 8 predicted proteins | sample IncBWC19OmetaG_FD_155485 | JGI IMG/M metagenome (GOLD analysis project Ga0210388, IMG submission 155485) | Forest soil microbial communities from Barre Woods Harvard Forest LTER site, Petersham, Massachusetts, United States - Inc-BW-C-19-O ... | reverse complement strand
CTAAGTGTCGATGACGAGACAAAAACGATACGGAAAAAGCATGAATGCTCTCTGTTGGAAGTTTTTTCGGACGTGGGTTCGACTCCCACCGCCTCCACCATTTTCTTTAATCTCCTCATTTTTTTTTGCGTGGCCCGAAGTGTGTTTTTTCAGGGGTTTCTACGAAAAGTGGGTGTTTTGTGATGGTTTTTTGTGGTGTTTTCGTGGTCGATTTGTGGTGTTTTCGTGGTCCTTAGAGACACGTGTTCCTGTCTTCAAAATTTTCCACTTTTTGAAAATATTTTTCTCCGGTTACCGATGTGCGGCGCTTGCCTGCTGCGCTCGCGGAGGCCCCAGCGTGAATTCTGCGAGCCGCTTCCATTTAGCTGCCCCCCCATTCTCGATTGAAGAGAAGTAAAATTGGTCGGACAACTTGTGGTCGACGTTTGGAAGTACCCAGACTTTAGCGTTTTCCGCAACAGGAGCTCTCCCGATGAAACAGTTATTGGCCTTCCTGAGCATATTCTTGCTCGGGCCTTTCCTTGCCGCGCAGGACGCCCGAACGGTGACCGAGCCAGTGCTGCCGCCGGTTTGCCGCTCACTCGACGCACAGCTCAGTGTCAACGGTCAAGGCCTCGCACAGGCGGACGAGGCCAAACTGGACACAGCGCGAATTCAGCAGGCCCTCGATTCTTGCGGCAAAGGCCACGGGGTCATTTTGCGGTCCCATGGAGCAGCGAATGCGTTCCTGAGTGGGCCGCTGGAGCTGCGCGAAGGTGTCACCCTCATCGTCGATCAGGGCGCGACTCTGTTTGCGTCTCGCGATCCGGCTGTCTACGAAAGGACTCCGGGCAGTTGTGGGTTGGTGAATGAATTGGGCAGCGGATGTAAACCATTGATCTCGGCCCAGCACGTATCCGGAGCGGGCGTGATGGGCGACGGCGTGATCGATGGTCGCGGCGGTGAAAAGCTTCTTGGCAAGGACATCACCTGGTGGGACCTCGCGGAGCAGGCCCGGGCAGGCGGCCGCCAGCAGGTGCCGCGCCTGATTGTCACTGACGGTGCCGACAATTTCACTGTCTACCGGATCACGCTGAAGAACTCGCCCAACTTCCACATTGTCTATAACCATGGCGATGGCTTCACAGTATGGGGACTGAAGATCGACACCCCGAAGCGTCTTGCCCGCAACACCGATGGGGTCGATCCCGGAGCAGGGTCGAAGAACATCACGATAACGCAGAGCTACATTCGCACCGGCGACGACAACGTGGCGATCAAAGGCGGCACCGGCGGCGTTACCAATATGACGGTCAGCCACAACCATTTTTATTGGGGCCACGGAATGTCGATCGGGAGCGAGACTAATGGTGGAGTCAGCAAGATTCGCGTCTTCGATCTCTCGCTGGATGGCCCCGACAACGGAATCCGCATCAAGTCAAACGGGTCGCGCGGCGGTTTAGTGCATGACGTTATTTACGACGACGTCTGTATACGCGACTCTCCGAATCCAATCACGCTGGACACCGGTTATACCGCGGCCGGCACGGTCGAGGGAAACTCACCGCCGACTATGCGCGATATCAAACTGCATAATGTTCGTGTGTCGGGCGGCGGCAAGATTTCGTTCAACGGATACGCGACGGACTACCGCGTCGGGGTCACTCTCGACGATGTCCTGCTGACAGATTTGGCAGCCTATTCTTACTCGATCCACCATGCCGATATTGTCCTGGGGCCGGGTCCGGCAAATCTGACGGTCTCTGGTGGTGTCGACTCGACGCTACAGGGGACGCCGGGCAACGGATCGGCAAGGTCATGCACGGATAGGTTCGTTCCCTTCCCGCAATAGTGACCGTCTGTCACAGGGTCGGCAGGGTGAAGAGGACTACGCTCTACGGCACTACTTCCGTCGCGCTGGCAAAGCTGAGCTGGTGGATGGCCATCCACGTTTGGGAGTAGGCGCTCAGCGCGTCTGAGGTAACCGCACGTGCTTCCCGCAGTGCATCGAGATAGTCGATCAGTGCCAGACCACCGTGTTCGTAACTGAACTTTGAGATGTCCAGAACGTCCTTCGCTTCGTCGAGATAGTGCCCGTTGTACCGGTCCGAGAGTATCTTCGCGTTGGCGTAGCCGATCCAGGCCTCATCGACATCGGCGATAACCTGGTTGCGCACTGCAAGCTCAGTGAAGCGACTGGCCTGCGCGACGTATTTGCTCGTCTCCTTGTTGCCCTGATTGCGGTCGAAGAAACGCAGAGGAAGGTTGAAGCTGAAGGCGGCAGTGTTGTCCGGGCCGTTGCGAGCATAGTCGGCTTCGATGGTTGGGTCGGCGGTGCCGTTCGCGTAGGCGAGCTTCACGTTTGCGTCGGCAACGGCCACGCCAAGATGGGCCGCATGATAATCGGGCCGCGCAGCGATGGCCTTCTGCTCCAGGTCTTCCATCGTGCCGGAAACAACTGGGGGGACGACATCGCCAACCACATCGAAGTCCTGGCGCGGCTTGTCGTAGCCAAGCAGTACCTGGAGTTGGACGCTTGCCTGTTGTGCGTTGGTGATCGCGTTCGATTCATCGGATTCGAACTGTGCCAGTTGAAGGTCCAGCCGCTCGAAGTCCAGTTTGGCAAGGTCCCCTGCCTTAAAGCGTTCCCGGCCAATATCGAGCTCTTTCCTGAAGTCGTTCAGGTTATCGTCAGCAAGCTTCTTCGCCGCCTTGGCGATGACGAAGTTGGTGAACGCCTGACGCACCGAGAGGATGGTCTGCTGTTCCTGGGCATGATACTGAGCGTCGGTTTGGGCTGTTGTGGAATGTGCGCTGTCGAGGCGCCAGCGGCGCTTCTCTCCGCGCTCAAACAGACGGGAGACGCCCACGCTGTAGTAGTAGGGATTATTGGCGTACTCGCCGAGTGTGACGTCCGAACCAGTGACGACCAGGTTCGGGTTTTGCCTCACGCCTGCCTGGAGCTCCTGTGCTTTGACGGAGAGTAGGTTCTGCTGGGCCGAAAGCAGAACCGGGTTCTTTACGCGAGCCAGGTCAACTGCCTGCTGCATGGTGATGGGCACGTAGGCCGGGGAAGGCTGGTTCTGACCATATCCAACCCAGGGGAACAGCAGGACGCAGGCCCCAGCCAGGACGATTCGACGACTTTTTTTCGTCACTGAATCTCCTTTCGCTTGGATGGAAGCGGTTAAATTTCGGCCTGTGCGCGCGAACAGCATTAGTTCTCAAACTCCGTCTCAGGTGTGGGAAGGACATCGTCCGGTCTCGCGACCCAGACGTAGAGGGTTGGCAAAAGAAAGACGCTGATTAAGAGAGCGCCAATGAGGCCGCCGACGATGACGATGGCAAACGGTCGCTGCGAATCGGAGCCAATGCCATGCGATGTGGCGGCCGGCAGGAGGCCCAGGGTCGCGACAAGCATCGTCATCATGATAGGGCGAAGCCGGAGAACAGCGCCCTCGATGGCGGCCTCTTCGATCGAATGACCTCTAACCCGCATCTGGTTGATGTATTCGAGCATGATGACGCCGACCTGCACCGACACGCCAAACAAAGCGAGAAAGCCGACGCCGGAGGAGACGGAAAAGTGGGTTCCGGTAAAGAACAGAGCAAGCAGTCCGCCGAGCGGTGCCATGGACACATTTAGAAGGATGAGCAACGCCCACTTGCCGGAGTGAAACATGGTGTAGAGGATGACGAAGATGATCAGGATGGTGATAGGCAAAACCAGCATCAACCTTCGGGACGATCGCTTCTGACTCGCGTACTCGCCAGCCCAATCGATCTTGTAGCCCGGGGGGAGTTTGACCTGGGCGTCGACCTTACGGATGGCCTCTTCGACGGTCGAGCCGAGGTCGCGATTTCGGACGCTGTATTTGATGGCGACGTAGCGCTGGCCGCCTTCACGGTACACCTCTTCTGCCCCGTCTTCGGTCTTGATGGTCGTGAGTTGGGCGAGGGAGACACGCTCGCCCGAGGGGGCGAGTAGGCGGATGTCGTCGATCGCCTCCTGGGTGTTGCGGTACTGCGGAAGGTAGCGGACGACGACGTCATAGCGGGCCTCACCCCGGAGGACCTGAGTGACTGCGTTGCCGCCGACGGCGGTCTGGATGGCGTCCTGAACGTCGGCCACGTTAATGCCAAAGCGGGCGGCGGCTTCGCGGTTGACACTGTAGTCGAGGTTTGGTTGACCGATAACGCGGAACAGGCCGAGGTCCTGGACACCCTGGATTTTGCCCATGACGGAGACGATCTGGTCGCCCTTTTCTTCGAGGGTCCTCAGGTCGTCGCCGTAGATCTTCACGGCAAGCTCGCCTTTGACGCCGCTGACGGCCTCTTCGACGTTGTCAGAGATAGGCTGGGAGAAGTTCCAGAGGACGCCGGGGGTTTTTTCGAGTTCGCGGTCCATGGCGGCGATGAGCTCCTCTTTATTTTCCTTAAAGACGGGGCGCCACTGGTCCTTGGGCTTGAGGTCGACGAAGTATTCGGTGTTGAAGAAGCCGGTAGTGTCGGTGCCGTCATCGGGTCGTCCGGTCTGGCTAACGACCTTGAGGACCTCCGGGAAGGCCGAGAGCTTGAGACGGGCTTCGTTCATGATGCGGAGACTCTCAGTGGGGCCGGTCGAGGGCGCTAACGTGCCTCGGACCCAGATGGAGCCTTCATCGAGGTGAGGGAGAAACTCGGAGCCGATGACGCCGCTGAACATGAGGAAGCCGGCGAGGAGCAGCGCCAGTCCCGCAAGACCGACAGTGAAGAAGTGATGTTCGATCGCCCACTTGACGGCGTGGCGATAGCGACTGGTGAGCCATGCCATTACCGGGTTCTCCCACTCGCTGGCGCCCTTGGGGAAGAGCAGGCTCGCCAGCACTGGGGCAAGCAGCAGCGAGAAAACCAAGGCGCCGAGCAGAGCGAAGCTCACCATCCATGCCATTGGCTTGAAGAGGCGCCCTTCCACCGACTGCAGCGTAAAGATTGGTAGGTACGCGGTGATGATCATTGCACGCGCGAAGAAGACCGGGCGCTGCACCTCGTGCGTGGCCTCGCGGATCTGCTGTGTCGGGGTAACACCCTCCTTGCGGCCATGGCTGAGGTGTCGGACGATGTTTTCCACGATCACCACGGAGCCGTCCACCACCATGCCGAAGTCCAGCGCGCCAAGCGAGAGCAGGTTCGCCGGAATACCGCGCAGATTCAGGCAGATTGCGGCGAAAAGCAGCGCAAACGGCATGGTCAGGGCAACAATGATCGCGCCACGCACATTGCCAAGAAAGAGGAACAAGATGACCACGACGAGAATGATGCCTTCGGTCAGGTTGTGCAGTACCGTGTGGGTCGTGTAGTGGAGAAGCTCGCTGCGATCGAGGAACGGGACGATCTTGACGCCGGGAGGAAGGACACGGCTATTGAGTTCGTCGACCTTCTGGTGGATACCCTCAAGCGTGGCGTCGGAGTTATCGCCTTTTTGCATCAGGACGATGCCTTCGACGACGTCGTCGTTGTCGATTAGCCTTCCGTCCTCGTGATGGATGGCCTGCTTGCTGCCGGGTTTGTCCGTGTGATCCACGCACGGGTCAGTTGCGCTGAAGGAAGCTCCCGACTCCGCGGGCGGGGTAGTACCGAAGCGGCAGGTCTTGCCGATCTGGCCGAGGCGTATCTTAGGGCCCTGGACGACTGTGGCGATGTCTTTGACCCGCAAGGCAGTGCCGGACTGGGTCTTGAGGACGGTGTCCTCGATGTCCTTGACGTTCTTGTAGAGGCCGACCTCGCGGACATTGACCTGCTGCTGGCCCTGCTCGATAAAGCTGCCGCCGGCGTTAGTGTTGTTGTTGGTGAGTTGTTGCTCGAGCTGGCCGATGCTGAGACCGTAGGCGACGAGCTTATTCGGATCCACGCGGACCTGGTACTCGCGCGTGACACCACCAAAGCTGGAGACGTCGACGACCCCGGGAACGGACTTGAACTCTTTTTCAAGCTTCCAATCCTGCAGGGACTTGAGCTCCATGCTGTCGTAGGCGGGGTTGGTGGAGCGCAGCGTGTACCAGTAGATCTGGCCGACCGGACTCCAGTCCGTGCCCATCTGGGGCTGGAGGCCGGCAGGAAGCGTGACCAGCCCAAGCCGCTGGAAGACCTGGTCGCGATTGTCCTTGTTGACTGAATCGTCGTCAAAGATCATGGTGACGCTGGAGAGGCCGGCGAGCGAGGTCGACCGCAGATGGGTCATGTGCGGAATGCCGGCCATCTGGATTTCGATCGGCGTGGTGACCTGCTGCTCGACCTCTTCGGCGGCGCGGCCAGGCCACTGCGTGATGACCTGAACATAGTTGTTAGCGACGTCGGGGTAGGCCTCCACGGGAAGGTTATGGAAAGAGACGACTCCCCAGCCGAAGAGCATGATCGAAAGACCGACGACCAGCCACCGGTTGTCCAACGCAAAATCGACGAGACCTCGAATCATTACTGGTCCGCCGTATTCTGCAGCGCCAGCACGTTTGAGACGACTTGCTGACCCACGTCGATGCCGGAGAGTATCTCCTGCATGTTGCCCGGCAAACTGCCGCCGCCACGCACCGACACACGGCGGAACTTACCGTCGCTTGCAGGGACATAGACCCAGTCGCGGTCATGCAGGTGCAACACCGCGCTCGCAGGCACCTGTACATGCGTCTGGAGAGTTTTGCCATGGATCGTAGCTGTGGCAAACATTCCCACACGCATCAACATATCGGGATTATCGACTTGGATGCGTACCTTTGCGGTGCGGATCTGCGGATCAAGGACCGCGCCGATGTCACTGATCACGCCAGTCAGCACGCGGTCCGGATAGGCCGTAAGACGAATCTCCGCCTTCTGGCCGAGATGCACCATGGGGAGATCGTTCTCGTAAACATCGCAGACGATCCAGACGTGTGACAGGTCTGCGATAGTAAAGGCATTGGCCGAACCGGCGTAAGTAACGCCAGCAACACCGGCAGTAGTCACATTCTGCGCGACGATGTACCCCGAGGCCGGAGCATAGACCTTCACCATCGCCGCAGGATGGTTCTTATCGACACCGAGCACACGCAACTGCTCTTCCGAGGCAGAAAGCGCTGCCTTGGCGTCGTCCTCTGCATTCTGTGCAATCTCGACCTGACTGTTTGGAATCGCTCCCTTTTCGTTGAGTATCTTGGCGCGGTCGAGCTGGACTTGGGCGAGACGCTCGTCATTGACGGCCTTTAGGTATTGACCAAACGCGCCGGATACGTCACTGCTCTGTACGTCCATGAGCAGCTGCCCTTTTTTGACGAAGTCGCCGATGCGGGCGTAGACCTGAACCGCTCGGCCGGAGGCGATGGAGATGACGGGAATGGTGCGGGAGACGTCGGGATTGACCGTGCCGGTGACCTGGATCGTCGGAGTCGCCGCATAACTCGTCGCAGCCACCAGTGTGAACTGTTCCGGGTGGTCCACGCGCACCAGGTTCACGTCCGTGTCGGCCTGGACAATCGCGGCCGGGGGAGCTTCATTTTTGGGATCGGAGGGCTTACCGTTGCAGCCTGCCAACAGATAGGTGCCGAAACAAAACACAATCAAGGCATGACGCCCGAAACAGATTGAACTCATCGCGTAAACTCGTTGTCCCTCATTGACCCAAGCTAGTCTGTTACTTATTAGAGATTATCCGACACGCGACCGGAGATGACGGTCCCAACTGGCTAATCATGGAAGGGCATATCATGAGAGTGCGTCTCTCTGATGACGAGATCGTCACATCAAAAGTTTACCGTTTGGCCGCCTGTTGCGCGCTATTTTTTGATTATGCCGAAGTTACATGGTTAGCCATTTGTCCTAAAGACCCTTGAATATAACTGAAGTTGCTCAATTGCTTGTAAAGATTTGGCGTTGACCGTTCCCGATGCAAGCAGCTCGTGCGCTGGCTCGCATAACTTGAGGGCCGCGCTTCAGTACAAATCATTGGCAATTTTTTTTTCTAGCCGACCAGCACAAGGAGGAACGATGCCTAAGTTTCCCGAGAATGGAATGGTTCACTTGAACAGCCCTCACTCGGTGACGGAGACCCTGGCACGGTTGGAGATGATCATTCAATCAAAAGGGATCGCGGTCCTCGCACGGATCGACCACAGCGGCGATGCCGCCAAGGCAGGTTTGGAGATGCACCCGACAAAACTGCTCATCTTTGGCAACGCGAAATCGGGCACGCCTTTGATGATCGCATCGCCGACCGTTGCCATTGACCTGCCCCTCAAGGCACTCGTCTGGGAGGACGCGGACGGCAAGGTCTGGCTCTCGTACAACAGCCCCGCCTACCTCAAGCAGCGGCACGGCATCCCGGACGACCTGCTGCAAAACATCGCAGGCATCGTACCAATCTGCGCGGAAGCTGTGCGCCAGGGCGACAACATGCTTGACTCACCAACATCACAGTTTGTGCCGAGATGACGCGTAGCGCTTCATGACCGGGACCTGATGTTTTTACGAAGGAAGACCGTCGCCTGCGGATTGTCGTTATAGCGTTCGCATGAAACGTACCCACGCTTCCGATACAGAGCAATGGCAGCCTTCAGATCATCATAACTATCAAGGTAGATCCAACGCAGACCCTTGCTGCGGGCGAAGTCCTCTTGTGCGTCCAGCAACCTGTCTGCAATGCGATGGCCTCGCGCCATAGGTTGTACATAGAGGCGCTTACATTCCCCGGCGAATGGAATGGAGGCGAGCTTTCTCAGGACGACACACCCAACGGCTTTTTCATCCAGATAGGAGAGCCACACGCCTGAACCGGGGTCGTCGATGATCTTCTGGATCGCTTCGGGAGTGTCCCGCTGGACAACGCTCACCGCCTCGTAATACTCCCCCAGTAATCGAATGGCGTCATCATTGGATTTAGACAACCGAACGATTCGAATGGAAGACCGCTTAGGTCCATTCAGAATGGAGCGGACCTTCGAAAGCGAGTCAAGCAGGGCCGTGCGGTCCGTTGAATTGACATTAGCCAGCAGCCCTTTTATCTGCAGTGCTGATTGTTCATTCAGCCAGGCTACAGCGCTCTCTCCCGCAGGCGAGAGCGTAAGCAACTTCTCACGGCCGTCCTGCTTTGATGGTGCCTGCCGCACCAGCTTTCGTTTGGTTAAGAGTGCCAGACTTCGACTGATGTATCCGGCATTCAGGCAAAGCGTCTCTTGTAAGGTGGAAGCCGTCAGCCTGGGACAGGCCCCGATCTCATACAAGATACGAGCTTCTGTGAGCGAAAGGTCCCCGTTGAGGTGACGTTTGCGCAACAAGCCTAATCGCGCCGTGTAGAAGCGATTGAACTCCCGCACTGCAGAGATTTCTTCCTCTTCCTCCATGTTGCCGACCGCCATGGAGAAAGTCTAAATGTTTATAGTTGCTAAAAGCAACTATTTTGGACGCCAGAAGGTATTGTCTACGGTAGCTAGAGAAGTATTCCGAATAGCTGTCAAAAATCGTCCTGACGATCAATCAACCCTCCACGTTCGGCTATCCGAAGAAATGTCGCAGCAGTGCAGCTGAGCTGACGCCGATCGCGACTGTAGGAAGCATCGGGAGGCGTGTGGCTGCGAGGACCGTTAGTCCGAGAGCGACTAGATTCGAGGGACGCGACGTCGCGAAGACCGGAGCAATGACGCAGATCAGGACACATCCTGGTGCCGCTTCAAGGACGATAGTCGCCTTCTCACCCAAAGTATGTCTTCGCAATACCCAAAATCCCAGTACGCGTGTCAAATATGTGACGAACGCCATCCCCAGGATGGTCAATAGGTCCCAGCGTCTTAGCATTCTTTTTGCCCTGGAAACAGATAGGCGACGGTCAGTCCAGCCACAGTCCCACCAGCCACGTACCAAGAGCCTGAGATGGAGAGATGCAGCGCCACTGCTACGGCCAGACTGACTACCCACGGTATTGCGGCCTTGTGGCCCTTCCAAAGACCTTTCAGAATTACCAGAAATACCGCAGGAAACGCCATGTCCAGTCCGAGGACCTGGGGATTGCCGACCCTTGGGCCGACTAGAGCACCGACTGTCGTCGAGATAAGCCAGGTCCCATAGAGGCCTGCAGCCAGGCCAGCGTAGTAAGGCAATGAAAGCTGCCCCGTCGCGTACTCCTGGTCTCTGGAGCGGGCCTCTTCCAATCCGAAGGCCCAGATTTCATCTGCCATGAAGAAGAGGGTCAGAGAGGCCCTGCGGGCAGAAAGCGTGCGCATTCGTGGCGCTAGAGTCGCACCCATTAGAAGATGGCGACTATTTACCAGAAAGGTCATACCCACAATAAGGAACAATAGTGGTGGGTTTCGCCATAGCTCAATCGCTACAAATTCGGAGCCGCCGGCGAAGTTGAGACCACACATGAGCGCGACCTCTACGACACTTAGTCCCTTCTGCCCGGCCTGAGCGCCTAAGACCAACCCAAACGGCGCGACCCCAATCAGAAGGGGGGCTATCCGGAGTGCGCCGCGCCGGACCTCACTTAGCGGACCGCTCAAAGATTTGGCGGTCCGTGGCTTCGAACGCTCTGGTCCCTCGCTGGTTAAAGCGTTCATCTCGAATTGACCAAAATTGACGGCACGCTCAGCAGGCTCCGTCTTGTCGCGCAGATTCCGCATAAATGGGAGTTTGCGGGTGTGCACAGTCTTCGTCTTGACGAATCTTGTTGCCTCGGATGTATTGTCCAGGCGTGACCCCAACGTAGCGCTTGAAGCGGCGTGTCAGGTGGCTCTGGTCCGCATACCCTACGGATAACGCGGTCGAGACAATGGAAGCGCCCTTAGCGAGTCGCTCCCGCGCTCGTCTTATACGCACCCCTTCGAGATAGGCATGAGGGGGCACCCCTACTTCGCTCTCAAATACCCGAGCAAAGTAATAGGGGCTAAGAGAAGCGACCGATGCCAGATCAATCAAAGAAACATCATGATTGAAGTGGGCCTCAATGTACTCACGTGTCCTCTTTACCGCCAGGCGTTCCCTGCCAATGCGTCTGCCTGTCACTTGGGAATCAGCATGTTGCGCAGTGAGATACGCCAGCACCTCGAATAGATACGATTGCCGTTCAATCTTAGGAGCATTCGCGGCCAGGCACCCGTGGAAGCGGGACAGCAGTGAGGTCAGGCAGGGGTCGTTTAGCACTGCGTTCGTGAAGAAAGATACGTTGGCTCTCCTGTCGAAGTCGTCGAAGATCCGGGCCAGAATGGCTCCATCAAAATAGAGATTGCGGCAAACGTAACCTTCGGGGGTGGCCGGCTCTCCGGTGTGAGGCTCGCCGGGATTGGTCACTAACGTTTGACCGGCAGATATCACTCGCGTAGAACCCCGGTGGAAGCAGTATTCTGAACCTGCTTCGACGAGACCGACGACAAAATAGTCGTGCACGTGACGAGGAAATCGATGCGTTACAAAACGTGCGTGCAGGGCCCCGGTTGAGTCGAACTCATCGAGGCGGTAGTATCGCGACCATTCTGGCTTCTGCATTTTTTCCATAGTTAATCATCAAAAGACTTACGGCGGCACGCTTAACTCGATACGAATCGATCTGCGATTTTGTTCCGGACCGCTACGTTGACAGGTTCAGCCCGAGGATACGGGGTAGTCAGTCACAGTGCTAATGCGATATCAGTCTTCGCTTCATCGAATCTTCCTTATATACGCGATTCCGGATCGTTCCTTCTAGAAAATGAACGGAGCGAGCGCTTTAACTTGATGACAATATTGCAGGTACTCCTCACCAAATCTCTGGACCATAAATTGCTCTTCTGCCCGAGTCTTCAGCCAAAACGAGAGCCCGCAGATCACAATGCCGACGAAGCTTCGGATCTCGCCTCGCTGCAGCGCCGAGCCAATCATCCCCAGTAGTATGCCGCTGTAGATTGGGTGACGGACTATGCGATAGGGGCCCCTCCGCACAAGCGTGTGGTCCTCCTTCACTGTGACAGAATTGCTCCAATTGCCGCCAAGCATCACCCGGGCCCAAATGCTGAACACAACACCCATCAGCACGGTGACCAGACCCACGAGCGCGATAGGAATACCCACCAAGACTAATTGACGGTCAAGCCATGAAATCCCAGTCCCCTTGGCAAAGATCA
>Ga0210388_10003623_pt1 | contig 12079 bp, 10 predicted proteins | sample IncBWC19OmetaG_FD_155485 | JGI IMG/M metagenome (GOLD analysis project Ga0210388, IMG submission 155485) | Forest soil microbial communities from Barre Woods Harvard Forest LTER site, Petersham, Massachusetts, United States - Inc-BW-C-19-O ... | reverse complement strand
ATAGATGTAATGCCATACCAATCTGCAATACGGATAATTGTTCCAAGATTACCCGGATCATTGATCTGATCCAGCACGATAATCCAATTGCCAGGTATATGGGCATGAGCCGGCAAAAGTTCTTGTTTCATATGACAGATCGCGATTGCTGAATCATTACTCTGCAAACTTCCTATCTGGTCAAGCTCTGTGTCTCCTGCCATCTCCAGACGATCTTTATATACGGAAACTACAGTCGGATATTTCTTCAAAAAGTATTCCGTAACAATAAGTTTATGTATCGTAAAATCCGAATTCAGAACTTCGAGTACAGACTTCTCGCCTTCTACAATAAATTGACTATATTCTCTTCGAAATTTCTTATTTTGAAGAGATTTAGTGAATTTTACGATCTGTTTATTTAACATCTTAAGAAAATATTGAAGCTGCTATATTACGTCTTTACCTTCATAGTCGCAATCCTTGTGTTTTCCGGATGTAAACCTTCTGTTACCTATTTTGCCAATGATCCGCAATATAAGGGTAAATACATGCTTTATTCTCAGACGATAAAAGGCCATAAGCATGTAAGCTCCTCTGAATTGGATGCCTTATTAAAACAAAAAGCTCAATATAAGTTTCTTGGTTTTACACCTTATCTCACCATTCATTATTTTGGTAAGTCTTTCTATGATACCGCGTATATACACTCAAAAATACGTAAGACGAAGGAGCGGTACAATACAAAAATTGCGCGGAGATATTTCACTGAAAAACAATTTCAGAAACTGAAGAAAAAAGAATCCAATAAATTAGCCCACCTGAATTCCACACTTGAAAAAGGAAACTGGCTGATGAGTTCGTTTGGTGAACCAGCCTCGATACTGGACACTGCTGCGATAAGTTATTCCAGCAAACAACTCTCAACCTATTTAAGCAGTAAGGGTTATTTCAGAAATAACGTTCATACTAAAATTGATTACCTCGGAAGAAAAGCTTTTGTCGCCTATAAAATCACAGAAGGCCCGGTATATTCTTTTGAAGAAATCAGTTACGATATTCCGGACTCCATAATATATAAACTTGTTACTCGTAACAGGAATACCAGACTCATCAATAATGAGCAATACGATGAAACAAAACTAAACGAAGAACGTGAACATATATATAAATTACTTAAAAACAATGGATACTTTGACTTTACCAGACAATATATCAATTTTCTTGTTGATACCACCGGCCACAATCATAAGATAAATATCACGTTACAAATCGCACAACCTGATAAAGGAGAACATATACGATTTACATTGAACAAGGTAGTGTTTATACCTACTGTCAATCCAAATGATTCTACAGGGCTGCGCTCAAAAGATACCATCCATTACAAAGGAGTTGAATATTGTTTCTCGCAAAAAAAATATAATTACAAAATCCTTGACGGAAAAATCCGATTAAAAGAAGGAAGCTATTTCAAACAGGACTCGCTGCAACGTACACAACAACAGCTTGGATCATTGGATATGTATCGATTTGTTAACATCAATATGGTTAAGACCGATACCTCAAGACTGAATATGCTGATTTATACAAGTCCGCTTAAAAAATATCAAATTACACAAGAATATGGTATGAACATGGTTCAGGGAGTTATTCCGGGGCCGTTTTTTAATGTCAATTACAAGAATAGGAATATCTTTGGCAATTATGAAATGTTTGATATAAATGCCCGATATGGAGTCGAGGGACAAGCATCCGTACTTGACAACAAAACAAAATTACAAACGATTGAAACCGGTATTAATGCCAGTTTAACTTTTCCTCAATTTTTAATACCAACTCGTATTCGCTTTTCGGCAGCTAAGTATAATCCCAAAAGCCGCGTCATTGTTGGTTATAACTCTGTTGAACGACCTGAATATAATCGTTACGGTTTCCGGAGCCAGTTTCAATACATCTGGCAAAAAGGTGAAAATTCCGTTTTCACCTTTTCCCCTATTGATATAAATGTCATTAATAGCCACATTAACCTTACTGCATTTACAGATTACCTGAACACCTTAAAATCGGAAGGGAATAAACTATATGTCAGTTTTTTACCATCTATAGTAACGAACATGAACTTCAGTTACACCTTCAGTAATACCAGCATAGGTAAAAAAACATCATCTTTTTACTTCCGTCCATCGCTTGAAGTCGGAGGTCTCATTCCTGGACTTATCAGTAAATATGTGACTAAAGAAACAAACAATCAGCTATTTGGATTGCAGTATTACAAATATTTCCGGGTGCAGGTTGATTTCAGATATTATAAACCGATTGATAAAAAAACAACTTTTGCTATGCGAGCCAATGTAGGCTATGCCAGACCATTTGGTTCCTCCAATAGTACCTTTGTATTACCTTATGAAAAATATTTTTTCACGGGTGGAGCCAATTCCAACAGAGCCTGGCCATACAGACGGCTTGGGCCAGGCTCCTATCAAGATCCGGCATATACGTATGAAGAACCGGGCAATATGATTTTAGAAACGAGCTTCGAATATAGAAGGAAAATTTACCGTTTTATTGAAGGAGCTTATTTCATTGATGCAGGTAATATATGGACCATAAAAGATGCCACCAGACCAGGATCTGAATTCAAATACTTCAAATCTGTTCCTGAAATTGCGGTGGGCACTGGTGTAGGTGCCCGCCTTAATTTTACCTTTATAATAGTTCGGTTTGATTTAGCCGTCAGAGCCTGGGATCCGGGTAATCCTATAGATAATCGCTTTGTATTATTTGAAAAGAAAACACTTTATAACAAACCTGTACTCAATTTCAGTATAGGCTATCCTTTCTAAATTGAATATGATTACAAAAGAAGTAATTGAAACGAAATTTAAAGAAATACAGAACCATATCTGCAAACAGCTTGAACAGGCCGATGGAAAAGGTTTATTCCAAACGGATGAATGGAAGCGTAATGAAGGCGGAGGCGGTAGATCGTGCATAATCAGTAACGGCAATTGTATTGAAAAGGGAGGTGTAAATTTCTCTGCAGTTTATGGTGAAACCCCGGATGTTATTCTGAATGCCCTTAAACTATCTAAAGCCGATTTTTATGCAACGGGTGTGTCTATCGTTATGCATACATCTAATCCATGGATTCCGATTATTCATATGAATATCCGCTACTTTGAAATGAGTAATGGAATCTGGTGGTTCGGTGGAGGTATTGATCTTACACCTCATTATGTCGTGAAAGAAGAAGCCATATGGTTTCATCAGCAATTACGTGAAACGTGTGATCGTTTTCATGCATCCTTTTATAAAGAATTTAAAGCATGGGCAGATACATATTTCTATATCAAACATCGTGAAGAATCCAGAGGGATAGGTGGGATATTCTTTGACAGGCTTGGAGAACAAGCCCCTGTTAATAAACAGGAATTATTTGAATTTGTCTGTTCTCTGGGACATCTATTTCCAAAAATTTATTGCAAACTTATTACAGACAACAGCAATAAAAAATTTACAGAAGAGGAACAAAACTGGCAGCAAATACGAAGAGGCCGATATGTTGAATTTAACCTGGTATATGATAAAGGAACCAAATTCGGATTGGATACAAACGGAAGAATTGAGTCTATTTTAATGAGCCTTCCGCCCGAAGCAAACTGGACGTATAATATGAAAGTAAAAGAAGACAGTAAAGAAGCCGAAACGTTGAACTGGTTAAAAATGCGTCCCGATTGGTTAGCTTTGTAATGGTATGATAGATCTTTTAAAAAACATTGATGTACAGTTACTCATTTGGGTAAATCATTTGTTCAGAAGTGAATGGATGGATCAGTTTATGCTTTTTTGCACAGCTAGAAATTCATGGTTTCCGTTATATGGTGTATTAATAGTAGTTCTATATCTATCAAATCCCAAACAGATATGGCTGAATCTTTTTTTAATCGTTTGTTGTGTTACACTTGCGGATCAAACGGCCTCAACCCTATTCAAGCCTTTATTTGAGCGTTTAAGACCCTGCCACAATTCATTTGTTGCAGATAAACTGATCCTAATCAAAGATGTTTGCGGAGGTAAATATGGGTTTGTTTCATCACACGCTGCAAATACCTTTGCAGTTGTAACATTATTCTACAAGAAAAATGTTTTTAAAAATAAAATATATCTGTATATGTTTTTCCTCTGGGCAATACTTGTCTCTTTAAGCCGGGTTTATCTTGGGGTTCATTATCCGGGAGATATAATAATAGGTGCACTTGTAGGAATCTTCAGTACCCTGCTGATATGTATGATTCAGCAGGGCATTGAAAGAAAATTAAAGAAGATTTAATTTCGAATTAAACGAATCTTTGTAAGAAGCACCTATCGGCAACGAACGACCTTGAATCAATACATATTGGTTTTCGATCGTATCAATTTTACGGATGTTAATGATATAAGAACGGTGAATTCTTGAGAATCTTTTTTCAGGCAAACGATCCTGAAAACCTTTCATGGTTGAATGAACTATATGTTTATTACCGTCAGCAGTATATATGATGATATAATCAGCCAAAGCTTCTACATATAGCATAGATTCCAGATCAAGACGCACAACACGTCCCTCACTTCTGACAAAGATATCTGTAGCATTATCAGGTAAAGCTTTTTCTGCTTTTAACTCTTCAACTCGTTTAACCGCTTGAAGAAACCTTGGAAGTGTAATTGGTTTCACAAGGTAGTCCACAGCTCCAAGATCAAATGCTCTTATAGCATGCTCTTTACTACCAGTAATCATTATTACATAAGGCTTATCTACAAGTGTATCCAATAAATCATAACCTGTCATATCAGGTAGATTTACATCAAGAAACAAAATATCAACTGGCTGCTGCTTTAAAAAATTAACAGCTTCCATAGCATCCTTACTCTCACCAACTACAGTCAGTTGAGAAGCTTGTTGAACTAATTGACGAACCAATGTCCGAGACATTTCATCGTCATCTACAATTAAACAATCCATGGGTATTACATTTAAAATAATTAATTACTTATTATAAAATCTACTGATCAAATATATTACTTATTTGTTGGCAATCAGTGCCGCAAGATACTTACCTATTATATCAAATTCAATATTTACTTTTGTTCCCGGAACACATTCCTTAAGAGACGTATGCTCAAATGTATATGGAATTATTGCAACAGAGAAACAATTCTTTTCTGAATTTACAACTGTCAGGCTAATTCCATTCACACATACAGATCCTTTTTCAACTGTAATGTTCCCTTTTGAATCATCATACTGAAATGTAAAAAGGTGACTTCCTTTATCTTCAATACAACTTATGCATATAGCTACCTGATCCACATGGCCTTGTACAATATGACCGTCAAATCTACCATTTGCAGGCATGGCACGTTCAAGATTTACAAGCATCCCCTTTTTCCATTCTCCGATATTTGTTTTTCGGATTGTTTCCTGAATTGCTGTTACCGTGTGAGAATTCTCTGAAATCTTAATAACAGTCAGGCATATTCCATTGTGCGAAAGAGATTGATCAATTTTTAGTTCTGAAGATATTGAAGAACAAATAGTTAAATTAATATTTCCATCTCCCTGTTTGATTTCCTCAATAAAACCCAAACTTTCTATAATCCCTGTAAACATGAATTCTAATGGTATCTGAACGTAATATATTATTTTAGGTTATACTGAGCTATTTACCACGCCCCTGAAACATGATCAGTATAGTATCCAGCATAATTTCAATATCAAGCGATAATGACATGTTTTCAATGTACAATATATCGTATTTTAAACGATTAACCATCTCATCAACATTTTCTGCATACCCAAATTTTACTTGGCCCAATGAAGTAATACCTGGTCTTACCTTATGTAAGTGTTTATAATAAGGAGCCTTTTGAATAATCTGATCAATAAAATACTGTCTTTCAGGACGTGGACCTACTAATGACATATCTCCGATTAATACATTATAAAATTGAGGAAATTCATCCAATCTTGTTTTACGCATAATTTTACCCCATGGTGTAATGCGACTGTCCTTATCATTTGCAAGCTCAGGCCCTCTTTTTTCAGAATCAGTATACATACTTCTGAATTTATAGATACGGAAAGGCATTGAATCCTTACCAATCCGTTCCTGAGAATAAAATACAGGCCCTTTAGAACTTAACTTTGTAATTACTCCGAGAAAAAGTAGAAAAGGGAACCCAAGAATAAGTACCAATAAAGAAGAAGCAATATCAATAGCTCTCTTCAAAGCTTTTTGCCAAACAGGAATTAAATCCTGATTAATCTCCAGTAATGGAAATGCAAAAATATGTTTTACTTTTACTGAGCCTAAAATTAACTGATAATTGTCTGGTATAATCGAAATTGTTACATCAATACCTTCTAAACAACCCAATATTTCCACCAGAGAATCGTGCTCCTCTTTTTCCAGAGCAATCATCACCTTTTCAATCTTACATCGGTTGATTACGGTAATAATTTTATTAATATCTCCCACCGAACGTAAAACGGATTCGCATTCATCTTTGTGATTTCCTGATACGGGGAGATAGCTTACAAAAGAATAGCCATAAACATCCTTTTTCTGAAGCAGTTCATCATATACTTTGCGCGCAGCTGGTCCTGAACCAATTAATAAAGTGTTAAAATAAATCTTACCGGATGCAATGCTTTCTCTCAGGTAAGTAAATGTTATAATTTTTGAAAATGACGTACAAAAAAACTGAATGCAGAAATAAGCTGTAAATGTCTTATAATATTCTTTGTATTGACGTACTCCTTCATCATCCAGTAACAAAACAAAAAATATTATAACAACTCCAATAAGCGTATAATTAAAGCCTTTAAATAATTCCTTGATTCTTGTCTTGCCAAATATATCCGAATACGACCCTGCAAGAGTAAGTAGAACCACCCAGAATATACCAATAACAATGGAATTCAATATCAATGGAATATCAAACTGAGCAGCTCCTTCATCAAGAAGATGTTTTCTGGTAAAGAAAAAAACAATCCATGCCAATACAGAAGCTACAAAATCTGTTGTGGCTGGCAAAAAACTATAAGAAGATCTTTTCAATGCGTATTAAAAATTTATTTCGATATGAATATCTATTTTCCACTCTAAATTATTAAATCCCGTGAAGTAGAACTATTTTAGCATTCAAAATATTTATCTTTTAATTATTATTTCAGATGCCTGAAGATTCTTATTTACATAAGGGACTGCGTCGAAAGCTTATAAAAACCTTAAGGGACAAAGGAATACAGGATGAAATCGTTCTTCAGGCCATAGAAAAGGTACCTCGCCATATTTTTCTAGACAATGCTTTTCTGGAACATGCGTATCAGGACAAAGCATTTCCTATAGGAGAAGGGCAAACTATTTCACAACCCTATACAGTTGCCTCACAAACGAGTCTGTTGAAACTTGCTCCGGGTATGAAAGTATTGGAAATTGGAACTGGATCAGGTTATCAATGCTCTGTTCTGCTGGAGATGGGAGCAACAGTTTATACGATTGAATTTCATAAGAATCTGTATGAAAAGTCCAGGAAAATGCTTCAATCCATTGGATATACAGCCCAGTTCTTTTGCGGAGACGGAAGCGAAGGCCTTCCCCGCTTTGCACCTTACGATCGAATACTCGCTACTGCAGGTGCTCCTTATGTACCACAAAAATTGCTTGAACAATTAAAAACCGGAGGAATACTGGTGATTCCGGTTGGTGATCAGAAAAATCAGAAAATGTTGCGCTTGACAAAAGTCAGTGAAGATAAAATTATACAGGAACAATTTGGGGAATTCCGTTTTGTTCCATTGGTAGGAAAAGACGGATGGGCTCCTAAAACAAATAAGATATGAGTACGGTAAAAGGAAAACATCCCAAGGAATCAATTGTTATTAAATCTGAGTTAGTATTGCCAAACGATACCAATACTTTAAATAACCTGATGGGAGGACGACTCATGTATCTGATGGACGTTGTAGGTGCCATTTGTGCCCTCAGACATTGTAATAATGGTGTAGTTACAGCTTCCGTCGATAATGTTTCATTTAAAGAGCCTATAGCACTGGGGAACATTGTAACACTTCAGGCAAAAGTTACAAGAGCCTTCCATTCATCCATGGAGGTACATATCGAAGTATGGGCAGAGGATATTGTTCAGAAAAAGAAAATTAAAAGCAACGAAGCCTTTTTTACCTTTGTTGCACTTAATGACAATAAAAAACCAATCCCTATTCCTGAAGTAATTCCTGAAACGGAACGAGAACAGGAATTGTATGAAAGTGCTTTGCGTAGAAGGCAATTACGACTGATCCTTGCTGGCAGAATGAAGCCTTCTGACGCAACGGAATTAAAATCGTTATTTGACTAATCTTTTGTTTATCAGATATAAAGAATATAAATTGTGCTCGTTCATCACAAGAACAAACCCAGCTGACACAATAATCATTTGACTATCTTAAATTTAACAATTAAAATTTGGAATTGCATAGTAGCTTTTTTAATATTGATGTAATTTAAATGTTCAAACACGTAATCAATTAACCATCTAAAAATAAACTAAAACTATGAAAATGAAATTATTTGTAATCGGTTCAATGCTAGCAGTGGCATCTATGTATTCTTGTCAATCTGAGAAACCAGCTGAAACAACTACTACTGCCGTAGATACAATGGCTGCTGAAGTTACGTATGCTGTTAATCCAGAAAGTTCAAGTGTAATGTGGGAGGGTAGTGTTATAAAAGCACATAAGCACTTCGGTACACTTAAGGTATCTGAAGGTTCTTTTATGCTAAAAGGTACTCAATTGGTTTCAGGTATGTTTACTGCTGATATGAAATCGATCAATCCTACAGACAGTAACTATAATAAAGAACACCCTAAAGAATATCTTGTGAAACACTTATCTTCTCCTGATTTTTTTGCAGTTGATTCATTTTCTACAGCAACTTTTGTAATTAAAAGTGTAGAAGGTAATTCAGCTACGGGTGAACTTACTGTAAGAGGTAAAACAAATGAAGAAAAAGTTACAGATATTACCGTAGATACTACTACTGGTGTTGCAACAGCTAAAGGTAAATTAGTATTTGATCGTCAAAAATATGGAGTTGCTTATAAAAGCACAATGAAAGATATGGTTATTTCTGATGAAATAACTCTTGAAATAACTCTTATTGGTGACAAAAAATAATTAATTAAAGCTCTCTCGTAATTTGTTATATAATAGTTTAATGAAAAAACCTTCCGGGATTCCGGAAGGTTTTTATTTTCTCTGTTACTATGTTATGTGCTAGTACTACTACATTTGAATAATTTTAAACTCTACCCTCCTGTTTAATCTTCTTTGTTCTTCTGTGTTGTTAGAACTAATCGGCTGATCCGGACCATAACCTTTGCAGCTAATTCTCCTTGAATCGATATCATGTTTCACTAGATAATCTTTTACGGTTATTGCTCGTTCCTCAGACAACTTTACGTTAAGATCTCTACTACCTTGATTATCCGTATGTCCGGACACTTCTATAACCATATCCGGGTATTGTTTTAAAGTGGCAACCAGTTTATCTAATTCTGAATACGATTCAGATAATAATTCGGCTTTGCTTTGCACAAACAATACATGTTTCAATACGACGGTACTCCCTTTGGAAACTTCAAAGATTGTGGAATTACGTTCCTGAACTTGTACCTTACTACTTGTATCTTTAATAGTTGCAATAATAACTGTAACACTGGTATCTTTTTTAACAGGAATAGTAATAATGGGAGGTATAAATGGATTTTTTGATTGAATGCTATAAATTTGCTTAACATCTTCTTCTGTTAGAAACCGTTCCCAAATACTAAAATCATCCATCATTCCTGAAAAGAAATTTGCTTGTCCAGGCAAATCACAACCTATAATAAGATTTTCCTGATTCTGAATAAACGAAGTAGAAATTGAAGCCGAAGATACCAGTCGATCATTCAAAAAAAGTTTCATAACATACCCATTGTAGGACACCGTTAACATGTTCCATTTCCCGGTTTCAAGTGCGATATTGTTATACGTATACAACCCTTTGGAATTACCCTCTTCCCCCCCATCGAAATAAAACCCTTTATTCGTAACACCAAAACGATATTGAAAATAAGGGGACGTTTCTGTTTTGCAAAAGATAGGTGAATAGTCAGCTGTTTTTACTGATTCCCATGGATTCGTACTAATAAATTTATCTATATATACCCAAACGGTATATGTAAAATTGGTTACTGGAAGATTTCCATTACCAGAAAAAGGAATACGTATATATCCGCTTGCACCATCAAAGCGCAAGGCTTTGTCTGATCTACCGAAACGATCTTTACACGAAATCACATTACCTACCAATGTACCGTGATTTCTATTTGGTCCTACATCGTATGCATTTCCATCAAAGGAATACATATACATCCACCCGGCAGCAACTTTTTGAGCATTCACCTGAAATGTGTATAAACAGCTAAACGCAACGATAAAACTTGCACATACTAGTGAATACAACTTCATACCAGCTATTGATGTATTGAATTTCTTATATATTAAAGATAGTTTTTTTTGTTGAATCTTTCGACAGATTGTAAGTAAGTCTTGACAAAGACATCTGAATTGAAAATTAATTTATTATTCCATAAAGGAAATTTGAATATAACGTTCAATTGAAAATATAAGCAACAATCAAATATATAGCTTGTAAGGTAGAGTTGAAAGATTTATTTCATCCATGCTATATATATTTATATTTTTTATTAAAAAAACAGAAAATTAACCACTAAAAACTTATTTTTATTCTATTTTATGTTACAGTCATATTGTTATTTTTTAATTGTCAACAGAAGAAAAATTCATTACTGATCTCACTCTCCTTATCTTAATAATAATGATGATAGCACACACAAACGAGAAATTTATCTTTAAATCAAATGAACGGACACGGTAGAAAATGAAAGATGATTAAGTACGTTATTTTTAGAGCAATTGTTCCACACTTTTTCAAGCCTCAAATCAATATTAAGGAATTGTTAACTCGTAATTATACTGAATACCGCATTGATTATTACTTAATTATTTTTCATTGATTAAAGCTGAGTATTTTTTTTACATCATCTACATGTTACGAGACTGTAAATATTCCAGACTTTGTTAACATTTCCATTATATACAGATAACTGCCCGGTTATATGTAGAAACCAAATTTGCAGATATGAATTCTGCAATAAAGTACCCTATTACAATATTACTTTCTTTTATTACTTATTTAAACTTTGCAGCTGTAATAAAAGGGACCGTTAAAGATGCTCACAGTAATGAACCGCTTATTGGAGCACTTATTAAACTGAAAGAAAACCCGTCTTTAGGATCCGTTACAGATTTTGAAGGAAATTATTCTATCAAGAATATACCTGAAGGTCAATATACCATCCTCGTTCAATATGTTGGTTATATAGATCAGGAAAAAACAATATCCATTACAAGTCAAACTGAAATGTATGAATTTGATTTTTCTATGCAAATAAAACATACGGAAGAAATTGTCATTCAAGGTTCAGCCAATCATCATGTTGAATCAGATACTTCCGCAAGGGCCTCTGAAAAAAGTGCTGACAATGTATTAAATATTGTTTCGGCCGATGCTATACGCCGTTCTCCGGATATAACAGTTGCCAACGTTTTGCAAAGAGTATCCGGTGTGAGTATTGAACGAAGCAGCAACGGAGAAGGACGCTACGCCATTGTACGAGGCATGGATCCCAGATATAATTATACACTTGTGAACGGTGTTAAGATCCCAAGTCCGGATAACAAAAACCGATATGTACCTATGGACTTATTTCCATCTGACATATTAGAACGATTAGAAGTAGTAAAAGCACTGACTCCAAGCATGGAAGGTGATGCCATTGGAGGTGCCGTAAATATGGTTATGAAAAGCGCACCCGATAAGCCCATGCTTAATGTAAACGGAGGAGGTGGCTTAGCAGGCATGTTTTTCAACAAAGGTTATTCACAGTTTGATGTTCATGCCCTTCAGATGAAGGACCCGAATCA
>Ga0210388_10003622_pt1 | contig 12079 bp, 8 predicted proteins | sample IncBWC19OmetaG_FD_155485 | JGI IMG/M metagenome (GOLD analysis project Ga0210388, IMG submission 155485) | Forest soil microbial communities from Barre Woods Harvard Forest LTER site, Petersham, Massachusetts, United States - Inc-BW-C-19-O ... | reverse complement strand
CCGGCACGACATCGGCCGCGAGGCCTTCGTGGCGCGCGTCTGGGACTGGCGCCAGCGCACCGGCGACAAGATCTTCGCGCAGTTGAAGCGGCTCGGCTGCTCGCTCGACTGGGAGCGCGCCGTCTTCACCATGGATCCGCCCTACTCGGCGGCGGTGATCGAGGCGTTCGTACGCCTCTACGAGGAAGGGCTCATCTACAGGGCGCGGCGCCTCATCAACTGGTGCCCCAACGACCGGACCGCCCTCTCCGACCTGGAGGTCGACTACGACGAGGGGACGCAGGGAGAGCTCTACGAGTTCGCCTATCCGCTGGCCGACGGCTCGGGCGAGGTGGTGGTGGCGACGACGCGCCCGGAGACGATGCTGGGTGACACCGCGGTCGCCGTCCACCCCGACGATCCACGCCACCAGGCGAAGATCGGGAAGATGGTCCGCCACCCGATCGTGAACCGCGAGTTCCCGATCATCGCCGACGCCGTGCTGGTCGACCCCAAGTTCGGCACCGGCGCGGTGAAGGTGACGCCGGCGCACGATCCGAACGACTTCGAGACGGGCTTGCGGCACAACCTACCGATGATCTCGATCTTCGACGAGAAGGGGACGGTCAACGCCGAGGGGGGACCGTTCGCCGGGCTCGACCGCTTCGCCGCGCGCACGGCGGTCAAGGCGCGGCTCAAGGAGCTGGGGCTCGAGCGCGGGTCCAAGCCGCACCTGCACGCGGTCGGTCACTGCCAGCGCTGCGAGACCGTCGTCGAGCCGATGCTGTCGACGCAGTGGTTCGTCAAGATGGAGCCGCTGGCCAAGCCGGCCATCGAGGCGGTCGAGCAGGGGAAGACCAAGTTCGTCCCCGAGAGCTGGTCGAAGACCTTCTTTCACTGGATGAACAACATCCGCGACTGGTGCATCTCGCGGCAGCTCTGGTGGGGGCATCGCATCCCGGCCTGGTACTGCGGCAAGTGCGGCGAGACGACCGTCGCCCGCACCACCCCCACGGCCTGCGGCAAGTGTGGCGCCGGCGTCGACAGCCTCAAGCAGGACGAGGACGTGCTCGACACCTGGTTCTCCTCCTGGCTCTGGCCCTTCGCCACGCTCGGCTGGCCCAACGAGACGCGCGAGCTGAAGACGTTCTACCCGACGACGATGCTCGACACCGGTTACGACATCCTCTTCTTCTGGGTGGCCCGCATGATGATGGCGGGGCTGCACTTCATGAAGAAGGTCCCCTTCCGGACCGTCTACTTCCACACGATGGTGACGGACGAGAAGGGCGAGAAGATGTCGAAGGTGAAGGGGAACACCATCGACCCCGTCGAGGTGATCGAGCAGCACGGCGCCGACGCGCTCCGCTTCGCGCTGGCCTGGCAGACGACGCATGCCTCCCAGGGGAAGAACATCAAGTTCTCCATCGGCAACGTCGAGGACGCGCGCCGGTTCGCCAACAAGATCTGGAACGCGGCGCAGTTCACCATGATGAACCTCGACGGCTACGACGCCGATCGCTACGCCGATCGGATCGCCGACGGCCCCGACGGCGCCGAGCTGGACCTGCCGGAGCGCTGGATTCTGTCACGCGTGCAGCGAATCTCCGAGGAGGTCGACGGCGCGCTCGAGGAGTATCGGATCGCCGACGCCGCCCAGGCTGCGTACCACTTCGTCTGGGACGAGCTGTGCGACTGGTACATCGAGCTCGCCAAGGCGGGCCTCAAGAAGTTGTCCGGCGACAGCGAAGCCGATCGGGAGGCGCGCCGGAAGATCCAGGGGACGCTGGTGACGGCGCTGGAGACCGCGATGCGCCTCTTGCATCCGTTCATGCCGTTCCTCACCGAGGAGATCTGGCAGAAGCTCCCCAAGCCGTCGGGCGCGCCCCAGAGCATCATGATCACGCTCTACCCGGTGCGCGACGTGCGCTTCCACGACGACGCCTCGGAGGCGTCGATGGCGCTGGTGCAGAAGATCATCGTCGCCGTGCGCGGCATCCGCGCGGAGAAGAAGATCCCGACCTCCACGCGCCTCAAGGTCCTGCTGGCCGTGGCGGACGACTACAAGAAGACGATCCTCGAGGGGTACAAGGGGATCATCGCCGAGCACGCCCGCGCCAGCGAGGTTCGCGTGCGCCGCTCGGGCGCCAACGCCTCGGGCGAATACGTGATCGGCCAGACGGCCGATGCGATGGCGGGGGACGTCGAGGTGGTCGTTCCGCTGGAGGGGATCGTCGATCCGGGGGCCGAGAAGGCCAATCTCGAAAAGAGCCGCGTCAAGCTGGTCAAGGATCGCGACCATCTGCAGAAGAAGCTCGGCGATCCCAACTTCCTCAATCGCGCGCCGGCCGAGGTGTTGGACAAAGATCGCGCGCGGCTGGCGGAGCTCGAGGCCGGCATCGAGAAGATCGACCTCGCGCTTCGTCGCGCTTAGCGACCGTTCGCGGGGGGGGACGGCTCGTCGGGAGGCGACGCCGGCTCGGGCGGCGTGTCGGCCGCGGGTGTGGTCGCATGCGCCCCCTTGTGATGCGAGGGGCGCGGCTTCTTCGGCTTGGCCGCCGGTTCCGGCGTCGTCTGATTGGGCATCGGCGCTGGCGGCGTTGGCTTGGGCGGGGGGGGCGGCGGAGCGAGGAGGGCGGGCAGGTAGCGGTGCCCGGCCCAAACGCCCGCGCTCACGACGACCACCAGGCCGACGCCGATGCCGGCCACGACGGCCAGGACCCGGACCTTGCCCCGCATCCGCTTGCGGGCCAGGCGGCCCCGCTCCGCCTGCACCACCCGTTCGAGGCGTTGCGCGCCCGAGTCGGAGGGGCGCAGGGTGGCCGCCTCTGGAATGGGATCGGTGATCGCGTCCGACGGCGAGGTGGGGCGCGTGCCGGGCGAGGTGGTGGAGCGGGTCGGCGTGGGTCGCGCCCCAGGCGTGGAGTGCGAGCTGGAGGTCGAGCGCGCGCCCGGCGTGCGGGAGCCGGTGGTGGCGCCGGTGGCCGTCTGGCCGGTCCCCCCGCTGGTCCCGGACGAGCTGCCGGTCGTGACCCCGGCGCCGGTCATGGCCACCGTCCGGTGGTCGTCGGTGTCGACCACCACCAACGGATCTTCGTCGGGGAGAAACAGCCCGTGCAGCAGCTTGGACAGCTCCCGGCTCGAGTAGCGGGCGGCGATCAGCGTGCGTTCGAGATCGCTCGCCATGTCCGCGGTCGTCTGAAATCGCTGCGTGACGTCGATCGACAGCGCCCGCATCACGATCCGGTCGAGCTCACGCGGGATGGTGGCGTTCAGCGACGACGGCGGCGCGATCGGCGCCGCCAGAAGCTGCCGCATCTTGCCGATGTCGTTCTTGGCCTGGAAGAGGCGCCGCCCGGTCAGCATCTCGTGAAACACCACGCCCAGCGCGAACACGTCGGCGCGGGCATCGAACGGCCGCACGTTGATCTGCTCGGGCGATAGATAGCTGACCTTCCCTTTGATGAGCCCCTTTTTGGTCTCCTCCTCGGCGAACGAGGCGGCGCGCGCGATCCCGAAGTCGAGGATCTTCACCGTGCCGGTGTAGGCCAGCATGATGTTCGTGGGCGAGATGTCCTGGTGGACGATCTCCAGTGCCTTACCGTCGGGGCCGTGCAGCGTGTGCGCGTAGTCGAGCCCGATGCAGATCTGCCGGGCGATGTCGGCGGCGACCAGGTAGGGCATCGCGCGCTGCTCGCGCCGGAGCGTGGTGAGCGCCTCGCGCAGCGTCACCCCCTGCACGTTCTCCATGGCGATGAAGTAGGCGCCCTCGGCCTCGCCGAACTCGTAGATCTGCACGATGTTCGGGTGCAGGAGCAGCGCTGAGATCTTCGCCTCCCGGATGAACATGGTCTTGAAGTCGCCCGTCTCGGACAGACGCGGGAGGATCCGCTTCAAGACCAGCTCGCGCTCGAACCCCTCCGGGCCCGTCATGAGGGCCCGGTAGACCTCGGCCATCCCGCCTTCGCCGATCCGCCCCAGCAACCTGTAACGACCAAACATGGTCGTCGTCACAACCGCCGGCTTTGTCCGGGGTTGGACGGGCTCACGGGTGGACATGGGAGGCTTTCATCGACGGGTTCGGCGCGGGACGTTAAGCCCGGGCCTGCGAGTGGACCCCTTAAGTTCGCCGATCTTAAGGGAGGGCGCCACCGTCGATCCAGGCTGCGATGGTCTGAAGCTGGTCGGGGGAGAGCGGCGGGCCGGGGGGCTCCCTCTGGCCGAGCGTCCCCGGGATGGGTCCCCCCCCGGAAGTGGCCGGGAGCAGCTTCCGGAGCAGATAGCTACGCGCCGAGTCGAGAGGCGCCACCAGGGCGAGCGCGCTCACCTCGAGCGAGGGGACGTCGACCAGGGCGGCCCGCGCCTCGGCGGCGCAGAGCGAGAGGCCGCCGAACGGGGCCGCCAGGCACCCCCCGGTCGGATCGATGTGGCAGCTGCTGCCGGCGCAGCTGGCGTCGAAGATGGCCTGCACGTCGGCCAGCGCCGGGGCAGGAGGGGGCAAGAGGTTGGAGGCGTGGTCGCCGGTGGTGAACTCTCGCCCCGTGGTCGGGCCGGAGCAGCCGGCCAGTGAGGCGACGTTTTGCATGACCGTCACGGTGTAACCGAGATTGGTGTCGAGCTGCCCAGAGGGTGTCATCGTCACCGCCTTGTCCGCCAGGACGACCCGATAGGTCTCGGGGAGGCGATAGACCCCTGTCGTCAGCAGCATGCTGGTCTCACCGACGGTGTCGGGGTCCGGGTAGTCGGAGAAGGTGACCTTGATGGTCACGTCGATCGGCACATCGACCGCGTTTTCCGCCGGCGACCAGTCGCTCACGTACATCTGCGGGCAGAGCCCCGGGTAAGGGGTGACGTCGGTCGGGTAGCTGTTGCACCCAGCGGCGGTCAGCAGGAGCGCCAGCCAGACAGCCGGCCGTACGGCCGCCCGGACAGCCAGAAAGGGCGCCGCCGCGGGGACCCTCTCGGGGTCCCCGAACTTCTCAACTCTCGCTGTAAAGGCGGATCTGCTCGCGGACGACGTCGTCCGTGATCCCGGTGCGGAGGTAGTCCTGCAGGCAATCGGCCAAGGTGACGACCATGTCGTCGACGCCCCGGTCTTCGACCAGCTTGCCGAGCAGCTTCCGTCCTTCGGGGCTATCGTCCTCACGCAAGAAATCCCGCACCATGTCCAGGGTGAGATCGCCTGAGAAATCGATTATCGCGTGATCTAAAAGATAGGCGATCAGTTGTTTCACCGTGATACCTCCGTAGGGGTCGTCCGAGTCGAGGAAAAATGCCGGCTTCGCTCATATCGCGGATAAACTCCCCGCGCAAGACGTGCGGACAACTCTTAGTGGGAACCCTGGGAGGGTTCCCACACCCTCCCGCGATGAGCTGCGTCGAGCAGAGCTCGACTCCGCTCACGCGATTCTATGCGGAACCCTGGGAGGGTTCCCGCACCCTCCCGCGATGAGCTGCGGCCGGCCAAGCCGGCCTCCGCTCGACGCGATCCAAGTGGGAACCTGGCGGCGTTGCGACACACTCCCGCTCACGCGATTGACCGGGCGGGCGGCAGTTGCTACCGTCGGGCGGCATTGCGCCGAGTCCGCACCCTTCCGACGGGAAGATTGGTTCCGCTGTTGGCGCCGCTCCTGGTGTCGTTGTGGGGCTGTGGCCCCGTCGAGTACATCAATCAGGTTGGCAACAAGGCGGCCTCGGCGGTGTCGGCTGCCAAGCTGGCGTCGGCGGAGCGCTACGCCCCTTACGAGTACACCGCCGCCGAGGAGTATCTGCACAAGGCGCGCGAAGAGGCGGGGCACGCCGAATACGGGGACGCCATCGAGTACGGCCGTAAGGCCGAGGAGCTGGCGAACCGCGCGCGGGCCATCACGGTGGAGCGGATGGCGAAGGAGAGCGCCGCCGCCACCTACGTCCCGAAGACGCAGAACGAAGAGCCGGGCGCCGTCCCCGAGGATCCGGCGGCCGCGGCCGCCAAGAAGCGGGCGCGCGAGCGCGGCGAAAAGGCGCCTGAGTGAGGACGTCGGTCAAGGCGGCCGTCGTCACGGCGGCGCTCGGCGTGATCTCTCTCGGGGGCTGCGCCGGGACGGAGATGGAGAACAGCGTCCGCGAGGTGCGCAGCATCGCCAAGGAGGCGCGCGACAACGGCGCCTACAAGTGCGCGCCGCGCGAGCTGGCCCTGGCCGACACGCACATCGAGTTCACCGAGCGGGAGCTGGCCCAGGGGGACTACTTCCGGGCGCGCGATCACCTGCACATCGCCGATCACAACGCGCGCGAGGCGTACCACCTGTCGCCGCGGGACAAGTGCCTGGCGCCCGTGGTGCCGCTCGACACGGACGGCGACGGCATCCCCGACAAGACCGACAAGTGCCCGACGGAGCCGGAGGACAAGGATGGGTTCGAGGACGCCGACGGCTGCCCCGATCCCGACAACGACAAGGACGGCATCCCCGACAAGACCGACAAGTGCCCCAACGAGCCGGAGGACAAGGACGGGTTCGAGGACGCTGACGGCTGTCCCGATCCCGACAACGACGCCGACGGCATCCTGGACAACGTCGACAAGTGCCCCAACGAGCCGGAGGACAAGGACGGGTTCGAGGACGCCGACGGCTGCCCCGATCCGGACAACGACAAGGACGGCGTGCTCGACGCCGCCGACAAGTGCCCCAACGATCCGGGTCCGCCCGACAACGACGGCTGCCCGAAGAAGTACGAGCACATCGTGGTCACCCAGGAGAAGATCGAGCTCAAACAGAAGATCTTCTTCGACACCAACAAGGCGACCATCCAGCCGCGCAGCTTCCCGCTGCTCGAGGAGATCGCCAGCGTCCTCAAGTCGCGCGCCACCATGACGGTCCGGATCGAGGGGCACACCGACTCGCGCGGCAAGCACGATCACAACATGCAGCTCTCCCAGAGCCGAGCTGAGTCCGTGCGGCAACATCTGGTGGGACTGGGAGTCGACATGTCGCGGATGGAGGCGAAGGGGTACGGGCCCGACCAGCCGATCGAGACCAACAAGACGGCCGCGGGTCGGGAAAAGAACCGGCGTGTGGAATTCTTCATCACGCAGCAATAGGCCACGCAGCAAAAGTAATAAAAGGACGAGGCAATGATCCGCTCCACGCACATCGCTTTGGTCTCGCAATCGCTCGCCTTCTCGCTCGCCTTCTCACTTGCAGGCTTGGCCGTGGCGCTTTCGCCCCGTACGGCGATGGCGCAGGACCAGGCCGCCGTCGACAAGCTCGTTCAGATGAACAAGAAGGCGCTCGACGACTACGACACCCTCGACTGGGACGCCGCCAAGCGGATCCTGCTCGACGCGCTGGTCGCCGGTAAGAAGGCCGGGCTCGACAACCACCCGGTCATGGGGCGCACGTACATCCACCTGGGCGCCGTCTACATCACGGGCTTCAAGGACCGGCAGAAGGGGATGCAGAGCTTCTCGCGCGCGCTGGAAATCGACCCGACGATCCAGCTGTCGAAGGGGATCGAGACGTCGGAGGTCACGGCGGCATTCGCCGAGGCGCAGCGCAACGCCCGCGGCGGCGTCGGATCGTCAGCCGGCGGGGGAGGGGGCGACGACGACAACGCGCCACCGCCGCCCAAGAAGAAGCGCCGTGGCCCGGTCATGGAGGGGGATGCCGCCTCGGACGACCACCCGAAGCCGAAGAAGCGCCACCCGAGTGGCGACGAGGAGCCTGACCTGCCGGCCCACGTTGGCGCGCTCGACTGTCCCGAGCCGGACGAGGCGATCATCGACAAGCCGCTCACCGTCCGCTGCGTGGTGGCCCCCAGCCTGCCGGTGGCCAGCGTCTACCTGATGTACCGCGCGCCCGACAAGGAGGAGTACAACGAGGTCCTCATGACCAAGAGCCCCAAGGGGTGGCTCCAGGCCAAGATCCCCAAGAAGGCGGTCACCGGGAAGTCGGTCCAGTTCTATTTCGAGGGGCGCAACGCTGCCGGCAAGCCGGTGGTCGCCAACGGCGGCTCCGACAGTCCGAACATCGTGCTCGTCGTCGAGGAGGAGGCCAAGGGGGAAGCGTCGACGGTGCCCGTCGGTGAGGAGGACGAGAACCCGCTCGAGGACAACGAGGGGAACCAGCGGCCGCGCCTGCACCTCGGGCACGTCGACAAGGAGCGGGAGGGTCTCGACACCCGCTACGGCAAGCGCAGGTGGTGGATCGGGATCGGAGTGGGGACCGGCTACGGCTACGCCAAGGGGAACGGGTTCGAGGCGGTCAACCGGTCCAACCCCAATGACCAGTTCCACTCGTTGCAGAGCCAGTTCACCCCGGGTCTGGCCTGGGCCGGGATCGGCCAGCTGGAGCCGGAGATCGGCTACGCGTTCAGCCCCGGCATGGCGCTCGCGGTGACCGGGCGGCTGCAGTACACCGCGCCGGCCGCGAAATACGCCGACTTCACCTACAAGGGCGCCATCGGCGTCATGGCCAAGCTGCTCTTCTACACCAAACAGTCCCAGCTCCGGTTCTACCTCGGGCCCCTGGCGGGCGGCGGCAACTTCCGCTTCCTCGGCTACCCCGATACCGGCGCCACCAACGGCTACTCCGACTTCAAGGACACCATCGTCGCCGGCCCCCTCCTGGTGGGCGCCGCCGGCGGCCTCTACTACGAGGCGGCCAAGTCCGTTTCGCTGGTCATCGAGCTCAATGAGATCATCGGGTTGCCGACGTTCGGTGCCGTCACCGACGTCAATTTCGCGGTGCAGTTCAATATTTATTCGACGCCTGCGCCCAAGCCCGCCGCCGGCTTGACGGGGCCGGATCAAGAAGAGCCAAAATAACCTCGGCTGAATCGGGGACGCGGGCACGCAGCTGGGTCTGCGGCCCGGCCTCCGACCCGGCATCGGCGTCCCCCGGCCGCGCCTCGTGGGCGTCGCCCGCGTCCGCGGGCCGGCCACGCTGGAGGAGATCCGCGTGGCTGCGCAGCGACTGGCCCGTGGCGGCCTCCCAGAGGATCGCGCCCGCCGCGTAGAGGTCTGTCTCCCCCGAGGCAGGGGCTCCCCGAAATTGCTCCGGGGCCAGGTAGAGCGGCGTGCCGCCAGCCTCGCCCATGCGCGCGGCCCCGGCTTCGCGGTCGATGAGGACCGCGCCACCGAAGTCGGCCAGCACCACCTCGCCGGGGCCACGCAAGAGGAGGTTCGACGGCTTCAGATCGCCGTGGACGATCCCCTGGCCATGCAGGAACGTCAGGGTGGCGAGGAGGCCGCGCGCGGTGGCCGCCACCTCGGCGGCCGGCAGCCCGTCGGGGTGGGCGGCGAGACGCGCCCGCAGCGTGCCGCCGGCGATCCATTCCATGGCCAGCGCGCGCGCCGGCTCGTCGACGTCGTAGACCGCCACCACGCCGGGGTGTCGCAGCCCGGCCAGCAACCGCGCGCCCGCCAGGAATCGCCCCAGCGCCGCCCCCCGGCCTGTTCCGGCCAGCTGCGGGTGCAGGATCTTGAGCGCGACCGACAGAGCGAGCGCCTCGTCCCGCGCCAGGTAGACCGTCGCCGTCGCGCCGCGGCCGATCTCGCGCACCAGACGATAGCGCAGGGTCTCCACCCCTTCGGGCGAGACCAGAGTCTCGGCGACGCCCGCGCCCTCCTGCTCCCGGCGAAGGGGCATCGGCGCGGTCGGGCGGAGGCGGGCCAGGCGGGCGCGCGCCTGCGCGTCGTCGATGTCGTCCGCCAGGAGCCGCTCCCAGCGTCCTGCCGCGGAGGTGACAGCGCCGTCCGCCTCGTCGAGCTCGGCGAGCGCGCGTTCCACCTCGCGCTCGGTCGGCAATCCGGGGAGGGTCCCCGCTCGCTGGCGCGCCCAGGCGTTTTCCAGCTGGGCTTCCAGCGGCGCCAGCGCTTGCCGGGCCGCCCCGTGCTCCCCCGCCGCGATGAGCACGCGCGCGAAGCGGAGGCGGGCGGCGCCGTCGCCGGCGTGGCGCTCGAGGTGACGGCGGAGCGCCAGCGCGGCGCCAATCGGATCGCCGGCCCGCTCCGCGCGCTCGGCGTCGGCCAGATCGTCTCGCTCGTTCATTCGACCTCGAACCGCGCGCCCGATCCGAGCAGCTCGACGACGTCGCCGTGCAAGAGATCGCAGGTGGGGCCGATGAGATGCCCGTCCACGCGCACCGCCAGATCGGTGCGCCGGTGCAGCCGGACCAGGTCCTGGGTGACCTCGATGGTCAGCCCTTCCGTGCCCGGAAGCAGCGCCGCGATCGGCAACGGCGCGGCGCCCGCCAGCGCCCGCAGGCCGCGATCGAGCCCGCTCGCCCCTTCGAACACCACCAGGCCTGCGGTGCCTTGAAACTTGAGCACCGTCGTAACCCCGAGCGCGATCTCGCCCCCGCCGCGCAGGGGGAGGGCGGCACCCTCCTCGAGGCGAGCGCCCCCGAGGCGTAGGCCGGTGCGCGAGCCGAGGTCGGCGATGACGACGTCGTCCCCCTGCGCGCGCAAGAGGGCGTGTCGGCGCGAGACGGAGGGATCGCGCAGGGGAATTCCGCAGGCCGGATCGCGGCCGATCTCGGTGGGAAGCGGAGCGATTCGCACCCAAGCCCCGCCGGGCGCGCGAAGGCTGACCGCGCCTCCGCGGCAGAGGCGGCGCTCGATGGCTGCCGCGCGCAGCCGCAGCGAACCGGCCTCCTCCACCCCCGACGCTGCCGCGATCAGCGTCAAGGCGCGCATCCGTTCACCGCCGGTGAGCAGCGCCTCGAACTTGTGCAAGAGGTCACCGGCGGCGCGATGGACGGCCGCCCGGCGGGCCTCGCGTTCGTGCGCGGCCTCCATTCGATCGAGATCGCCCATGGCGCCCCAGGCGTCGGCGGCGCGCTCGTCGGCCCCCAGCTCCTCGTAGACCAGCGCCGACCGGCGATGATCGCCGGCGCGCTCGAGCAGGCCGGCCGCCCGATCGAGCGCCCGTCGCTCGATCTCCGCCAGCGGAGGGTGGGCGCAACGAGCGAGCAGCGCCTCGGCCGCCGCCAGGGCGACGGCGCGCACCTCATCGGCCTGGGCGCCACGCGGATTCTTGGGTGGAGGCAGCGCCGCCAGCGCTTCGCTCACCAGCCGCGCTGCCGCGTCCAGCTCGCCGAGCGCGACGGGCGCGATCCCCCCCGTACCACCGAGCGCCGTGAACAGCGCCGTCAGCGTATCCCACGATCGTTCGCGCGCCAGACGCCCCACCAGCGCGACCAGATCGCGCCCTCCCGAGATCGTCAGCGACGGATCGAGCGCCGGCCGCGAATCGCGAGAGGACACCCCCTGATCCTATCATCCGCCCCGCCGCCAGGCGGCGTGGACGTTCCGGGCTAAACTCTACTCATGCTCCAGCGGATCGCGGTCGGGCAGGCTCGGTTCAACTTGCCGGGCCTGTCCGCGGACCTGCGCGGGACGGCGATCGGCCGGCAGCTCGTCGTTCGCTTCGCCGCCGTCGATCGACTGGTGTCGTTCCTGCGCCTCCTTTCGGCCGAGCAGAGCCTCGACGATCTGCAGCCTGGCCTGCGGATCGTCTACGCGCGCGGCGGGGCGGGGACCCGCGAGGCGATCGTGCTCATGCCGGCGGCGCAGGCGCTGGGGGACGCCGTCGCGCACGCGGCGCGTCTGGCGGGGGGACAGGTGTTCACCGGGGCGGCGAAGCACTTCGTGCAGTTTCGCGAGCCACGCGCGCCGCTCGGCTACGACGTCGATGCGCTCAGCGAGAAAGCCGGCGATCTGATCTTCTACGGCCTCGAAGAGACGGTCCCCTACCGGATCGAGAGCGAGCTGCCGCTCGGCAACCTTCTCCTGCGGCTCTCGCTGGTTCGGCTGCACGGTCGCGCGGTGAAGGTGCCCGAAGGCGCGATCTACGTGACGGCGCGCCGGGGGCTCGGCACGGTGGTGGCCGGCCTCCTGCACCGCGCAGGCGGCTATCTGCGTGAGCCTGCAGAGGCGATGCGCGCAACGGCGGCTCTCTGCGAGAGCGCCGCCCCGAGCGCGTTCTCACCGGGCGCTTCGTTCTGGATCTTCCGGATCGAGCGATTGCCGCCGCGGCTCTACCGCCTGCTGTCGACGACACCCGGGCTGGAGCTCTATCTGCCGGTCACCGAAAACGTGGCGGTGGCCGTCGGATAC
>Ga0210388_10003621_pt1 | contig 12079 bp, 10 predicted proteins | sample IncBWC19OmetaG_FD_155485 | JGI IMG/M metagenome (GOLD analysis project Ga0210388, IMG submission 155485) | Forest soil microbial communities from Barre Woods Harvard Forest LTER site, Petersham, Massachusetts, United States - Inc-BW-C-19-O ... | reverse complement strand
CAGGAGCGGATGCACGGACCTGATCACCCGGCCACCATCATGGCCCGGGCCGCCCTGGCCGCGGCGCTGCGTATGGCGGGGAAGATGAAGAACGCCATCGGGCAGTACGAGCGGGTCCTTGCCGACCGGGAGCGGATCCGGGGCCCAGACCACCTCGACACCATCGTGGCCCGCGCCAACCTGGCCTTCGCCTACCGCAGCGCGGGACGGCTGCGGGAGGCCGTCCCGGCCTACGAGCGGACCCTCGCCGACCGGGAGCGCGTCCAGGGACTCGATCACCAGGACACCCTGGCCGCGCGGGCCAACCTGGCCGCGTGCTACCAGCTGGCGCGCAGGCTGACGGAAGCCATCCCGGCCTACAAGCACGCGCTGGCCGACAGCGAGCGGATGCGCGGGCCCGGTGACATCGAGACGCTGACCACCCGGTGCAACCTCGCCTCGGCGTACTACATGGTCGGCCGCCTGACCGACGTCGTCGTGATCCTGCAGCGCGTCCTGACCGACTGCGAGCGGTATCTCGGGCCCGATCACCCGATGACCCAGACCGTACGCGTGAACCTCGACGCTGCCACCCTGACCTGACGGTGCCGGGACCACCTACAACGCCCGCATCATCTGCGCTGCGCGGGATACGTCTGTCCACAGCTTGAGGTTCCCTGGTCGGCTGTCGTCGCGAACAGGGGCAGCTACCGGATGACGCGGTAGTCGACAAGCAGATGGCCACTCGGTGAGGTGGAGCTTCGGATCGATTCGAGCTGAATCGACGGCAACCCGTCGAGTAGCCTTCGTCCGCTGCCAGCGATCCTCGGTGCGATGACGAGCCTGAGCTCGTCGACCACGTCTGCAGCAAGCAGTGCCTGGGCCACCGAGATACTGGCGTGGACTCCGATGTCGCCTCCAGACTGGACCTTCAGCTCACGGACGAATTCGACCAGCCCGCCGTCGACCACACTCGCATTGGCCCACTCCCGCTGGAGCGGTGCGGATGTCGCGACAAACTTCGCGACCCCGTTGATGAACGTCGCAAATGGCTCGATATTGCTGCCCGGCCAGAACTCAGCCCACTCGTCGTAGCTGCGATGACCGAGGATGACCGCGTCCTGTGCTGCGATGACAGCAGCGAGGTTGGCGTCCATCACGTCGTCCCAGTCGGTAATGAAGGAGTCGGGACCCTCGGCGACGCCGTCGAGAGACAGCAGTTCGTACACGACGACCTTGCGCACGCTCAACACCTCCGGTTGGGCTACATGATGCTGCGTAGACGGTTCGCGCAGCCAAAGCTCATCGGTCTCCAGGCCGCGAGGAGCCACCATAGGAGCTACCCGGATGAACGACTTGCCGCCCGTGTGCCACCGCCCCGTCTCCCGGGGCATGTACCCCTCAATAGGGTGCACTTATGAACGTGGAACGGATCAATCCGGCCGAGCTCGCCCGGCCCTCAGGCTTCTCCCATGCCGTGGCCGTGACCGGGGGCCGGACGGTGTTCCTGGCCGGCCAGGTCGGCATGGATCGGGACGGGAAGCTGGTCGGCGGCGGCGTGGTGGCCCAGTTCGAGCAGGCCCTAGCCAACCTGCTTACCGCGCTGACTGCGGCGGGCGGCCAGCCAGCCGACCTGGTCAGCGCGACCATCTACATCGTTGACCTAGCGGACTACCAGGCGCACGGCAAAGAGATAGGCGCGGTCTGGCGCCGGCTGGCCGGCGCGGAGTATCCGGCCATGGCGGGCGTGGGCGTGACCCGGCTGTGGGACCTCGAGGCCCTGGTGGAGATCCAGGGCATCGCGACGCTCAGCCCCTGACCGCCAGGAGCCGCCGCCGGCGGTGCCCGCTCAGCCGGCTATGACGCTTGTTACGTAGGCCCGCGCTGGTTCCTCGAGCATCGACCGCAAGGCGAAGAACTCCTCAGCGGCGCGGATCCCGATCCACCCCGCAGGCAGCAGCTCGGCCGGCAGGCCGGGGTCCAGGTAGGGGAGCTGCCGCCAGTCGGTGAGCACCCGCACGTACTGGGCGAAGGCTTCCCCGTCGCGGCACGGGCCGTTGCGTTGAAGCCGCGCCAGAACCGGCTCGTATGCCTGGCTGAACGCGAAGTATCGGCCTTGGAGCTCGTCCAGGTCCCACCACCGGCCGACCTTGTCCGCCGGGTCGCCGAAGGCCAAGTGATCCGCGTGGAACAGGTCGGCGTAGGCGTCCAGCCCGAGCCGCTGCAGCGTCTCGGCGGTCGCGTCGTCCGGATGGGCGGGCACGATCCACACCCCCGGCGCGACCATCCCGAACCCCAGCCGGGTCAGCTCGGACCGCAGTACGTGCCGCCGGTGGCGCTCCGCTTCCGGCACCGAGAAAACGGCCAGCAGCCAGCCGTCCGCGAGCACTGCCCGCCGTCGCCGGAAGATCCGCGCGTCACCTTCCCGCAGGATGGCCAGCGCCTCGGCGGACAGCTGGTAGCCCGCCGATCCCTCCTGGCGCCGTGCTTCCAGGATGCCCCGCCGCTTCAGCCGGGAGATGGCCGAACGCACCGCAGGCTCGTCCACTCCTAGGTCGGCGAGCAGCCGGATGAGCGTCGCCACCGACAGCCAGCCGCCGTCGGACCGGGCGTAGAGCCCGTAGACGGTCACGATCAGGTGCCGCAGCCGCGCGGACCGGGCGGTGGCATCCCCGCCTGGTTCGTTCGTTTCCGCTACGGCCGTCACCGGCTCACGATACCAACTGCATCCGCACCCGCCATGGCCTTACAGTCTGTAAATGACCGATGAGGGTACCGGGCTGCCGGACTACGCCGACCTGCCGGCCGCCGCGCATGGCGGCCGGTCCGCCTGGGGCCTGTTCGGCGCCGACGACAACCTGGGCCTGGTCAACCTGATGACTGCGGACCGGATCGCGGCCGCCGCCCGGCTGGTCCGGCGAGGGCAGGTGTTCTGCCTGGACATGCCGCTCGGCAGCATCTCCCCGGCGCTGGCCACGTTCCGCGGGCCGCCCCGGCACCACGTGCTGCACACGCCCGGGACGGCCGGCTTCGACGACGTCTACGACAACTTCTACCCGCAAGCCTCCAGCCAGTGGGATTCTCTGGCCCACTACGGCTACGCGCCGGACCAGCTGTACAACGGTGCCACCGAGGCCGAGGTGCTGGCCGGCACCCGGAACACCATCGACCACTGGGCCCGGCACGGGCTGGCCGGCCGCGCGGTCCTGCTGGACGTCGAGCGGGCCCTGCGGGCCGCCGGACGGCCTTACGATCCTGGCGGCCCCATCGCCCTAAACGTCGAGGACCTGGAGCTGGCCCGGCGCCAGGCGGGGGTGGAATACGCGCCGGGCGACATCATCTTGCTGCACACCGGCTTCGCCGCCTGGTACGTCGAGCAGCCCGACCAGGTCAAGCGCCGGCTGCACGGCAACGTCATCGCGCCCGGCGTCGCGCACACCGAGGCGATCTGCGAGTACCTGTGGAACAGCCACGCGGCGGCCATCGCCGCGGACAACTTCGCGGTCGAGGTCTTCCCGGCCGACTACGGCCCGGCGGCGCATCCGTTCGGCTTCCTGCACCACGTGCTTATCGGCCTGTTCGGCATGGCCCTGGGCGAGCTGTGGTGGCTGGCTGACCTGGCCCGCGACTGCGCCGCCGACGGCGTCTACGAGATGTTCTTGGTCAGCGCGCCGCTCAACGCTCCCGGGGGAATCGGCTCACCCGCCAACGCGGTGGCTATCAAATAGCGCCACCGCCGTAACGATGCGGGAACGGTCAGACCGTAACGTGGCTCTCGGAGCAGATGAAGGCCCGAGAGGTGACCGATGGCAGCGTTCTGGCGCGCGTGGTCGATCTGGGCTGTCACGGTGGCGACGTCCGCGGCCGCGCTCGTGTCCAACGTCCTGTACCCGCTGCCCGCGAACCTGGCCAGCCAGGCCGGGAGCGGGCTGAATGGGGTGGTCGGGGGCGTGTTCATCGCCGCCTTCGCCACGGTCGGCGCGCTGCTGGCGTGGAAGCGGCCGGGAAACCCCATCGGATGGCTGCTATCGGCGACCGGCCTGGCCTACGCCGCAGGCGCCCTCAACGTATTGCTGTTGCACTTTCACCGGACCCTGACCCTGGCCAGCTGGCTGGGCTGGACCTTCCTGCTGGGCATCGGGCTGTGCGTGTTCGTCGTGCTGCTGTTTCCCACCGGGCACCTGCCCTCGCGCCGCTGGCGGCCGGTGGCCTGGGCCGCCGGGGCGGGCCTGGCCGGGTGGGCGGTAGGCGCCTCGTTCGCCCCCACCATCTTCACGGACAGCCCGTCGCCGCCGAACCCGGTCGGCGTGCCCAGGCCGGCCGGGGACCTCCTCTACGTCGTGGCGGCGGGCGGCGCGCTCCTGATCGCCGTCACCGGCCTGGCCGCCATCGCGTCCCTGGCGGTCCGTTACCGGCGCGCTGGGACGGCCGAACGCGCGCAGCTGAAGTGGCTGGTCTACGCAGGCGCCCTGATCGTGGCGGCGATGGTCGCCGAGGTACTGGTCCAGAAGATCATGGGCACGGGCACCGCGGCCACCAACCTCCAGAACGCGATAAGCACCGGCGCCATCGGGTTGGTCCCGCTGGCCATCGGGATCGCCGTTCTGCGCTACCGGCTGTACGACATCGACCGGATCATCTCCCGGACCCTGGCCTACGCGATCGTTACCGGCCTGCTGATCGGGATCTACGCGGGCCTGGTGCTGCTGGCCACCCAGGTGCTCGGGATCCACGGCGCGGTAACGGTGGCCGCCGCCACCCTGGCCGCTGCCGCCCTGTTCAACCCCGTGCGGCGCCGGGTGCAGCGCCGGGTCGACCGGCGCTTCAACCGGGCGCGCTATGACGCGGACCAGACCGTCGCCGCGTTCGCCGCCCGGCTCAAGGACGCGGTCGACCTGGACACCGTCCGCGCCGACCTGGCCACCGTGGTGCAGACGGCGCTGGAGCCAGCCCACGTCCGGGTGTGGACCAGGGGACGTCAGCCGGCCGAGGCCCCCGATGCGGCTCGCACCGCGGCCCGGATCGCGTCCTCGAGCCCCTCCAACGGGAGCTTTCCGTCGATGCGCTCGCCGTCGACGTAGAACTTAGGGGTGGCGTTCACGCCGTCGCGGACCCCCTCCTGCACATCGCGCTCGATCTTCGCGGCGTACGCCCGGCCGGTGACCTCGGCGCGGAACCGGCCGACGTCCAGGCCCAGGTCCGCGGCGCAGTCCAGCAGCGAGTCCAGGTCGAGACGGGACGCGGGCTGCAGCAGCCGCTCGTACATCCCCCAGAACTTCCCCTGCGCTCCGGCCGCCTCGGCCGCCTCGGCGGCCTGCTCCGCGTGCGGATGCAGCTGGACGATGGGGAAGTTCCGGAACACGAACCGGACCGTGTCGGGATACCGATCCAGCATCTCGTGTACATCCCGGGCCGCGCCCCGGCAGTACGGGCACTCGTAGTCGCCGTACTCCAGGACCGTCACCGGCGCGTCAGCCCGGCCGAGGACGTGGTCATCGGCCGTCACTTCAGTTACCGCGAACTCCTCCACGACAGCATCGTACGAGAAGACGGGTCAGTCTTTGACCTCGCGCAGCCGACCGGTCTCCACTTCGTAGACGAAGCCCCGCACCGAGTCCGTTTTCGGGATGAAGGGGCTGGCCTTGATCCGGGCGATGGACTGGCGCACATCGCGGTCCAGGTCGGGGAACGCCTCCAGGGCGAACGGCGGCCGGATACCCGTCTCGGCTTCGATCTGGGCCTTCACGTCGTCGTCGTGGAAGGTGAGCATGCCGCAATCGGTGTGGTGGATGAGAATGATCTCGTTGGTGCCCAGCAGCCGCTGAGAGATGGTGATGGACCGGATCACGTCGTCGGTCACCACCCCGCCCGCGTTGCGGACCACGTGCGCGTCGCCCTCGGACAGGCCGAGGACGCCGTAGGGGTTGAGCCGGGCGTCCATGCAGGCCACGACCAGGGTGCGAGCGGCGGGCGGCAGCGGCAGGTCTCCCTTGTCGAAGCTCGCGGCGTACCGCTCGGAGTTGGCCACGAAGGTGTCGGTGCTGCTCACAGTTCCTCCCCGGGAGAACGGATCTGGCCTCGCTGGTACGTATCCACTCAGACCATAGCCTAATCTCGATCAATCAGACCAGAATTAGCGGTTACCGCGAGGCAAGGCCTCAGCTCGAGCTGAGCCGGTCGATCAGGTCCTGGTGCAGCTCCCACAGCCGCTCGGGCAGATGCTCGCCGAACATCGCGAAGAACTCGGGCATCCGGTCCGCCTCCAGCTTCCAGTCCTGGGGGTCCACGGTGAGCAGCAGGTCCAGGTCGGCCTGACTGATCCGCAGGCCGTCCAGGTCGAGCGCGCCCGGCGCCGGGAGGTTCCCGACCGGCGTCTCCACCGCTGCCGCGTCGCCGGACAGCCGCTCGACGATCCACTTCAGCACCCGGCTGTTCTCGCCGAAGCCGGGCCACACGAACCGGCCGTCAGCGTCCTTGCGGAACCAGTTGACGTAGAACAGCCGCGGCAGCTTGCCCGGGTCCGGGGCGGCAGCGCCGAGCGCAAGCCAGTGACCGAAGTAGTCGCCCATGTTGTAACCGCAGAACGGCAGCATCGCGAACGGGTCCCGGCGCAGCTCGCCCACTGTCCCCTCGGCCGCGGCGGTCTTCTCCGAGGCCACGTTCGCCCCGAGGAACACCCCGTGATCCCAGCCGAACGACTCGATCACCAGCGGCACCGTCGTAGCCCGCCGCCCCCCGAACAGGATCGCCGAGATCGGCACGCCCGCCGGGTCATCCCACTCCGGCGCGATGATCGGGCACTGGTCGGCCGGGGTGGTGAACCGGGAGTTGGGGTGCGCGGCCGGCTCGGGCGAGTCCGGGGTCCAGTCCCGGCCCTTCCAGTCGGTCAGGTGCGCGGGCGGCTCGTCGGTCAGGCCCTCCCACCACACGTCGCCGTCGTCGGTCAGGGCCACGTTGGTGAAGATGCTGTTGCCCCACATGGCCGCGACCGCGTTGGCGTTGGTCTTCATGCCCGTACCCGGGGCGACGCCGAAGAAGCCGGCCTCCGGATTGATCGCGTACAGCTGCCCGTCCGGGCCGAACCGCATCCAGGCGATGTCATCCCCGATGGTCTCGGCCTTCCAGCCGGGGATGGTGGGCTGCAGCATGGCCAGGTTCGTCTTGCCGCACGCGGACGGGAACGCCGCCGCCACGTACCGCGCCGGGCCGGACGGGGGAGTGAGCTTGAGGATGAGCATGTGCTCGGCCAGCCAGCCCTCGTCCCGTGCCATCACCGAGGCGATCCGCAGCGCGTAGCACTTCTTCCCCAGCAGCGCGTTCCCCCCGTAGCCGGAGCCATAGGACCAGATCTCCCTGGTCTCGGGGAAGTGCGAGATGTACTTGAGCGAGTTGCAGGGCCACGGCACGTCCGCCTGACCGGGCGAAAGCGGCGCCCCGACCGAATGCACCGCCTTGACGAACGACCCGCTCTCCTCGATCGATCGCAGCGCGGGCGTCCCCATCCGGGTCATGATCCGCATCGAGACCGCCACGTACGGCGAGTCGGTGATCTCCACTCCGAGCTGGGAGATGCTGCTGCCGAGAGGCCCCATGCAAAACGGGATCACGTACATAGTCCGGCCGCGCATGGACCCGTCGAAGATCTCCGCGAACGTCTCGCGCATCTCGGCCGGCGCGACCCAGTTGTTGGTCGGCCCCGCGTCTTGCTCCCGCTCGGAACAGATAAACGTCCGGTCCTCGACCCGGGCCACATCACCGGGATCCGACACGCACCAGAAGCTGTTCGGGCGCAGCTCCGGATTGAGCCTGGTGAACGTCCCGTTGTCCACCAGCAGGGTAGTCAGCCGGTTCCATTCCTCCGGCGAGCCATCGCACCAGACCACAGCGTCCGGCTTGGTCAGCTTCGCGATCTCGCGGACCCAGGCGGCTAGCTCAGGAAGGCTCGTTTTCTCTTGATTATCAGGAAAATCTGCGCTGAACATCGTTGTTTCTCCTGCGTCGGTCCCGGCATCTGGACTATATGCGTAATTTTCTGCGTACGATATGTGGCTCATGGGGCGACTAAGCCGCCGGCGCGGAGCGGGGGGCCGTGATGGCCCAGTGGATCGCGTGCACCATGGCCTGCCCGGCCGGGCGGACCAGCACGGTCTCGGTCACCGGCAGTCTGGGCAGGTAGAGCGGCCGCCGGGCCCATCCGGGCAGCAGCGAGACCGCGGCCGCCGCCAGCACTCCGTACGGGGCCCGGGCGAGCACCGGGAGCGGCGGGCGCAGCAGCAGGAACCGGGCCGCCTCGCGAGCCTCGGCGGTGGCGGCTAGCTCCGGCCGGTAGGCCCGGATCCGCTCGGCCAGCTCGGCCTCGGTGCGCGGCGGGTCGGGGACGCCGAGCTCGATGCCGATCCTGGCCATGTCGACCACGTACTCGTCGCGGCCGGCCTGGTCCAGGGGTCGGGTGCCGAAGCACGCGTGGGCCCGCAGGAAGCTGTCCGCCTCGGCGATATGGACCCAGGTCAGCAGGTGCGGGTCGGACGCCGCGTACGGCCGCCCGTCGGGAGCGGTCCCGGTGACCCGCTGATGGATGGCCCGGACCCGCGCGATCGCCTGCTGTACCTCCATGGTCCGGCCGAACGTGGTCACCCCCACGAAATGACTGGTGCGCTGCAGCCGGCCCCATGGATCGCCGCGGTAATCGGAGTGCTCGGCCACGGCGGCCATGGCCAGCGGGTGCAGCGACTGCAGGAGCAGGGCCCGGATTCCGCCGATGAACATCGCCGAGTCGCTGTGCACCACGCGGATCGGCCGGTCCTCGGCGAACCAGCGCTCGCCTGGGGACTGGGCGGACGGCCGCGGGCGCGACGTCGCCTGCGGGCCGACGACCCGCTCGGCGATCGCCGCGCCGATCCGGCCGCGAACCCGGTCGGCCGCGCCCAGGGCTCTCATCTACTTATTATCGCCCCCGGAACGGCCTAGACATTTTCTGCCGAACGGAGCTGGGTGCGTGACCTCGGACACGTTTCCCGCTCGCCGGGCCTACGCCGTGCCTACTGATTGCTCAGCCGGCTCACGCCGTGCCTCATGATCTGCCGGGCTAGGCGACAGCCTAAATTGCCGTAGCTTGCGGGCCTGCGTGCCGCTATCGTCATCCCCAGGGGCAAGCAAGCGGACAAGGGGGCCGCGTGCGAACGCAGGGGCGAGCCATATCACTTCTCGCTGCCTGGTCGGCGGCTTGTGGTCAGCCGATCGGTGGATGGGTTTCAGCCGTCCGGACCATCAAGCGGATCAGCCCGGAAACTGGCTGGCCGGTCGATGCGCGCCCAGGTGCTCGATTGCGACGCTATCGGTACTTAGCAGCTTCAGAACTGTCAGGGGAAACACGAGGGGAAACGGGGAAACATGGAACCCACATCTGCGGCGTTGACCGAGGAGACGCGGGCCGTTCCGGCCGCGAACTCGGTCGCCCTCACCAAGACGTACGGGGTCGGCCAGGCGGTGGTGCACGCCCTGGCCGGTATCACGGTGACCTTCGACCGCGGCCGGTTCACGGCCGTCATGGGCCCGTCGGGCTCGGGCAAGTCGACGCTCATGCACTGCATGGCGGGCCTGGACCGGCCGACATCCGGGCAGACGTTCGTGGGCGGGCTGGACATCGGGACCCTGGACGACGCCGGGCTGACCCGGCTGCGCCGGGACCGGATCGGCTTCGTGTTCCAGTCCTTCAACCTGGTCCCGACGCTGACCGCGGCCGAGAACATCACCCTGCCCGCCGCCCTGGCCGGCCGGAAGGTCGACCCGGAATGGCTTGGTTACCTGGTCAAGGAGCTGGGCATCGGCGACCGGCTGACCCACCGTCCCAACGAGCTGTCCGGCGGCCAGCAACAGCGCGTGGCGTGTGCCCGGGCGCTGATCAACAAGCCGGACCTCATCTTCGCCGACGAGCCCACCGGCAACCTCGACTCGAACGCCTCGGCCGAATTGCTCTCGTTCCTGCGGCGCTCGGTGACCGAGCTTGGCCAGTCGATCGTCATGGTGACCCACGACCCGCGCGGCGCCGCGTATGCGGACCGGGTCGTCTTCCTGGCCGACGGCCAGGTGGTGGGCGAGCTCCAGCAGCCGACCGCCGACTCCATCCTGGAGCGGATCCGGACGCTGGGGGCCTGACATGTGGAAAGTCACGATCAAGGGCCTGCTGGCCCATAAGCTCCGGCTCGGGCTGACCGCGCTGGCCATCGTGCTCGGCGTCACCTTCATCTCCGGGACGTTCGTCCTGACCGACACCCTGCACAACACGTTCACCACGCTGTTCAGCAACATCTACTCCAAGATTGACTTCCAGGTCCGCGGGACTGCCCAGCTCGGCAGCGGCGGGAACGCGGTACGCAACGAGCTGCCCGAGTCGCTGCTGGCCACGGTCCGCGCCGTACCTGGCGTTGCCGCTGCCGACGGCCAGGTCACCGGCTACGCCCAGTTCATCAGCCACGACGGCAAGGCGATCCAGACCGGCGGCGCGCCCACCCTCGCCGTCAGCTTCAACCCGGATCCGCAATTCTCCAGCCTGCACCTGATCGCCGGCGGCCCGCCGACGACATCCCGCGACGTGGTGATGGACGCCGGGACCGCGCAGAAGTACGACTTCTCCGTCGGGCAGCAGGTCCGCATCCTGACCACCGGGCCGACCCAGACGTTCACCATCACCGGTATCGCCGAGTTCGGGACGGCGAACAACCTGGCCGGGGCGACCCTGGCCGCGTTCACGCTCCCCACCGCGCAGGCCATCGCCCAAGAGACCGGCAAGCTCGACGACATCAACGTGGTGACCACGCCGGGTGCGGACAAGTCCGCCGTGCAGCGGGCCATCGCCAAGGTCCTGCCGCCTGGCGTCCAGGTGGTCACCGGGCAGACCGTGGTGAACGAGAACACGAACTCGGTCGACCAGGCGCTGGGCTTCTTCAACACCGCGCTGCTCGTATTCGCGTTCATCGCGCTGTTCGTCGGCGCGTTCACCATCTTCAACACGTTCTCGATCATCGTCGGGCAGCGGACGCGAGAACTGGCCCTGCTGCGGATCGTCGGGGCGAGCCGGCGTCAGGTGTTCCGCTCCGTGCTCGGTGAGGCGGCCCTCACCGGACTGGTGTCCTCGGTGATCGGCCTGGGCCTCGGCGTGCTGGCCGCGCTCGGGCTGCAGGCCTTGCTGCGCGGGTTCGGCTTCGGCCTGCCGCCCGGGTCGCTGGTCTTCGAGCCGCGCACCGCGGTGGTCGCTCTGCTGGTCGGTGTCGGCGTGACGGTCGTGGCCGCCCTCGGCCCGGCCCGCGGCGCCATTCGTATCCCGCCGGTCGCCGCGCTAGATGACCGCCGGTCCGGCCCCACCGCTTCGCTCCGGCGCCGGTTCATCGGCGGCACGGCCCTGGCCCTGGTCGGGGTGATCCTGCTGGCCGTGGGGCTGGCCAAGGGGACCATCGCACTCGTCGGCATCGGTGCGGTCGCCATCTTCCTCGGCGCTGCCACCCTGGCTCCGGCCATCGCCCGCCCGCTGTCCAGCGTGATCGGCCGTCCGCTGGCCCGCCTTCTCGGGGAACCGGGCAAGCTCGGGCGGGAGAACTCCATGCGCAGCCCGCGGCGGACCGCGCAGACCGCCTCCGCGCTCATGGTCGGCCTGGCCCTGGTCGCCGCCATCTCGGTGTTCGGCGCCTCGGTGTCCCGGTCGGCCACTAGTAGCGCCGACCAGGCCATCAACGCGGACCTGATCGTGACCCCCACGGGGTCCGGCCAGCTCAGCAACGCGGCCCTGTCGCTCGCCTCGGCTGTGCCGGGTGTCACCGCGACCAGCACCGTCTACGGCGGGCAGTTCGAGTTCCAGAACACGCTGTCCAGCCTCACCGCGGTGTCCACGAACAACCTGGCCAGCACGGTGAACCTGCGCATGACCTCGGGCACCTCAGCCGCCCTGGCCCAGGGTGAGTTGCTCATCGACTCCACCACAGCGCAGAACAAGCACCTGGTGCTGGGCGACACCGTAGCGGCCAGGTTTGCCCAGACCGGCCCGACCACGCTACGCATCGGCGGGATCTACCAGGCCAACGCCCTGATCGGCAGCTACCTGGTCAGC
>Ga0210388_10003620_pt1 | contig 12081 bp, 13 predicted proteins | sample IncBWC19OmetaG_FD_155485 | JGI IMG/M metagenome (GOLD analysis project Ga0210388, IMG submission 155485) | Forest soil microbial communities from Barre Woods Harvard Forest LTER site, Petersham, Massachusetts, United States - Inc-BW-C-19-O ... | reverse complement strand
GACGCCCGGTCGGTGAACCTTGACCGGGCGGAGCTTTTGCCCTAAAACGCTGGCTCGTTTTGCGGGAGTAACTCAGTGGTAGAGTGCCACCTTGCCAAGGTGGACGTCGAGGGTTCGAACCCCTTCTCCCGCTCAAGAAAAACGGCCACTTACCGCGCGATCGCGGGGTGGCCGTTTTCGGTTTCTGGGGCCTTCCCACCACTTTCCCACCACGACGCGCCGTCCTGTAGAAGCTCGCGGTACTTGGCCAGCGAGATGACCGCTCCGACAGCCGCCTGAATCTCCCGCTGGGGGACGGTGCTGTAGAGGTCGGACATCTCGTCGGTTGCGTGGCCGCAGATCTTCTGTCGGACGATCGCCTCGATGTCGGCGTTGCGGGCGAGGTCTTGGAAGGTTCGCCGCATTGCCCTTGGGGTGATCCGCTTGCGGAGCCGGATCGCCTTTCCCACCTCGCTGAATGGCTTGTCCAGCGCCGACGGAGACCGGAAGCTACCCGTCTCAGACGGGAACAGCAGCTCCGAATCCTTCATCGGCCCCGACGGCAGCCGATCGGCGTGCCACCGGAGGATTGCCAACAGGTCGGCCGGTAGGGTGATCCGATACCGCGTCTTCTGCTTGGTCGCTTCCATCACCTCGTCGCCCCTCGTATGCGACCGCCGGATCAGGACCACCTCCTTTTCCCAGAGCACATCGGCTTCCGGCCCTTTTCGCCGGAGGGGCCTCAGGCTCGAAGGCCGGAGGCCGGTCGCGAAACCAAACGCGACCATTCCGAAGTGCTGCGGAAAGAGACGACGGATCCCCGCGAGGAACAGCGGCACCTCCTCGACCAAGAGGGAGTTGGGCTCCTCCTCGGTGTAGGTGAAGTGCGTGCTGGTGTCGATGTCCTCGATTCCGGCGATTGGGTTGCGAGGCAGGCTGTACTCGGAGACGGCGCTCGTGAGGATGACTCGCAAGACGCCGAGCCAGTTGTTCACGGTCACCGGTGAGTACCTCTTGGCCTGCACCGCCTTGCCCATCGCTTCCACCCACCCCTCGATGTCGGTCCGACGAATCGCCCCGAGGAAGTGGTCGCCGAAAACGGGAAGCAGATGGAGGCGCAACGTGTGCTCCCACTTCTCCCGTGTCTTCGCCGATCGAATCTTCCCCTTAGTCACCTTTCGCTCGAAAAGCGACGCGGCGTATTCGCTGAAGCGGATCCTCGATTCCTTCTCGCTCACTTCCCCGCTTCGGACCTTTTCGACCTCGCTCTGCAGAAAGCGGTACGCCCCTGACGCGTCCACCCCCTCGACTGTCCTCAGGATCTCTCGCAGCTTCCCGGTTCGGCGGTCGACGGCTCGGCCACGCACCAGAAAGCCTCCCTCCTTCCTGCGCCAGACGCCCGGTTTCGAGGGTGTCGGTGCTATTGCGCATTTCCATCTCATGATCCACTTGCCGTCTTTTTCCATGATGTCCTCCAGCGTTCTCTGGAGGCGCACCTGGACGTCCGAGAGGAACGATACCAGAGCGCGCGCCGGCCAAGAACGTGTCGAGCGCTTGCCGCGACCACATATAGGTGCCGGTCCCGCCGCGCCGTCCGAGTGGCACGAGACGACCGTCGAGGAGGGCCTTCCTGATGGCGGCGGTGCTCTTGAAGCCGCAGTAGCGTGCCGCCGCGGCCGTGGTCATCGGAGGGTCGTCTGAGCAACTCGAAGGGGCGGCCTCCGATAAGGGAGCAGCCGAGACGGTTTGCGCACGCACCTCGTCGTGCACCACCTCCCGGATCAACCGGCGAAGGAGAGCCTCCAATGTTGCGTACGAGTCCACGCGAGCAAGCCGTGTCGACTAGGGATTACGAGTTCGTCCGCGGTTCGCGAGGCGTCGGAGGCGGTAGGGAAGGGGAAGGCGGTGCAGCGGGTCGGGCCGCGACAGATGCCGGCGCCGGCGCTGCAGCAGGAGACCTCGGCGCCGCCGCGCTCTGCTGTTCTCGCCACAGTCGATCCCGTCGAAACAGGTCGCGGAGGGCGAACTCGACGGTTTTGGATTTCGCGTCGGCCGTGTTCAGCGACGACGACATCTCAACCCACGCTGCGTATTCGGCGAACTCGCTGGCCGTGGCCGTAGTGAGCTCTATTTCGGTTTTCTGGCGGCTCCTGGGTTCGTCCAGGACCAGAGGTCCCGTGCGAGTTTCAGACTTGGGCCGGCCGACTCGTTTCTTGGTGCTTTCCATGACGTCCTCCAATGTGGGTGGTTCGGTTCGAAGTCCCGCCCGGGGCGGGGCTCATCGGGAAATCTCCGGGCCGAGCTGGATCGAGAGAGCCTGCTCGCGATCGCGCGAGACGACGACCCGCCGTCCCAGCAGCCTCTCGATATCTGGCGGCTTGGGTATCAACGTGAACTGGCGCTGAGGCTCATCGACAACCCGGACGAATTCGCGCCCGGAGGGCGCTGGCTCGCACATGAAAGCGCGGCCCCGGAAGGTCGACGGCTCGCTCACGAACGTGAGGCCGAGTTGCTCGGCTTGGATTCGCCCGAAGTCCGCGCGCTCGATCGCTGGGTCTGGGACGCGCTCTCGCGCCGGCTCCCGCGGCGGTACCCGAACCGGCTCAAGGCGAAGCGAGTGGCGCGGGTGTGTTCGCTCGCGCGCCTCAAGCTCGCGGACCAAATTGGGGACCACTTGCCAGCGACCGTCCGGTAGCTGCTTCGCCAGCCGGTAGCGGGCCAGCCGCTCGAGCCGGCGGATATTCGCCGCCACCCGGTCGGCGGGCGAGGGTTCGCGGCCATCACGCGACGGCCGAGCCAACGTTTCCAGTGCCCGCTGGTGGCGCGGCGGATCGTAGGTGCCTCCATGTTCTTGAGCGAACCGCGCGATGATTCGGTCGGCCGGCTTCAGCCACGGCTCGACTTCAATCGCCATGCGAACTGTCTGTCCCTGGCGCAAGGGTTCGGCGACCTCAGGCCGCAGCCGAACGTAATAGCTCGCCCCCGAGCTCGTCTGCACGGCCGCGAACATCTGGCCAGTCAGCTCATCGTCGAGGCCCTTGCCCACCACGACACCCTCGAACGCCGGAACGGGAATGTTCGGATCGAGCGTTTGATATGCGATCGCCTTTTGGCCGACGAGAGGATAGAGGCGCTCAATTTTGTCGTGGTATTCGCCGAGGTCCGCGAGCGATTCCTTCCAACCGTCCGCCAGCTCCCAAGTACCGGGCGCGGTTTCTCGTGCCAGGTTCAGCTGTCGGAGGGTCTGTAGTCTCGCCGCACAATTCCGCCCCTCAGGGCCCAGCTCCAGCAATTCCCTGAGCACCACCGTCCGGTTGGGGCCGAGATGTTCATCGAGCGTGCGGTCAATTTCCGTGAAGCGCTCGCGCTCGATGTCCGCCGTCTTGGTCCTGGAAAATTCGAATTCCAGCCGCGGCCCGAGCTCGCGCGTCAGGGTCTCTTGTGCCCGCCAGCGCATCCCGCGACCGATGTACCCACCGTCAATTCGCAGATCGCTGCCATCCCGGTCGACACCGCGGATGACGATGTGAACGTGTGGATTGTCGGTGTTGTGGTGGTTGACCGCAGCCCAGATGAGGCGTCGTCCGAGGTCTCTTTCGACCTGACTCATCAGCCGGCGTGTGAATTCGGTCAGGTCCAGCCCTTCGGTGTCCTCGGGCGAGACGATGAAACGAAATTGCCGCTGCTCGCCCTTCAGGGGTGTCCGAATCTCCTCCGCGATGAAGTTTTCGTCTGCCGCATAGAATCGGCCTGGGGACCCGTCGCGTTCGACCCCGTCGCGTTCGAGATATTTCAGGTGGTCCTTGGCCGCTCTCAGGCCGTGCTGTGTCCGAAGCGGGACGTAGCGCGCCTTGATCACGCAGCGCCGGCTGTTTGCGTTCGGCTCCCTCACGGCCACTCGCCCGGGCCGCGACGGCCTCGGTTTGTATCGGCCAGAGCGACCGGCACCGTACTTCTGCAGACCGCGGGCAAGCAGTGCGTGAAATGAGGGAGCGGGCTCCCGGTCCCAGGCTGCCGAACGACCGAAGCGCGGCCGGAGCAAATCTTCGACGTAGGAGGGATCTCGGTCGCTCATTTGCCCCCTTCCCCCTTCCTACCGTCCCCATCCTTGGGGCCGGACCGGGACGGCTGGCCGGAGCCCGCCTGCAAAACCTGTCGCGAGAACCTGACTCCCTTGCTGAGCTGCTCACACGCTTGGCGGAGAAAGTCCCAATAGGTAGATCTGGCTCGTTGCTGGCCCTCGCTCGTAGGCGCCTGCCCCGATACGAACGAGCGCCAGGTAAATCCACTGAACGCCACGCCGAGGACGTCGAGGTCGTGCTGGACCTGGGCGACGGCCTGCGTGAGCCCGTCAAGCCGTCGGACGACGAGTTCCTCGTCCACGCGACTGCCGGCCATGTACTGCACCAGGGCGTCGGTCACGAGGGCGCTTCCCGTCACGTCGTGCGTGAGGCAATAGGCTCGGATTTGCTTACGTACGGCCAGCGGGACCCACGGCTGTATTCGGGCTCGGCTTCGCATCTGTTCTTCTCCCTGGGGTTATCGGCCACGCGCAGAATTTTTGACCTACGCGCCTGGGTTCTCGAAAGCAGGCCCCCAAAAGTGACCAACTTTCGTCCTTTCACGGGTAGTTGTCGGCGCGGCGCTTCCAAATCCGACCAACTTTCTTGGCAAAAGCTCGAAGGGGTTTTGAGCTGCTGACTGGGGTTATCGGCCAAGTGCAGAATTTTTGACCTACGCGCCCGAACTCTCGACTAGACCGTCCGAAGTCGGCCGTTGGGGGGGCGGCCGGAGATATCGGGCCCGGGAGCCTCAAAGACCCGCGCTGCGTTCAAGCCCGAAGCGGACTCATCGATCGCGACTGGCAACGCAATCCCCCGCCGTATTGACCGGGCCGGCCATGATCGGTTCTCGCGATGTTCGCGCCCGTCGTTGCCGCGCCGATCACGCCGGATGACGGATTCGGGACGGAAACGTTCGTCTCCGTCGAGAAACTTGGCTCTGGATGCTCAGTGCTACGTAAAAAGATCTGTGAAAACCGGCCGTTGCGGCGCACGCGTAGCACCACGCCAGGCGCAGCTCTACACTTTTCCCAACGAACGCGCCCACTTAGGCGGCGTGAGCTCCTGTCCTTTATCTTGCATGGTTGTAGCGGCCACTATTTGTCAAACCGAAACTGCCTTCTGGGACGCAGAAGGGTGGCGCGTCGGAAGCAGATGCGCGAGCAGTCGAGGGATCGTCAGGAGGCAGCGCGGAACACCAGCGCGCGAAGAAACAGGTCACCCATGGTTTCGCGCTACGAGTGAGGTACGTGGGTACCTCGCGCAGGATGGGATCCGACTTTGGTGGGCGGCACCATCAGTATCCGCGGCCTCGGAACTGCGCCACGCAAGTTATCGTGCTCACCTACCAAACCTTGCACCGTCGTGCGCCGGCGTCGGCTGCCGTTCGCCCATGCCCCGGAGACGATGCCGGGAGCAGTCGGGAAGCAGCTCCGAAAAATCTAGGTTGTCACCTCCCTACCGCCCAGAGGACCGGGCACTCTGTAGGAAGTGCCGTCACGCCAGACGGCAAATAGGATCCCCGCCAGCCTCCGAGCGAGCGCCACGATGGCCACGTATCGGCCGCGGCGGCTGGCCACGTTCGAGGTCCAGCGCTTTAGAATTTCAGCCTCCGGCGTCGGTCTCGAGCGCAGGACGGCCCAAGCAGCCTGGACGAGTAGGCGACGCATGCGACCACTACCTTGTTTTGTGATGCGGCCGCGCAGCGCCTTTTCTCCAGAGCTGTGCTCCCGCGGGACCAGTCCGAGGTAGGCACGAACCTGTTTCGGTCCGTGAAAGCGCTTCGGATCGTCCAGGGTCGCGATGAATGCCACCGCGGTCACCGGACCGACGCCCGGGACGGTCATCAGGCGCTGGTGGGTGCCCGTACGTCCGCACGAGACGCTGCTCGAGTCGTCGCCAGCGGAGGTGACGCAACGGTATCGCTCGGCCCCGATCATGTCGTAACCGAGATCGCGGGAGCACGACTCAAAATCTTTATCTCGGCACAACAGGGTTCCACTGACTGGGTTGTAATGGCGACAGCTGGTCTCATAGCGTGCTGCGCGGTTCTACTCGCACATCGTCATCGCACGCGCAGTAGTCTTCAACTGCTTGGCGCACTCTCAACGACAGGAACGAAGGTTCCGACCGGTGTAGAGGAGGCACTGTGTGGGTGGCCCCTGCCGTTGCTGTACAGTTCCGGAACGACTGCCGCGGACCTCTTAAACGTATCTGCTGCTCTCCTGGAACACGATGCAGTGGACCTCTCTCTCTGGCTGCTGGCCGCTTTTGTGTTTTCACAAGAAGCCGGGGACCTTGAGCGCCACCATCACGAGACGATTTTGGAACGCGCGGCAGCGAAGATGCCCCCTTCGTTGCGCCGAGGCACGGTGTTCTACTCGCTGGCTAATGCGCTCCGCTCTCGCTCGGAGCACCGACGCGCGCTCTCGCACTACCGCCGAGCGGCTGTTGACGCGCCGAGCTATCTCGGGACGTCCTATTGGTGGCACGAGGTGGCCGGGTGTCTCTTCCTGCTTGGAAAGTTCAGAGCGCACGGCGGCCAAAGCCCTCTCCCAACACGGCGCGCTCGACCGGCTGCTTGCCACCACCGACGCGACGGCGACGGACCGGCGTCTGCTCGGGCTCCTGGCGGCGATGGATCGGATGGAGATGGCGCGCGGCCTTCCGAAACAGCTCAAGTTCTATGCGTTGGGACACGTGCTCACGACCGTGTTCGACGTCGCTCCTCCGCCCACCGACGCGCTGAAGCCGACGGCGATACCGGTGCCTGGCACCTGGCTCGCCTACCTCTCCGGCGTGGCTTCGCGAGCCGGATATCCAGCCTCCGACTCGCCGGCACTCACCCACAAGATGCGCGAGACGCTCGCCTGGACCGGCGTCGGTCATGGTTTCGCCGATCGTCTCCGACGCCAGGTCGCGGCCCTGCCGAACGCCGCCGTTCCGGAGCTGAGTCGCATCGCAACCGAGGTGGCCACGCGCTTGGAAAAGGAGCGTGCGACCGCCGAGACAATGAGCAAGCGCACGCACAGAATGGAGCTGCGAAATGACCCGGACCATCTGCATCACGGTTCTTACTAGCGCGCTGACTGTTTTCGCCGGAGCGCGAGCGGACGCTCAACTCGCACCGCTCAATCAGTCGGTTGCCCCGCGCGCTGCCGACGACTTGGCGAGTCAGTCCGTCGAGACTGAGCTGGCGGGAGACCACCCTAAGGCGCTCAAGCTCGCCGACGACGCGATTAAGACGGATCCCAACAATCCCTGGGGTCGGTACGCGAAGGGTGGTGCGCTCGGATCGCTGCAACGGACAGACGACGCGGCCGCGTCTTTTCGCGAAGCGGAGCAACATTTTTCGACCGTCGAGATCTGGGGGAAGTCGATCGCGATCTGGGGACAGGCCAACGCCTTCTTCCAGGTCGGCCGCTGCCAAGAAGCCCTTCCCCTCTACGAGAGATACGCGTCTTTCGTGGAAAAAGTCGACCAAGAGGCGGCGGCGTTCGCCCGCAGGTTCGAGAAATCCTGTGTACCGCGAACTGCCACGCGCTGACCACTGACGGCCGCAGAAAATCCGTGCGGGTCAAGCTGCCAGGGCGGTTGGCTGCGTTGGGACCGGAGCGCGTGTGGCGAAGGCATAGCGGTGATGAAGATCGGCGAGGATCGGGGTCGCGTCAATTCGGGTCCCCGACAGTGGTCGGAACGGAGCAAGGTGTCCGGCAGCATCGTGTGCCTGCATGTGGAGACCACCTCGCTCCGGACGGAATTATTGCGGCTGTCAGTCGTCGGTCGCGGCCGGGGTACCGCCGCCACCGTCGGTGCCGCCGCCACCGTACTCGCTCCCCTGGCAGCTGCGGCCGTAGGGGACCCGTCGACGGAGACGTTGGCGGGTCCCTGTTGTTATGCGAACTCCCAGCCCAGACCTGGCCACCACGGCACCGAGCGTGGAGCCGCCGGATCAAAGCGCGGATCAGGGGTCGGACCCGACGCGGGTAGATAGGCGTTCGAACCTCCCCCGTCCGTCGACTTCGCCCCTCTGCTCGCCCGCGCCAGACGCGGGTTGGACGGGGCGCTTTTGGGTCGGCAGCTCTGGGCGAGCTGGCGGGTATCTTGAGCACAAACGAGCGGTCAAGTGACGGGCTAGGGCCGTCGTCTCTTTGCAAGGACACGGTTCATGCTTACGTCAGGCACGGAGGTCGAGAGCATGATCGGTAAGGTCATTGGTTTTGTGGCGCTCGGTGTTCTTGCCACGCCGGCAATCGGGTACGCCCAGTCGGGGCCGCCCGGACCGCCCCCAGCCCAAGGCAGAGGAGATGCCGCGAACGTGCACGTAGCCTGCGCAGCCGACGCTGATCGGTTCTGTAAGGATGCCAAGGCTGGACATGGGCACGTCCGCGGATGCCTCAAGGCTCATGAGGCTGACCTCTCTGACGGCTGCAAGGCTGCGCTCCAAGAGGCAGGCGAGCACCATCACCGGCACGAATGATCCAACCATCGCTCGACGCCGTTGCAACGACAGGTGCGCCGGCTGCTGAGCTGTCACCTTCGAAAGCGGAACGAGCGCGCCTAGATAGAGTTTCGGCACCTATCACCGATGGAGGATCTGATGGCTGCGATCGAGAGCAGAGCGGGAATCGTGACAGCGTTGCTCTTCGGGGTGGGGGTGGCCGCTGGGTGCGGGGGCAATACCGCAAGCAACCGGCCTCCGGTCGCCCCTGCGAGCGCAGGCGCCGATGAGTACGCGTCTGGGCTGACTGAGCACCACCGCTACCACCACGGCGGCGTGACGCTCTTCATCGCGATGAGCCTCGATACGCTCGGCGTCGCGCCCGAACAGCAGGCTGCTATTGATGAGATTCGGACCGAGCTTCGTTCCGCGATGGCACCAGAGCGGACGGCGGAGGAGGGATTGCTCGCCACCCTGGCCGACGGACTCTCCGGGGCGAACCTCGACGCGGCCAGTGTGGGCAAGGCCGTCGCGCAGGTCGCTAAGGCCGCCGCCGCGGTGCACGACGCGTCGGCCGAAGCGCTGAACCACCTCCACGCCATACTCACACCGCCTGAACGGGCAGCGCTCGCCGACAAGGTCGAAGCGCACTGGGCAATCTGGCAGAAGGAAAACGCTGAGGAGCTCGCAGCGTCGAACAATACCCAGAGCGGCCACTTCGCGACGCTCACGACGGAGCTCGACCTCACGGCGGATCAAGTGGACAAGATCCGAGTGGCTTTCGTGGGCAGTGTGAAGGAGGTGCCGCGAATCGATCGGGGGGAGATTGCTGCGCACGTCCACGCGTTTGGCGATGCCTTTCGGGGCGAGACCTTCGACGCCCGGCTTCTTACCACCGGGAACGCTGCGAATACGGGTCTGACCAGCTGGGGTGCGGCGCACCTAGCTCATGTCGTCGAAATCATGGCCCCTCTGCTCACCTCCGACCAGCGTGCCACGCTGGCGAGCAAGCTCCGAGAACACGCAACTCACGCCTCGAGTGTTCAGGGGAACTCATGAGCTGCCCCATCCAGACAGGGTTCCTCCGATGGATAGCCTGCGCCCTTGCTCTCGGGGCAATCGGCGTAGCCACCCCAGGATGCGTACCGGGAATCGGATTTTATGGCGGTTATGACGGCGACTACCCTCCGGATGCGTACATCGGCACGACGGAACCCATCTACTTCGACGGTCGCGCCAACTATTGGTACGGCGGTCGTTGGAACTACCGCGAGGGCGGCCGCTGGAACCGTTACGACAGGGAGCCGGCAGCACTCTATCAACGCCGCATGCAGGGTGCTCCAGCGCGCCGAAATTTCGAGCGCTCTGGGGGCGGCGCGCCAGGGCGGTTCTCGGGCCATTCGGGAGGAGGGCGCGGTCGTCGCTGATTTGGTAAGCCTTACTGTTCGGATAGCTGACCTGACCCCCAACGCTGGTCGACCTTTACACCGACCGGGTGATCCTGTGCGCGGCGCTTGATCTGCCCCGGAAAACTGGACCAGGTTCGGGCTTAGGAATTCGCGGCCAGCTGCCCTTGAGACAAAGCCATGGCCCCCATCCAAAGCTGGTCCCGAAAAAGTCGCGGGCCCCGAGTTTCGAGTAGATATGTCCAAAATGTCCGCCAATCGCCGTGAAGCTTTGGGCAGGCGCGCGCCCTAGCAGGGACATGAGGGGCTCGTTCAAGTCGCACCCGCGCGCGGAGCGGCACGCCGCGCTCCGGTCGTCGAGCTTCCCGCACGACTTTCGCGCCTTCTACGACCTCTGGTTCGAGGACGTCGCGCGCTGGATTCGGGCGCTCGGCGGCCCCGAGGCCGACAGCGACGACATCGTCCAGGAAGTCTTCCTGGTGGTGCGCCGCAGGATCGAGGCGTTCGACGGCGTCAACCCTGCTGGCTGGCTCTACCGGATCACGCGCCGCCAAGTGCGCGACCTCCGGCGGCGTGCCTGGGTCAAGCATATCTTTACTCGCCGGCGCGTCGAGGACCCGGACAGGCTGCAGCACGGCGGTGGCAGCCCGGCCGCCGGGCTCGAACTGCGGGACCAACGGCAGATTCTGCAGACCATCCTAGGGAAAATCCGCGAAGAGCGCCGCCTCACCTTCGTGCTGTTCGAGATCGAAGGGCTGCGGGGCGACGAGATCGCGCGCATTCAGAACGTTCCGGTCAACACCGTTTGGACGCGCCTTTATCACGCGCGCAAGGACTTCCTGGCGCTGGCCGCGAAGTACCGCAAGACCCAACGGGCGGGCGAGCGGTGATGAACCGCGACGACGATCCCAGTCAACTGGCGGATCATGTGGGCCTCGACCCCTGGATCGCCGGCCTCCTTCGTTCCACCGAGCCCTACAAGGTGCAGCCGGGGCGAAAGCAGCGCTTGTTGCTCGGCCTCGGGAGCCGAGAACCGCGACGGACGCCACGCGTCTTGCGGCTCACGATCGTGGTGGGCACCCTCGTCGCGGGTAGCGCTTTTGCCAGTGCCGCGATCGGACCCTGGCGCGAGTGGCAAAGGTGGATCGTCCGGGCCTACGAGCGGGTCGTCCCGTCGTCGTCGCAGGCACCGGCTGCGGTCGTCGAGGGCGCGCGCGGTCATCGCTCTGTGGTCACGCAGGCATCGGCGTCCGCCGCGCCGTCCGTGGAGCCAGCTCCGCAACCGCTGGTGACGAGGGCCCCGGCGGCGAAACGGGAGCTGGTGGCGCCGGCTCGCCCGCACCGCGTGGCGCCGCTCGCCTCCGCGCCGGTGCCGCAGGGCGAGGAGGAGACGCAGGCGGTGCTCGAAGGGATGCGCGCGCTCCGGCTCGACCAGGACCCCGTTCGGGCCCGCGCTCTCCTGGCGCGCTACCTCGACCGTCACCCGAACGGCGCGCTCGCCGAGGAGGCGCTGGCGTTGTCGATCGAAGCCGCGATGGCCCACCACGACGCTGACGCTGCCGCGCTGGCGGTTCACTACTTCCGGCGCTACCCGGCGGGCCCATTTTGCGCCCTGGCCCGCGAGGCACAGCGCTGAGCTTTTTGCAGGCTCCGCCGAATTCGTGAAGGTGGGCGGGGGTTGGTTCCCTAGTCGGTCGCCAGTCGTTTGGGACTTGGCCTGCACATGTCTCCCGGAGGAATCATGAAGTCAGCTCGGGCAATTCCGCTGTTCCTGTCGTTGATGATGGCCGCCTGTGCATCGCCCGAGACCGTCGACGACGCCGCGACCGGCACCGGCGGCGCCTCCAGCGAAGGGGGGATGACCGGGTCGAAAGGCGGCACCATCGGGTCGGGCGGCGCGGTCGGGACCGGCGGTACGACCGGAACCGGAGGGGTGGTCGGGGAGGGAGGCACCACCGGTACGGGCGGGAGCGCTGTGGCGACCGGCGGTACGATCGGGAGCGGCGGCAACCCAGGGACAGGCGGAACCACGGAGACCGGCGGCACGACGGGGACTGGCGGGACGAACGGTAAGGGTGGTGCGACCGGGACCGGCGGCGGCGGGACCGGCGGCACGACGGGGAGCGGCGGCAACCCAGGGACAGGCGGAACCACGGAGACCGGCGGCACGACGGGGAGCGGCGGCAACCCAGGA
>Ga0210388_10003619_pt1 | contig 12082 bp, 7 predicted proteins | sample IncBWC19OmetaG_FD_155485 | JGI IMG/M metagenome (GOLD analysis project Ga0210388, IMG submission 155485) | Forest soil microbial communities from Barre Woods Harvard Forest LTER site, Petersham, Massachusetts, United States - Inc-BW-C-19-O ... | reverse complement strand
GGGCCTTTCGCCAGGAAGAAGGCGTCGGAAGGCCGGACGATATCTATCAGATCGTTGGAGTGGTGCGGAATACCAAGTACTACGAACTGCGGGAAGACTTCCGTCCCATAGCATTTCTTCCTTCAGATCAGGATGACAATCCCCAACCGTCAGCCAGCTTTGTGCTTCGTACGAATAAACCACTCGGCGAGTTCTACCGGGCCGCGGCAGCGTCGGTGGCCCAAGTACAGCCCAGGGCCGCCGTGGACTTCAGCGTGTTGACCACCGAGCTTAAAGAATCGCTGCTGCGCGACCGCTTGATGGCAGCTCTCGCTGGAGCTTTTGGACTGCTGGCGGGATCGCTGGCGGTGCTGGGCCTGTATGGCGTGATCGCGTACATGGTGGCGCGCCGGAGGAACGAGATCGGAGTTCGCATCGCATTGGGCGCGACGCGCGGCCGGATCGTTGCACTGGTCTTGCGGGAAGCAGCTTTGCTGCTCGGGATAGGACTGGTGCTGGGAACGGCGCTGGCCGCATGGGCGGGCGAAGCAGCCGCGGCGCTGCTCTACGGTGTGACACCCCGAGACCCGCTCACGTTGGGCGGGGCCATCGCGTTGCTGGCGCTGGTGGCCTTGTTCGCCAGCTATGGCCCGGCGTGGCGCGCGTCCCGCATGGAGCCGCTGGCGGCGCTGCGCGATGAATAAAATCCTAGGTTTGTGGGGCAGGATGTCATCCTGCGGCGGATTGTTAATCCGCCCCTTTTTGCGCCGATTGGCAATGGGCGCGCAGGTTATCAACCTGCCCCACTACGGACCTTTGTAGTCGAACTTGACCATGCCGGCGCGATAATCGATGGTGATCGTAAATAGGCTGAGCACCGGCAGCCCCAGAAATCCCGAGATCTCGGTTCCGATGCCGCGGCTCTGTGTCCACATATCGAACGATGTCATCCCCAGGTTCTTTTGCCGGAACCCCGCGAATTGCAGGTACAGATTGCCGGTCTGATAAATATCCGCAACCTGTCCGTTGATTCCGCGCAGCCCCAGCTTGTCGTCGCGGGCGAGTTTGCTCACTTCCGCGGCCATGTCGTAGGAGATGAGCGTTCGCGCGGCGCCGGTATCGATGACGAACAGAGCTTCCCGCGATTCGCCCACCCGCGTCGGGATCAGCAGCAGATGGCCAAATTGGAAGAACCGCGTCCAGCCCTGCAGGTCGGCTGGAATTGTCGCGTCCAGCGATTCTTCCCCACCCGGGCGATAACCCGGCAGCGGATCCAGCCGCATGGTTTTCGCCGCAAAATCGAGAGTCACCAGAAACTCCGAGAAGACGTTGGTTCCAATCAAACCGTCTTGAATATCGACGAATTCCTGGTTCGAAACATTGATCACAGCGTCGTGGAATTCGACACTCCCAATCCCGACACGCGCCGCCAGACCTACATAGCCGCTGCGCAGCTTCGCGTTGTCGCCGAAGCCGTTCAGATTTACATCCATGAGCCGATCTAACCCCGCCCGCTCGGCCGCGCTGCGCTGGATGACAATCCCTCCGGCGCCGGTATCCAGCACCAGCTTCAGCTTCTTTCCGTTGATGTCCACTTCCACGCCGTAGGAGCGCGCCCGGTTCGAGTTGACCAGCGCCAGAATGGGCACCTCAGTTTTTTCGTATGGGCTGGCCAGCGAGGTGACCTTCCGTCCTCGCAGCGATTTATCCAGGCGAATGTGCTCACGAATGCCGTCCAGTGCCTGCTGCTCACGGTTCGGGTCGGCCATGGAAGCGTATGTCTCCAGCGCGTCGATATGCTCGGCGCCCTTCAGCCGCATGGCCCACGCCAGAAAAAGCTGTGGATCCCGAGGAGCCAGTTCATGGGCCCGCCGGAAGTATTGATCGGCGGTCTTATCCATCGATTCGCAGGCGGCAATTCGGGCCAAGCCCCACCAGGCCCGCGCATAATTCGGATCCAGTTTGGTGGACTGCTTGAATTCCGCTTCGGCCTGAGCGAAGTCGCCGCGCCGGAACAGGACTTCTCCGGCAAACTCATGCGCCGCCGCCGATTCGGGTGCGTCGGCCAGAGCTTTTTGGGACAACTTCCACGCCGTGGCCACGCCTTCGTTCAGCAGCGCCTTGCGTCCAACTGTAAGAGTATTCTCAGGCGCGTCGCCCGCGATGGCGCACAGCGCACCCGCCAGAGCGATCAGCAAAGGCCGCGGAAAAAAGTTTGGAGCACCGGCTCCCTCACGGTCGCGGTTCAGTAGCGGAGCCTGCTTCATCCTGCGCTTCCAATCTCAACAATAGCAGCAGCGGCCGCGATTTTCGATATCATCCCGTACATGAGGAAATGGATTAGCACGATGCTGCTGATTGGCGCTGCCGCAGTCGCGCAGCAAACCCACAAAGAATATGAGCCCGCGAACGCGCCGGGCGCCGGGCAGAAGCTGCTCGCGCAATTCGTGGGCGACTGGGACCTGGTCAAGACGTTCTTCCCGAGAGACGGGAAACCGAACGTGACCAAAGGCACGTGTAAGCAGTATATGATCCAGGACGGCAAGTTTCTGCAGTCGGATTTTACTTTCTTCAATGCCGATGGAACCAAGAGCACCGGCACCGGAATCTCCGGTTTCGATTCCAAAACGAATCGCTTCACCACAGTTTGGTTCGACTCGCACCAGACCACCATGTCGATTCGCCAAAGCGACGGCACGTTCGACGGCAAGAACATCGTCCTGTGGACCACCCCCCTCGACACCGAGCATCCTGGTCGCAAGACCGTTGCGCGCGCGCACCTGGAGGAAGACGGCCGCCTGCTCCTGCATCGCCATTTCATGATCGATGAAAAAGGGGAGGAGCGGATGATGATCGAGTTTCGGATGACGAAGAAGTAGTTGACCGGCGTTCGGCGCGCTGTAACCCACCTTGGCAGCGCATGCGAACAGGTATAATCCATAAAGCTCATGCTCGAAGCGTTCGGATTATCTGATTCCGGTTGTGTGCGCCCGAACAACGAAGATTGTTATTTGATCGCGCCTGAAAAAGGGCTCTATGTCGTCGCCGACGGCATGGGTGGCGCGCAGGCCGGCGAACGTGCCTCTAAACTTGCCGTGGATACCCTCGCCGGTTTCCTTTCCAGCTCCGGCCAGGCCGACGCTGAAACGCTGGCCCAGGCTTTTCAAGAGGCCAACAACCAGGTGATGAACGCCGCCTCCAACGACGTGAACCTGGAAGGGATGGGAACCACGCTGGTGGCCGCGCTCGAAGCCGGGCCCGAAATCCTGATTGCCAGCGTGGGAGACAGCCGCGCCTACGTATTCCAGGACCATGAGTTGATCGGCATCACCGAGGATCAAACCTGGGTTCACGAAGTGGGGCGCCGCCTGGGAATTGATGAAACCAGCTTGCGCTCGCATCCCATGCGTCACGTGCTGACCATGGCCATCGGTGTAAGTCCTGAGCTTCGAGTGCATTCCTACGCTCTTAAGCCACAAGCCGGCGCGGAGGTTTTGCTTTGTAGCGACGGGCTGCACGGCGTGGTGGAAGAGGGCGTCATCGCTGAAGCTCTGGCCGGCAACGGCAGCCTGGAGTCAAAGTGCCGTAAGCTGATAGAAGCCGCCAAGGCCGCGGGCGGTCCGGATAATATCACCACGGTTCTTTTGCGCGCGAAATAGCGGATGGTTTACGGTATTTTACACCTTTGCAGGTAACTTCCCGGGTGATTGTGTCACCAAACAAGCAGTGAGTCGTGTATTTATTTTCGGCATTCTCTTGGCGCAATGCGCAACCATCGCCACGCTCGCGGCCGCGCAGTATCAAGGCAGTGTTAAATCCGGTGGATTGCCGATCCCCGGCGCAGTGGTAACTGCGACGCAAGGCGAAAAGAAACTTACCACCACCACCGATGAACAGGGAGTTTATACTTTCCCGAATCTGGAGGACGGCGCTTGGACCATCACCGTCGAAATGCTGGGCTTCAACAAAATTAGTCGCGATGTTACCATCGCCCCGGCGGCAACCGCCGCGGAATGGGATTTGAAGCTGGCGCCTTTCGGGACTGCCAAACCCGAATCCGCGGCCGCTGGGAGCAAACAGCCGAGCGCCGCTCCCACCAATAAGACCGCTCGTTCTGGAAACACGACGGCCGGAAACGCAGCTGGAAACACGACGGCCGGAAACACGACACCCAATCAGAATCAGCCGGGTTCCGCGTCGCGGAACCGTGGGGCGCAAGGCGGGAACACCGGCCGGCCCTTTCAACGCCTGGACGTAAACGCCGCTGCGAACGCTGGAGCGGTAGCGGGCGAAAATGGGGAGCCGGAAGACCTAACATCCGGTAACCTCAATCAAAGCGCCTCTGAGGCGCTGGTGGTGACTGGCAGCGTCAGTAACGGTGTGAATGCGCCGCAGCAGAATGATTGGCAGTTTTACGGCGGTGGGCAAGGCGGCCCAGGCGGTCCGGTGGGCCCCGGTGGGCCACCGATTGGTGGACCGGGCGGACCGGGTAGCATCGGCGTGGGAGGGCCCGGCGGACCAGGCGGTCCTGGTGGACCAGGTGGCCCTGGCGGTCCCGGCGGTGGGCGCTTCGCTGGCCGCGGTCCTGGCGGGCCCGGTGGACGCGGTGGACCTCGCCCCGGGGCAGGAGGCAACGGCCGCACCTCATTTGGAAATGCCCGCCGGCGACGCAGGCAGTTCAACGGAAACGTCGCCGTCGTCCTGGATAATTCCGCGCTGGATGCCAAACCGTTTTCGCTCACCGGTCAGGAAACACCCAAAGCCGCTTACGATCATTTCCGCACCACCGGCGCTTTCGGCGGCCCTCTGAAAATTCCAAAATTGCTCAGCGGCGACAACACAACTTTCTTTATCAATTACCAGTTGACGCGCAACCGCAATGCCAGCATCGCCTCCGCTCTCGTGCCTACCGCTGCCGAGCGCTCGGGCGATGTTCCCGGCTTCACCGGTCCACTCAGCCCCCAGGCTCTGTCGCTCTTGAACTTCTATCCGTTGCCGAATTTTCCCGGCAGCTCACGCTATAACTACCAGACCGAGCTGGTCGGAATTGGGAACCAGAGCAACGTGAATGCTCGCATCAGCCAGACCATCAATACCAAGAATCAGATCAGCGGCGGCTTCTCCTGGCAGGATAGCGACACCACCAATCCGAACCTGTTCGGCTTCATTGATCCCACCACCATGACCGGGATCAACAGCAACGTGCAGTGGACCCATCACTTCACTACCTATCTGATAAGCAACTTGCGCTACGGCTTCAGCCGCTCCGCCGGACAGACCACGCCTTTCTTCGCCAATAAGGAAAACGTCTCAGCCACCGCGGGCATTCTGGGCAACGATCAATCTCCCCTCTTTTGGGGACCTCCCAGCCTGTCGTTTTCAAGCGGGATTACCGGCCTCTCCGACGGAAATTTTTCGCTCAATCACAACAGCACCAACCAGGTGGGTGAGAGCCTGATCTGGGTCCACGGCAACCACAACTTCACTTTCGGCGGCGATTTCCGCCGGCTCGACTTCAACCAGTTGTCGCAGCAGAATCCACGCGGAACCTTTCTATTCACCGGCGCCTTCACCGGAAACGATTTCGCGGATTTCCTGGAGGGCCTACCGGCCACCAGTTCCATAGCATATGGAAACGCCGACAAATATTTCCGCGCGTCCTGGGTAGACAGCTACGCGAATGACGATTGGCGCATCAGAAGTAACCTGAGCATCAATATCGGTCTGCGCTGGGACTTCCAGGCGCCAGTCACTGAAAAGTACAACCGCCTGGTGAATCTGAATATCGGCCAGGATTTCACCACGGAGGCGCCAGTCTGCGGCACCGAACACGCCGGCTGCACTCTGGCCAGCGATGTGGGCTACCCGGACTCGCTGGTTCGCGCCAATTACCACGAATTCCAGCCGCGCCTCGGCCTTGCCTGGCGCCCGTTTACGAACCGTTCCACGGTGGTGCGCGCCGGCTACGGGATTTATTACAACACCTCCGTCTATCAGCCACTGGCCAATCAGATGGCCCAGCAATCGCCGCTGTCCTATAGCATCACCCAGGCGAATCCTCTAACCAATCCCTATACGCTGGCCAATGCCTTCCAGACGCCGGCCATCACCTCTACGCCGCAGACCTACGCCATCGATCCGAATTTCCGAATTGGCTATCTGCATTACTGGCAGGCATCAGTGCAGCAAAACTTGTCGTCTTCCATGGTCCTAACGCTCACCTATCAAGGCGATAAAGGCACGCACCAGTTGCAGGAATTCCTGCCCAACACTTTTCCCGCAGGCGCACCGCCCGACGGATATCCATCTGGATACGTGTACATAACATCGAACGGAAACTCCAACTACAACGCCGCCAGCGTTCAACTGCAGCGGCGCTTCCGCAGCGGATTTTCCTGGAACGGGTTGTACGTTTTCTCCAAAGCCATAGACGATGCGCAGGGCATCGGCGGGCGCTCCAGCCCCGGCACGGCTTATGCTCAGAACTGGCTCGATCTTTCTTCCGAACGCTCGCTTTCCAGCTTCAATCGCACCAACACATTCAATCTGAGCGTCCAATACAGCACCGGACAAGGCACCAGCGGTGGAACTCTGCTGAGCGGCTGGAAGGGCGCACTGGCGAAAGATTGGACTTTCGCTATAACGATGGTTGCCGGAAGTGGTTTACCGGAGACGCCGATTATCCTGCAGCGCGTGGCCACCGGGACCGGCGTGACCGGCACCGTACGCGCAGACTACATCGGGGGCTCGCTCGCTCCCACGCTCCCCGGCTACGGCTTCAATATCGATGCTTTCACGAAACCGCCCTCCGGTCAGTGGGGCGACGCTGGCCGGAACATTATCACCGGACCAGTGGAATTCAGCTTGAATGCATCCGCGGGCCGGGTGTTCCGCATCGGCGAGAGGCGCAGCTTTGATTTGCGCTATGACGCCACCAATGTTCTGAACAATGTCACTTATACATCCTGGAACACTACGTTAGGAAACGCCCAATTCGGCCTGCCGGTGAGCGCGAATGCCATGCGCACCATGCAGCTCACCGCCCGCTTCAGGTTCTAAGCCATGCTACGCTCTGCGATTGCTCTTTTCCTTTCCGGGTGGTTGACCTTGACCGCACAACAGCCACCTCCGCCCGCGCAGAGCGCGCCGGAAGACAAAAAGGATCTGATATTCTCCAGCACCACGCAGTTGGTGGTGGAAGATGTCTTGATCAAAAGCAAGGATGGCAAACCGGTCCTGGGTCTGAAACCCTCCGATTTCACCATCACCGAAGACGGCAAGCCGCAGAAGATCAGCATCTTTAAATTCCAGGAACTGGAGGAGGGGTCCAGCACGCCGCTGCCTCCCTCCACGCCTGGCCCGGATGTAGCTGTCTCAAAAATCCCGCAAAAAAATACAGTCAAGCCGGTCACTCAGATAGAGATCGCGCCGGAGAGTCCCGGGAACCTCAAATACAGTAACCGCCGCTTGATGGTGATGTTCTTCGATATGACATCGATGCCCATCCAGGACCAGAAGCGGGCCCAAACCGCCGCGCTGAAGTTTCTGCGTACGCAAATCACTCCCGCGGATATGGTGGCCATTATGACCTTTTCGAGCGACGTGAAAGTGATGGAAGATTTCACCGACGATCGCGATCTTCTGGAGAAGGACATAAAAAGCCTGATCATCGGCGAAGGGCAGGGATTCGAAATCGACAACCAGGACGACAGCACCTCCGATACCGGCCTGGCCTTCCAGCAGGACGATACGGAATTCAACATTTTCAATACGGACCGGCAACTGTCGGCGCTGGAAACCGCGGTCAAAATGCTGGCCACGCTGAACGAGAAGAAATCGCTGGTTTATTTTGCGAGCGGCATCCAGCGCAACGGCCTGGATAACCAGGCGCAGCTGAGATCCACCATCAATGCCGCCATCCGCGCCAATGTCTCGTTTTATCCCATCGATGCACGCGGTTTGGTGGCGCAAGCTCCGCTCGGCGATGCTACCAAGGGTTCACCCGGCGGGCAGGGCATGTACTCGGGAAGCTCCGCGCGCGCCGTGACCAGCAATTTCCAGAATCAGCAGGAGACTCTCTACACGCTGGCCGCCGATACCGGTGGTAAGGCGCTGCTCGATAACAACGACCTTTCCATGGGCATCGTGCAGGCGCAGAAAGACATGACCAGCTATTACATCATCGGCTATTACACCACCAACGGCGCGCTGGACGGCAAGTTCCGCCGCATCAAGATTTCGCTGAGTAATGCCGCGGTGGCGCGCACCATATCGAAACTCGATTACCGGCAGGGCTACTATGGGGGCAAGACGTTCAACAAGTTCAACGAATCCGACAAGGAGCGGCAGTTGGCTCAGGCCCTGGTGCTGGGCGATCCCATTACCGACATGAACATCGCCATGGAACTGGATTATTTCCGGCTGGGGCGCGACCGCTACTTCGTCCCCATGGTGGTGAAAATTCCAGGTTCTGAAATTGAACTCGCCAAGCACGGCGGCGCCGAGAGCACACGGCTGGATTTCATCGGTGAGATCAAGGACGCAAAAGGCGCCACCGTTGGAAATGTGCGCGATAACATCCAGGTGAAGCTGAAAGGCGAAACCGCCCAGCAACTGGCTAAGACCACCCTCGAATACGATACCGGATTCACCCTGGCGCCCGGCTCCTACACCGCCAAATTTCTGGCGCGGGAAAATGAAACTGGAAAAATGGGCACCTATGAGGCGAAGTTCGTGGTGCCCGACCTGACATCGGAGCAAAAATATCTACCCATCAGTTCCGTGGTGCTGAGCAACCAGCGTGAAAAGCTGGACGCCGCCGTGGCTACCGCCGAAAAAGACAAGAAGATTCTGGCCGCCCATCCGCTGATCCAGGACGGCGTGAAGTTGATTCCCAGCGTAACGCGCGTGTTCCGTAAAGATCAGGATCTCTATGTCTACCTGGAAGCCTACGAACCAACCGCCGAAGCCACGCAGCCGTTGATGGCCAATGTGAGCTTCTATCGTGGAAAGGTGAAAGCCTTCGAAACCGATCCGTTGCAAGTCTCGGACGGCTTGAACCCCAAGACCAAAGCGGTGCCGCTGCGTTTCAGCGTTCCGTTGGCCAAGCTGCAAGGCGGCCGGTATACCTGCCAGGTGAGCGTGTTCGATCCGAGCGCCCAGAAGTTCGCCTTCTGGCGAGCGCGAATCGTAGTTCTTCCATAACCGAGCCGCGACCGCTAGGAAGCGCTACCCCAAACGCAGAACCAGCGACCGCTCGTGGTATCGCTCCGTTGAAGACGCGGTCTACATTGCTGGTTCTCCGGTCTGTTGGCAGGCGAAAGCGCCTGCCCCACTGCAAACCGACGTGGGCCAGGCGCTTTCGCCTGCCAACCTAATTTTCCACACAGCGTCTTCATCACCTTTGGTGGGCCAGCAGGCCCATGGTCACTCCCTTGCGGTCGCGGCTTGGTTAAATCTTTGGTAGTGATCAGGTTTGAATTTCTAGAAGTCAAGCACGGTGGTTCGGCCATCCCGTAACGATGGATACAATCACAGTAATCAACGGCAGTATGGGGAGCCAAATCATTTTAGGCGTCCTTCTAAACAGAAAGGCCGCGGCTACCAGAACCGGATAGGCCCAAACTGTGACTATGAAAAAGTATGCGTCGAAAGTGCTCCCTCCTTCGAACGCCATTCCGGTTCCAATTATTGAGGTGAGCAACCACGGCCCCAAGATCAAGAACCAAATCGTTAGCAGGATCTTTGTCGTTGTGGCAAGTGGAGGTTGGTAAGGTTCTAGCACGTTCGCGCCTTACCATTTTGCCGCAGGGTAGGCCCGGAACGTTAGCAGGTCCCGCTTCCGGCTTTAAGCTGGCAAAAATTCAAACTTGACCACTACCAAATTTTTGTATCGGAAACAACTTTCCTACTTCGGCGTCCTATGACTTGGCGGTATGATGGTTCACCGTGCCCTGTTGCCTGCTTATTCTTGTCCTGCTGTCTCCGCGGCTGGTGCTCGCGCTGCTGTTCTTTCTTTCCACCTACCTGAGCGCCCCTTATCGCCACAATTTTCTTCTGCTCGTTCTCGGCTTTATATTTTTGCCGCTTACCACGCTGGTTTATGCCTGGATGTTTCACCAAGGCCTGCCCTTGGAGGGCGTCAATCTACTTTGGCTTCTGATCGCCGCAGTGCTGGATCTGGGCCTGGTGGGCGGTGGGTACAGACACCATCGGGTCAATTCCTGAGGGGAACCCGTGGTACAATTGCGATATCCGCAGCAGTAAACGACTGCTCGTAAACTATTGATTCTACGATACTAATCTTTCTACAAGAGTAATGTCCCTAGTTTTCAACGACTTCCACTAATTCGGGCGCTAGCTTCGAAACAGAACTTCAGATAAATCGAGTTGCAGAAGGAGAATCCATGAGAAAAGCTCTTTTGGTTGGCGGACTATTGGGGTTACCGGCCGTGGTGGGCATAAGCCACGAAATACCCAAGGTGACTTTGGATCACGACCCCAGGCTCCGCCGTCTACAGGAGTTTTTTGGCCAGCGGGACTGCCCGCTGCGCGAGGCCGCGGCCGACTTTTTGCTTGCCGCGGACCAGAACGACCTGGATTGGCGTTTGCTGCCCAGCATATCGATGATCGAATCCAGCGGGGGCAAGGATTACAGGAACAACAACGTTTTCGGCTGGGATTCCTGCCGGGAAGGTTTCACCTCCGTTCGCGAGGGCATCCAATTTGTGGCCGACCAACTGGCCAACTCCAAGCGGTACAAAGATAAAAATCTGGACAACAAGCTAAGCACTTACAATCCCCTGCCCGACTATCCACGAAAGGTTAAAGCCGTTATGCACTCGTTGGGAACAGAGCGAATCGCTAGCCTTAATTAAGAAAAGGCGTTCATCAGTTCTCCGGTTCCTCGGTTCGGGCTCCAGTGCCATCCTCTCAACTTGTGGTTTTGAACTGAAGAACCGAGCAACGGACAAGATGGGCTACAGGCCCATCTTCTCCAGCTTGCGATATAACGTTTTCCGCTCAATCCCAAGAATCTTCGCGGCTCGGCTCTTATTGCCTCCCGTGGCCGTGAGAACGCGGCGGATCTGATCGGCTTCCGTGTCTGCTAAGGTATCGCCCGCGCTATCGCGCGGCTCGGTAAGCTCTATGGCGTCCCGCACCGATGCCTCGTCGATTTTGCCGTGAGGCGCAAGAATGCTCAGCCGTTCCAGCATGTGCTGCAACTGGCGGACGTTGCCGGGCCAGCTGTAATTCTCAAGAACCTTGAGGCCGGATTCCGTCAGCTTGGCCTGTTGTTTGTAGCGCTCGTTGTAACGGTTAAGAAAATAATGGGCCAATAGCGGAACATCGCCGCGGCGCTCCACCAGCGGCGGAAGAAGGACGCGGACCACGTTCAAGCGGTACCACAGGTCCTCCCGGAACTTGCCTTCCTCCACCATTTTCTGCAAATCGCGATTCGTCGCCGCGATAACCCGCACATCCACTTTCTTTCCGCGCGCCGAACCCAGCGGACGGATTTCTTTCTCCTGCAAGAATCGCAGCAGATTGAGCTGAAAGCCCAGCTCCAGATCGCCGATCTCATCCAGGAAGACGGTGCCGTTGTTGGCTGCTTCAAACACTCCCATGCGGTCCCGGTCGGCTCCCGTATAGGCGCCTTTGAGCGCACCGAACAGCTCACTTTCAATCAACGACGGCGCAATGGAGCCGCAGTCCACGGGAACGAACGGCTGTTGCGCGCGCGAGCTGTTGTTGTGCACCATGCGCGCGATCATTTCCTTGCCGGTTCCCGTTTCGCCCTCAATCAGAACCGTGGCGTTGGTGGGCGCGACCAGCGAAATGGTCTTATAGATCTCGATCATCCTGGCCGAGCTGCCGATCATTTCGCTCTGCGGCAGATCGTCGACTTCGGATTCCTTCTCCTCTTCGTGCTCCGTGATGGACGCTTCGGCGCGCTTCACCGTATCCAGCATGCGGTCCAGCTCAAACGGCTTGGCGATATAATCGAACGCTCCGCCCTGCGTAGCCTTCATCACCGTCTCGATGGTGCCGCGCGCGGTCATTAGAATTACCGCGCATTTCGGATTTTTCTGCCGCGCTGTGG
>Ga0210388_10003611_pt1 | contig 12093 bp, 10 predicted proteins | sample IncBWC19OmetaG_FD_155485 | JGI IMG/M metagenome (GOLD analysis project Ga0210388, IMG submission 155485) | Forest soil microbial communities from Barre Woods Harvard Forest LTER site, Petersham, Massachusetts, United States - Inc-BW-C-19-O ... | reverse complement strand
CAGGAAACGAAGTACTTTCCCTCGGTGACGCTAAAGTCTCTAGTCCTTCGCTCACAGAAGAGCTCAACGGCTCGTCATCCAACGCCCTCTGTTTGCCAAACGTCAGCAAGGGAGAAGGGGCTATCACGCCGACGAAAGCGGTCGTGCCCCGAATTCTCGCGCACGACGATAATGTGTTATGGAGTGCAGTTGATGCGCCCTTTTCGCGCTTTGCCGAGTCACTTCGGGTGCTCAAAGTTGCGATTGATTTGAGCGAACTTGTTCGCTCAAACAAGGTCATAGGCTTTACGTCATCCTTACCGAATGAGGGAAAGTCGACTTTGGCTGCCGCAGCGGCCTTGCTGATCGCGCAAACTGGTGCGCGTACCATTTTGGTCGATTGCGATCTGCGTAATCCATCACTCACTCAAGCACTTGCTCCGTCCGCGCAGGCCGGGTTGGTTGAGGTCATATCCGACAAGGCGCCGATTGAAGATGTGCTCTGGCAATCAGATCCGAAGACCAATCTGTCGTTCCTTCCTGCTGTCATGAAATCGCGCGTGGCGCATACAAACGAGATTCTCGCATCAGCTGCGACAAAAAGACTGTTCGTCGAACTGAGCAAGCGCTACGAATATATCATTGTCGATTTGTCGCCGCTTGCTCCCGTGGTAGACGTCCGTACAACGACACATTTCGTTGACTCTTACATCTGTGTGATCGAGTGGGGTCACACTAAGATTGACGTGGTCAAAAAGGCCCTGGCTGACGCGCCAGGCGTGTACCAGAATCTAATTGGTACGGTGCTTAATAAGGTCAATATCAATAAGCTCGGCCGCTATGACGCCCACCGTGGCAAGTATTATCGTAACAAGCATTACGCGCGGTATGGCTATGGCGAGTAACAGATTGCGACGACCAATAATTCGGTACTCGAATAATAGACTCAGCGACCCGCGAATGCGTGCGCTTGCGTTGGCCCGCTTTGATTAATGATTTCAGCGTTTCGTCTGGGCAGTGGGCTTATGACTCTGCTAAGAGTATGAGCGATATTGGTCGTTTCAGGATAGCGGGAGTGCCGGTAAGTCTGCTGACCATGCAGATGGCCTGCGAAGAGGTGCAGCGCCGCTGTCGGATGCAAGAAGGCGGTTACTGCATTTTTCGCGACATCAATGGCATCGTTGGCGCCAACGATGACCCGGTGCTGCTCCGTGCACATCAAAACGCAGCCTTGGTTGCACCTGATGGGATGCCACTGGTTTGGCTAGCCCATCTCAAAGGCTTTAAATGGGTCGAACGCGTCTACGGTCCCGACTTCATGCTGGAATTTTGTCGCATTTCAGAATCCACCGGGCTTCGCCACTATCTATACGGAAGTACCGACACGGTCATCGAGAAGCTGGCCATGGAATTGTTGCGAGCGTTTCCTAATTTGACGATCTGTGGAGCCTACTCACCTCCGATGCGTCCGGCTGGCGAAGCCGCTAATCTAGACGACATCGAGAAGATCCGCGCGGCTCGCGCTGATATCGTCTGGGTTGGGCTCGGTACGCCGAAACAGGAATTATGGATGCAGGCAAATGCGCCTCATCTCGCACCTTGCGTCCTCATGGGAGTGGGCGCCGCATTTGATTTTCATGCCAAAGTGAAGCGCCAAGCACCGCGTTGGATGCAACGGACGGGACTAGAGTGGAGCTTTCGGCTGGTGAATGAACCTCGTCGACTTGCGCGACGTTATCTTATTGGAATTCCACGGCTTTTTTGGCTGCTTGCGAGACGCGGCTGTGAATCGTCGTGAGCATTTCTTGCATCCCGCCACGAAAAATAAAGCCCAGAAAATCCCGATCCCAGCACAATGGCTGGACATCCTGACAAGGTCCGAACCGGGCAAGACGGTCCGCAAAAAGCCCCGGCGTTCTCGTCTGGCGGACCGGTCGATTTACCCGATAACCAAGCTTTTTTCGTGCGATTGCTAGCGCTTCGTGCGTTCCCTATCTACGACGTGGAGGAGCTTGGGTTGAGAGAATGATCTCGTTATCGGCAAGAAGAGCGCGGCGACCGCAGCTACCTGATGGTGTGCGCATTTATGCAATCGGCGACATACACGGCTGCGCAGCCCTGCTCGACAGTTTGCTCACACGCATCGAAGCCCACAAGGTGGCAAATCCGACTCGCGAATGTATCGAAATATTTCTCGGCGATTACATCGATCGTGGACCGGCATCGCAAGATGTTCTTGAGCGCTTAGTCGCCCACAAACGGACCTGCCAGAGCGTGTTTCTTAAAGGAAATCACGAGACCTATGTCGACGACTTCATCAAAACCCCATCCGTTCTTCAAGACTGGCAGCATCTTGGGGGGCTTGAAACGCTCATGTCGTACGGGATGAAGCCGGCCATCAACGCAAAAGCCGAGCAGCAATCGCAACTCGCTGCTGATTTTGGCCAAGCATTCCCTGAGGCGCACCACCAGTTTCTTCGTCATCTAAAGTCTTCATTCACATACGGGGATTTCTTCTTTGTGCATGCCGGAGTGCGGCCGGGTATTGCTCTGGCGAGGCAGCGGGAAGAGGACTTGCTTTGGATCCGAGAGGACTTCCTTTTTTGTGAGGACGATTTCGGAAAAGTTGTCGTCCACGGTCACACGCCGGTATTGCACCCTGAAGTTCGCGCCAATCGCATCAATATTGACACTGGCGCCTACGCTACTGGCCGATTGACGTGTCTCATCTTGGAAGAGGACAAAGTCGATTTTATTTGATTGTCGATTCGCGTAATAGGAGTAATCATACGAGGTCAAAGATACAGCGGTATTGTTCGTCGAGTGCCTCACGAAATCCATCTACCTTTTGTTTGATCAAAGGCTTGATCTTGTCCGCGTTTTTCTCGAGTGCGCGCAATTTCTCGATGAGCGTTTCGGCATCGTAGTCGTTTATGTCGAAGCAGTAGTCGGACAAGCCCACGGCGCTCATGAGGGACGCACACTTATGATGGAACGAGAGGGAAATAACGGGCTTGTTGCAAAACAAAGCAAATAGAACATTGTGAAACCGCGTTGCGACGACGACGTCGGTTGCTGCGATTTGTGACAAAAGGTCGTCAACCGAGCGGATCGGCTGGCGAAAAATGCGCGCATCATCATAATCCGACGAACGTTCTCTCAGTCGGCTCCCGAACTCTTGCCAAGCCTGCTCGTCGCATACGTCTCCACTTAACAGTCTGACGTCGTACTCGCGAGCCAGTAGCCACTCACTGAAAGTCACGAGCTTATCCAGATAAACGCTGTAATTGTTGCCTTGCCTCAGGACGTCATATGCGCCCGAAGCTTCCATGACGCCGAGCCCGACAATAGGTCTGTTTTTGCTTTCGTGGCCATTCTGCCGCGGGATCACAACTTCGGGCAGACTGAATGCCAGGTCGGGATAAACGGGGTCGTTCTCCACAGCAAATCCAAGGTCAAGCAAGCACTGCTTACTGGAGTTGTCTCGATAGGAACGAAAGTCCGCCCAAGAAAGCACCGATTTGACTAAGAATCGTCCGAGGGTCCCCTTAATGGGGCCGACGCCGGTGCTGACAAAGGCGAGCTTGCAGCGGCAAATTTTTGCCATCAGGGACCACTTAAACAGGTTGAACGGACCCCAGCCCAAAAGGCCATAAGCGTCCGTCAGCAATCCCGTCCCCGGAACTATCAGCATGTCGGCGTTTCTGAGACTCAGAAAAGTTTTGCCCCACCGGATGGCCTCACTCGGTAGTCCAATAAAAATCCTTCGTAGTACCCTGGTCGCTGGATTTTGTGGAACCCACGACTTGACGAAGTCTTCGCTAATCGGAAACGCGCGGATATGGTGGGCCGCAGTGATGGCGTTAGGCCAGGGGCAAATGCAAGTAACCTCAGCGTCGGGTTGGAAGCGTCGAAGGTGATAAAGAACGGCCTTAAGAGTGCTGTCGTTACCGAAATTGGTGGTATCAAAGTTCCCGAAAATAGCAATCTCCGGTCTCTTCTTCTCACGCTTTTTCATCGGCTGCCGTTCCGGCGTGCGTTAGAGGTTGTCAATGATCAATCCGCCGGTTCAGCGTCGGGAGCGCCCAAGCGACGCTGCGTGTGGTTACGAAGCAGGCGGAGCTGGGGCATGTACCTTAAGCTTTGGCCAGCCTAGATCGCGCTCGTTGATCATAGTGACGGGAAGCGGCCAAGTAACTCCGAGCGCTGCATCGTCGTAGCGATAGCCGCCTGCAGACTCCGGCGCATAGAAAGACGAGATCTGGTAGACGATCTCGCAATCCTCAACCAAGGTTTGAAAGCCGTGCGCCAAGCCCTTCGGGATATAGACGGCGCGTCTGTTTTCCGCTGTTAACTCGAACCCTTGCCATCGAAGATAGCTCGGCGAACGGGGCCTCAGATCGACGATCACATCGAAGATGGCGCCGCGCGTGCATCTCACGATCTTCGTCTCTTCATGGGGAGGTCGTTGAAAATGCAGGCCGCGCACGGTTCCTCGGTGCCGATTGTATGAAATGCTCTCCTGCGCGATCTCGGTATCCAGACCCTGCGCCGCAAGCTCACGCCGGCACCAAGTGCGCGCAAAGAAGCCGCGCTCGTCTTCTTTGGGCTCGACATCGATTAGCAGCGCTCCCCCTAGTCGCGTCGAGGTGAAAATCATGTCTACCTTTTCCTCGTCGGCCTAGTGTTCGAGCGGACGCCAATAGAAATCGGTATCGATTTGTTTCGTGGCGATCAGATGTTTCAACTGTTCCAATCTAGTAAAGCCGCGAAAGAAAAACGTCTCTTTTGTCATATCGATGTAGGAAAAGACCTGGTGCAACTGGCGGGCGCCGAGCTCGGCGGGCCACCGACACTGGAATTCGGGGAGGTGACGACGTATCTTGGCGAAGGACGTGCGATAACTGCGATTGTCGCCGCTCGGTTGACCGAAGGTGACAGCACAGCCGTCAAACACTTGCCCCACAATGGTGGCGATTTCTCGGATCCGGTAATTCTGTCGATCATCACCGACATTAAAGATTTCGTTATGCACTGCCTCGCGCGGCGCTTCGAGAGCGAGGATAATCGCCTGACAGATATCCTCGACATGGACTAGCGGCCGCCACGGCGTTCCATCGCTGGTCATTCTTATCTCTTTGATGGTCCAGGCTAGTCCGGCGAGATTGTTGAGCACGATATCGAAACGCATGCGCGGGCTGGCGCCGAAGGCCGTGGCGTTACGCAAGAACACGGGAGAGAAATGGGCGTCGGCGAGCGCGCCGACGTCGCGTTCGACCAACACTTTGCACTTGGCATAGGCGGTTTGCGGATTAGGCGCGGATCTCTCGTCTCGCTCGCCTCCGTCTTCGGCAGCACCATAGACGCTGCACGAAGAGGTATAGACAAAGCGCGGGACGCCGGCCTCCTTGCAAGCACGCGCCAGAGTGATCGAGCCGAGATGGTTGATTTCGTAAGTCGTGCGCTCGCTCAGCGCACCAAGTGGGTCGTTCGACAGCTCTGCGAGATGAATGACCGCTTCGAACCCTTCGACATCCTTCGCGGTAATCTTCCGCACGTCCTTGGATAAAGTGAGTGGACGTGGCAGACGATTATTATAAAGCCAACCGTCGCGGTAAAAGCCGCAATCAATTCCAACAACGTCAAACCCCCGTTCGACGAGCTTCGGCCCGAGAACGGCGCCGATATATCCATCGATACCCGTAAGCAACACTCGCATTGGCGCCATCTCTGCTCTACGAAAAACCCGCGGAGCGTATCAAAAGCTACGCTGCACACGGACTTACATCAAGTGCCGCAGCGAGAGTCCTTCTTTGCGGATCAATTTGCAGAGTTAAAGTTAATCGCCGGGCTGCGGCGTGAAAACATCGGACGACGGTACAAGAGCCCAATACCCGTGATATCCTAGAAGCACAATGTAGGATCTGAACTAACGACACAAAGACAGGACTCTAGTGAAGGCCATGACCAAACCAACTAATCTGAAGTCCCTAAGGCCAAGTAATCTTGCCAATATGCGTCTTAGGGGATTGAAGCGGCCTTCATCAGACCGGAGATAATTTCGGGTCCCGGATTAGCAATGCAACATGTCGCCACTGACGCGAGCCCCGGCGTGAGGCATATCTCGCTCGATAGGCCCGAACCGTCCCCCGACATCGAGGGGAGGGCTATGATGACGCTTGCCGAGGAGCTTTTTCCAATTTGCCGCAGCATTACTGGCAATGGTGTGAGGCAGACGCTCGACATCCTTAGGCGCTTTATTCCGCTACAGGTTAATGAGGTTCCGTCGGGAACCGCGGTCTTGGATTGGACCGTACCGCGCGAATGGAACATCCGGGGTGCCTATATCGCGAGCGATGACGGCAGGCGTGTTGTAGATTTTGCCGCTAACAACCTACACATCGTTCAATATAGTCCACCCGTCGATATGGTCATGCCGCTCGCCGAGCTGCGCCCCCATCTCCATACCTTGCCTGATCAACCTGACTGGATCCCGTACCGTACGTCCTATTACACCGACAGCTGGGGATTTTGCCTCACCCATCGCCAGCTCTCGGGTTTGAGCGACGGACTCTATCATGTCGTGATCGACTCCGATCTGGCGCCAGGCCACCTTAGCTATGGCGAGCTATTCATCCCGGGTGAGATCGACGACACGGTTCTGTTGTCCTGCCATATTTGCCACCCGTCGCTCGCCAACGACAATCTCTCTGGGATTGCGGTTGCCACGATGCTGGCATGCCATCTCAAAATGCTCCGACTGCGTCACAGCTATCGTTTTTTATTTATTCCCGGCACCATCGGCTCGCTTACTTGGCTCGCGCACAACGAAGAAAAGGTCGGACGCATTGTTCACGGTCTCGTCCTGTCGTGTCTCGGAGACCCAGGCGGTATGACCTATAAACAGAGCCGCCGAGGGAACGCCGCGATCGATCGCATCGTCGCGCATGTCCTAGCTCACGATGAGGCGCCCCATCGCATCACGCCATTTGTCCCCTATGGGTACGACGAGCGACAGTATTGCTCGCCCGGCTTCAATCTGCCGGTAGGTTGCCTGATGCGCACACCCAATGGCGAGTACCCGGAATACCATTCCTCGGCAGACAATCTTTCGCTGTTAAGCCCCGAAAGTCTTGCCCATTCGCTCGCCGTGCTGCAGCGTATCGTCACCGTGATCGAAGGGGATGTGGTTTACCGCAGCCGCAATCCCAAAGGTGAACCGCAACTCGGCCGTCGCGGGCTCTACGCGAAGATGGGCGGACAGCGTGAGGCGAATTATGAGCAAATGGCCCTGCTGTGGGTGTTGAACCTGGCAGATGGCCACCATTCTTTGCTCGATGTCGCCGAACGTGCCGGAATCCCTTTCGCGAGTATCCGCGCCGCTGCGGATGCGCTGATCGCCGCCGGACTTCTTGAACCGATACTGGGATGATCGGATGCTTCATTCAAGCAAGAAGTCGAAAATCCTCGAATGACCGAGATGAGCGTAAATGACGCTGTCGCATTGGTCGCTGGAGCATCGGGGGCATCGGTCGGGCCATCGCGTTCGATCCTCCCGGAGCGGGAGCCGAAGTTTTCATGAAACAAGTTGAATTTATTCGGTAGTGGGTCAATTCCAAACATCAGTCAACGTGTGGGACAATGCTGCTATGGAGACCACCTGCCAATGATTAACGCCGGTAATTGCCGTTTCTGCGGTGGCGCCCTCGCCGAATTCGTCGATCTCGGCATGTCGCCATTATGTGAGAGTTTTCTCACTAAAGATCAGCTCAACGTAATGGAGCCGCATTATCCGCTTGCTGCACGCGTCTGCCGCGATTGTCTTCTCGTGCAACTGCAGGAGTATGTTGCACCGAAAGAGATCTTTTCCGAATATGCGTATTTTTCCGCGTATTCTGATAGTTGGCTCGATCACGCGCGGCAGTATGTCGATAGAATATCCAAAAGGCTGAACCTCAGCTCAGCAAGCCGCGTGATTGAAGTCGGCAGCAATGATGGATATTTGCTGCAGTACTTTGTCGCTAAAAATATTCCGGTCCTCGGCATCGATCCGGCGGCGAACGTCGCCAAGGCAGCTGAAAAACGCGGAGTCCCGACTCTAGTAAAGTTCTTTGGTGTCGAGACGGCCCGCGCGCTGGCCGCCTCCGGGACCCAGGCAGATCTTGTTGTCGGTAACAATGTCCTCGCTCAGGTTACTGACGTTAACTCGTTTGTCGAAGGCGTCGCTATCATTCTAAAACCGGGCGGCGTCTGCACGATAGAGTTCCCGCACCTTCTCAAGACGATCGAGGGTAACCAGTTCGACCAGATCTATCACGAGCATTTTTCGTACTTCTCGGCGCTGACGGTCGACAGGATATTCGCGGCTCACGGCATGCGGATATTCGACGTTGATGAGCTCTGGACGCACGGTGGCTCGTTACGTATCTACGCTTGCCACGCCGACGATAAAAGCCATCCGATGGAGACGTCCGTTTCCGAGGTGCTTCGCCGCGAGCGCGAGGCTGGCCTGCACCGGCTCGAGACCTATGCCGATTTTGCTGGTCGAGTTCGCGCGACGAAACGCAAGCTGTTGAGCTTCTTGATCGAAGCGAAGGGTCGCAACAAATCCGTTGCCGGCTACGGCGCGCCGGGCAAGGGCAACACGTTGCTCAACTATTGTGGCATTCGTACCGACTTTCTGGATTATACCGTTGATCGCAACCCCTATAAGCATGGGAGGTATTTGCCAGGTACCCATATTCCAATTTTCCCGCCAGAGAAGATTTTCGAAACTAAGCCCGATTATGTGCTGATCCTGCCGTGGAACCTCAAAGACGAGATCATGAGCCAGCTCGCCCAAATCAGCAGCTGGGGGGCAAAGTTCGTAGTGCCGATCCCGGAAGTCGCGGTCATTTAAAGGGAGCAAGGCACTTACGCCCACATCGAATGGAGTGGTTCTTGTAGGTAGCTCTTCCCACAAGCGATCGAGGGATCCGTCCGGAATGTTCCGATAGGTCTGGTGTTATGCTCATGTCGCTGGTCGAGCCGACCAAAGGGTTAATGCGGATCACCAGATATTCGAGCGCATTACGCCGATCTCCGCAGTGCCCGCCGGCTTTGAGCGCGTCGCCCAGCGGAACTGCTGAGGAAGCCCCGGACTCTTTGCCATCGGCCATTAAGGTTGCGCGATGGCATCAATTGAGACCTGGAGCAATGCCCGGTATTATCCCGGGGTCATCGATAGCGAAAGATGCCAGTGCTTGTTCTATGGCATTCGCGAACACCATCATTGGATAGGTGAGTCATGAAGGTGGTACTCTTTTGCGGCGGGGCCGGAATGCGGCTCAGAGGGTACGTCGATGACGTCCCGAAACCGATGGTGCAAATTGGGACGCGTCCGCTGCTCTGGCACCTGATGAAGTATTATGCGCATTTCGGTCACAAAGATTTTGTCCTTTGCCTGGGCTACAAAGGAAATGTCATTAAGGATTATTTTTTGAAGTATGATGAGTCGGTGTCGAACGATTTCGTCTGGTCCCAGGGTGGTAAAAAAATCGACTTCATCAATCGTGATATCGATGATTGGACGATTACGTTCGTCGAAACTGGTGCCAATTCCAACATTGGCGAGCGGCTTAAGGCAGTTGAACCGCACCTGAAAAACGAAGAGATGTTTCTGGCCAACTACAGTGACGGCCTGAGCGACCTGAACCTGCCGGTGATGATCGACGAGTTCCGCGACAGCGATGCGGTGGGCTCATTACTCCTGGTGAAGCCGACAGCAAGTTTCGACCTTGTTGGAGTGTCGCCCGAAGGCAGAGTTGATCGGGTGTCGGCGCTTACCGAGTCCGACGTCTGGATCAACGGAGGCTTCTTCGTGTTTCGAAACGAAATCTTCCGCCATATTCACCCTGGGGACGAGTTGGTGCGGGAACCGTTTCGACGGCTCATCGAAAAAAGAGCCTTGTTGGCACATAAATGCAAGAGCTTCTGGCAGTGCATGGACACCTTCAAGGACAAGCAAACCCTTGAGGAGCTGAACCAGACTGACGCTCCCTGGAAGGTTTGGAAACAAGCCGCAAAGCCGTCTACGAGAATACTGGCTAGCGCATGATCCATCTGAAACTGGATCGAAAAGCGACCGGTGCGCTTGAGATATTATGCCTAGGTTGTCATTCTGACGATATCGAGATTGGCTGCGGTGGCGCAATCCTAAGGCTATCTTTGGAGCACCCAAATTGTGTGTTCCACTGGGTCGTGTTCAGCGCGACCGGTGAGCGCGCTGCCGAGGCGCAACACGCGGCAACTCAGTTCGTCGACCCGTCGCGCCTGCGTGGACCGATCCTGAAAACGTTCCGGGATGGCTTTATGCCGTATAGCGGAGCCGAGATCAAAACGGTCTTCGAGGAATTGAAGCAGACAATTTCGCCCGATCTCATCTTCACCCACAATCGCAATGATGCGCACCAGGACCATCGCCTGATTTCTGATTTGACCTGGAACACATTTCGGGACCATCTGATTCTAGAGTACGAGATTCCAAAATATGATGGCGACATGGGACGGCCTAGCGTCTTCATTCCGCTTCCATCAGAGGTATATGAAAAGAAGGTTCGTTTGATAATGGATACATTCCAGTCCCAGGCTGGTAAGCACTGGTTCAAACCGGAAACCTTTCTGTCGCTTATGCGGTTAAGAGGAATGGAATGCAACGCTCCCAGCGGCTACGCTGAAGCGTTCTACGGCCGTAAGCTGGTGCTCTAAATTCAGCAGCCGATAAGATGCTTGAAGGACTTACCGGACAACACACTTCGCGACGGATTCTGGTCGACAACCTCAATTCGGCAGCCGGCGCAGTGGTAGCACCGTCGCGGATACAAGATGACCGTCGGGGCTACTTTCTGACGGTATTTCTGTCGTCGCGGCAGCCCCGACAGACGGAAAAGAAAGCCCAGAATTAAGCCGCGCGCGCCGCAGGCGCGACGATTTGGCTTCGGCGTAGGTATCAAGGCGGACAGTCAGCAGAAATTCCCGCACAAAGTGGCAATGTGCGATCCGTAAATTATGCAACTTTCTTCGGTATCTGGGTACGCTGCGGCGGTAGCCTCGTGCCGTCGTCGGAGCGCTTCGATGACGAAATATACTTGAAACATTTCAGCGGCAGTCGGATAATTTTGTCAGATGTGAAAGAGAATAAACGTCGCTGCCGTGGTGTTGCAATTGACACCTGAATGCCACGGCCGAGGATGTCAGCCGTGCTGGTTCGGGGTCACGCCAACGGTCGATGCCATGAAAAAGTGATTCAGGCTTTTCGACCTTGGACTGCACGAACTTCTGCCTTTACTGTTTTGCCCGCGCGGACGCGCTGGCCCGTGCGCTCACTCAAGTTGGCGACCAGAAGCTACGCCTGGTATCGCAGCGGCCGCCATGGCGCCCGGCGACAGGGAACCGCTCCGTCCTGACAACGAGTCTTCAACCCAAGTCTGTCGTTGCAAAAAAGCAATAGTGCGACAGGAAGTCCGAGCGTTCGACCACTTTTGGCGCCAACAGCGCTAATTTTTGTGCTTAACTCTGGCTCGATAACCCTAATAAGGATCGTACATATCAATGACATTTCGCTTGTACTAACAAAACTTATCCGAGGGAGCCGAGGCGATCGCAGCAACCGTGAACTGACGTCACCGAGTAAGTCTTAACTGTGTGTAAGTCGTAAGTGTCATGTCGCCAGTCATCGATACCAACGAACCTCAACTAGCCGACATTCCGCTCTTCGCTGGAGCGGCGCTTCGGCGATCCAATTCTCTTAGTAGAGTTCTCTACACCATTGTTCTCCAAGAGTTCGTCGCCGTCTTCCTCGCGGCCAGTGTTGGCATTGCGCTGTACTATTGGATTGGCCTCGGATTTCAGGTTCCTGTCACCCTGTGGCTCCCTTATGCGACGGCCATCGCCGCACTCGTTGTGCTTGTTTCGCTCGGGTTTCGCCATTACCCCCAAATCCAAACGAAACGAAAGCGATGGTATGTAACAGTTGGAATCGGGGCTGTCGGCGCTGGTTTTTCGGTATTTTTGACGCTTCTATTTTTGCTGAAGATCTCGGGTGAATATTCGCGCGGGGCATTTTTCTTTCAGCTT
>Ga0210388_10003610_pt1 | contig 12094 bp, 11 predicted proteins | sample IncBWC19OmetaG_FD_155485 | JGI IMG/M metagenome (GOLD analysis project Ga0210388, IMG submission 155485) | Forest soil microbial communities from Barre Woods Harvard Forest LTER site, Petersham, Massachusetts, United States - Inc-BW-C-19-O ... | reverse complement strand
TTGTCATTGTAAATGTCCTTGCTCAGCCCGTTCTGCTGATTGTTGACCTGTTGCTTTTCCTGCTGCGTCAGCGTCCCGCCGTTGGCCTGACGATCGTCGCGAATCTCACGGTTCAGATTCGCTTCCTGTCCTTCGACATTCTTCGTCTCTCCGGCCGTAAGTTGACCGGACTGAACGCCGTTCGCGATCCGGTCCTGCTGATTTTCACGGCGCTGATTGACGGTCGGATCGTCGGATTGCGCCATCCCCATTTCCGTCAGAAATAATGCGGTTACAAGTGCGTGATTGAGTTTCATGGAAATCATTACCTCCTGCCTTTCTCACTTCGCTAAACAGATGAAGCCTCCCGGAGTTGCGTAGCGGCGGTGATATCGACCACATAACAGATTCCATACAACGGCCACCAGCGTGCATGTCTCTACTCGTATTTTGGAGGCAACCAACATGAAATCCACCGCAATTATTTTGCTGTTCAGTGCCGCGGTATACGGGCAAATCCCGAATCCCGTGCAGAGAGGTGCTTTACCGCGGAACGCGAACGGCTCGGAGCCCATCTTCAGCGTTGACGTCACTTCGCGGTCCGTGCGCGCGGTGAACTATCACAACCGGCAGGGAACCACCCATATCGACTTTCGCGGTACTGCGCTCATGCCGGAATCGCGCGGCGAAGCGAGCGTGAGCGCGAATACAGGCGCCACAAAAATGTCCCTGAAGTTCGACCGCCTTTCAAATCCTGCGCAGTTTGGCCCCGAATACCTGACGTATGTTCTTTGGGCGATTACTCCCGAAGGGCGCGCCGAACGTCTGGGCGAAGTCACTTTGAAAGGCCCGAATTCGCGAACGGCCGATCTGGTGGCCACCACGGATCTTCAATCATTCGGAATGATCGTGACCGCCGAGCCCTACTTCTCGGTGAGCCAGCCCTCGGATGTCGTGGTTATGGAGAACTTCCTTCGCAAGGACACTTCGGGAACGCTCGAAATCGTGGATGCGAAGTATGAACTGCTGCGACGCGGCCAGTACACGATGAACATCTCCGCCGGAGCACTGGCTCCCATCACTTCCGATCTGAACGTTCCCCTGCAATTGCGCGAGGCGCGTGAAGCCATCGCGATCGCGAAGGCGCAGGGTGCCGATATATTCGCTCCCGACGTGATGGCGAAGGTCTCAGTCAACATGCAGAACGCCGAGGGCTACTATGTGAGCCACAACGAAAAAGAACTCAACACCGTTGCCCGCGAAGCCACGCAGCAGTCGGAAGATGCGCGCCGCATCAGCATCGTGAAGGAAGGCGAAGCGGCTGAACAAGCCGCGGCGCGCCGCGAGGAAGACGCCCGAAAGCAGGCTGCCGCCGCCACAGCGGAAGCCACGCAGCAGGCCCGTCTTCGTGCGCAGGCGGATGCCGAACGCATCTCCGCGGAACGCGCTAAGAAAGAGGCTGAGATCGCGACGCTGCAGGCTCGCGACGCTCAGAAGGACGCCGAAGCGGCCCGCCAGGCTGCTATCGCCGAGCAACAGCGGCTGGCCAATGAGACTGCCGCCGCGAAAGCCGCGCGCGTCAGTGCGGAGCAGGAAGCTCAGGCACTGCGTGACCGCTTGCGCGAACAGTTGAACGTCATCCTCGAAACCCGGGACACGGCGCGCGGTCTGATCGTCAGCCTCTCTGACGTCCTGTTCGACTTCGACCAGGCTTCGCTGAAGCCGGGGGCGAAGGAAAAACTGGCGAAAGTGTCCGGTATTCTGCTGGCTTATCCCACGCTGCACATGAACGTGGAAGGCCACACGGATAGCATCGGGACCGACGAATACAATCTGGGGCTGTCTCAGCGGCGCGCCGATGCGGTTCGCGATTACCTTACTTCAAATGGCATCAGTACGGCGAATGTCCAATCGATCGGATTGGGAAAGGCCGACCCGGTTGCTTCGAACGATACGGCGCCCGGCCGTCAGCAGAATCGCAGAGTTGAGATGGTTGTGAGCGGTGACGTAATCGGGCAGCCGATTCACCCCGCCACCAGTTCTTTGCGGTAAATCACTTTCACAAAAAAGATCGGGCTATTATTGCCTGGGGGCAGAGGGCGGTTCACCGTCGCTCTGCCCTTTTTTTCTTTGCGATTGTGTCCCGTGCAATTCTTCGTCGACCTGGGCCCAAACTGATTTCTGCCGGCGGGTCCCTGGCCGCGGCATGCCTGATAAAGGCTTCACCCGCAGCAGAGCCGCAACCGCATCTTCGCTCCGCCACCGGCGGGGAATGCGATCCAGAGCCCAGTGGATGCGCCGCGACATAGACCACGCGCTCCGATACGAACCCAGTTCGAGTTCGTTCTGCAGCTGAAGCGCGCTGATGCCCTCTTTCGTCGAGCAAATCAGATGACCAGCGAGCAGCCATTTGCGAAGTGCAATGTGGGAGCCCGCAAAGATCGTGTTGCTGGTAACGCTGAACCGAGTGCGGCAGCGCGCGCATTTGTAGACGCCGCTGTGCAACCTGTGCACGCTCTCCGGCCTGGAAACCAGCTTGTACAACGTCTCGCTCTCGCTGCAGCGCGGACAAACCGGGCCTGACGGCCACAGAATTCCTTCCACATACCGGCGTGCGGAGGCGTCGTCCCGGAACTTTGCGGCGCGCAAACCCACAATGCCTATTGTGCCAGAAAAGCTGGGTCCGTAAAGCGCACAACCAATTTTCCTTAGCCTGTGTTTTCAGTCACTTGAGCGGCTCGATAAGGGCCTCCGCCTCTACGTGCGGGTACCTTGAAGTCGCCTCCCGGTTACGGCAAACGGGAAATGCAGAAGGGGAAAAGAATGGGAGACGATCCGATCATCATTCCAGTTTTCTTCTCGATCTGTAACTAGCTGCAATAATGCGCTGACAGAGCGCATCGCCGACCCACAGCCCGGAACATCCGGGTAATCGCCGTGAGCGATATAAAAAACTCTGGTAGACTTGGTGATAGATCGCACGGTTCGTGCGGTGCTATCACCGGGTCACACCGGGGCCCCGCACCTTCGGGTGTTAAGCAATCGTAAGAAGCAAACCGCTGTCATAGGCTTGGCATTGACGGCGTTGTCGCTGAATGGCTCAACGCGGAATTCAGCGGCGTCGACCATCCCGAACAACAACTCAATTGGTGCAACTCAGATTCGCGCCCAAAACGCGGCAGCGAGGCAGGAGTACGACCGGGGCAATTATCGCAAGGCACGCGCGCTTTATCTGAATGCTGAATCGATCGCGCAACAGTCGGGCGACTTTCGCGCGGTTGCGCTGAACTGGAACGGCGCGGGAGCCTCGGCGCTCGCCCTGCAGGATTATCGCAACGCGCTGGCCGATTTTGTCCATGCTCGCCAGCCCGCGCAGGCATCACGGAAGTTTGTCCCGCTGGCGAAGACGATGAACAATCTTGCCAGCCTGTATCTGCAAATGGGCAATCCCGCGGCTGCGGCCTCAATCGCGAAGGAGGCGCTGGCTGGCCCGTCGGACAGCGTGGACCCGGCGATCCGGCCCAAGCTTCGGTTCCAGCTCGCGAATGCTCTCGCCCGTATGCAACGCTTCGGCGAGGCGGAAGGCATCTATCATCTGGCGATCGAAGAACTGAAAGATCAAGGCGACCTCGATAGCGCGGCGCGCATACTGGGCAGCCTGGGATCCGCCGCACTGGAAGCGAATCGGGTGGATGCGGCAGAGGCCGCGCTGAGCGAGGCCCTGATGCTGGTGCGCGTGCACCACCTTACGGCATCGGCGAACGTGCTCAGGGGCCTCGCGGAAGTCAAGGACCGGCAGGGGGATCTGCGCGCCGCCCGATCTCTCTTCGCCTCGGCCATCGATGCGCCCCAGAGTCTTACCCCCAGGTGGAGGTTGTATGCCGATCGCGGGGCGTTCCGGCTGGAGCAGTCCGACCTCCACGGCGCTCTTGCGGATTTCCGCGAGGCCACCCGGCTTGCCTCTCTCATGCGCGCCGATGTCATCCCCGCGGATCAGGACCGAATCTCTTTGCAAAACGGCCTGAGCGGAATTAGTGCTGGCCTGATCGAAGCCGGAAATCTCCTCGCCCGCCAGACCGCCGATCGCGCTCTGCTCCGCGAAACATTCGATGCGGCCGAGCAGGATCGGTCCTGGAGTCTGCGCGCTCTGCTCCCCGCGTCGAATGATTGGCGCGCGCGCCTCCCCGAGAGCTATTGGGATTTGCTCGCGAACTACCAATCGATCGAACGCGAACTGATCGGCCAGGCTTCGCCGGAATTGCAGAGAAAAGCGGCGGCCCTGCAACTCAAGCTGCAGGAGATCGAAGCGAGCGCGGCCTCCCTCCGCCAACCGGAACAAGCTCACTCCGCGCTGGATCATGTGCGGAGCGTTCTCGATGAGGAAAGCGTTCTCTTCAGCTTCTCCGTCACGCAGTACGGTGGTTGGGCCTGGGCAATCGATCGGACCGGCGTTGACGTTTACGCGATTCCTTCGCGCGACGATCTGAAAACCCGCGTGGCCGAATTCACGCGCGCAACGAAGGAAGGTGACGTGCACGCCCTCGCCATGGGCAATCGGTTGTATCAGGACCTCTTCGGTTCGGCGGGTACCGCGCATCTGGTGCACAAACGTTGGCTGCTGGAACTGGACGGCCCATTATTTGATCTCCCGTTTGCGGCGCTGGTAATAAATGAGGCCAGCACGCGAAACAGTGAACCCGTGTACCTCATCGAGCGCGCGGCTCTGGAGTCGATCCCGGACGCGCTGATGCTCAATCGGCAAACGCCTTCAGCAGGCGGAGGGTTTCTCGGCATCGGCGATCCCGTCTACAACGCAGCCGACACTCGCTACCACGGCTCTGAGAAGCGGCAGGATATCGTGCTGCCCCGCCTGCCGGCGACGGCGACGGAGTTGCAGGCGTGCTCGCGCGCATGGGGCGCGTCCCGAATCCGTATTCTCACGGGCCCGGATGTGAATCTGGCGAACCTCCGTTCCGCGCTCGATGCCCATCCGGCAGTGATCCACTTTGCAACTCACATCGTCACTGCGCCGGGGGATCACGCCTCCGGGCTGATCGCGCTGAGTCTAGACCCATCGGGTGCGATGGGCTTGATGGGGCCGACCGAGATCGTCGCGCATCCCGTTTCCGCCCGCCTCGTCGTCTTGAACGGTTGCCGCTCCGGCCAGGGAGACGCACTCCCGGGCGCGGGCCTGATGGGTCTGACCCGGGCGTGGATCGGCGCCGGCGCGCGAGCAGTGCTGGCGACCGGCTGGGACATCCCGGACGAAGCGGGCAAAAATCTGATGGTCGAGTTCTACCGGGTTTCGCGCGCGCAACCGGAGCGCGGGCCGGCCTTCGCGCTCCAGCAGGCTCAGCTGGCCGCAATCAAACACAGCACGAAAAATACTGCGGCAGTTTGGGCCGCGTATTTCCTCCTGGGAAGGGAATGACTTAATGTCCATTGCATTGGCAGGCACGCAAATGGCAGGAGCCAGCGACGATTCTCCGCAACCCGGGCGTGCGCAGCCTGCGGTCTTACCGGCTCCCGATTGGACGTCTCTGGTCAGTCGGATCCGCAATGAAGACTCGGCGGCGATGGCCGAGTTATACGCCATTTTCGCCAAGGGAATTCGCTATTTCCTGCTGCGGAACCTGGGACCGGACGAACTCGACGATAAGGTGCACGACTGTTTTGTCATCGTCACTCAGGCCATTCTGAACGGTGAACTGCGCGAGCCCGAACGCCTGATGGGTTACGTACGTACCGTGGTCAAGCGCCAGATCGCGGCGTCGATCGACGTAGCCGTTCAACAACGCCGGAACAGGGTAGACTTTGAGGACTCGCTGTTCACGCTATCCGACTGGAGGGAGAATCCCGAGCGCAATGTGATTGCCATGCAGCGGGCCGAGATCGCCCGGAAGGTACTCAATGGAGTTTCCCGGCGCGATCGGGATATTCTGAACCGATTTTATGTGCTGGAACAGACACAGGAACAGATTTGCGCGGAAATGGGTCTGAGTTACAATCAATTCCGGTTGCAAAATCGAGGGCAAAAGCGCGTTTCGGAGAAATGGGCCGGAGGCTGGCCGCAGGCGTAGGCATTAATCTGAATAAAAGAATTTGAAAATAGAGAGAGAAATACAATTAATAGCCACTATTTATTCAAGGAGCATCGTGTGAGCCCTGATTTCCACGGAACAGACGATCAGCTGGAAGCGTACGCACTCGGTCAGTTAGCCACTTCCGACCAACCGGGACTGGAGGCGCTGGAAGAGCATCTCATGATTTGTTCCACCTGCCGCGACCGTCTCGACGGTGTCGAAGCCTTTACGTCAGGCGTGAGGGACGCGTTCGGGCCCAACTCGGCAATCGCGACTTCAAAACAGACCGAGCTGTTCGCCTGGCTGCCGTGGCCTAGGGTTACGATCGCGCTGGCCTTTCTCGCCCTGGCCACCGTTATTTTAATATTTTCGCGGGACCAGACTCAATTCGCCCCGGTGGCAAACCTCCAACTCAGTGCGACCCGCGGCGAAATGCCTGTGACCGCCCCGGCGCGCGAACTGGATCTCACCCTCCTCAATGTACCTATGGAGGCGCACAGCTTCCGTGCTTTGATCGTAAATGCGACGGGCCGGACCGTTTGGAGCGGTCAGGCCCGTCAGGCTACAGACAGCCTTCAAGTCAAAGCACTGCACCGCTTCGAGTCCGGCGATTACTTCCTCCGCCTCTATGGGGCGTCCGGCGACGTGGTGCGCGAATACGGTTTCCGCATTCGGTAATTACGCCTATTCCCGGAGTAATTGATCCAGATAATCCTTCAGCACACCGAAGGAGGGCGGTGACCCGATATTCCCGCGCTTTCCCTTCGATTCGATGACCAGGCTCGGCGTCTGATTGACATGGTCTTTACTCACCATCTCAAGATCCGCGGCGATGGTCTGATCCAGAGTTGAATCCCTCATGACTTTCTCGCGCACTTTCTGCATCAGGCCTGGCGGTAGCACCTGCGCGAGCTGGGCATCGATATTGCCGTTTTCCCGCCAGGCATCCTGTGTCCGGAAGATCTGGTTGACCGCGCGGTCGTATTGCCCCAACTCGCCTGCTGCGTTGGCATACCGTGCCGCCAGCCGCGCCCACGCATGCTGCGGCAAAGGAAGGTCGCGGTGAATCAGCCTGACTTTGCCGGTCGAGACGTACTGGGCGACGATCAAAGGGACGGTTTCATCGTAGAATCGCGCGCAGTGGGGACATTCGTAATCCGAATAGATTTCGAGCGTAATCGGCGCTGAAGCAGAGCCGGATGTCTTGAAGGCAAAGTTTTCTGGCGCTGCTTTACCAGGCGCCGCCTTACCAGGCACAACCGCATTCGCGCCCGTCAGCCCAGCCGGCTTGAGGCAGGCGCCCCACGCGCACGCCTGCGGCGCCGAAACGGCCAGCAGCAGGAGGCCGACGGCGGAAGCTGTGGTCACGGCCCAGGTCCATCTTCGCCGCCGGCTGCCGACGCCTGCGCGATCGCGCGCGTACAGGCGCTCAAGACCGCGAACCGGATCGGGACGCCAGGCGCCAGCCGGATCGAGCACTGCCAGACGGTCATCGATAAAGCTATCTCTTTCGTTGTTTTCCATATTGCCTCTCATATTCCTTCCGGAACGCCTGCTGAGCACGACTGACGAGGGTACCGATCGAAGCGGGATTCAATTCGAGAGCGGAAGCCAGTTCGGAATAGCTGAGACCGTTGCCGCGCAGAAGCAGCAATCCCGCCTCGCGCCGGCCGAGAGTGGCCAGAACGCGGCGGACCTGTTGCTGCTCTTCCGATGCGGCGTGCGCTTCCTCAGGGTTCGCCGGTCGCTGCGCAACTCCGAGCAGCCATTCATAGCGCTGGCGGCGGTTTTGTCTGCGTAACTCATCGAGTGCGATCCGAACCGCTCCCCGATAGAGCCAGCCGCCGGCCTTTTCCCCCTGCACGCCCGGATTCCGCCAGAGTTTCCAGAACACATCAACCGCCAGTTCCTCCGCGCGGGCCGGGTCTCCGACGACCCGGGCAATGACGCGGGCAATGCGTTCGTAATGAACGTGAAAGACGGTCTCGAAATCGAATCGAGCTTCGCCGGGCTCTGTGTCGTCGATGACTCTGCTCGGTGCGCTCACAAACTATCAACGACGTATGACCGAGCTTTGTGACAGGAAAAACCCGCTCAGAATATTCTGCGGTTCAAACGTTCCACAGTAAATTTCGCGGTATCCGCCACCGCCATCACCGCCATCACGCCCGCCTGCACGGGATCTGTAACCACCAGATCGGCTGCATCGGGCACGCTGCCGGCCATGTTCAGGCTGATCACGAGGAGCCCGGTCGCGCGCACTTCCCGCACTGCGGTTTCGATCTCGCCGCCCATGAGAGCGCCCGCGAGCACCAGCGCCCGGGCCCGGGGCAATCGCGGCACTGCGCGGACCGCATCGGCCAGCGCCTGTTCGCCCACCAGAGGAATCGTATCCACCGAGATATGCTCGCCCCGGATGTTATGCCGGTCCGCCTCGACAATCGCGCCGATCGCCACCTGCGCCACCTGAGCGCCGCCGCCCATGATGATGATCCGCTTCCCGTAGATCTGCTGCATGCTCTTCACCAGATCCAGAGTGCGGACGATCGCGAGCGAGCGAAGTTCCGCCAGCATCGCTTCCCACGCGGGCGTCGTTACTTCGAAATACACCCGTGCCCCGGCGCGCGTGTTTTCGATAATTGAGACGGTGCCGATGTCCCCGTCGTGCCCGGCGATGACCCCGGTGAGGCGGTGCAGGATGCCGGGGCCTGCGTCGGCATCGATCATAAGGCCTTGACTCTGCGCTTCCATACATCGAGTATCATCTCAGTCCTGTTAGACTCGTTAGTTGCCAGCAGATTGTAGAGGGCGCGGAATGCCCGTTTTGCGCGAGTTTGGTGCATGGTGAAAAGCATCCTCATCGTCCGCCTGGGAGCGATGGGAGATATCATCCACGCCCTCCCCGGAGCCGCGTCGCTCAAGCACAGTTTCCCTGACGCCTGCGTAACCTGGGTGGTTGAGCCGAAGTGGGTCCCGCTGCTCCAGTCAAACGGCTTCGTCGATCGCATCGTGGTCTTTCGCCGCGACGACCCGCTTTCCTGGCGGCGCACCAAAGACGAACTGCGCGCCTGCCATTACGACCTCGCTGTCGATTTCCAGGGTCTTACCAAATCGGCGCTGATCGCCCACCTGGCCCGCCCCGAGCGCATCGCGGGATTCGGCTCCCGCGTGGTACGTGAGCGTCCCGCCGGATTGTTCTACTCGACCCGCGTGCCGAGCAGCGCCGTGCACGTGGTGGATCAGGCACTCGATCTCGCGGCAGGCGCGGGCGCGACCAATCTCGTTCGCGTGTTTCCGCTGCCCTCCGGCGTGCCCGAAGGCCGACTGCCCGAAGGACCGTTCGCCCTCGCCAGCCCCGTCGCCGGATGGGCTTCCAAACAATGGCCGCTCGAATATTACACGCGCCTCGCCGTCATTCTGCGCGAGAAACTGGGCATGCCCCTCGTCTTCAACGGCGCGCCCGGAACCGTGCCTGAAATTGCCGGGACGCTCGTGCACGAGAGCGGCATACCGGGCCTGATCGATGCCACGCGCCGCGCCGCGCTGGTGATCGGCGTCGATAGCGGACCGATGCATCTCGCAGCGGCACTGAATAAATCGGGAGTGGCGATCTTCGGACCCACAGACCCCGATCGCAACGGCCCATACGGCGGCGATTTCCAGGTCTTCCGTGTGGCGGGCGCACACACCACGCACCGCCGCGGCACGGCCATCGATGCCTCCATGCGCGCCATTACTCCGGAGCAGGTTTTCACCGCACTCGCGGCTCGCGTCAATTGTTCCATAGGCAATTAAGGCCCATGCGGCGGCACTGGTTTCCCAAACGCTACGCCGATACTGTCGCCCGCTTGCGCGTCAGTGCCGGGTTCGTTATGGTTGCAGCGTTTCTCTGGCTCTCACACCCCGACGCGACCTCGCTCGCCATCGGCCTTCCGCTCTCAGGCGTCGGACTCGCCCTCCGCGCCTGGGCCGCCGGTCATCTTGCGAAAGACCAGCGCCTCGCCACATCGGGGCCCTACTCATTCACGCGCAACCCGCTTTACCTGGGCACCTTGCTCGCCGCCCTGGGACTCGCCGCCGCGGGCCGAAGCCCGGCGCTCGCGCTACTCTTCACGGCCCTGTTCGCCCTGGTCTATCTGCCCGCCATCGAGCTCGAAGAACAGCACCTCATCGCGATTCTGCCCGGTTACTCGCAGTTCGCCGCGCGTGTGCCATTGCTGATCCCGCGCTGGCCGGAGCAATTCGGGCCTGATCGTTTCTCAGCCGCGCTCTACAAGAAGAACCGGGAATACCAGGCGCTAGCAGGGTGGGCGATCGGCGCCCTGTGGCTGATTGGCCGGGCCTTCATCTGGTAGTGTTGAGTTGAGATGGCATATCCTCAACAACTCCTGATTCCCATGCGTGAAGACCTCACGCGCTATGGCGTGGAAGAAACCCGCACACCCGCCGATGTCGATCGCGTTCTCGCGCCCGAAAACGGCACGGTTCTGATGGTTGTGAATTCGGTCTGCGGATGCGCCGCCGGCAAAGCGCGTCCCGGCATCGGGATGGCTCTGCAGCACACCGCGCGGCCGGATAAAGCAGCGACCGTTTTCGCGGGTGGCGACGACGCCGCGGTGGCGCACCTTCGTGGAATTCTCTCCGACTATCCGCCGTCATCGCCGTCGATTGCGCTTTTCCAGAACGGCAAGCCGGTTTACATGATGCACCGCAGCGATATTGAACGCCGCGATGCGTTCCACATCGCGCAGGTTCTCAAGGAAGCGTTCGACCGCTTCTGCGTGCGCAAAGAAGTTCCGGTCGCCTGAGCACTACCGATGGATGGCGATCCGGCAATCTACACGGTAGTCATCAATCACGAAGAACAGTATTCCATCTGGCCATCCGGGAAGGAAATACCCGCGGGCTGGAGGGCCGTGGGTAAAACCGGGTCGAAAGAAGAGTCCTGGAGTACATCAAAGAGGTTTGGACCGACATGCGTCCTCTTAGCCTTCGCAACGCGATGGACGCCCAGACCAAGTCCTGAGCGTACTCCACCAAGCTACACGTGGTCGACTTCGCGCAGCCACTCAGGCCGCTTCAACACCTCGCGCGGCTTGCTCCCATCGGGCGGACCGATAATTCCATCGCGATGCATCATATCGAGAATGCGCGCCGCCCGGCCATATCCGAGACGAAGCCGACGCTGCAGAGTCGACGTCGAAGCTTTCCCCATCTCCAGCACGACTCGCAGCGCTTCCTCATACATCGGGTCCTGATCGCCAGGAATCGCATCTTCCGCCTCAGCATCGCCTTCCTCGCTCGGCGGCGCGATCAGGTATGACTGATCGTAATCCGGCTTGGCCTGCGCCTTCCAGAAATCAACCACGCCATTGATCTCGCTCTCAGTGACGAACGCTCCGTGGACGCGCGTGAAGCGTGACGACCCCGGCGGCAGGTAAAGCATGTCGCCCTTGCCAAGAAGATGCTCGGCGCCCATGCCGTCGAGAATAGTGCGGCTATCCACGCGCGTAGCCACGCGGAAGCTGATGCGGGCAGGGAAATTCGCCTTGATGATCCCGGTGATCACGTCCACGCTCGGGCGCTGGGTCGCGAGCACAAGATGCATCCCGACCGCGCGAGCCATCTGCGCGAGACGCGTGACGGATTCCTCCACGTTGCGGCCTTCGAGCATCATCAGGTCCGCAAGTTCGTCGATCAGGATCAGCACATAAGGCAGCGGCTTGATCTCTTCGCGCGCGGGATCTTCGTCTTCAAAGAGGCTCCGCGGCTCCGCCTGCAGCTTGCGGATTTTCTTGTTGTACTGATCGATGTTGCGCGCGCCCTGCTCAGCGAGCAGCCGCAGGCGCCGTTCCATCTCCAGCACCGCGTTCTTCAACGCGTTGATGGCGTTCTTCGGGTCAGTGATCACGGGCGTGAGCAGATGCGGGATGCCTTCATACATCCCGAGCTCGACGCGCTTCGGATCGACCATGATCATCTTCACTTCATCCGGCGTCGACTTATAAAGGATCGACATGATGAGCGAGTTG
>Ga0210388_10003609_pt1 | contig 12094 bp, 10 predicted proteins | sample IncBWC19OmetaG_FD_155485 | JGI IMG/M metagenome (GOLD analysis project Ga0210388, IMG submission 155485) | Forest soil microbial communities from Barre Woods Harvard Forest LTER site, Petersham, Massachusetts, United States - Inc-BW-C-19-O ... | reverse complement strand
GACGTCTTTGCCGACGTTTCCGATCCCGACAACTCCGGGGACGAAGACGACAGGCACGGCCCATCGAAGGGGCGTCCGCTGCGCTATGCTTGGTTCCGGATGCACATTAAGCTGGCTCCCGGCCACGGCCCGCTGGCGCTGCTTGTCGAGTTGCCAATCGCTCAAACTCCCTCCATGTCCATCAGCTCCACCGGCCCTGGTGTCGATGTGTTCGCCAACGGCGTCCAAATCCGGCCCGACGGCCCCCACGGCGACGATCCGCAGCACTATCAACAGATCTCCCGCCTCTATAACCTCAACGTACCCGCCTCCCAAACGGATTTATTTCTGGTTCTGCGCACCTTCTATAAACCCTTCGGTTATGGCGCCTACACTTCCTTCTTTTCCGCGCGCACCTTCCACCTTGGCCATCCTGAAGATCTCGGCCATCGCCTCGAGCTGTGGAGCACCCACGCTCTCTTCCAGCGTTTGCCCAGAATCGTAAACTCCATTCTGCAGCTGGTGCTCGCGCTCTTTCTGCTGGCCCTCTACTTCACCCAGAAAGGCCATGTCGAATATCTCTGGCTGGCCCTGCATGAACTCGTTCAGGCGCCCATCGGATTCATTGAAGTCGCCGGCGGCTCTGCTTGGCTCGATTCCCTCTGGTACGCTGCAACCGTCTTGCAACTGGTCGTCCTCTCCGCCTACCTCTACTTCGAATTCCTCGTCGCGTTTCTCGACCTGCGCCAACGCTGGAATCTGAAAATGGTCCGCTACCCAGTCAATGCCCTGCGCTATACCTCGCCGATTCTTCTCGGCGTCGGACCCGTAGTCTTGTTCGTGGGCCACAGCAGCTTTGTTTGGCTTCTTATCATCATCTACATCCCCACTTTCTTCTGGCTGCTGGGTTGGGTCATCTTCGTCTTCCTCACCCTCATCATCGCCACCGTGAAGCGTAACTTTGAGGCCGGACTGCTCCTCATCCCACTGGTGCTGAGCATTGTCGGTGTTGCCGAGCCAATCTTCACCTCGGCCATGAACCAAATGGGATCTCAGCCGCACCGGTCTCCGCTCACGCTCCAGGCCGGCCCCATCCCCATCCACTTCGCCTCCATCGCCGACTTCACCAGCATCCTGGCCATCGTCCTCATCATCTTCGTCCGCTTCCTGCGCGTGCAGCGCGACCAGGAGCGCGTCTCCAGCGAACTGGCCGCCGCCCGCAGCGTGCAGGAACTCATGATTCCCCAGGAGAAGATCAAGACCCCTGGCTTTGAAGTCGATTCCATTTACGACCCCGCGGCCGAAGTAGGCGGCGACTTCTTCCATGTCCAACCCATTGAAGACGGCGGCCTGCTGGTTATCATCGGAGACGTAGCCGGCAAGGGCCTCAAAGCCGCCATGAACGTCTCCATGCTCATGGGCGCTCTGCGCCGTACTCCCGAGCGCAGCCCCGCCAAAATCCTCGAATCCCTCAACCGCGTGCTTACCGGCAGCGAGAGCTTCACCACCTGCCAGGCCGCCTGGTTCAGCGGCGACGGCGAGGTAGTGCTGGCCAACGCCGGCCATCTGCCGCCCTACCTCAACAGCCAGGAAGTCACCGTGCCCGGCGGCTTGCCCCTCGGCGTCGTTCCCGACATCACCTACGAAGAAGTTCGCCTCTACCTGCACCCCGGTGACCGCATCCTGCTCATGTCCGACGGCGTAGTCGAAGCCCGCCACAGCAACGGCGAACTCTTCGGCTTCGACCGCGTCCACAACCTGACCGGCCAATCCGCCTTCTACATAGCCGACGCCGCCAAAGCCTTCGGCCAGGAAGACGACATCACCATCCTAACCATCAGAAGACTAGCCCAAGCCATGGCCGCATAAGGCAATCCAATCGCTCGGCGAACGCCTCTGCGATATAGCGTCATCGCAGGGACTCTCCAGTCCACATCGGCGTTTTTCAGTGCCGATCCACGTCGGTGCCCGGAATTGCCATGCCCTTTGGCCAGTGGATGAATACTCGTGCTGACAGCGAAGCCGTCGAACTGTTGTAGTTGAAGAAACCCGATAAGGGATCGAGAGGGTCTCAAATAAATCGATGCGCTGGACTCAGCATCAATTGAGCTCTTTGCTTACGAAACAGCCCGTGGGACCGGATCGGGCGGTGAGCCTTATGCTTCCGCTGCCTGGAGGCTGATGTCCCGCACGACCACGTGACCAGCGGCCTTGATTGATTTTCGGACTGACTCAGGCAGAATCCCAATAATTACATCCCAAAGCCCAGAGCGAGCGGTCTTGAGCGCTAGGTAATCGCTGAGTCCCCATGTAGGATTAGCTGCAACTTGTCGCTCGGCGTATTGGAAGATGGCCTCAAAGAGTTGGCTTATCGTAGGAGTTGCTACCATTTCGCTGATCTTGTCGAGTTGAAGAACTATCGCCGTACTAAAGTCGATGCCCACACCGCGACGTGAGTTCGCGAACAACATGTCGCATCCCCCCGAATAACGCCAGCGCGTTCTCTGCTCGACTTGTCCTCTTAGACGATTGAAGTCTCCAAAATCGAAACTCCAATATCTTCCCTCGGGTCCGACAAATACTCCCGCTGAGGCATCATAGTCGGGATCTTTCCCCGGGAGCGGAATTCCAAGTTCCTCGTATCCTGATGGAATTGGCGTGAACTCATTAAATCCAGCAAAATAGAAAGCTGTGTTATCTCCTGAACGTTCATGAAAATAGGCAAGCGAAGGAATGATATCGCTCTTCATCAGGCTCAACTCGGGTCGACAAAACAACAGAGCGATCAGCCTCGTCTGTTTCTCTGGTGCTCGCTCAAAGTTTCTTTCTTCGTGGTGAACAATCCGCGTTAAATCGCGCCATGCTCGCATAGAATCAGCACCGCCAATCAAGTTGATTACGGATGTCGCCTCAAAGAATACCTGATCATAGCAAGCTTTTCTATCAGACGGGTCCAAATTAGGGCCGGCAAGTCGGCCAGCGTTCGCCGACAAGCCTAGGCGCAATTCTCGGCTTTCGCCAATAGCCCATCGCATGATTCGAAGCCCCAGCATTCCTCGCAAAATGCAAAAGCCCCACTCCCGTGAGGAATGAGGCTTTTGCTCTTTGCAACCAACGGGAGCGGTACGCCTGGACAGCCTGCCCTGAGCGAAGTCGAAGGGGCCAGTCCTAATCGTAGTATTCGAGCCCCAGGTGCGTAATCAAATCCGCCCCCATAATATGCCGCAGCGTGTTCTTCAGCTTCATCGACTGAATAAACAAATCGTGCTCCGGATAAAGCCCCGCAGCCGTCTGTGGCGACTTCAAATAGAAGCTCAGCCACTCCTGAATCCCCCGCGAACGCAGCTCCGGCGTGCGCTTGGCCAGATCAAGAAACAGCACCAGGTCCAGCGCAATCGGCGCAGCCAGAATCGAATCCCTGCAAAGAAAATTCACTTTGATCTGCATCGGATAACCCAGCCAGCCAAAGATGTCGATGTTATCCCATGCTTCTTTGTCGTCGCCGCGCGGCGGATAATAGTTGATGCGAATCTTGTGGTAGATGTCCTTGTAAAGGTCGGGATAAAGTTCCGGTTGAAAGATGTATTCAAGCGACCCCAGCTTTGACTCTTCCTTGGTCTTGAAGCTCTGCGGATCATCCAGCACTTCCCCATCGCGATTGCCCAGAATGTTGGTCGAGAACCACCCCGACACGCCAATCATGCGCGCCTTGAACGCCGGCGCCAAGACTGTCTTCATAAACGTCTGCCCGGTCTTGAAGTCCTTGCCACAAATTGGCGCAGCATTCTTCTTCGACAGTTCAATCAGCGCCGGCGTATCCACCGTCAAATTCGGCGCGCCATTGGCAAATGGAACCCCCTCGCTCAACGCCGCATACGCATAAATCTGCGAAGGCGCAATGCCAATATCGTTAGCCTCCAGGCCTTTCTCAAACGCCTTGATCGACTGGTGCACCGCCGTCGGCTCAAGAAAAATCTCCGTAGACCCGCACCAGATCATCACCACGCGATCCACCGTCTTCTTGAATGCCTTGATGTCCGCAATCACCTGGTCCGCCAGGTCGCGCTTGTTCTTGCCCTTCTTCACATGCGTGCCGTTGAGCCGCTTGACGTAGTACTGGTCGAACACGGCCGGCATAGGCTTTATGGTCTGCAGATAGGGCTTGAGCTTGGCCAGCGTTTCCTTGTCCAGCACCGCGGCGTGGGCTGCTGCCTCATACACGTTGTCTTTGAAGATGTCCCATCCGGTAAAGACGACATCGTTCAGGTCGGCGAGCGGCACGAATTCCTTGATCAGTGGTGATGTGTTGTCGGTCCGCTTGCCAATGCGAATGGTGCCCATCTGCGTAAGCGAACCGATGGGCTTTGCGAGGCCGCGGCGAACGGCTTCAACGCCGGCGATCATCGTTGTGGCGACCGCGCCGAAGCCGATCACCATCACTCCAAGTTTGCCCTTCGCCGGAGCGACCTTGCCGGCTCTCTTGATGCCAGATGCTTTGGGGCCAGTTGCTTTGACCTTGTTACTGATTTTTTTGGTTGCCATTTGTTTCCTGCCCTTCCATACCGGATGAATGAGATTTGTTATTGCTCGAGAGCTGACGAAGGATCAAGCAGCGTTCTGCGCGCGCGCTCTCTTGATGTGGCTGAAGAGAAACCATGCGACACCGGCCAGCAGCGCCAGTTCGACCACGAGATGAAAGCGATGGAACCACTCGTGGAGGCGCGGGTCGGTGTCCCAGGCCTCACCGAGTTTTCTACCCGCGGAGGCGAGACAGAAGTACCAGACTGCCGAGCCGATGGTTGTGTAAATGTGAAAGCGGAGCCGCGCCATTTTCGCAATGCCGGCCGGAAAAGCGACGAACGTCTGCACGATCGGCAGCATACGCCCGATCAGGATGGCGATGGATCCGAAGCGGTCAAAGAAGCTGCTCATGCGGTCTAGATCGTGGTGGCTCATCAGCACAAATTTGCCGTAGCGCTCAACCAGCGGACGACCGCCTTTGGCGCCGATCCAATATGCGATGGCCGAGCCAATGTTGCAGCCAATCACGCCGGCTACCACGACCAGAAGCAGGTTGAACCGGCCCAGGTAAACCAGGTAGCCGGAGAACGGCATGATCAGTTCCGAGGGGATGGGCACGCCAGAAGAGTTGAGGGTGATAAGGCCGGCGATGCCCGCATAGCCGCTGGAGCTGATAACGTGGGTGACAAACTGAACAATGAGGGCAAGAATCTTTTCGCTCATGCTCTTCGGAGTATAGCTGTCGAACCGATACTTTCTTTCGCGGGAGCGGATCGTATTTCGCCTTGGGTGCATGAATACGGCTGTTTTTGGGAGGAATCGGCAATGTTGCATTCTCGAAGTAACTTTGAATATAATAGTCACTATGTCTTGAGTCTGCAGTTCGCTTTGTAATTCGATTAGCCGTCCATCCCCGGAGTGGCTGTCATCCTGAGCGAACGGAGCCCCAGGCGTACTTCAGTTTGGGGGCGATGAGTCGAAAAATCTGCTTTTGCTTTTCGTCATTTATGCAATGAACTTCTGACTCACCACACTAGCTGTTACTTGATCCGCTGATGCATGCAGGGAGAGCCGATGGCCAGGAAGTATTCCATGCGCTGTTCGATCGCGAGCACACTCGACATCATCGGCGACCGCTGGACTATCCTCCTGCTGCGCGACCTGTTCATTCATCAGACACGCCGTTTTCAAGACTTTGAGGCCAGCTTGCCAGGCCTGACGCCGAGCGTGCTTTCGGCCCGTATCAAAGAGCTCACGGCAAATGGCATTCTCTCCAGCCGCCTGTATGCCAATCACCCACCGCGTCCCGAGTACATGCTTACGCGCAAGGGTCGCGCACTCAATCCGATCCTCATCGCGCTGAAGGCGTGGGGCGAGCAATACGCGTCCTCCGCGCCTGGAGCAGCAAGCGTCGAGAGCGACCTGCGCAACTGAGAGCATTTGCTAGGATGGAGAAGTCCTTGCGAGGTGTGCTGTTGGCCGAGTTCTCTCCTGTTCCGCTTACTCTTGAAGGTGCAAGCCTGCTACATCAATTCTTCCGATTCGACTGGAAGGCCTGGCGCGCCAATCCCCAGGCAGACCGCGAGCGCATTGCGGCGCAAGCCGTCAAAGCGCTTGCAGCCCTTGAACGAAAAGACGCAGACGGACCGGTTCGCTCTGCGCTCTTTTCTCAGCTAGGCCACAAAGGCGACCTCATCCTGATCCACTTCCGCGACTCCTTCGCAGACCTGAATCAGGTAGAACTCACGCTCGCCCAAACCGAACTCTACGACTATCTCGAACTGAAACACTCCTACGTCTCCGTAGTTGAGCTAGGCCTCTACGAATCCAGCCGCAAAACCTGGGAAGCCGCCGCCGAAAAAGGCCTCGAGCCCAACACCCCCGAATTCCAGGCCGAGATCGCCGGCAGCCTCGACCGCGCCTCCACCGCCATGGCCCCGCGCCTTTACCCCGCCATCCCCGACGCCAAATACCTCACCTTCTACCCCATGGACCGCCTTCGCGCCGAGAATAAAAACTGGTACACCGTCCCCTTCGCCGAACGCCAGCGCATGATGCACGAGCACGGCCTCATCGGCCGCCGCTACGGCGACGTCGTCAAGCAAATCATCTCCGGCTCAATAGGAATGGACGACTGGGAGTGGGGCGTAGACCTCTTCGCCGACAACCCCGTAGTTTTCAAGAAGCTGATCTACGAAATGCGCTTCGACCAAGTAAGCGCCGTCTACGCATTATTCGGCCAGTTCTACCTAGGCATCCGCCTGCCCTTCGAGAACCTCGGAGGGTGGCTCGAAGGGAAGCTGTGAATGCGCCGGAGCAGCCCTTTCCGTTGCATAGTAAGGAACGTTTGCCTTACAATGAATTGCGAGGGGTTCCCATGGCGACGCTTACCGTTACCGCAAAGGGCCAGATCACGTTGAAGCAGGAACTGCTCCGCCACTTGAACGTCACTCCGGGCCAGAAGGTTGAGGTAGACAAACTCCCCGACGGCCGGCTTCTGGTACGGCCCGTTACGCGAAAGGGATCGATCGCCGCTTTCAGCGGATCGCTTGCGAAAGAAGGAACACCCCGTTTGACGATCGACCAGATCAATGAAGCCATCGCCGACGGATGGGCGGGGATACGGTGAGAATCGCGGTCGATACGAACGTGCTGCTTCGTGACGCGTTACGCGACCACCCGGCCCAAACCCCGATAGCCTCAAGAGCCTTGCAAAGCGCCGAACTCGTCGTCGTGCCCACTCCGGTGCTCTGCGAATTCGTATGGGTGATGCGGCGTCTCTATAAAAGATCTGCCGCGGAGATTGCCCTCTCTATCCGCCTTTTGATGAGCGCCGATAACGTCGAGCTGAACCGTCCTGCTATCGAAGCGGGCCTGGAATTGCTCGAAGATGGCGGCGATTTTGCCGACGGTGTGATTGCCTACGAAGGCCATTGGCTGGGCGCGCAGGAGTTTGTCAGCTTCGACAAACTGGCTGTCTCCTTGCTAAAGTCGCGAGGCAAGCGAGCACGCCTTCTATCGTGAATACAAAGCAGATATGACCAATCCCAACGTATCCGAAGAAGAAATCGACGCAGCTGAGAAGCTCCGAGCCAAGGGCGATCTGGCGACTTCTCTACGGTTGACACAGGAGATGCTGGAGCGCGTCGAAGACAGTGGCGTGAGGATGCGTCTCCTTTTTGACGTGGTCACCTGCTCTACGCAGTTGGATCTCGAAGATGTCACGAATCAGGCAATGATGGAACTAGACAAAATGCCCCAGCCGGAGTTCTCGCGAGTGCTCGCAAACATGTCACGCGCTTACGCAGAAGAACAACTTGGTCGCCCAGAGAATGCATTGACACTCCTTGACATGAACCTCGAAACTGGATACTTCGAACGCGATGACTTCCGCATCCACAAATACCAGCTCTGCCTCTCTAAGGGACAAGCGCTCCTTCGTTTGCTACGCATCAAAGAAGCGCTTGATTGGCTCGATCAAGCACATGCTCTCTGCCCTTCGGAAGAGACCGCACGCGATGAGACTGAACGCCGCATCTTCGGGTGGGTTGAGCCGCTCATCCAATCCAACAGAGCGAACTGCCTCATTGCGCTCGACCGCTTCGACGATGCCTTCGAAGCCGCCAGCCAGGTTATGCGAAGAACCGACGGCGATTTGGCAACGTTCGCGCTGCAGCAAATGGCAGAAAGTCGCGCGTGGCAACACCGCCAGCCCGAGGCTCTCAAACTTTATGCCGAGCTCAAGAAGAGGCTGCCTTGCCGCCTCGTTGATGAAGATCGCATCCAGAGCGGAATTGCCAATTGCATAAAGTCTCTTGAGAATCTGCGTCCCGCAAGTAAGCCCTCATGATCGAACAATCCTGGCACTCCCGATCCAAGGTCGATCGGTCACACCGGTGACCGGATGCCCCGGTGGATTGTCCGACCCTCGATAAAACTCAATCGTGTCAAGGGTGGGAGACCACAAGTTCTCATTCAACATTCCGCCATCCTCATTCACCTCAGCTACATGACTCCCAAAAACTTTTCAACCCGAATTTGCACTTTATATCCCCGCGTTCACTACAATTTTAGATATGGCCATTGAATCCATCCGAACCGCGCCGCTTTCCAATCTCCCAGGCACGCGCTCGATCCGCACGCGCGCATGATCCCCCCTACCCCCCTACCCGGTAGTAACCAGCCGGTAACGAAATCGCAGTTACCCATTTCAATTGAAATAAAAAACCAACACCAATTCAATCCAGTAAACTTCAAGAACAAGCCGTATCAACCAGACACAGAATGGCTTGCAATAACGCACCACGCACTGCCAACCAGCATTCCCAGCCAGTGAAACTGTGAGCCTCAAGCCATGCCCAAGACACCAACAAAGCCCGCCGCCACGCCAAAGCCAACCCGCAAAGCAACCGGCGACTTGGCCCCAGACCGCATCGCCGCCATCTTAAAGGCCCTCGACGAAGCCTACCCGGAAGTCGAGTGCGCCCTCAACCACAACTCGCCCTGGGAGCTCTTGGTAGCGACCATCCTCTCCGCCCAAACCACCGACGTCCGCGTCAACATGGTCACACCGGAGTTGTTCAAGCGCTTCCCCACTCCAGCCGCGATGTCCAAAGCAACTCTGCCGCAACTCGAAGCTCTAATCCGCACCACCGGCTTCTTCCGCAACAAAGCCAAATCCATCAAAGGCGCCGCTCAGAAAATCGTTTCGGACTTCAACGGTAAAGTCCCGCAGACGCTGGCCGAGCTGATTACCATTCCCGGCGCAGCCCGCAAAACCGCCAACGTCGTCCTCGGCGTCAGCTTCAAAAAAGCCGAAGGAATCGTCGTAGACACCCACGTCTTCCGCATCGCACACCGCCTGTCCCTAACCAAGTCCGACACCGCGACCAAAGTCGAGCAAGACCTGATGCGCATCATCCCGCAGAACCGCTGGATCGACTTCAGTCACCAGCTAATCCACCACGGCCGCCAGGTCTGCATCGCCCGCAAACCCAAATGCGACCGCTGCAACCTCGAGCAGCTCTGCCACTCCAAAGACAAAACCTGGCACTCGTAACTCGCTGAACGATCTCCGCAACGCTTGCCGGTCCACAAACAAACGGGCCTCCTGCTGGACACCCAAAGAATCTCCGTGCCCCATCCATTCGCCTTCTTTGTTGCGAATGGGTGGGAAACCTAAACCCTAAATCACACCTCATCCGGCATTCTCGATTTCGGGGGCACGCCCCACCCACCACCACCCGGAGTCTCCAGCCGCACCACGTCCCCAACCTCAAGCTTTCGACTACATTTCCCCGCCAGCCGAATCTCTTCACCATCCTTAACAACCCAAGCCGCGCCAGCCGCACCCTCCCCGCCGCCCTGCAACCCATAAGGCCGAAACCGCCTCCGTTCCGCCAGCAGAGTCAACTGCGCCGGGGCCAGCATCTCCACTTCGCGCACCAGCCCATCGCCTCCGCGAAATCGCCCCGCCCCGCCCGACCCATCGCGATACGCATACCGCCGCACACGAAACGGATAAGCATATTCAAGCGCCTCAATCGGCGTATTCAAGGAGTTGGTCATATGCGTCTGCACTCCCGAAATCCCATCCAACCCGGGCCGTGCACCCATCCCGCCAGCCGTCGTTTCGTAATACGTGAATGCCTCGCCTGTCCGCGGATCAACACCGCCAATCGCCAGGTTGCTCATCGTCCCTGCGCTCGCCGCAGGCGCGCGATCCGGAATCGCCTGCGCCAGCGCGCGCAGCAGCACATCCACAATGCGTTGCGAAGTCTCCACATTGCCCCCCGCCACAGCCGCGGGCGGAAGCGCATCCACAATGCTGCCTCGCGCCGTAACCAACGTGAGCGGCCGCAGAATTCCCGCAGTAGCCGGCGCATCGTCCGCCAGCAGGCAGCGCAAAACATAAAAACAGGCAGACAGCGTAATAGCGCGCACCGCATTCACGCTGCCCACGACCTGCAGCGAAGAGCCTGCGAAATCGACATGAATGTTTCCCGCATCCGAGTCAATTTTCAGCCGCACTGCAATCTTCCGCGGCTCATCCGTCACGCCGTCATCATCCAGCCAATCCTCCGCGCTGAATTCGCCCGCCGGCATAGTCCGCAGTTGCGCCCGCACCAGCCGTTCGGAGTAATCAAGCAGATCGTCAATCAGCCCCAGCATTTTCTTCTCGCCGAATTTCTCCGCGATCTCCAGAACGCGCCGCTCTCCCACCCTGCAAGCCCCGATCTGCGCATCCAGATCGCCTTCGCGCTCCTTCGGCGTACGCACGTTCAGCAGGATCAAATCAAGCATCTCCCGATCAACTTGTCCGCCGCGCACAATCCGCACCGGAGGAATCCGAATTCCCTCCTGAAAAATTTCTTCCGCCGGACCCATCGACCCCGCAAACCGCCCGCCCACGTCCGCATGATGCGCGCGATTCGAAACATAGAACGCTGGTCGTTCGCCCCCAGGCAGAAACACCGGCAGCACCATCGTGATGTCCGGCAGATGCGTCCCGCCCGCATAAGGATCGTTGAGAATCGCAATATCGCCCGGCGCGAATCGGATCGCCGCAACCGCCGCCTGCACCGACATCGGCATCGACCCCAGATGCACAGGCATGTGGTCGCCCATTGCAATCACCCGGCCATGCCCGTCAAATACCGCGCACGAATAGTCGCGACGCTCCTTGATATTCGGCGACACCGCCGTCCGCCGCAGCGCCGCACCCATCTCTTCCGCAATCGAATGTACGGCGCTTTGAAAGATAGCCAACTCCACCGGATCGTTAGCGTGCGTCGTCATCCGCGCCCTTCTTTTCCAATCAAGATGAGCAGATTTCCAAACCCATCCACCTCCACGCAGTCGTCCGGCGGCAACAGCGTGGCTGCCGTATATTCCGTAATCATCGCCGGCCCGCAGAATCGGTCGCCCGGTACAAGCGCATCGCGCCGATAGAATGTCGTCTCACAAAATCGTCCGTCGAAAAAAACTTCCCGCACGCCGATGCGCGCCGCACATCCATCCCCAGGCACAAGCTCGCGCCGAGTAGGAGCATAACCCGCGCCCTTTGCAATCATGCGCAGCCGCAGATTCACAATCTCCACTGGCCGAGCCGCATCTGAAAATCCGTAACGCTCCTTATGCAGCAAATGAAACGCGTCGATTCCGGATCGTGGAGAAACGTCATCCCAACCCACATTTAACTCAAATCCCTGCCCGCGATATCGCACGTCGACACTTCGCTGCGCCGCGCCTTCGAGGCCCTCCGCGGCAAACTCCGCCCGGCCGCGCTCTTCCAACTCTCGAAAATATTCGCCGATCCGCTCCACATCGCTTCCCCGCAGCATCACCGTTAGCGAAAAATCCTTCACCGTATCCGCAAGCAGAATTCCCACCGCGGAAAGTGCGCCCGGAGCCGCGGGAATCAACACTTTCGGAATCCGCAGCGCCCGAGCCAGCGAGCACGCATGCAACGGGCCGCCGCCGCCGAATGCAACCAGAGTGAACTCGCGCGGGTCGTGCCCGCGCTCAATGGAGATCACGCGAATCGCCTTCTCCATCTCCGTTTCCACCACGCGCACAATGCCCGCGGCAAATT
>Ga0210388_10003608_pt1 | contig 12095 bp, 12 predicted proteins | sample IncBWC19OmetaG_FD_155485 | JGI IMG/M metagenome (GOLD analysis project Ga0210388, IMG submission 155485) | Forest soil microbial communities from Barre Woods Harvard Forest LTER site, Petersham, Massachusetts, United States - Inc-BW-C-19-O ... | reverse complement strand
AAATTCACGTTAAGTCTGGCCTCACCCGATTTCTCCCTGCTATTCTCTCGGGCGAATTTGGAAACACGCAGGTCGAATTGGTGGCATGGCATGGATCGGGCGACATCGCGGCGACGGCGCGGGCGAATTGTTATGTCGTCGTCCCGCCCGACCGCGAAAGATTTGCAGCGGACGACTGGATTGCCGTGATGATGAAATAGCGACTGTTTGCGGATAAGGGGCGTCCGTGCCAAACCGGTGCGAGAGCGCCCATGTAAGATAGAACTTCGTAAGATAGAACCTCGGCATGGCGAAGAAACTTTCCCACTACGATGGCGCGGGGCAGGCGCGGATGGTCGATGTTTCCGGCAAGGCGGCCACGAATCGCGAAGCTGAAGCCAGCGCCTTCGTTGCCATGAAGCCTGCGGTGCTGGCGGAGCTGCCGCAAAATCCGAAAGGCGATCCTTTGGAAGTGGCTCGCATCGCCGGCATCTTGGCGGCGAAGCGTACTGCGGAGCTAATCCCGATGTGTCATCCGCTTCCGCTGGCGCACGTTGATGTCGATGTGCGGCTGTGCGAGAATGGCGTCGCTATTACCTCCAAAGTTACGACCACCGCCGAAACCGGAGTGGAAATGGAGGCTCTGGTCGCGGCCAGCATCGCGGCGCTGACGGTTTACGATATGTGCAAGGGCGCGGATAAAGGAATCGAGATTCGCGAGATCGTGCTCGAGCGAAAGAGCGGCGGGAAGAGCGGCGAGTACCGGCGAGCGAAGAAATAGTTTCGGTCGAATCCGTCCGTAGTCAGGATTCACAATCTAGTCAAGACCATGGCGAATAACGTCAAGCTGCTGGTGGTGGATGACAATCCGATGGTGCTGGCGATGTTGCAGCATGCGCTGGTCCCGCTGGCGCAGGTCACGACCGGAACCGATGCCGCCGACGCGCTGCTGAAGGCTGTGGACGATGTTCCCGACTTGGTGGTATGCGACTACCGCATGCCGGGGATGGATGGTCGGCAGTTCGTCGAGAAGCTGAAGAGCCGACCGGCGACGGCGAATTTTTTCAGCGTGCTGATGGCGAGCAAAGCGGACATTGCCGAGCGTCTCTCACCCGCCGACGCTGCTGATGATTATCTGGAGAAGCCGTTCTTCCTGAAAGACGCCACGCGCCGCATCAAGCGCATGATCGACAGGATCGCGCTGGAGAAGATGGCAAAGACCGCGCCTTCAGACGGCGTAGTGCGCGGCAGTCTGGCGCAGATGAATGTGATCGACCTGATGCAATCCCTGGAAATGGGTCGCAAGAGTTGCCAGCTTTCGCTGAGTAACGAAGGTGACAAATGCGAAGTATTTTTTGCCGAAGGCCAGGTCAAACACGCAACTTACGGAACGCTGGTCGGCGATGAGGCTGTGTTCAAAGTCCTGCGCTGGACCGGTGGAACATTCCAGCTCGACTTCGAAGGCAAGACCGACAAAGAAACCACGCAGCTCAATACGCAGGGCCTGTTGATGGAGGGCTTGCGGCTGCTCGATGAATCTTCGCGGGATAGTGGCGGAGAGGCGGAGCCTGCCGCAACGCCCGCGCAGACTCCACAAGATCCTTTCGCATCAGTTCCGCCTGCATCTGCTATTCCTACGCCGCCCCCTGCTGCCTCAGCTGCCGCGTCAGCTTCTCCCGCACCTCCGGCGCCGAGCGCGCCTGCAAGTCCGCCCCGCACGGGCCGGCGGGAAGAAGAGGAAGATGTGCTGCTCGATGGCTGATCCGCAAGCTCTCACGGCTGCGGTGGTCACGGTGAGCGATTCCTGCGCTCGCGGGGAACGCGAGGATCTTTCGGGACCGGCGGTGGCGCAGCTTTTGCAGAAATTTCACTTCACGATCACGGCGCGCGAAGTTGTCGCTGACGACGTGATCAAGATTCAAAACCTCCTGGTTCGTTTGGCGCGGGACGTGCGATTCATCGTCACCACTGGCGGCACCGGGATCGCCGCGCGCGATGTAACGCCGGAATCGACGACCGCTGTGTGTGACCGGTTGCTTGACGGCGTTGCCGAGCGCATGCGGAGCGAGGGCATCAAGAAAACTCCGTTCGCTGCGTTAAGCCGCGGAGTCTGCGGTGTGCGGGGACGGGCCCTGATTCTTAATCTGCCCGGCAGTCCGGCGGGAGCGACGGAATCGCTCGAGGCGGTGGCCGAGCTGATTCCGCATGCGATGGAGCTGCTGAGCGGGAAGACGGAACACAAGTAGCTCCAGGTAAAGACCAGCCGCGCACGGGCGAATGCGCCCGTCGCTACGTGAGCATCTTGCCTAGCGAGTTTTTCCTGGACCTTTCAGCGCTTGACCGGGGAATACGTTGGGCACAAGCTTGCCTTCGTCGATGAGAACGGTTCCTGCCACCAGCAAATAATGTACGCCCACGCTCTGCTCCATCGGCTTTGCGAAAGTCGAGCGGTCGGCGATGGTCTGCGGATCAAAGACCACCACATCGGCGTCGGCGCCTTCTTGTAATCGTCCCTTGCGGTGGCCGGCGGGAGTTGAGCGCTCCAGCATCTGGGCGGGCATCAGCGTCATCTTGCGAAGTGCTTCGGTCAGAGTGAGCGTCTTTTTTTCGCGGACATATTGTGCCAGCACGCGCGAGTAGGTGCCGGCGTTGCGCGGGTGTCCCAGGGCTCCGTCGCTGGCGATCATTACCAGCGGGTTGGGGATGACCGCATCCACCGTCTCCTGCGTGTTGGCGAAAACCAGAACAGATTGCTGTACGGAGGAATTGTGCAGCTCCTCGAAACGTTCCTTGGTGAGATGCTCGCCTGTGTCGGGCAGAACCAAATTGCTGTAGTCGATGCCTAGTTTCTCGCGCCAGCCGGGATTGAACAGCGCGGAATTGACGGCAGTCATTCCGGCAATGTAGGGATAGGCTTCGGTGGTCACGTCGAGGCCGCGGGCGCGGGCGCCCTCGACCAGCGACAGGCATTCGAGCGAATCGAGCAAGCAGGTGCTGTTGATGTGAACGATATGCAGCGGCGCGCCGGTGATCGCGGCTGCGCCGATGACTTCTTCGACGGCTTCGATGGCGGACCCGGGCTCGAGGCGTCCGAAGCTGCGCATGTGAGTGTAGACGGGAAGCTTACGCTCGGCGGCGACGCGGAACATGTCGATGATCTCGATCCTGGTCGCTCCGGGAGTGTATTGAATGCCCATGCCGACGCCGAGAGCCCCGGCATCGATTTCATCGCGCAGTCGCTGCTGGATTTTTGCGATCTGCTCGGGAGTGGCGGGGTCATTGGTGGCGGGGCCGCTCTTGGGCAGAATTTCAGGGATGCCGGCTTTAGGATCGGGCACCCGCGAGTTCAAAGGCGCGCCGAATATCAACGCGCGCGCCGCCGCGTGGCTGGCCGTGGTGCCGTAGTTGATGAGCGAGTGGCCTTCTTTCGAGGCAAGGAACTGCGTGACATCGGGCGCGCCAATTTCCATCTCCAGAGCCGTGGTTACGCCGTCAAAGGCCTTCACACGCTGGCTTTCAATTTCTTGCCCATGCTGGTGCAGGTCGATGAAGCCGGGAGCGACCACCAGGCCCGATGCGTTGATGACGCGTCCGCCGGTCAACCGGTCGGTGGTGACGCGGACAATCTTGCCATCGCGGATGCCGACATTGCGCACGGCATCCAGGCCGGATTCGGGATCGATAACGCGGCCGCCTTCGAGGACGACATCGTAGCGCTGAGCGATCAGAAAAGTTGGGAGCAACAGGAGTGCGAGACTGAGAATCAGATGGCGCATATGGGAGCCGAAGCAAGTGATGATAGCAGGGGATGCGTTGGGTGGGTGCCCATACGGCAGCCGCGACATAAACCGTCGCGGCCGGACAGCCGGGGGCGGCTGTCCCCACACAGTCTAAGCCGAAGCCTCGTTCTGGCTGATACGGATCTCGATCACGTACACTGACTGTTCTCTTGAAAACAATCGGACACATTTTGGCGCGCTACACGGCGTGGGTTCTGGGGCTGATGCAGGTGCTCGGGATCTGGGGGCCGTTTGTGATTGCCTTTGCCGATAGCGCGCTGCTGGGCATGCCGGTGGATTTCGTCGTCGCCACTTATGTGTATCAGGACCGGCACCGGTTTCTGCTCTACATTGTGATGGCGTCGATGGGGTCGGCGCTGGGGAGCGTTCCGCTGTACATCATCGGGTACCTGGGCGGGGAAAAGGTTTTGCGCAAGCGGATTTCCGAACAACGCTTCCTCAAGATTCATCGTTCATTCGAGCAGCACGAATTCTGGGCGCTGATGTTTCCCGGGATGCTGCCGCCGCCGATGCCGTTCAAAATTTTTGTGCTCGGCGCGGCAGTTTTCGAAATGCGGTTTCGCGATTTTCTGGTCGCGATATTTCTCGGAAGGTTTGTAAGGTTTGGGGTTCTCTCGGTTCTAGTGCTCTGGTTCGGGCCGCAGATCGTTGGCCTGCTGGGCGCGGTATTCAAGCGGCATTGGATATGGGTTCTGGCCGTGATCGTGGCCGGAGTTTGTGTGTGGCTCGTGCTGCGCCGGCGCGGAACGACCGTAGACCCGCCCAGTGATCCGCTTTGAGCCGCCGAGGCCATCCCATGCGCAAGAACGATCGGTCTGAATTTTCATCTCGACCTCTGAATGGCAGTGGGTTGCAGAAGGCATCGGAATCTGGATGCTGGGCTGTGTCCCTGGAAAATGTCGGAGTCTGGTTCGGAGATTAAACATGAATGAGGCAGTGGAGTGTCTTCGGTGTCACACGCTAATGGAAATGGGCTTCGTGCCGGATAACACACACGCCGGATTTCAGGAACAAAAATGGTCTCCTGGAGTGCCGCAGCCGAGTTTCTGGATGGGGCTGGTGCTAAAGAAAGACGCGGTGATTTCGATCAGAACATTGCGCTGTCCGAAGTGTGGGTATCTGGAATCGTACGCCGAGCGTTAGAGCGTTTCGCAGCGATAGCTTCGCGGCCGCGGCGGTCTCCACGTCGGGCTTCGACTTACGCGGCGGCGGTATGGTCGCCGGATTTGTCCATCCATCCGGAAAGCGCATGCAGCAGCACTGGCGTGCCAAACATCGCCAGGGAGAAGAACAAGTCGCTCTCCGCAGTTCCGCGAAAGAACGGAATCCCGGCGGTGTAGGAGAGCATGAGGCCGCTGAAAGTTCGGGGATAGACTTCCGGCTGCGCCACCCAAGCGGCAAAATTACTGACCAGAAAGAATGACACCGAACTGGTCACTGCCGCGCCCACCACGCGCCAGAAGCCTGATTTCTCGCGTAGTCCGGCGCCCAGCCACAGAATCGCGGCATACCACGCCCAGATGATCAACTGATCCAAGGAGAAATGGTAGGCATAGATGTACTTGGTCAGGATCACGTCCGTTGTCGCCAGCAGCACCACCGGGATCCACATTTGACTGCGCTTGCCGCGCGCCCCAAAAAACAGCAACGAGGCAGCCAGCGGCGTGAAATGCCAGGCGTGGGGCAGAACGTTTAGGGGACCAGCGAAGGGCAGGAAACGGACGGCAATGGCCAGCAGGACGAATAGATAGGGCAGCATGATCACCTCAGAGCGAAGTCTTATTCTGGGCGCTGGAACGGGTGCGCGTCAAGGGAGGAGCGCCGGCGTGGAGAATTGCGAAGAAGCAAATCAAGCGTTGTCATCCTGAGGCCCGCAAACCCTGCGGGCCTCAGGATGACAAGGGGGAGTGAGGGGGGCTAGAGGTCTTGCCGCACAGCGGCCTTCAATTCCGTGTCTGCGACCGGTTTGCTGCGGAAGATGCTGAGATTGGTTACGTCTTTCAGAACGACAGCGGGCGTTTTTGTGTGGCGGGCATTTTTTATGTTGCGCAAATCGGCGTCGTTTACATCGTGCAGGGTGAATGCGGGGCGGGCATCGGGTGTGGCGGCGTCAATTTTGATTCCGCTCATCTCGATGCCGTTTACATGTCGCAGGAAAAAGCCGTGGGCCGGGGTGGTACCGAACATCGTGGGCTCGGGATAGTCCTTCTCTTTCTCTGCCAGTTCGAGTGCGGCGTCGGCGGCGGTGCCTCCGCCTTGATGAAGAATGGTGATCTCACTCAGCTTTACATCCTCGATGGGATGGCCGGGGATTCCCGAAATAATGGAACAGATGCGTTCTGCGGCGGTGCACAGGCAAGTGAGGTTGCTGATGAGCAGGCGGCGAATCGCTCCGACCGGAACTCCCACCGGTCCGCGCATGCGGGCGCCGAGACGCACGAAGATGGGGGCTCCGGAAATGTCGCGCATGGTGATGTTGGTGATGGTGACATCTTCAATCGCTGCGCCGTCGACGCTCTCAATGGCGAAGCCGTGGCAGCCTTCGAACACGCAGTTCGAGATGGTGATGTTCTTGAAGCCCCCGTTCGATTCTGTTCCGAACTTGATGCGCCCGGTGCGCCAGACCTTATCCTCTGCAGAAAAAGGCTTGCAGGTGGCGTCGAGCAGCGTGCCCTCCTGGTAGCCGCCGGTCACCAGGCAATTGCTGATCGTCACTCTCTCGGTGGGGCGCGCATAGCCGAGGGCGAACGAGCTCTTCAGACAGATGCCGTCGTCCCAGGGGGAGTTCACGCTGCAATTCGATACGTGCACGTTGCGGCAGCAGTCGATGTCCATGCCGTCGCGGTTGGTGTCGATCTTGAGATTGTCGATGGTGAGGTTGTCGACTCCGGTGGCGAGAATGCCGAAGTGGCCGCCGTGAAGAATGGAAAAATCGCGCAGCAGCACATTGCGGCAATTCTTGAGCGCGATCGCCTTGTTCGCGACTCCCGGTTGTTCGGCTTTCGGGCCGTCGCCCCACCCGCGGCTCAGGCCTTTTCCCCAGATGAGGCCCGGGCCGGAAATCGAAACGTCGTGCAGATTTTCGCCCCAGATCAAACTGTTGTGCCAGTGGTTGTGGCCGAAGTCCTGATAGTTCTCCCAGGGCTGGTTCGATTCAGGCAGGTCGTATCCGGCGCTGCCTTCTTCCGGAGCATCGGAGGCCAACAGAACTGAGCCGGGCGCGAGATAGATCGCGACGTTGCTTTGCAGATGGACGGAATAGCAGCGGTACGTTCCCGCCGGCAGCCAGACGGTTCCTCCGCCGGCCGCGGTAGCCGCCGCGACGGCCTTGTTGATGGCGGGGCTGTCGAGAGCTTTGCCATCGCCTTGCGCGCCGAACGCCGAGACTGGATACACTCCGTTGGCCTTGCTGGCGACGGGTTCTGCGGCGAAGGCGTTTCGCGGCAAGCCGACGAGCGCACCGCCCGCCAATGCAGTGGTGGCGGCGGTCAGGAACTTTCGACGAGCGCGATCGTCAGATTGCATAAGTGTTCGGCCTGCTAGTGCGAGCCGGGCTCGGGGACCACAATCTGGCCTTTTCCGGTGTCGTAGACGTCGCCCATCACATTCAGATTCCTGTCGAGCTCCACGGCTCTGGCGAGCGCGCCACGAGTTCTGCTGCCGGTGATCGACCGTGGAATTCCGGAAAACCGCAGATCCAGAAAAGTAACGATGTAGCCATCTTGCGGAGACGGCAGCGCTTCAGTTTCGGTGATGGGATATTGCGCCCAATCAAGAAATGCCCGCCCGACATACGATTTCTTCGCCGCCAGTGTTACCGGCGTTTCTTCCGGCTTGTAGCGAATTTCAAGCTGCCCCTCAGGATCGACTTCCGGGCCCAGCGAGTTCACTGGGGCGAGGGCGAAGAACGCCGGCGTCTCCACCACGCCGTACCAGTGAAAAGGATCAATCCACTTCGGATACGCCGAGACCCGAAGCGGATCGGCGCCGTTGTAGGTGCGTGCTTCGAGTGCGTTGACCGCGCGGCGATGTTCATAGTCCCGCACGCCCCACAGCAGAACGACGCCGGCAAGGGCGAGCGCGGCGGCGACGCGGCCCCGAGAACCACGGCGACGAGCGCCGATCTCCTTGTCGATCAGCGCGAACATACCTGGAATGACCAGTCCAAGAACAAGCAGGGCGAACATCACGGGCTCGAAGATGAACACGATGTCCCAGGAATACCACTTCTCAGAAAATGGCCAGAACGGCCGCACCCCGTAGTTGTTGGTGAAATCCAGCAGGATGTGGCTCATTCCGGCGATGCAAGCGTAGAGAAAGAGCAGGCCCCAGCGCGGAGGCAGATTTGGATCCTTCACTTTGCGCCCGCGCAGCCGCCAGATGAGATACACGAAACCGACGACGGCCGCGGCGTCGAGCGGAATTCCGACGAACGAGTGCGTAAATCCGCGATGGTGGGCGAACCCAAAGGCCGATCCGTGAATACTTCCGAGCACGTCAAGGTCGGGAGCTTCTGCCGCGAGGGTCAGCGTGAGCGTGGCCAGCGCGGTCTTGCGGTTGAGTCCAGCGCGGCCCAGGCAGGCGCCAGTCAGGAAGTGGGTGACGGGTTCCAATCGGTTCGGGGAATTCTATCGCAAAGCGATTCGACGTAGAGAAGTAGGTGCAACGATGCCGCTCAGCGCGGCGGCGCCAGAATGGTCAGAGCGTCGGGCACGATCGTGAGTTCCGCTGGCAGCGTTCCCAGCAGTTCGCCATCGGCCTCGACATAGATTTTCGTAAGCGGAGCAGTATTCAGATATTCGCACGAGACTTTCTTGCCATGCACGAGTTCAATGCCGGGGATTGTCCAATGGCGACGCAGCACGCAGCGCATCACATAACCCAGATAGGACAGGCGGCTGGCGGTGCGGCAAATGACCAGCCGCATGTCGTCGCGATCGAGCGAGGCTCCGGGAGCCAGTTCCTGCACCACGCCTCCAAAATTGCTAATGCGAACGCTCATCAGCTCAGTAACGCTCGCCCGCTGCGGAGTCTCTGCACCGGTCTCCAGATACTCGGCGGAGAATCGAGTCATGGGGTAGGTGAACCATAGGTTCCAGGCTTTCGCATAGTAGGCGCCCATCCCCATGCGCTGCTTGGTTCCGCTGTGGAGCTTGTAGAAAAGATGAGCGTCGACTCCGACTCCGGCGGCGACGACGAAATACTTTGCGCCACGGTTCCCCTGAAAGTCAGTGTACTTTGCACAGCCGAGAGCAATGCGGCGGGGCGCGGCCAGCAGCGCTGACTCCGCCGCCGCGATGACATCGCCAGGAAGCCCGAGGTCGTGGGCCAGGGCGTTGGCGGTCCCCATGGGCAGGATCGCCAGCGCGACAGGCGAATTGGCCAGGACCTGCATGAGATTGTGAACCGTGCCATCGCCGCCGCAGGCGAAGACCGTGTCGCATCCTGCGGCGACGGCGCGACGAGTTTCGTCCCCAGCGTGATCCTGAGACTGCGTGGGAACCAAAGTCGCCTCCACGCCAGCGTTTCGCAAGACGGCGAGCGCGGATTCCAATTCCCGCAGGCGTTGCTTGCTGCCGCCGGAGTCCGGGTTGTAGAGCAACGCCGCCTTGCGCATAGTGTGATCGAAGCTGGATTGTAACTGACGGGAATTTTCAAGCGCCGATCAGCGCCGGCCCCACTCCCACATGCCGAACATGGTTTTCTGCGGCAGGGGATGACCGAGTTGACGGGCCAACATGGTGATCTGCCCGCGGTGGTGGGCGTCATGCGAAATCAGGTAGCCGAGAAACCCTGCGACGTCGGGGCGAAAGCCTTTGATGCGTCCGTCGCCGGCCATAGCTTGGCTGATCATGGCGCTCAGCGCGCGTCGGCTGCTCTCGAGTCCGAGCAAGGCTTGCGCCGGAGTCACCGTGCTGCGATCCAACTGGTCCGGAATCTCTTCGGCCTTCGCCGCCTTCAGCCACATCACGCGCACATTGTGCATGTGCGCGACGATCGCGGCAATGGTGCGGCCCTTGCCATCTGGCGGCTTGGCGCTCCACGCTTCTTGTGGAAGGTTTTCGATCAGGTAATGGTTGATGCGGTTGTTGGTGTCGAAGGCGCCGAGCAGCGCCGCCGCCGGAACCTGCCCGATGGAAGGGTGAGGGTCAGCTGCTTTCTTAGGGTCACGAGATTTCGCCATGGGATATTTGCAAACGACTTGGCAAGGCGTTCAATTTGGCATAAGCTGTGCCCACTTGCAAGGGGCTCCTTTTTTACAGAAGTTTAGTCCCCCCGTGGTTGGGGCTCGAATCCAAAATTGAATGCAGGAGGACTGACCAGATGAAAACTCTGGGACAGATGCGGTTCGGAATTCTGCTGTGTGGTGCTTTGCTTTGCTCTGGAGCGACACCAGCGACGGCGCAGGAGCATCCCGCGCACGCGCATGCACAGCCTCACCCTGTCACGCTGGTGAACGGTCTCGGCGATCTCCATCACCCTGTCTCCACTCACAATCTCCCGGCGCAGCAATTCTTCGATCAGGGGCTGCGTTTCATTTATTGCTTTAACCATGACGAGGCGGCGCGGTCGTTTCAGCATGCCGCCGAACTTGATCCTAAACTCGCCATTGCGTATTGGGGCGTCGCCGAGGCGGTAGGACCGAACTACAACGATCCCGCCGATCCCGAGCGCTACAAGAAAGCGCACGAGGCCGTGCAGAAGGCCGTGGAGCTGTCCTCTGACGCTTCGGCCAGCGAACAGGCATACATTCAGGCGCTGGCGAAACGCTTTCCAGCAGATCCGGGGTCCGATCTGAAGAAGGCGGCGGAAGATTATCGCGACGCCATGCGGCAGGTGGTTCACGATTTTCCCGATGATCTGGATGCGGCGACCTTGTTTGCCGAGTCCGGCATGGACCTGCATCCGTGGGGTCTGTGGCATCAGGATGGCACGCCCGAAGCCGGCACGGCAGAAATCGTAGCCACGCTGGAATCCGTGATCAAGCGCGATCCCAACCATCTCGGCGCGATCCACTACTACATTCACGCGACCGAGGCCTCGAATAATCCTGAGCGTGCGCTCGCCGGAGCGAACAAACTCGCCGCGCTTGCGCCCGGCGCAGGACATATTGTGCACATGCCCGCGCATGTTTACATCCGAACCGGCGACTACGAGGCCGCGGTCAAGACTAACGAGCAGGCGGCCGAAGTTGATCGCGCTTATATCCGGGCGACCGGCGTGCAGGGCATCTATCGAATGATGTATTACAGCCACAACCTGCATTTCGTGGCCATGTGCGGAGCCATGAACGGCCGCTACGCCGAGGCGCGCAAAAACGCCGACCTGCTGGTAGCGAACGTGGGGCCGCACGTGAAAGACATGCCGCCGCTCGAGGGCTTCATGACTATCCCTGTTGCGGTGGAGATTCGTTTCCATCACTGGAGCGAAATCCTGAAGATGCCGGCGCCGGATCCGTCGATGAAGACCGCGACAGTGTTCTGGCATTTTGGCCGCGGCCTGGCTCTGGCTGGGACCGGCAAGCTCACGGAAGCCGAGGCGGAGTACAAGATTGTCTCCGATGCCGAGGCTGCCACTCCGCCCGATGTCATCTTCCAGATGCCGATCAACAACAAAGCCAAAGACATCATGAAGATCGCGAAAGATGTTGTCGGCGCAAAGATTGCTCTGGCGAAGAAAGATAACGCCGGAGCCATCGCCATGCTGCGTGAAGCCGTCACGATTCAGGACACTTTGAAGTATGGCGAACCGCCCGACTGGTTCTACCCCGTCCGCGAGAATCTTGGCGCGGCGCTACTCATGACCGGCGACGCAGCCGGTGCAGAGAAAGTTTTCCGCGACGATCTCGACCACAACCTGCGCAATCCTCGTTCCTTGTGGGGCCTGCGCCAAGCCTTGCTGCGGCAGAAACGCGACTACGACGCCGGTTTCGTCCAGAAGCAATTCGAAGCATCGTGGAAAGGCGGAGCCACAGCCCTGAAGCTCGATGACCTGGTGTAATCACGCCGGGCGCGAATGCAGATGTGGCAATCTCCATGTGGGGACGGGCGCCTTCGCCCGTCCCGCGAAGCGAAGCGAGCAAAAGGGAGATGATGCCGAATGCTACGTTCACAACCGGTTATCTAAGGCCACCTTCGTCTCCCGCCCAATCGCATACACGAGATGCGGCAGCCCCGCACGCTCAACTTCCTTCCACACAGTCATCCCATTCTTCTCGGCCACTCGTCGCGACGCCAGATTCTCCGGGCGAATCAGCGAAATGAGCCGCTCCACCTTTAGTCGAGCGAATCCGTGGTCACGGCCAGCCCGCGCGGC